>Ga0056914_10001915_pt1 | contig 13942 bp, 6 predicted proteins | sample TNRBio252014_DNA_FD_55168 | JGI IMG/M metagenome (GOLD analysis project Ga0056914, IMG submission 55168) | Wastewater treatment Type I Accumulibacter community from EBPR Bioreactor in Madison, WI, USA - TNR Reactor_6/25/2014_ DNA | ecosystem: Engineered > Bioreactor > EBPR > Anaerobic-Aerobic >...
CCCGTCCTCAATCGGAACAATCATCACCGGGCTGGTCGGCCTTTTCCCGCCGTAAGCGCCTTTGATTTTTTCGTTCAGGAAGTTTGTCATTTTGTTGTAGAGATGAAGGCGCGTTTTGCCGCCGGCGATGCCGTGGTTGCGATTCGGATAAAAATAGGTTTCGTATTGCTTGTTGGCGGCGATCAGTGCGTTGGCCATTTCTGCAGCGTTTTGGAAATGCACATTGTCATCGCCCATGCCGTGGATCAGCAGGTAATCGCCTTTTAACCGGTCGGCAAAATTGACCGGCGAATTGTCGCGGTAACCCTCCGCATTTTCCGCTTCCGTGCGCATGTAGCGCTCCGTGTAAATAGAATCGTACCACTTCCAGTTAGTGACGGGCGCTACGGCAATCGCGCCTTTAAACACACCGTCTCCTTTCAGCAGGCAGAGCGAGGACATGTACCCACCGTAGCTCCAGCCAAAAATGCCGATGCGCCCGGGATCGGCGTATTTCAGGCCGCCGATGTATTTTGCACCTTCGATCTGATCCACCGTTTCGTATTTGCCGAGTTGCAGGTAAGTCATTTTTTTGAACGCCTCTCCCCGTCCGCCGGTGCCGCGGTTGTCTATGCAGGCAACTAAATAGCCTTGCTGCGCCAGCATTTGAAACCACCAGTAATTCTGGCCTTTCCAGCGGTCGGTCACTTCCTGGCTGCCGGGGCCGCCGTATAGGTACATGAGCACCGGGTAGCGGATGTTTTCGTCAAAATTGGCGGGTTTGATCATCCAGCCATTCAATTCTACTTGTTCGGAAGTGGTGAATTTGAAAAACTCCACGTTCGACACCCCGAAGTCTTTTTGGGTTTGCTGCAACCGCGCATTGTTTTCGATCGCGCGTACTTCTTTCCCGTCGCGGTTGTAAACGGCGTAGGTGGCGGGCGCATTGGCCGTGCTGTGCGTCAGGACGTAATAATCGAAGGTGCTGCTGAACTGCGCATCGTTCCAACCGGCTTTATCAGCCAATTTCAGCTTTTTTTTGCCATTGAGGCTAACCGCATGAATCTGGCGTTCGAGCGGCGATTTTTCGGCGGCCTGATAAAACAACAAGCCATTTTTTTCATCTATTCCATAAAAATTGGTCACTTCCCAGGCGCCCTGCGTCAATTGACGCACGAGTTTGCCGCTCATGTCGTAGAGATAGAGGTGGTTCCAGCCGTCCATTTCGCTGGTCCAGATGAAGTGTTTGCCATCTTTCAGGAAAGTCAGGTTGTCGTGGATGTCAAGATACGTTTTGGACGTTTCGCGCAGCAGCGAGGTCGTTTTGCCGTTGCGGGCGTCTACGAGCAGGAGTTCCAGGTCGCTCTGGTGGCGGTTCATCCGGAAAACGCAGAGTTTTTCGGCATCCTGNGTCCACTTGATGCGTGGGATGTAGTAATCTGCGGTAGTTGAAACTGCTGCATCAAGGCTGATTTTTTGCTCCAGATCGTGAATCTGGATGGTGACCTGCGCGTTGGGGTCGCCCACTTTCGGGTATTTAAACGTTACGTATTCCGGATGAAGGCCGCCCCGGAAATTGGTCAGCGTGAACTCCGGCACCTTACGCTCATCGAAGCGGTAATAAGCAATGCGCTTGCCATCGGGTGACCACTGGAATGCCTGGTCGAACGAAAATTCTTCTTCGTACACCCAGTCCGTAGCGCCGTTGATGATTTCGTTCATTTTCCCGTCTTCCGTCACCGGATAAATCAGTCCGGAAACAAGGTCTTTGCAGTACAGGTTGTTGTTAAAGACATAAGCCACTTTGTCGGCAGCCGGATTCAGCAGGGCATTGCGGTGTTTGCCGCCCGGATATACGGCAACGGCAGTCTCCGATTTGCGGTCAAACACATAAAAATAGCCCAATGTGGAGTGTCGGTAAACGGATTCCGATTCGGTTTGGATCAAAATTTTCGACTCGTCTGCGCTAAAGCTATAGCTGTCCACTTCTCCTTTAAAATCCTTTGCTTTGGAGGCGTCGAAAATGGTTTTCACCAACGCGCCCGTTGTGAGGTCGTATTGTTGTATCTTATTCGATTCCAGCCGGGTATAGTGTTTTCCGTCGTTCAGAAAATTGAACCCCGGCACCGATTTGGCCGCAAACAGGTAGTCCTGCCAAATTTGCTCCAGGGTGATTTTTTGCTGCGCCTGCGCCATTGTACCGCTCAGGAAAATGGCGAGGATTAAAAAAAAGGTGCGTTTCATTATTGCTCAACAAGTTTGGTTAGAAATAGTATGCACCTGCTAAGATAAGGAATTTTATAGAGCCGCACTCAATTCACGCGCTGTCGCTCCTCTTCTGAACCCGTAGCCCGCTGTCGGGTACCTTTCAGTTTGTTGTTGCCAAAGTTGCGGGAATACGTCAGTTTGAAGGTACGCTGGCTGAAATCAGCGTCAAATTTCGAAATGAGGTTGTATTCCGGGAAATTGCTTCCCCCTCCAAATTTCAGGGAATTCAGCACATCGTCAATACCAAAGCGGAGCGTGCCGAGGTTCCCCGGGAGCTTTTTTTGAACGCCTATATTCAGTGCGGTCATGGGCAGCGCCACGGTCGTACCAAACAGTGCTTCTGATTGGTAAAACCCGATCAATTCGGCACTGAAATCTTTTGGCAGGCTGAAACTGTTGATCCAGACCACTTGCAGGTTTTTGGTATGCACCTGTAGGGGTTCGTTGTTATAATAAGCGTTCACTTCCTGCCAGACGCCAATCAGGTTGTTTTGCATGTTCCACCACGGTGTCACCTGCACAGGAAAGGCTAAGGTAAAGGAGGCTGTTTTGCGGTTTTTCATGTTTTCCGATGAGAGGAGTTGCTGATTCGTTCCTTCGATGATTCGTGTTTGAAACTCGGCAATCGCGCTGTCCTCTACGGTATATTGCATAGAAAACAGGGCGGTTTTATAACGGTAATCTACTTTTAAGTTGTTGGAAATAGAAGGCTGCAAGGCGGCATTGCCGGAAAAGAATGTGTAGGGATCTACGAAAATCACAAACGGCGCCATGTCGTTGAAGGTTGGGCGGGTAATGCGGCGGCTGTAGGAAAAATTGGCTGAATTTTGTTCATTGAACGTTCTGGACAGAAAAACGCTTGGAAAAAAATTGCCATACTTCCGATCCACAATATTCGCCTGTTCCACCGTGCCGAGGTTAGACTTGGTGTATTCATAACGCAAGCCAAGTTTTAGGTCTGACTTGTCGTCCAATTTCAGGTCAAAAGCGGTATACGCAGCACCAATGCTTTCTTCTAAGCGGTATTCAGCGCTCAATTCAGGGTCGTTTACAGGAACGCCCTGTCGGATTTCAGCAACGGTCACGTCGTTGTCGAAGCGGGAGATCGTCCCTTTTACGCCGGCTTCTATTTTAAATTTTTCTGAGAACTGCCTGATATAGTCTAATTTTCCCACCCCAACGCGGATGGGCGTGACCTTACCACTGAAAGTCTGGTTCTCATAAATAAAATTCCCCGATCCATCTGAGTAAGTGGTAAAATAATTGGTCGGGTTTTCATTGTCATATTGGAGATAATCGGCGTCAAAAGTCAGGGTTTCACCCTCCTTGATCGTGTGTTGCAGGTTGAGATTGCCACCGAGGTGCTGCCAATGGTTAACCTCATCGTTGACGATGTTTAGCAAAGTATCCGGCAGGCCGTTCCGCGAAATGACAGAGCGGTTTACAGCGTCCATGATCCAGCGGTTGTCGTATCCGGAGACCAACATTCCCAAGACCGTTTTTTTACCCAGATTCAGGTCAAATCCGAGTCTGGCGATGTGGTTTTGCTGCACCGGGTCGCGGTCGCTCCGGGTGTCCGTTCGGATGGTCTCCCCGTCCAGCAACACTTGCCGGTCGAAGCGGACCACCTGCTCCTGTGCCTGCCGGCTGAACGCATAATCGCCATATAGATTCAAGCTATTTTTGCGGTAGTTAAAATTAATGCCTGCGGAAGACACATCGCCCCGGCCAAATCCTCCCGAAAAACTGTAAGACCCGTTCAGGCCCGCATCGCCGGATTGTTTCAACACGAGGTTGATGAAACCTGCATTGCCTTCGGCGTCGAAATTTGCAGGGGGCGTAGTGATCAGTTCAATTTTTTCGATGTTGGACGAAGGCATCCCCTCCAGCATTTGTACTACCGCCTCGATGGGCATCCGGTTGATTTTGCCGTTGACCATGACGATTACGCCGTCTTTCCCGGACAAGGCGATGCTGTTGTTTTGACGGTTGACCATGATCCCCGGCGAACGTTCCAGTACCTCCAGCGCTGTGGAACCCGCTGCGGTAATGCTGCCTTCCACATTGACGACGAGGCGATCAATTTTTTGCTCGAAAAGCGGTTTTTTGGCCACCACTTCCACTGTCGTCAATTGTTCCGTGTTTTCACGGATCGTAATTTTGCCTAACTCTATTTTGGGGGTTGTGGCCGTCATTTCAATTGTTCCGGAGCGATGTTTTTCATAACCGATCATGCTGACTTCCAGCAGGTAAGCGCCTGTGGCGATGTTTTCAAAGCGGAATGCGCCGTCGCTTTCGGTGATGGCGCCTTTCACAAGTGAGGTATCGGCAGCCCGCAGCAGGAGTACATTGGCGAAAGAGACCGGGGCTTCGTTTTCTTCGGAGACCGTGCCGCTGATTTGTGATTGAGCAGACAGGGCAGGAAGGGAAATCAGGAAAAAAAGCGTTTTCAGAATTGGCTTTTTCATTACGGTTGGTATAAAATTAAAAAAATTGTGCTTGTTCAGTAGACAAAGGTCAGGGCAAATACGTCACGCCACACCCACATATTGATGTGGGCTTTCTCATGTAGATCGAAGATCATGGAATATGCTTTGATCTACAACTTTTTTATATTAAATAGTGGTTACTTTTTTTTTACTTTACCCATCAAAGATATTCAGTATGAAAAATACGATGATCCAGTTCCTTTCAATATGCTTCTTATCGCTTTTCATCCACCTGACCGGCTGCCAGCCCGCGCCTCAAAACACCACAGTTCCCGATACAAATAATGCCGATTATTTATTGCTGGCGGAAGACAGCACCGGCGTTTCCGGTTACCGCAACCCCAATGGCGATCTTGTTATCCCCTTTGGCAAATATGCAATGTGCCTGACGGATACTTTCCGCACCCACGCTGTGGTGTTGAATGGAAACGACTTTGTGGTCATTGACCGGCAGGAAACCGTCTTGTACCAGGTCTTCAAATACGATAATGGCCCCGATTTTTCAGTTGATGGCTTGTTCCGGATTATGCAAAACGGTAAAATCGGGTATGCCGATGCGACAACCTACGCCGTGGTTATTCAGCCGCAGTTTGACTGTGCTTTTCCTTTTGAAAATGGCGTCGCGAGGGTGAGCAACAATTGCAAAACCGAAAAACAGGGCGAGTACAGCATCTGGACCAGCGACGATTGGAAGGCGATTGACAAACAGGGGAATCCCATCAAATAATCCTATGCAAATCCGCAAATAAGGCTTATCTTTAATTCCGGTGTGAAAGTGACCCGGTGACTTGGAGTTTAATGTCGTCAACTTAACGGCGTAAACGACCCTGAAAGGGTCAAATTTGAATAGCCCCGAATGCAATTCGGGGGAAAGTGGAAGTGTAGAAGGTACCCAACCCCGAAAGGGGTTGAATGTAGAAAAAGGAGTGCAACGAATTAACATTCAACCCCTTTCGGGGTTGGGCGTTACCTTTCGTTCATACCTGTCCCCCGATTGCATCGGGGGCTATTCACCTTCAACCACTTCGTGGTTACTAATCGCTAAGTTGACGACATTAGACTTGGAGTGACCCGGTCACGTTCAGCCAGCATTCGTTATAACACAACCAATTCAACTACTTTAACAATCGCTTGAGCGCCACAGTCTTTCTCCTCACGCCGCCGTTTACCCAACTCAATACGCCCTACCCCGCTACGGCTTATCTGAAAGGCTTTTTAAAGACCCGGAACATCTCCGCGTATCAGGCCGATCTGGGCATTGAGGTCATCTTAACTTTATTTTCCAGACCGGGGCTGACGCAGTTGTTTGCACAGATCAACAGCAGGCAGGAGGGTTGGTCGGCAAACGCACAGCGCATGGTGGTGTTGCAAGACCATTATATCCATACCATTGATGAGGTCGTGTCGTTTCTGCAAAGCAAAAATCCTACGCTTGCGCACCTGATCTGCCAGGAGGATTTTTTGCCCGAAGCGTCCCGTTTTGAACAATTGGACGACCTGGAATGGGCGTTNGGCGCGATGGGTACGCAGGACAAAGCCAAGCACTTAGCCACGTTGTATCTGGAAGACCTCTCCGACCTGATCACGGAATGCGTGGATCCCCATTTTGGCTTCAGCCGCTACGCCGAGCGGTTGGGGCGTTCGGCCAATAGTTTTGACGAATTGTACGAACACCTGCAAGCGCCTTACACCTACGTTGATACCTTATTGATCGCCCTGTTGAAGGACCGCATGGCCGAAGTCGCCCCAAAATTAGTCTGCATTTCCGTGCCGTTTCCCGGCAATTTGTACAGCGCTTTTCGCTGCGCGCAATGGATCAAACAACACTGCCCCGGCGTAAAAACCGCGATGGGCGGCGGTTTTGCCAATACCGAATTGCGCGCGCTTTCCGAACCACGGGTGTTTGAATTTTTTGATTTCATTACCCTCGACGACGGCGAAGCGCCCATCGAACACCTCGTGGAACACGTGGAAGGGAAACGCCCGGTGGAACTGCTCAAACGGGCTTTTGCGCTAACCAATGGCAAGGTGGAATACTTCAACTTCAGCCTCAGCCCCGACTACAAACAGGCAGAAACCGGCACGCCTGATTATAGCGACCTGCCGCTCGACCGCTACATTTCTGTGCTGGAGGTCGCCAACCCCATGCACCGCATGTGGAGCGACGGCCGCTGGAACAAACTCACCATGGCGCACGGCTGCTACTGGGGAAAATGTACGTTTTGCGACATTTCGCTCGACTACATCAAAGTCTACGAACCCGTCGCCGCCCAACTGCTCTGCGACCGCATGGAGGAATTGATCGCGCAAACTGGCCAAAACGGGTTCCATTTTGTGGACGAGGCGGCTCCGCCAGCCCTCATGCGCGCGTTGGCCATAGAAATCATCCGGCGCAAACTCACCGTAGCCTGGTGGACGAATATCCGGTTTGAAAAAAGCTTTAGCCGCGACCTTTGCCGCTTGCTCCAGGCGTCCGGCTGCATTGCTGTTTCCGGTGGTCTGGAAGTGGCCTCCGATCGCCTGCTGGCTCTTATTGACAAAGGCGTGACGGTGGCGCAGGTGGCCCGCGTGACCCGCAATTTTACGGAAGCAGGCATCCTCGTCCACGCTTACCTGATGTACGGTTTTCCGACCCAAACAGCACAGGAAACCATAGATTCTTTGGAAATGGTGCGCCAGTTGTTCGAACTGGGCGTCATCCAGTCGGGCTTCTGGCACCAGTTTGCCATGACGGCGCACAGCCCTGTGGGCCTATACCCCGAAAAATTCGGCGTGGTGCGCGAAAACCTGACCGAAGGCGCTTTCGCCAACAACGACCTCGTGCACCGCGACCCAACCGGCGCCGACCACGACCGCTTCAGCTACGGCCTGAAAAAATCGCTGCTCAACTACATGTACGGCATCTGCTTCGAATACCCGCTCCAGGACTGGTTCGATTTCAAAGTGCCGCGCACAAAAGTACCACCCAACTACATTGAAATAGCGCTGCTACAGGCAGACGAATCGGAGCTCCTTAAACCGACCGCTAAAATCGTCTGGTTGGGCGTTACACCGATTGTTAGCTATTTCAACAAAACAAAAAAAGGGCAATCGTGGGCGATGGCGACGCTGTCTTTCCACACCAAAAAAGAAACCCTCGACATCAAACTCGACAAAGCCCAGGGCGATTGGCTGGCAGGGATTTTGACGGAGATGGCGCCGGCTTCCGGGAAGGTATGGACGTTTCAGGAGGTGCGGGCGGGGTATGAGGCTGCGGGGCTGGAGGGGTTTGAGGCGTTTTGGTATGGGAAGGGGATGACAAGGCTAAGGGAAATTGGGGTATTGGTAGTATGAAGGTTAATTTTTGGTGGGGTGTCTAAATTTTCAATTTCCTGACCGCCCATTGTATTAACTTTTGGCTTTGGCCAATCCGAACAACGGTATTGATTATCCACGGAAATTTAAGGAAAGTGCGCATCATCCAGAAACTTCTGGATAGTTCAGCACCCATTTTCTGATAAACCTGCTGATCGTATTCCGACAGGTGTCTGGCTGTAAAATCATGAAGCTCAAAACACCTAATGGCTTGTTTTGCAGCCAATAAGCCACTCCACATAGCTTTATCAATACCGTGCCCCTGCAACGGATCAACCAGGGACGCGGCATCGCCGCAGAGCATGAACCGGTTGCCGGAAATCGCACCTTTCCCCGACCAAACCGGCAACGCAAAACCTTTCGTTTTTTCCATGTGGTTTGCCTGTTTAAATCGGGGAGCAATACTGGGAAAAGTTGTTATAATTTTTTGGAGGCTGTCCGGCAAATTGACAGGCGTTTTGCGGCTANGCTTTTTGGAAACACCAAAACCAATATTGGTGTACCCCCCGGGTAAAGGGAAAATCCAGAAGTAGCCGGGCAATTCATTAAAAAAATGAAATTCGTTGGTACCCGCCTTCACATCTTCAACGCCCCAAAAGTAGGCGCGTACCGCTATTGCCCCGGGTTTATCTGCACCAACTGATTTGCCCAATTGTCTTTTAACAATGGAATTCGCACCATCGCACCCAATGATAAGGTCAGTTTTNAAAAAAGAACCGTCGCGAAAATGGCAACGCAGGCCGTCTTTTTCCTCTGAAATATTGGTCAGGTGCTTGTTTACGATTTCGGTCTCCGTATCAGAACGGACCAGTTGAACGAGAAACTGATCGAAATCAAGCCGTTTGCTATTATAAGCATAAGAGATCCAGTCTAAAGCGAAGGTTTTTCCGTTGGGTGCAAAAATTTTGGAGGTATGAATGTCCGTTTTATCTGCAAATTGCCGCATTTGCTGCCCCCATTCGGGCCTGATTTGATCCATTGCCTTAAAGGCCGGCCCAGGAATGGCATCACCGCATGCTTTATCCCTCGGGAAAACAGCCTTGTCAATCATGACGATGCGCAGACCGCTTCCCTGCAGGGCTAAAGCACAGGCGCAACCGCTCGGCCCGGCGCCCACTATTGTAATATCGCAATGGTCCATCAGGTGGTTCACTCCTTTTTCTTTGGTGCGAAAGGCAGGTTTTGAAAATCAGGTATAAAAGAATGCCTGCAAATTTAGAGCTTGTTGAGGATTTCATGATTGACTTCGTCGAATTCCCCAACAAGCTCTAATTGAACGAAAAACAAGCAACCGCGAAGCGGTTAACTGTGATTAACTCCGGATGAAATCCGGGGTCTAAAGCGTTGTGTTTAACGCCTCATAACCCTGGAGGGGTTGAATTTTTCTACTTTGCCTGTTGATAACTAAACTTTCTTATATTTACCTGCAAGATCAGATTCCCAAATCAACCTGATCGTCGGTTGATTTTTGCCAAAACAACAACGACAACCAATGAACAACGCTGCTGCACAGTCACCGCTGAGTTTCCAGAGCACCGACTTCGACCTACTTTCGCAACTCGTCGAGAACGAAAAATGCGCCCTTTTTCTGGGGCCGTTCGCATCGGGTGCGTTGTCGCCTGATGGCAGTCAAACTTCCCTGCGCATCCAGCTTGCACGCGAAATCGCCGAAGACCTGCGCCAAAAAACCGGCCACACGCTGCCCAATACCGACAACCTTGGCCTCGTTTGCAGTGCCTACGTCAGCCAGCCCAATACCTCGCGCACCTCGCTCGAAATCAAAGTCCGCGATTTTTACCGCCGTCACACCGAGCCTTCGCCGTTGCTGCTGGAAGTGGCGCGGCTGCCGTTTCGGCTCATTTTCACCGTTTCGCCCGATGAATTGTTGCAAAAAGCTTTTTTGAAAGGGAAAAAAAGGTCGTTCCGCGAGGGGTATTACCGCTTTTCCAAAACGCAGACGGACGACTTCGATGACACGCCCGAGGGCTGGTCGTACATCTACCAGTTGTTTGGCCGCGTGCTCGAAAAACCCGACGGCTCCCTGCCTCTGACCATCGCCGACCAGCTCGAATACATTGATTCCGTGCAGGGCGTCGGCAAAGAAACGCGCCTGCCCACTGGTTTGCGCAACGCCATGCAGGACTGCGAAGCCTTTCTTTTTCTCGGTTTCGACTACGAAAACTGGTACCTGCGCGTGCTGTTTCACATCCTCAAATTTTCGGATAAAACCAAACTCGTGTTCGGTCTGCCCGAAGGCGCATCGGCCCAAATGCCAGGCGCGACGGAAGCGTTTTTTCGCCACCAGTTCAAATTTTCCTTCCTTCAGGATCGTCCGCTCGAACTGCTCCAGGGCATCCGCGCGCGCATCGAATCGGGGCGAACGGGCGGACAACCCGACGCCGATAAAGCTACCCGCAGCCTGCTTTTTTTGCACGCCGCAGCCGACGAAGGCCTCAAAGACAAACTCGACCGGCACCTCGCTTCGGTCAAAAAAAAGCACGGCCTCGCCTCGGGGAGCATCCACGATTTTGAAGGCGGCGAAGTGGCGGCAACCCGAAACGAAAAAATTGACGCTGCAACGGTCATCGTCGTCATCCTTTCCGCAGACTTCTTAGCCGATGACGAGCTGGCCGGAAACTTGGTTCAGCGTGCCTTAGCCCGGCAGTCGCCCACCGTGGTGGTAGCCGCCATTTATGCCCGTGCGGTGGACGGCGCGGCCAATTTGTTCAAAGGGAAAGCCCCGGTTTTTCCGGCGGAGGCCATCCCGTTGAGTATGATGCAGGAGGAAGCGGGGTTGCCGATGGTGGCTGGGATGCTTGAAAAATTAATCGCTGCAATTCCATGAATATAGAACAACTGAAAGCCGATATCGCCGCTTTGTACGATGAATGTCTGGAACGAACCGAGCCATTTCACAGGAAATTAGACTTATTCATTGTTCCTGAATCCCTCGCGGAAAAAACACTGAAAGTGAGCAGGTTAGTTTTTCATACTATGTACAAAACAAAAGCCACCAAACACGATGCGCTTGGTGGCTTTGAAAACCCATGAATCATGATGCCGAAGCAATCCTATTCGATACGTCCGAAACGATTGGGTACTGCAAATATACGGCTTTTACAAAGCAGATGCAAATATATTCCCTTCATTTGCCAGTCAAAAGGTTGCTGAAAAACTGAAAAATGAATAGAAATCAGCCCATACATACCGAACTCCGCACCCGCTACCCAGGCCTTGCCTCTTTCACTACGGCGCAGAAAGACCTCTTTTTTGGTCGGAAACAGGAAACCCGAGACCTGTTCAATCTCATTTCGGTGGAACGCACGGTGGTGCTGTTTTCCAAATCGGGCTACGGCAAAACCTCCTTGTTGCAGGCAGGCGTGATGCCGCTCTTGTACGGACAACTGATGACGCCCGTGCCCGTCCGCTTTGGCACCGACGCGCTTACGCCGGAACAGCATTTCAGCATCCAGTTTGACACGGCGTGGCTCAAATTTCAGGGCAAAAGCGAGGCCGAAGCCCAAAAGCAGGCCCGCGACACCTCGGCTTCCGAAACGTTTTGGGCGCAAATCAGTCGCTGCCCGTTTGGCGCCCCGCCGGCGCAGTTCACGCCGCTGTTCATTTTCGACCAGTTTGAAGAATTGTTTACGCTCTACCCCGACCGTGCGCAACGGCAGCGCTTCGTGAGCGAATTAGCTGACCTCATCCACGAAAACATGCCCGCCGCCCTGCGCGAGCGGATTCTTTTGGATTTAGACAGCGGCAAAATCAGCGACGAAGAAGCCGCCCGCCTTGAAAAAGCGCCGCCCATGCGTTTCGTATTCAGCATCCGTTCCGATATGCTGCACTTTATGGACGAACTGAGCGAGCAGATTCCGTACATTTTGCGCAGCCGCTACCAACTGTTTGGACTGAACCAGGAGCAGGCTACGGAAGCGATTGTGACGCCTGCTGCGATTGGGGCAACTTCTGGCAATAGTGACCGGGTGACTCCAAGTCACCCGGTCACTACCGCCTTCTCGACCTTCGCCAGCCCGCCCTTCGCCTACGCCCCGGAAGCCCTGCAACAAATCCTCGAAGTACTTTCCAAAAACCGCGAGGTAGAGTCCTTTCAATTGCAGGCCATCTGCCAGGCCATCGAAGAGAAAATCATCGCCTCCCCAGACCCCTCCGAAAGCACGGGGGCGTCGCGTCTCCCCTCCCTCGGAGGGGCCGGGGGAGGCCGCCTGATCACCCCCGCCTTCTACGGCGGCCGTGCCGGCATTGACGCCATCCTCGAAGAAAGCTACAACCGCCGCATCGAAAGCCTCGCAGTAAAAAACGCCGACTGGCCTCTGGCCGCGCGGCGCCTGCTGGAAGACGTGCTCGTGAACCAAAACGACCGCCGAAAATCGGTGGATGTTGCCGATATATCAGGCAGCGCCGGGGTGTCTGCCACGCTGCTGGAGGAATTGGAACGGCAGCGCTTGGTGCGCAAAGAGCCGCGCCTGGATTCCTTTTATTACGAAATCAGCCACGACACCTGGTTAGCGCCGATTGTGAAAAGCAGGAAGGTCCGGCAGGAAATCGAAGCGCGCGAGCGCATTGCGCGGGAAAAAGCCGACGCCGACCGGCGCAGGCGGCGTGCTTTGCTGACCTCTTTCGTGGCGGGCGCTCTGATTCTGGCGGCAGTGCTGGCGATGGGGTATGCTTTTCAAAAAAACAAAGAAGCGACCGAAGAAAAACAGAACGCCCTGAGCGAAAGAAAAAAAGCTGAATTGGCAAGAAACGAGGCTAATGTGGTCTCAGCGCGAGCCTCGATAAACAAGCAGATCGCCGAAAAACAGACCGAACTGGCTAATATTGCCTCAAAACAAGCCAAAACTGCAGAAGATTTGGCAGATCAGCGGAAAATCGAAGCCGAAATTAAAACCCTCGAAGCCCAAAAAGCGGCATTACTGGCAGTGGAATCCTTAGTGGAGCAAAGCGAAGTAGATATTTTGAATTTGAACTACGAAAAAGCTTTTTCCAAAATGTCAAAAGCGGCNAACTTAGCCGCCAACTTTGGAGAAGAGGAGCGTTTTGAAAAAAACAAGGTGGCTTTCCAACTCATGGAAATCGCCTACTTCCACCACCACGCCGGGCAGCCCGACCGCGCCAGCGAACCCTTCGCCCTCGCTGCCGGGCTGCTCGGAAAACCCACCCCGACAGGGAAGATGGACTTTGCAGCATTGGACGCAGTACATGCGAAATTTCTGAAAGAACGCTACTTCCCTTTCATACAACCCCTGCCCGGCGGACGGTACCTCATGGGCCGCGACAGAACTATTGAGGATAGCGAAGACTACGGCGCCGATGAACTTCCCCGCCACGAAGTGCAACTCGACCCCTTCGGGTTGGCTCAAACTGAAACCACATTCTGGCAATGGAACCTCTACATCACCGCCAAAAAGCGGGACATCCGGAGCTATTCGCCTTCCTGGGGCATTGCTGGCGATAACCCCGCCGTTAACTTAGGATGGTTCAACGCCTGCGAATACGCCAACTGGCTCAGCCTGCACGAGGGCAGGCAGCCGTTTTATGAGATTGATTCGACGGCAGAAGACCGCAACAGTTGGCAAGTCATCATATTAAACAGCCCGAACGGTTACCGCCTGCCCACCGAAGCCGAATGGGAATACGCTGCCCGGGGCGGCTCCGGCGCGCCTTATTACCGTTATGCCGGCAGCGACAGCCTCGACCTCGTGGGTTGGTATACTGAGAACAGCAAACTGGCTGGCGTGCGGCGCACCCACCCGACGCGAGAAAAAATGCCCGTCGTTTTTCCGAACGGATCAAAACTATTCGACCTTAGTGGCAACGTTTGGGAATGG
>Ga0056914_10001918_pt1 | contig 13933 bp, 11 predicted proteins | sample TNRBio252014_DNA_FD_55168 | JGI IMG/M metagenome (GOLD analysis project Ga0056914, IMG submission 55168) | Wastewater treatment Type I Accumulibacter community from EBPR Bioreactor in Madison, WI, USA - TNR Reactor_6/25/2014_ DNA | ecosystem: Engineered > Bioreactor > EBPR > Anaerobic-Aerobic >...
CGACCGGCATCCGCACGCCGATCGGCATCAAAGTGTTCGGCCCCGACCTGGAGGGGCTGGAACGGGTCGCACGCGAGATCGAGGCGGCGGTGCGTACGGTGGCCGGCACCACCAGCGCGTTCGCCGAGCGGGTGATGGGCGGCTACTACCTGAATATAGAGCCGGACCGGGCGGCGCTCGCCCGCTACGGCCTGATGATCGATGATGTGCAGGACTTGGTGGCGACTGCGCTGGGCGCGGAGGCGGTGACCACCACCGTCGAGGGCCGCGAGCGCTACACCGTCAACGTGCGCTATCCGCGCGCCTTCCGTTCCGATCCGCAAACGATCGCGACCGATGTGCTGATCGCGACGCCGGGCGGCGGAAGCGTGCCGCTGGGCCAGGTCGCAAAGGTCCGGCTGTCGATGGGCCCGGCCAACATCCGGACCGAGAACGCGCAGCTCGCGGTCTACGTCTATGTCGACTTCCGCGGCCGCGATATCGCCAGCTACGTCACCGATGCGCAGAAGGCGGTCGCCGAACAGGTGCGTTTCCCGCAGGGTTACTACGTGACCTGGAGCGGCCAGTTCGAGTACCTGCAGCGGGCCGAGGCGCGGATGAAGATCGTCGTGCCGGTGACGCTCATGATCATCCTTCTCCTGCTCTACCTCAATTTCCGGCGGCTGACCGAGACGTTCATCGTCATGCTCAGCTTGCCCTTCTCGCTGATCGGCGGGCTGTGGTTCGTCCATGCGCTGGGCTACAACATGAGCGTCGCCGTGGCGGTCGGCTTCATCGCGCTCGCTGGCGTCGCCGCCGAGACCGGCGTCGTCATGTTGATCTACCTCGACCACGCCTGGGAGGAGATCAAGCGCAGGCGCGCCGCGGAAGGCCGGGAGGTCATCCGCGACGATCTGTATGAGGCGATCATGTTCGGCGCTGTCGAACGGGTGCGCCCGAAGATGATGACCGTCGTCGCGATCATGGCCGGCCTGCTGCCGATCCTGTGGTCGACCGGGACCGGCTCGGAGGTGATGCGGCGAATTGCCGTGCCGATGATCGGCGGCATGGTCTCCTCCACCATCCTGACACTGATCGTCATCCCGGCGATCTACGGCGTGGTCAAGGGCACGCGGTTGCAGCGCACTCGCCGAGCCGATGAGGCTCGGGAGTTTCCCGCTCCGGAAGTGCAAGCCAGAATTTGCGACTGAGGGCACGCAGAGATGCAAGCCATGGAGGGTTGAGGATGACGATAAGTCGACGAGGCGAACGGCTCGGATGTTGATTTGAAGATGAGAATGACGAACGACGTGGGCGAGGGCATCTGGGAGCGACAGAGTCCGGAAACATTTTGTTACCCGCGGTAGTCTTGCCCATTTGGGGTAGTGTGCGTATACTCCTCTCTCCTGCAAAGAGGAGACAATAATGCCTAACGTTACCGATTCGACAACCCGCTTGGACTCGTTGCAAGAGCACGCTGCCTATGAAATGGCGCAAGGAATCACAGAAATTGAAATTCATGAGCGAGTAAACTCACTCGTTAATGATGGGCTCACAATGATCCATTCGTTTGTATATAAAGAAAAAAAACAGGTATTGATCAGATTTATGCGCCCCTGCGAGCGAGCGAATTATGATACTGAACACTCTGATAGATCATCTGTCTCAGACAATGCTGTAATAGATTATCAGATCTAAACTCTGATGCCTTTAGCAATGACCCGCGGCGACCCCGCCATCATGATGGGTTGCTTCGAGAAGAGCCCGGCCGAGGCGCGGCAGCGCCCGGCAGCGCCCGCGCATCGGGCAAATTCTCCAGCCGACGAATAATCCGGGCTAGAGTTTGCGTCTGAGATGCGGGCGACCTCGAACGGCAGCCGAAAAAACGAGCAGCCCGCTGGCTCGGCGCGTGAAATTCGTCGCCTACTTCGGGTGAACATGAAAAAGTGTCAGGATCTCTGTGGACACGAGCTTCAGTCGCGCGTCGAAGACCTCGCCTTCTTCAAGCGGGCGGTGCAGGGGCCCCAGGCACACGTAGAGATGCGAGCTATGCAGGTCGAGGGTTTCGTCCGGGGGAACGCTGATTGACTCGAGCATAGTCCAATTTTCTGCACCGAGATGAGCGATCAACCTGGCGTTCCCGGCGATGTCCGTTTCAATGCCAAGGAAGTGAACCGACTGCGATCCGTTGTTGATCAGCTTGAAGCGCAGTGTGCTGTATCCGCCTGCCGGCGCGGCGGTGGCCGTGGCCTCGACGACGATGACGTTGCCAAAGTAGAGATCGGGCTCGTCGGCATACCTGCACATGATCATTGAAAGCGGCCAGCTGTGATCATTGAAAGCGGCCGGTCGTTTTCACGAAAGCGGCCACGCATGGGCAAGCCGGACGGCACGCGTTTTGGTTGAGTTCCGGGTCTGACCTGACTGAAAGCGGTATGAGCGCCTCTTTGGTTTTTTGCCGGGAGGAGTTGGATGCCGCGAGGACGGTCGGACATGAGACGGGTGAAAGAAGTTCTGCGACTGGCCCACGAGCTGGGCTATTCGCGCCGGCAGATTCAGGATTCGGTCCGGCTGGGGCGGACGACGGTGGGCGAGTATCTGGCGCGCGCCCGCGCCGCCGGCATGCGCTATGCCGACGTCGCCGAGATGAGCGAGGCGGCGGTCGAGGCGGTGCTATTCAAGTGCCCTGAGCCGACCGTGGTCCGGCCGACGCCCGACTGGAGTGCGGTGGCGACGGATATGCGCCGGCGCGGGGTGACGTTGCAGCTGCTTTGGCAGGAGTATCGCGACCGGCACGCCGACGGTTACAGTTACAGCCAGTTCCGCCGCCATTACCGCGCCCACCAGCGGCTCTTGGGCGAACCGCGGCTGCGGCGGACGCCGACGCCGGCGGCGATGTGCGAGGTCGACTACGCCGGCCAGACGATGGCGGTGGCGACGCCCGGCGGCGAACGCCAGGCCAGCGTGTTCGTCGGCTCGTTGCCGTTCTCCACCCACATCTACGCCGAGGCGACCTGGACGCAAGGCGCCGAGGACTGGCTGGGCAGCCATGTCCGGATGTTCGACAGCTGGGGTGGTTCGGTGCCGAAGCTGGTGCCGGACAATCTGAAGGCCGGCATCAGCCACGCCGGTTTCTACGATCCGGCGATCAACCGCTCCTACCTGGAACTGGCGCGCCACTACGGCATCGGCGTGGTGCCGGCCCGGGTTCGCAAGCCGCGCGACAAGCCGCTGGCCGAGAACGCGGTGCAACAGGTGGAACGCTGGGTACTGGCGCCGCTGCGCAACCGGGTGTTCTTCAGCCTGGACGATCTCAATCGGGCGATCCGCCAAGAGCTGGCGGTCCTGAACGATCGCCCGCTCAGCGCCGACAGCACGCTGAGCCGCGCCAAACTGTTCGAAGCGCACGAGAAGCCGCTGTTGAAGGCACTGCCGCCCGAGCCGTTCGAGATCGGCCGCTGGTGCCGGCACAAGGTGCCGCCGGATTATCACGTGGTGATCGAGGGCGTCGCCTACTCGGTGCCCTACCGGCTGATCGGCAAGACGGTCGATGTGCATCGGACGGCGAGCCTGGTCAGCATCTTCCACAAGGCCGAGCGCGTCGCCAGCCACGCCCGGCGGCTCGCCGAGCCGGCGACGGTGCGGCTCGCGGTCACCCTCGACGAACACCGGCCGGCCAGCCATCGGGCGGTGTTGCGGCTGACGCCCGAGGCGGTCCGGGCGACGATCACCGCCTTCGGCGGCGCCGTGGCGGTGCTGGCCGGGTTGATCTTCCAGGATGCCGATCACCCCGAGCAGGCGGCTCGCCAGGTCGCCGGCCTGATCCGGCTCGGCGCCCGCTACGGCACCGCCGCCCTGCAGGTCGCCGCCGCCGCGGCGCTCGGCGCCAACGTCCGGTCCTATCGCTACGTCCGCCAGTGGCTGGCCAGCGGCCAGATCACCGAGCCGATGTCTCCGGCCGACCCGCCCGGCGGCGGCGCCGGCCTCCACCGGAATGTCCGCGGTTCTACCTACTATCACTAAGACGGAGAGACACCATGCACCACCCCAATCTCGAAAAGCTGAAGGCCCTGAAGTTGTTCGGCATGGCCCGCGCGCTCGAGGACCTGAACGGTCTGCAGGACCGCGGCCGGCTCGACTTCGCCGACCAGCTCGCGCTGCTGATCGACCGCGAAGCCGCCGATCGCGCCAACCTCACGCTGGCGACCCGGCTGAAGCGGGCGCAGTTGCGACAGGCCGCCTGCTTCGAGAACCTCGACCTCAAGGCCACGCGCGGCCTGGACAAAGGCCTGATCCGGGATCTGTTCACCTGCCGCTGGATCACCGATCACCGCCATCTGATCGTCACCGGGGCGACCGGCACCGGCAAGACGTGGATTTGCTGTGCCCTCGGCAACCAGGCGGCCCGGGAGGGCTTCGGCGTGCTCTACGCCCGGCTGTCGCGTCTGCTCGACGATCTCGCCTCCGCTCGCCTCACCAACGCCGTCGGCCGCCTGATGCGTCGTCTGGCCAAGGTCGACCTGCTCATTCTCGACGACTGGGCGATGACCGATCTGACGGCCCAGCAGCGCCGCGATCTGATGGAGATCGTCGACGACCGGCATGATCGCCGCTCCATCGTCCTCGCCACTCAGGTGCCGGTCGATCGCTGGCACGACATGATCGGCGATCCGACCTACGCCGACGCCATCCTCGATCGCATCGTCCACAACGCGACCCGGGTCGAGCTCGAGGGGGAATCCCTGCGCAAGACCCGCACCGACGCTGCGATGATCGCCGCCGCCAATTAGCCCCTTCAACACCAGCAAGGACAACCCTACAGTGCAACCCAGGTCAGACGCCGGACGCCCACACCGCCCCGCGCGGCGGTGTAGGCGAAACACCCAAACGCCGTGCCGATCCTGATCGCTCACAAGTGGCCGCTTTGATGAAAACGGTGGCCGGATTCGTGATCACGTGCAGCATACCCGCTCGCTGCGGTGAGAGTCGATAGTAAAAAAAGAACTACCGACCTAGCCGCAATGTCCAAACATGCCACGCCAACAGTGGTCATGGTGTACCGCGCCGATACCTAAAAAAATATCCTGGTTGGCCTGGATCGCCTAGCTGTACGAGAAATCACCTCATACACTTCAGGTCACAAATGTTAAGCGCAGAATCGTTCCTTGCGGAAGAACTTGATCGAAGATTACTTTGAAATTTGCTTCCGGATAGATGCTGCGGAACTGTCTTATACGGTGTAGCGGAACTAGGATATTGTCAGTATGCTTGATAACACTTCCATCAGGAAAGATAGCTCGTATTTCTATCCAATTTCCGGCAAACGCGTTGTCGTATACACCTAATCTTCGCACCTTGCCATACACTCTGGTCTCGTTCTCATCCGGATCTGAGAGCACTCGTATATTACTTATCTCAAAAGAGGGCGAGCGCTGTGCTTGTACTTGAACCGTTCCCTGGTCAACGAGGTCTATTCTTCCAAACATACACGCAGAAACCAGTATCGCCAATGAAATTGGCACGGTTACAGACCAAAAGCGCCTAGATAACCCGCGCCAGCGAGGCGCGTAGACGATGTCTCGCATGGAAATAGCCTATCCAGAGCGTTAGTGGATATGTGGCGCCCTTGTTTTTTGGATGCCGCTCCTCGATGTTGGGGCGGGCACCTATCACGCAACACCTTGATGGTTCAGCGGCCTGCGTCGAACTTCACCGTTTCCCGGACAGGCTCGGCCTCGCCAGGAATATTTGCCGAAATATCGAGCTCCCACTTCCCGGGCATGGAGACGTCTGCCATCAGTTGATAGAGGCCAGGAGCGGAGGAGCCGACGAACTTCACGTCGCCGTTCATCGTCGTCGTCACCGAGGTTGGCGCTCCTTTGTGCGCGAAATGCGGATGCGTCATCTCCAGACCAGCACCGGTGATCGTCGCGCCCTGGACCGGCTGCCCGGTAGAGACGTTGGTGAGCTTGACCGTGAGCCCGGTGTGGGCTCCAGTCGGTACCGGTTGGTCGAGAACGTCGAGCCGGTAGCCTTGCGAGCTCTCGCCGGCGCCGGCGCATGATGCCAGCGGCAAGGCGGCGAGGAGGGAAGCGCCAAACAAGAGACCCAGCGCTCCCGGCTTCCACGAATGACCAATCTGCATATGACTGCTCCTGCGAATGACGTCGAACGGCTGCGTCGCGTTCGTTACGGCACTATGCCGCACACAAATCACGGGAGTTTGTCTCCTCTGTAACAAATGGTTGCTGGCGCGATCCCGTCGCGCAAGGTTTGGGCGAACAGGCAGCTCGTGGATTTCATGCGAACTCGCCGGGTTCAGCCTTTTTCCCCGAGATTGTCCGTCGAGAAACACTTCGTTACGAAGCGGCAAAACGGCAGCAGCACGGCTGTGTCATCTGCATAGCGCCGGTCTCGCGGAGGTGCGTCTTGAGATGGACGACGTTATGCATCGTGGTCCTTCTATCGGGCGCAAGTGTTCGCCCGTCGCACGCCGGCGAGATGCAGGAAATGCTGGAGAGCGCATGGTCGAAAAACGCGGAGATCGCCACGTTGGAAGCGCGCCGGGCTGAAATCATGGCGCGCAAGCGAGCGGCCGGGAGACTGACTCCCGGCCCGCCATCCCTGGGCGTCGGCCATCTCAACGATTACGCGACGGGCGATGACGGATATCGGGAGTACGACGTCGAGTTGGGCACGCCGCTTTGGCTCCCCGGAGAAGGCACGGCCAGCCGCAGTCTCGCCGATCGAGAGCTTGCCCGCCTCCAGGCGCAGCTGGCGCTGGCGAGACTGAACGTCGCCGGCGAGGTCCGCGACGCTTACTGGTCCGTCCGGCTCGGCGAAGGCTCCGTCGATCTGGCTCGCCGTCGCTTGCAAGCGGCGCGGGCGCTGCAAGCCGACGTGGATCGACAGGTCGTTGCCGGCCAAGTGGCTTTCGCGGACCTGCTGCTGGCGAAGGGCGAAACCCTGGAGGCGCAGTCCGTCCTCAGCGAGCAGGAAGCGGCATTGACCGAGGCCCGGCTGGCCTTTCAGGCGCTGACGGGCGCCCCCTCGGCCGCTGACTTCGCCGAACCGGAGCCTGCGGACCGGAGTTTCGAGCAGCATCCTCGGCTGGCTGCGTTGCGCACGACGATCGATGTGGCCGAGGCCAACACGCGCCTCATCCGCATTCAGGACCGGGACAATCCCGAAGTCGCGTTCCTGGGCGTCGTCGAGCGCCAGCTCTACAACGAGCCTTACGACAAGCGGATCGGCGTCCGGGTGACCATTCCGTTCGCGACGGAGGGTCGCAACGCGCCGCGGCGGGCAGCGAGCGAAGCCGAGCGTGTACAGGCGCTGGCCGAACTGCAGACGGCGGAGCGGCAGGTCCGCGCCGAGGTGGGTCGGGCAGAAGCGGATCTCATATCGGCGCAGGAGCGCGCTTCGCTCGCCGACCAGCGGTACCGAGCCTTCGCGGAGCGGCTGGCGCTCGTCGAGCGCAGCGTCCGCGTCGGTGAAACAGCCTTCGTCGAGCTGGTGCGGGCGCGGGCGGGCGTGTTCGAGGCGGATCTTGCGCGACTGCGCAGCGAAATCACCTCGATGCAGGCTCGGTCGAGACTCAACCAGGCGCTCGGCCTGCTGCCCTAGAGGTCTCGCCCGGAAAATGGGAAGCGTGCTGATGAACCCTTTCCTGACATGCCGCTCGCGTCGGTGCGTAGTGCTCCTCAGCAGTGTCGCGAGCTTCTGGTTGCTCGGGCTTGTCGCTACGCCGGTTCCTGCACTGGCGCACGAGGGCCACGATCATGGCGCTCAGCCGACGATCAGCGCCGTCGCCCCGCGGCTGGAGAGCAGTTCCGAGGACTTCGAACTCCTCGGCGTCGTGCGTGGCGATACCCTCGTTGTCTTCCTCGACCGATACGCCAGCAACGATCCGGTCACCGACGCCAGGATCGAAGTCACTGCGCAGGGAGCGATTATCCGTGCCGAGCCGCAGCCGGATGGTACGTTCCTCGTCAAGGCGCCGTGGCTGTCCCGGCCGGGCACCGTGGATCTGGTGTTCGCGGTCAACGCCGGTGAGACGAGCGACCTGCTTGCCGGATCGCTTGAAGTGCCGGACTCCTCTGCGGCCGCAGCGCCGCGGGGCTCCGAACTGCTCACCGTGCTCCGCCGGGAACCAATGCTTTGGGGTCTCGGCTTGCTGCTGCTGCTGTTGGGCGCGGTTTTCGGCCGAGCGCTCGCCGCACGCCCGCTGCCAGCGGATGCCGCCAGGAAGCAAGCACCGACTCCGATGCCCTCGAGCGTGAGTGCCACTGGGAGAGCCGTCAAAGCGACGCGGCGCGCGACAACTGGGATGCTCCTTGGATTGGTCGCTGGCGTTGGGTTGGTCGGTCCCGCTCTGGCGCACGGTGACGAAGATCACGGCGCCGTCGATACGCCGCCGCCGGTGGTGGAACAAGGAATGGTCCTCACCGATAGTCCGCGTCGCCTCGCCGACGGCAGCTTGTTCGTTCCGAAGCCGACCCAGCGGCTGTTGATCGTGCGCACGAAGCTCGTCCAGGTGGAAGACGCAGCGGAAGCGGCGACCATCGTCGGGCGGGTGATCGCCGATCCGACCAGTGGTGGACGCGTTCAGTCCGCACAGGCCGGCAGGATCGAGCCGCCGGAGGGCGGCTTGCCCGTCCTCGGACAGCGGGTCACGCGCGGCCAGGTACTCGCCTATGTCATGCCGGTGATCACCACAGTCGAGGCGGGGGGGCTACGAGAGCAGATCGCCCTGCTGAACAGCAGCATCACGATCGCCGAGCAGCGGGTGGCTCGCCTGTCGCAACTGGAAGGCAGCGTGCCCAGGCGGGAGATCGACGACGCGAAGCGGGAGCTGGAGGGTCTGCGTCGTCGGCGGCAGGCCCTGGCACCTGCCCTGGTCGACCGGGAAGTGCTCCGCGCGCCGGCATCCGGGGTCATCTCGGTTGCGAACGTCGTAGGAGGACAGATCGTCGAGGCGCGGGAGATACTCTACGAAATCGTCGATCCGGCCAGGCTGTGGGTCGAGGCCATCGCCTACGATCCGAACGCGGTGGTCGACATCCGAAGCGCCGTCGCATCGACGGCCGAGGGCGATACCGTGCCGCTGGCCCTCGTCGGCCGAGGGCTGACGCTGCGCCAGCAAGCCGTGCCGCTGCAGTTCCGCATCACCAGGACGGCGCCCACGCTGACAGTCGGTAAACCGGTCACCGTGATCGTGCAAAGCTCCCGCAGCNTGAGCGGCGTCGTCCTGCCNAGCGGCAGCGTCGTGCGCGCCGCCAACGGCGAGAGCGTCGTCTTCGAGCACGCCTCGGCCGAACGTTTCGTGCCGCGGCCGGTCCGCTATCGGCCGCTCGACGGCGAACGGGTGCTGGTGCTCGNCGGCATCGGCCCCGGAAGCCGCGTCGTGACGGACGGCGCCGGCCTCCTCAGCCAGCTCCGCTGAGCGCGATGTTCGATTTTCTCGTCAACATCAGCCTGCGCAACCGGCTGTTCGTGTTGATCGGCGCCGTGCTCCTCGTCGCTTATGGCAGCATTTCGCTGAAGGACATCCCGGTCGACGTCTTTCCGGACCTGAACAAGCCGACCATCACCCTGCTGACCGAGGCCGAGGGCCTGGCGACGGAGGAGGTCGAGCTTCTGGTGACCTTCCCGATCGAGACCTCGATGAACGGCATGTCTGGCGTCACGCGTGTGCGCTCCGTCTCCACCGTCGGCCTGTCGATCGTCTTCGTCGAGTTCGATTGGGGAACCGACATTTATCTGAACCGGCAACAGGTCACCGAGCGCCTGGCGCTCGTCCGCGAACAGCTTCCCGAGAACCTCTCGCCGCAGATGGCGCCGATCTCCTCGATCATGGGCGAGATCATGCTGATCGCCCTTTCGAGCAAGACGGAGTCGCCGATGCGGCTGCGTGAGCTCGCCGACTGGGTCGTCCGCCCGCGGCTGCTGACCGTTCCCGGGGTCTCGCAGGTGATTCCCATCGGCGGCGAGGTGCGACAGTACCGGGTGACGCCGAACATCCCGGTGATGGACAGCCTCGACATCAAGCACGAAGAGCTGGCGAGTGCGCTGCAGCAGTTCGGCGTCAACACCGGTGGCGGCTACGTCGACCAGGCCGGACGCGAGTTCCTGATCCGCAACATCGGCCGGACCGCCAGACTGGAAGACCTGCGCAACCTCGTCGTCGCCTTCCGCGAGGGACAGCCGATTCCGCTTCAGCATGTGGCGAGCGTCGACTTCGCGCCGCGCCTCAAGCGCGGCGACGCCGGCTTCATGGGCACTCCGGCAGTGATCCTCTCCGTCCAGAAGCAGCCCGGCGCCGACACCGTAAAGCTGACACGGGAGATCGAGACGGCTCTCGACGACATGGCGCGCGTCGTTCCGGCCGAGGTCCGGCTGAAGGACATCCTGTTCAAGCAGTCGAACTTTATCGAAGCGTCGATCGGCAACGTCGAGCGGGTTCTCGTCGAGGCGCTCGTGGTCGTCGCCATCGTCCTGTTCCTGTTCCTCTTCAATTGGCGGACGACGCTGATCTCGCTCACCGCCATCCCGATCTCGATCCTGATCACCGCACTGGTNTTCAAGTACTTCGGGCTNACCATCAACACCATGACGCTGGGCGGTCTCGCCATCGCCATCGGCGAACTGGTCGACGATGCCGTNGTCGGCGTCGAGAACGTCTTCCGCCGNTTGCGAATGAATCGNGANGCCGGGGAGCCGCGAACGCCGTTGGCGGTGGTCGCCGCCGCGTCCACCGAGGTCCGCTCCGGGATCATCTATGCGACGGTGATCATCGTCCTGGTGTTCGTNCCGCTGTTCGCNCTCTCGGGCATCGAGGGCCGGTTGTTTGCGCCACTCGGCATCGCCTACATTGTCTCNATCCTGGCGAGCCTGGTCACCTCGATCACGGTGACGCCGGTCCTCTGCTACTACCTGCTGCCGCGCATGAAGCGGCTCGGCGAGCACGACAGCTTCATCGTCCGCTCCCTCAAGCGCGGCAACGAGCGCCTGCTCGGCTGGGCGTTCCGGCGGCCGTCCTTCGTCTATCTCTCGGCCGCCCTCGCCGTCGCCCTGGCNGTGGCATCGGTGCCGCTGCTGCCGCGNTCCTTCCTGCCNGCGTTCAACGAGGGAACGCTGACCATCAGCCTGCTGTTCAACCCCGGCATCTCGCTCGCCGAGTCGAGCCGGATCGGGATGGTGGCGGAGCGGCTCATCCTGCAGGTGCCGGAGGTGAAGACGGTCGGCCGCCGCACCGGCCGCGCCGAGCTGGACGAGCACGCCGAGGGCGTCCATTCCAGCGAGATCGACGTCGACCTGCATCCGTCCGAGCGGGGCCGCGAGCAGATCCTCGGCGACATTCGCAGCCGTCTCGCCGCACTCCCCGCCAGCATCAACGTCGGCCAGCCCATTTCGCACCGGCTGGACCATATGCTCTCCGGCGTGCGCGCCCAGATCGCGCTCAAAATCTACGGCGATGACCTGGACACGCTGCGGACGCTGGCGGAGCAGATGCGCGAGCGGCTGGCTGCGATCCCGGGCCTGGTCGATCTGCAGCTGGAGAAGCAGGTTCGCATCCCGCAACTCCAGGTCGACGTCGATTATCAGCGCGCCGCCCTCTACGGCGTCACGCCGACGCAGGTGACGGAGGCGGTCCAGGCGATGTCGAACGGCCGCGTCGTCTCGCAGATCATCGACGAGAGCCGCCGCTTCGACGTCGCCTTGCGCCTCGACGATGCCGATCGAACGCGGGCAGGGCTCGCCGGGGTCATCATCGAGACACCGCTCGGGCACGTGCCGCTACGGACCGTCGCGGACGTGGTAGAGACGGACGGGCCGAACCAGGTGCTGCGGGAGAACGGTCGTCGGCGGATGGTGGTGCTGGCCAACTCCGACGGCACCGACATGGCCAAGCTGGTAGCGGCGATCCGGGCCGAAGTCGCCGGCATGCAGCTGCCCACCGGCTACTTCACCAGCCTGGAAGGCACGTTCCAGGCGCAGGAGGAAGCGGCGCGTCGGATCGGCGTGCTGTCGCTGGTGTCGTTGTCGATGATTTTCGTCGTGCTGCACAGCCGCTACAAGTCGTCGGTTCTGGCGCTGATCATTATGGGCAACGTACCGCTGGCGCTGATCGGCAGCGTCATAGCACTGTGGATTGCCGGGCAGCCGTTGTCCGTCGCGACGATGATCGGCTTCATCACTCTGACAGGCATCAGTGCTCGCAACGGTATCCTGAAGATCAGCCACTACATCAACCTGGCGCTGTATGAGGGGGAGACGTTCGGTAGGACGCTGATCGTGCGCGGCAGCCTGGAGCGGCTGACGCCGGTGCTGATGACGGCGCTGTCAGCCGGCTTCGCCCTAGTTCCACTGATGATCGGCGCCGATGCGCCGGGTAAGGAAATCCTGCATCCGGTCGCCATCACCATCTTCGGCGGGCTGATCAGCGCGACGCTGCTCGACACGCTGTTGACCCCGCTGCTCTTCCACCGGTTCGGCGGAAAGCCGCTGCTGCGGCTGAAGGCACTGCAACAGGAGCGGGCGACTGCCGAGGCCTATTAGCCGGATCGCAAAGCTCAGATCCCGCAGGGAGGACACACATGTTCATTCGCCGTCTACTCGTCGCTTTGTGGCTGGTCGTAATTCCGGGCATGGCTTCTGCTCATGGTCCCGCCCGCGGGCCGAACGGCGGGCAGATGCAAGATCTCGCCGGCGGTCACGTCGAACTGGTCGCCAAGGGGTCGGAACTGGTCCTCTACCTGTTCGATGCACAGAACAAGCCCATGCCTGCGACAGGTGCGAGCGCGACCGCCACTGTCCTGGCCGCAGGGCAGCAGCAGACGGTCGCTCTGGTGGCGGGCGACGGCAACGCGCTCCGGGGCAACGGCAGCTTCGATGCTGCGCCGGGACTGAAGGTCGTCGTCTCACTGACGCCACCCGGACAGCGCGCGCAGCTTGGCCGCTTCACCCCGCTGGATTGACGGCGTCGAGCCGTGCATCCCATCCGCGGGGTGATCAGGACACGGAAGACCCGATGAGACGCGTGGATTCCGAGGCGCACATCCTCGTCGTCGACGACGACGCGCAGGTCCGGCATCTGATCGGGCGTTTTCTGCGGGAGAACGGCTACCGCGTGTCCGGCGCGTGCGACGACCGCGAGATGCGGGAAAGCCTCGCGTCCGCCGAGATCGATCTGGTGATCCTGGACGTGATGCTGCCGGGCACGTCCGGCCTCGACCTCTGCCGCGAGCTGCGGGCCTCGTCCTCGCTGCCGATCATCATGCTGACGGCGAAGGGCGAGGACACCGACCGAATCGTCGGTCTGGAGCTCGGCGCCGACGACTACATGCCGAAGCCGTTCAACCCGCGAGAACTGCTGGCGCGCGTGCGGGCCGTCCTGCGCCGGGCGGCGTCCCCGCCCGAAGGCGCTCGGACGGCCGCCGGACGGCTGATCACCTTCGCCGGATGGACGCTGGACACGCTGCGCCGCGAGGTCGCCTCGGCTGAGGGCGTCGTCGTCGATCTCAGCGGCGGCGAATACGACCTCCTGCTCGTCCTTCTCGAACATCCCAATCGGGTTCTCTCGCGTGACCAACTGCTGGAATTGGCCCGGCACCGGATATGCACCCCGTTCGACAGAAGCATCGACGTACAGATCAGCCGATTGCGCCGCAAGCTGGAGGCGGACGAGAACTCACCCACGCTGATCAAGACTATCCGCGGCGCCGGTTATATGTTCCTGCCGACGGTACAGCGCCTGTGAGACGATTGATGCCCAAAACGCTCGCAGGGCGAACCATCGCCATTCTTCTCGTCGGCCTTGGGTTGTTTCACCTATTGAGCATTTGGATCTATCAGTGTCTGTCCGAGAAGATGTTGAATCGGCGGAGTCTCCTGTGATTCCCTGGGGTGGTGGGATGCAGGAGGCCGCCGATGTGGACGCAGGAGAACCGCC
>Ga0056914_10001920_pt1 | contig 13931 bp, 12 predicted proteins | sample TNRBio252014_DNA_FD_55168 | JGI IMG/M metagenome (GOLD analysis project Ga0056914, IMG submission 55168) | Wastewater treatment Type I Accumulibacter community from EBPR Bioreactor in Madison, WI, USA - TNR Reactor_6/25/2014_ DNA | ecosystem: Engineered > Bioreactor > EBPR > Anaerobic-Aerobic >...
CCCTGCTATATCTACTCCCGCGCCACTATTGAACGACACTGGCAAGCCTTCGACCAGGCATTCGGCGCTCATCCTCACCTGATCTGTTACGCAGTCAAGGCCAATAGCAATCTAGCGGTGCTGAACCTGCTGGCCCGGCTGGGCTCCGGTTTCGACATTGTGTCGGGCGGAGAGTTGGAGCGGGTGCTGGCGGCAGGCGGCAATCCAGGCAAGATCGTGTTTTCTGGCGTTGGCAAGCGCCGTGATGAACTGGAGCAAGCGCTGGCGGTTGGTATTCGCTGCTTCAACGTCGAATCCGCCGCCGAACTGGATCGGCTGGAGCAAGTCGCGGCGGCGCACGGTCAGCGAGCGCCGGTTTCACTGCGCATCAATCCCGATGTGGACGCCCAAACCCATCCTTACATTTCCACCGGGCTGAAACAGAACAAATTTGGCGTCGATCCCGAGCAGGCGTTGGCGCTTTACGGTCGCATCGCCGCTTCGCCCCACTTCGCAGTGGTCGGCGCGGACTGTCATATCGGTTCGCAACTGACGCAAATCGCACCGTTCGTGGATGCACTGGATCGGATGCTGGCGCTGGTGGCGCGGCTGGAAAAGCAGGGGATTCGCCTGCATCATCTCGATCTCGGTGGGGGATTGGGCATCCGCTATCGTGATGAAGAACCCCCCTTGCCCGCTGATCATGCCGCTGTGCTTCTGGAACGCCTGCGCGATCTGCCGTATGAAATTCTGTTGGAACCAGGCCGGGCGATTGTCGGCAATGCTGGCCTTCTGGTGACCCAGGTTGAGCTGCTGAAGCAAGGCGATGAAAAGAACTTTGCCGTGGTGGACGCCGCCATGAATGATCTGTTGCGCCCGGCGCTGTATTCGGCNTGGCAGGAGATTATCCCGGTCGAACCGCGCACGGGTGGCGAAACGCGCCGCTACGATGTAGTGGGGCCGATTTGCGAAACGGGCGACTTTCTCGGCAAAGATCGCGAACTAAATATCTCACCGGGTGATTTGCTGGCGGTGCGCGCCGCCGGCGCCTACGGTTTCACCATGAGTTCCAACTATAATTCCCGCCCGCGCGCCGCCGAGGTAATGGTCGATGGCGAGCGGTTTTATGTGGTCCGGCGCCGGGAAACGGTCGCTGAATTATATGCGGGCGAAACCGTACTAGCGTAACCGGCGAACTGTAAGCTTCAACCTCCAACCCTTAACCTCATAAGCTTCAACTTCTACCATGGCCGAACGCACCTCCGAACAACATACGATTCAGCATCGGCTGAAATTGCGCAACCTGCGCCTGTCCGACTATGGTGACATTCAGGAAATCATGGAGAAGGTCTATCACAACATGGATGGAGCCTGGAGCCGCGAACAGTTCGCCTCGCAGATCGCCCGTTTCCCGGAAGGGCAAATTTGCATCGAAGACAACGGCAAGGTAGTCGCTGCTGTGCTCAGCCTGATCGTCGATTATGGTCGTTACGGTGACCGTCATACGTATTGGCAAATCATCGGCGATGGCTATCTCACGACTCACGATCCCAACGGCGACACCCTGTATGGCGTCGATATTTTCGTTCATCCCGACTACCGCGACATGCGGTTGGGCCGGCGCTTGTATGACGCCCGCAAGGAACTGTGCGAAAAGTTGAACCTGCGGGCCATTATTGTCGGGGGTCGCATTCCCGGCTACGGCAATTACGCCCACGATATGACCCCACAGCGGTATGTGGAGCTGGTGCGCGCCAAGGAGTTGATTGACCCGATCCTGACGTTCCAGTTGGCGAACGAGTTTCATGTCCGCAAAATCGTCACCGGTTATTTACCGGATGATGATGAATCTCGCGCCTACGCCGTGCTGCTGGAATGGTTGAACATTTATTATGAAGATAAGGAAGTGCTGATCGGCGGGCGCAAGTCGGTGGTGCGGGTTGGCGCAGTGCAATGGCAAATGCGCCAGACTTCTTCGCTGGAAGACCTGTTGCAACAGGTTGAATATTTTGTAGACGCCGTAGCCGGTTACAAAACCGATATTGTGCTGTTCCCGGAATTTTTCAATGGCCCGCTGATGGCCGGATTCAATCAGCGCAACACGGCGGAAGCTGTCCGGCAATTGGCGGAATTTACTGAACCGTTGCGTGAAGCAATCGTGCAGATGGCAGTGGCCTATAATGTCAACATCATCGCCGGCAGCATGCCGCAATACGGCGGTGGCGTACTCTACAATGCTGCTTATCTGTGCCGGCGCGATGGGACCTGGGATACGCAACCCAAGTTGCACATCACCCCAGACGAGCGCGCCTACTGGGGGTTGCAGGGCGGCGATTCATTGCGAGTGTTTGAACTGGATGTGGGCAAAATTGGCATTCTGGTTTGCTACGATGTGGAGTTTCCCGAACTGCCGCGCCTGCTGGCCGACCAAGGCATGCAAATCCTGTTTGTCCCCTTTTGGACCGACACCAAGAACGCCTATTTGCGAGTGCGGCGTTGTGCTCAGGCGCGAGCGATTGAGAACGAGTGCTATGTCGTGATTTCCGGCAGCGTCGGTAATTTGCCTAAAGTGGAGAACATGGACATGCAATATGCCCAGGCGGCGGTGTTCACCCCGTCCGACTTTGCCTTCCCGCACGACGCCATCGCCGCTGAAGCCACGCCGAATACGGAAATGACCTTGATCGTTGATCTGGACCTGGACAACCTCAAGGAAATGCGGATGCACGGCAGTGTGCGCAACTTCCGCGACCGGCGACTGGATTTATACAAAATCGCCTGGACTGGCCGGGGCTGAGCAACCTATGGCGGCATTCGTTTCCTCCTTCCCGATTCTCTCCCTCAAGGGAGAAGGGAGTTGACTCCCATGAAACTACAGTTCACCAAGATGCACGGACTCGGCAACGATTTCGTGGTGATTGACGGTATCAGCCAAACCGTAGCGCTGAGTACGGAGCAGATTCGATTCCTGGCAAATCGTCGTTTTGGCGTTGGCTGCGATCAAGTGTTGGTGGTGGAGGCGGCTGAAGCGGCGGAGGTCGATTTTCGTTACCGCATTTTCAACGCGGATGGCGGTGAGGTCGAGCAGTGCGGCAATGGCGCTCGCTGCTTCGCCCGCTTTGTCCGCGACCGGGGTTTAGCGGATCACGATCATTTGTGTGTGGAAACCCTGGCGGGCCGGTTACAGCTAGACATCCAGCCGGATGGTCAGATCGCGGTGGACATGGGCCAGCCCCGGCTGGAGCCGATGGAGGTTCCATTTTTCGCTACTGAACGCGCTGCGCGCTACCTGATCGCCGCTGATGGAGTGGATCTGGAGATCGGCGTGGTGTCGATGGGTAATCCGCATGCGATCCTGCAGGTGGATGATGTGGACCAGGCGCCAGTCACACACCTGGGGCCGTTGCTGGAACGGCATGGTCGCTTTCCCAGGCGCACTAATGTTGAATTCATGCAGATCGTCGCCCCGAATCATATCCGCCTGCGGGTCTTCGAGCGTGGCGCTGGCGAGACGCTGGCTTGCGGCAGCGGCGCTTGCGCAGCCGTCGTGGCGGGCCGGCTGTGGGGTCGCCTGGAGCCAAAGGTTCGGGTCGAATTGCCTGGCGGCGAACTCAGCGTTCACTGGGCTAACGAAGGCGAATCGGTCATCATGACGGGGCCAGCGGCTGCTGTATTCGAAGGATGGATCGAGCTGTGAACGAGGCAGGGGAGGCGTCAGAGGCACGGGATCGCCGTGCTGGCGAGGCGGAAGTGATTGCCTGGTTGCGTGACGATCCTGATTTTTTTACTCGCCATCCCGAACTGGTGGAAAACCTGCGCATTCCCCATCCCTGTCGTCCCGCCGTGTCGTTGCTGGAGTATCAGAACCGCCTGCTGCGGGAACGCAGCCAGCGCCTGCACGATAAGCTGCTGGAACTGGTGGCCATCGCCCGTGACAACGACCGACTGGCCGAGCGGGTGCAGCGTCTGGCGCTGGGCTTGTTGGATGCGCGGGGNGGTCTGGATGAACTGCTGCATGGCGTCAAGGCCATTTTGCGCGACGAATTCAAGGCGGATTGTGTCGCCCTGTGTCTAGCGGCGCCGCCGACTGTGGGACTGAGCGCGGTTGAAGAGTTGCTGCGCCCCGAAGTCGTGGGATTGTTTGAGCCGGTGTTTCGTGCGGGCCGCCCGCAATGTGGCCGGTTGAGTTTGGAACAGGCTGGAGCCCTGTTTAACGACGGCGCCTGCCATGCGGTTTCAGCCGCGTTGATCCCATTGGACGGAGAAATATGGCGCGGTCTGCTGGCAGTCGGCAGCAGCGACGCCAACCGCTTTTATCCTGGAGTCGGCACCTTGTTTTTGGAGCGGATCGGCCAGTTGGTCAGCCAGGCGTTGCAGGCGCGATTGCAGCCCGGCGCCGGGCATCAGCCGCTTCCAGACACGGTCATGCCTGATTCGAGGTCTCAGGACGCCTGAGGCTATCCGAAATCAAGCCATTCATCCAGCCACTGGTGAGCTTCATCGACGCCTTGGCCGNTTTGTGCGGAGAAGAGCTGGGCAGTNGCTGGCGGATACTTATTTTGCAGCGTTTTTTGCACCTGTTGCAGCACTGTCTTCGCTGCGCCCCGACTGAGTTTATCGGCTTTGGTCAGCAGGATATGCACAGGCAAAACCCGTGCGGCGCAACAGTCCAGCATCCGCTGATCCAGCTCAGTCAGTGGATGGCGGATATCCATCATCAGCAACAAACCGCGCAGAGCGATCCGCTCGCGTAGATAACGCTCCAGCAACGCCCTCCAGTGGCGGNGGATCGCCTCCGGCACCTGAGCGTAGCCGTAGCCGGGTAAATCCACCAGATAGCGTTCCGCCGCCACTTGGAAAAAGTTAATCATCTGGGTGCGGCCTGGCGTCTTGCTGACGCGGGCGAGCTGGCGCTGGCCGGTTAGGAGGTTAAGAGCGCTGGATTTGCCCGCGTTGGAACGTCCAGCGAAAGCCACTTCCTGACTAATATCAGGCGGTAATTGCTCAAAAGCATTGACGCTATTGAAAAATTGAACCGCCCGATAGCGATGGATCGCTGGGGTCGCTGAGGAAAAGGGAACAGATATTTCAGGGTTTTTCATTGAACTTAAAAGCCAAAACTGGTATATAAAAGCGCCGTTTGCACGGAGCGGATCGAAGTCAAGCAGCTATGGATTCCGCCTCAACCAAGCGAGACTTGCACTGGTCCACGCTATTCTTTTCTGCGTCGGCGGCAGGTCGCCTGAGTCGAATATCGTCATCGTACAGGAGCTTTCCAAAAATGAAAAAACTCGTTGTGATCGCCGCGACGTGTGCATTGCTTGGTTCCGCGACCGCTGCATGGGCCGCTGGCGACGCCGCCGCCGGCAAAGCCAAGTCCGCGACCTGCACGGCTTGCCACAATCCCGACGGCAATAGCNCCAATCCGCAATATCCCAAACTGGCGGGGCAAAGCGCCGATTATCTGACCAAGCAGTTGATGGAGTTCAAGAGTGGCGCTCGCGTCAACGCCATCATGTTGGGTATGGTGGCGCCGCTCAGCCCGCANGATATGGAAGATCTGGCGGCGTTCTACGCCTCACAGCAGATCGCTCGCAGCGCGGCTGATCCAGNCTTGGCGCCGGCCGGTGAAGCCGTCTTCCGTGGCGGCAATCTGAACAGTGGCGTATCGGCTTGCATGGCGTGCCATGGCGCNACCGGCGCGGGCAACCCGGCGGCCAAGTTCCCGGCGCTGGCCGGNCAGCATGCCGATTACGTCGAACTCCAGCTCAAGGCNTTTCGCGCCATGGAACGCGCCAATGACGCCGGTCAGATGATGCGNCAGATCGCCGCCAAGATGACCGACCAGGAAGTGAAGGCCGTCTCGTCTTACATCCAGGGNCTACAATAATCAACAGGNCCCGGTTGAACCGGGCCAGATCACCTTGGCTTAAACCTGGGGCGGCCGTTGAGCCGCCCTTTTTTGTGGAAGGCATTTACAGCCTGTTTCGTTGCTCGTTCCAGCCCCGGTGCGGGAACGATGATCAGTCGGTTGGGTCATAATCAGACCTTTCGCATTCATTCCAGAACGACTCCCTTCGTGAACGATACCGTCGCTCGTCAGCCTGCTCATCGACGCACCCTGGGATGGGTGTTGTTGGAATTCCTCAGCTCCATGAACCTCGCGATTACCCTGCTAGTGGTTTTGGCGGTGGCGTCGGTGATCGGTACGGTTCTCCAGCAGAATCAGCCTTATCCGGACTACATTATCAAGTTCGGACCGTTCTGGTTCGATCTCTTCCGTCAACTGGGCTTGTACGATGTCTACGGGACCGGCTGGTTTATCGGTATCCTCGCTTTCCTGGTTTTGTCCACCAGCGTGTGTATCTATCGGCAAACGCCGATTTTATGGCGGGAGATGACCCGATTCCGCACCCGGGTTCGTCTCGATTCGCTGCGAGGCATCCATCAGCGGGCCGAGTGGCGGTGGCCAAATCAGCAGCCCGATACAGCATTACCGGCAATCCGCCATGTGCTCCAGCGCGCGGCTATCGTTGGCGGGTCGCGGATCACGGTGATCATCGGGTTATAGCGGCGGTCAAGGGGCGATTCAATCGTCTAGGTTATTTATTGACTCATGCCGCCATCGTAGTGATCGGAGTCGGTGGGTTACTGGACGGCAATCTGTGGCTGAAATTGAAGGAATGGCGTGGAGAGTTGCGGATTGAAACCCGCGATCTGGCCGCCCGCGACATTCCTCCGGAAAGTCGGCTGACGCCCAGCGCTATTCCGGCTTTTCGCGGCAATGTCATGCTGCCCGAGGGCTCCGCCGCCAATTTTGTCTTCCTGCGGGTGCGCGATGGCTTCGTGTTGCAGGAATTGCCATTCGCGATTGAACTCAAGGAGTTCCAGGTCGCTTATTACGACACCGGCCAGCCCAAGTCCTTTGTCAGCCAGGTGCGGATTCACGATCAGGAGCATCTGGGCGACCAGCCACTGGAGGCAACTATTCGTGTCAATCATCCGCTGGTTTATCGCGGCTACGCCATCTATCAATCCGACTTCGGCGATGGCGGTTCCAAACTGGAGATGCAAGCCTGGCCGCTGGCCGCATCACGCCCGGAACCGGTGGCGGCGCGGGGCGAGGTGAGTGGTACATTGAAGGTTGGCGGCTCTGGCGAGGCGTTGACGCTAGAACTGGACGATTTTCGACTATTTAACTTATTGCCGGAACCGGATGCGCAACCTGGCGCCCGTCAATTCCGCAATTTCGGGCCGAGTTTTGGGTTCAAACTGCGTGATGCGACCGGTGAAGCACGAGAATATTTTAATTATATGGCTCCAGTCCAGATGGAGGGCCGTTGGTTCTACGTCAGTGGAATGCGCGCCCGGCCCGGCGATCCGTTGGCTTATCTGCACATCCCGGCGGACGCCAAGAGCAGTCCTGAACGGTTTCTACGCTTCAACGCCCGATTGCGTGACAGAGACTGGCTACGCGGCTGGTTCGAACGGTCGGCTACTCTTGGCGAAACTGCGGAATTCCAGCGCGATTTCAACCGAGTGCGACTGAGTCTCATCGAGTTGGTGACGCAGGGCGGTTTCAACGCGGTCGCTGAACGGGCGAAAACTGTGGTGCCTGCTGACCGGTTGCAGGAAGCAACGACGTTGTACCTCAATATCGTGCGCGATACTTTGGCTGAGGTCTTCGTGGAAGTGCTGCGTGAGGAGGGCATGGCCGTCGAACAAGGAATTGATGAACGGGAAGAAGCATTTTTTAANGATGCAGTGTCGGCGTTGGCGGCGTTGGCGAATTATGGATCGCCATTTTATCTGCAATTGACCAATTTTCAGCAGGTGGAAGCCTCTGGTTTACAGATTACCCGCAGCAGTGGCGCGGTCGTGGTCTATAGCGGATTCGCCTTGCTGACCATCGGCGTCTTTGTCATGTTTTATACTTCTTACCGTCGACTGTGGATTTGGCTGGCGAACGAGGAAGGCGCAACTCAGTTAGCGTTAGCAGGTATGGTGAATCGTCGCCAGGCGGAATTTGCTGTTGAGTTTGCTGATCTGGCGGCGGCGCTGGAACAGCGAATGAGTGTTCATTAGTAGTCAATGGTCAGTGAACCGGGAGACCTGTCAGTCATGTCGGCAACACGCGAAGCGATGTTGGGATCGTGGGCGCAGCCCTCGCTGGGTCAGCGGTTGAATGCCTGGGATGGATTGTGGGCGCTGTTGGTCATAGCGGGTTCGTTTTATGTCTGGTGGCTGTATCGATCCTACATGGACGGTTATGAGGTCGCTATCCAGGCGGGTAGCACCCTGGCGCTGATCGCCTGGGGGCAATACTGGAAGCCAGTGCGGGCGTTTACTTTGGCGGTGACTGTTCTCACCGTGCTGGCGCTGTGGCGTTACGGCGTGGACTACGAGTTGCGCAAGAGCAATTTCTGGCTCAAATATTTCCTGGAAAGCCAGGCCGCGTTCATGTGGATGAGTGTCCTTTACGTGCTGGCGACCCCCACCTATTTCACCGCGATGTTTGCCCGCTCCGAGTTCGTGGGCAAGACCGCTGCGGCTTTGACTTGGTGCGCGACGGTCATGGGGGCGACGGGGTTGCTGGTGCGCTGGCGCGAATCCTATCTGCTGGGCGCGGACATCGGCCATATTCCTGTCAGCAATCTCTATGAAGTCTTCATCCTGTTCGCGCTAATTACCGCGTTATTGTATCTGTTTTACGAGCACCGTCACCGCACCCGGTCCATGGGCGGCTTTGCCCTGCTGATCATCAGCGGAGCCGTGGGTTTTCTGCTGTGGTACACCTTTGACCGTGAGGCGCATCACATTCAGCCGCTGATTCCAGCGCTGCAAAGCTATTGGATGAAAATTCACGTTCCGGCTAATTTCGTCGGCTATGGCGCTTTCGCCCTGGCGGCGATGCTGGCCGTTGCCTATCTGCTGCGGCTTGGAGCAGAGAAGCGCCATCCAGACAGCCGGTGGACGCAGGCGCTGCCGCCGCTGGATTTACTGGACGATGTGATGTACAAGGCCATCGCTCTAGGTTTTGCTGCCTTTACCCTCGCCACTATTCTTGGCGCGTTGTGGGCCGCCGAGGCTTGGGGAGGATACTGGTCCTGGGACCCTAAGGAAACCTGGGCGTTGATTGTCTGGTTAAATTANGCTGCTTGGCTGCACTTGCGGATGACTAAAGGCTGGCGTGGCGCACCGATGGCCTGGTGGGCAATCATCGGCTTGTTTGTGACGCTATTTGCGTTTCTCGGCGTTAATATGTTTCTGTCTGGCTTGCATTCCTACGGTTCTCTGTAGGCGCCGCCNCCCTCATCCTCTCACTGACGTCCATGGAGTTCGCCCAATGCCGAACCCGATCCGTTATCTGTTACTGATTCTGCTGGCTTGCGTATTGCCAATGGCGATTCACGCCGCTGACCCGCCACTGTTCCAGGAAGGCAAGGACTATGTGCGCGTGTCAACCCCTGTTCCACCCGCAACGCCTGGCAAGGTCGAGGTGGTTGAAATGTTCTGGTATGGATGCCCACACTGCTACGATCTGGAGCCGGTGGCCGAAGAATGGCTGAAACGCAAACCGGAGAATGTGGTGTTCATGCGGGTTCCGGTGGCGTTCGGGGCCACCTGGGAACCCGGCGCCCGTGCTTATTACGCTGCTGAAGCATTAGGCGTGTTGGATAAGCTCCATCCAGCGCTGTTCGACGCCTTTCACAAACGGCGCAAGCTGAGTACCGAGGATGAACTGGCCACATTCTTCGCTGAGCACGGCGTGGATCAAGAAGCCTTCCGCAAAGCCTACAAATCGTTTCAAACCGAGACGCAGTTGCGGCGTGGCAATCAGTTGGCGCAACGTTATGGGTTGAAAGGCGTGCCCGCAGTGATCGTCAACGGCAAATACGATATACGCTCGCCGCGCATGTTCGAGGTCGTCGATTTCCTGATCGCCAGAGAAATCAGCCCGCAAGGCTGAACACAGAGAGCTGGCATGGCCGATGATGACGTTGAGCCGCAACGGTTGCGGTTGCTCAGCTATAACATCCAGAGCGGCTTGAGCACCCGCAACTACTCCCAATACCTCACACGCAGTTGGAAGCATCTGGTGCCGGTGCCGTCGCGGATGGTGAATCTCGATGGCATCGCCCAGATTCTGGTCGACTACGATCTGGTCGGTTTGCAGGAAGTGGATGCCGGCAGTCTGCGCAGCGGCTTTGTCAACCAAGTAAAGTACTTGGCTGCCCAGGCCGGTTTTGAACATGTTTTCGATCAGTCCAACCGCAAGATCGGTATGATCTCCCAGCATGGCAATGCGTTGCTCAGTCGCATTCGACCGAACGGGATTACTGAACACAAGTTACCCGGACTGATTCCGGGGCGGGGCGTGTTAGAAGTCCGCTTCGGCAGTGAAAACGGCGCCTTGCATGTGCTGATTTTACACATGTCTTTGGGCCGGCGGGGCCGGCTGCGACAGATTGAATTCCTAGCGGAACTGATACGCGATTGTCGCCACGTCATCCTGATGGGCGATCTCAATTGCCCATCGGACAGCCCGGAAATGACGGTGCTGTTGGAGAACGCCCGCTTGTGTGAGCCCGAACCAGGACTGCTGACCTTTCCCAGTTGGCGGCCAGACCGGCAACTGGATCATATTCTGGTTTCGCCTTCGATTACCGTTGAACGGGTTGAAGTCCTGGATCAGGTGTACTCAGATCATTTGCCCATCGCCATGGACGTGCGCTTGCCGGAAGAGTTAAGGTTTCCCGCCCTGGGTGCGCCNTCCCAGATCAGCAACTTTGATCGTTGGAGCCTGGCGTCTGAGCCCTGATATGCCCTTCAAAATAAACTGAGCTAAGGTATCTCTTGACCTTGGCAAGTCAGACCCCTGACAATCGCCCTCCCATTCGCCCTGCCGGTCGCGACTGTAAAACGACAAGCGGGGCGGTCATGTTTCCGCATCCAGCCGTTNGACCCTATGGACCCGCATAAACTGACCCATCTCAAACAGCTTGAGGCTGAGAGTATCCATATCATCCGCGAGGTGGCCGCTGAATTTGAAAAGCCGGTGATGCTGTACTCCATCGGTAAGGATTCCTCGGTGATGCTGCATCTGGCGTTAAAAGCATTCTATCCCGGCAAGCCACCCTTTCCGCTGCTNCACNTCGACACGACCTGGAAGTTCCGGGAAATGATCCGCTTCCGGGATGAACTGGCGCAGCGGTTAGGATTGGAACTGCTGGTTCAAATTAATGAGGAAGGGGTGCGCCAGGGTGTTAACCCCTTTACTCACGGTTCCCAGGCGCATACCGATATCATGAAAACCCAGTCGCTTAAGCAGGCGCTGGATCATTATGGTTTTGATGCGGCCTTCGGTGGCGCCCGCCGTGACGAGGAACGCTCGCGGGCCAAGGAACGGGTCTACTCGTTCCGCGACCGCAACCACCGATGGGACCCGAAGAATCAGCGTCCCGAACTGTGGAATCTGTACAACGGTCGGGTNCGCAAGGGCGAAAGCATCCGGGTGTTCCCGCTCTCCAACTGGACAGAGCTGGACATCTGGCAATACATTCACTTGGAAAATATCCCGATTGTCCCGCTGTACCTGGCGGCCGAACGTCCGGTGGTGGAACGCGATGGAACCCTGATCATGGTAGACGATGATCGGATGCCGCTGGAACCAGGCGAAACGCCAAAAATGGAATGGGTCCGATTCCGCACCCTCGGTTGCTACCCGCTGACGGGCGCCATCCGCTCTCACGCGACCACCCTGCCGGAGATCATTCAGGAAATGCTGCTGACCCGTCACTCCGAACGCCAGGGGCGGCTGATTGATCACGATGCCGTCGGGTCGATGGAAGAGAAAAAACGCCAGGGGTATTTTTGACATGTCCCACGCTTCTCCCTTGATTGAATCTGATATCCAAGCCTATCTGGAAACGCACGAGCGCAAGGATTTGCTGCGCTTTATTACCTGCGGCAGTGTCGATGACGGCAAGAGCACCCTGATTGGCCGCCTGCTTTACGATACGCAGTTGATCTATGAAGACCAACTCGCTGCGGTGCGCCGTGATACCACGAAATACGGCACCACTGGCGAAGAACTGGATCTAGCATTGCTGGTGGATGGCTTGCAGGCCGAGCGGGAGCAAGGCATTACTATTGATGTCGCCTACCGCTATTTTTCCACGGAGAAACGCAAATTCATTATCGCAGACACCCCCGGTCATGAGCAGTATACCCGCAATATGGCGACGGGGGCCTCGACCGCGCAGTTGGCGATATTGCTGGTGGACGCCCGCAAAGGTGTGCAGATCCAGACCCGTCGTCACAGCTTTATCGTCTCCTTGCTTGGTATCCGCCACCTGCTGTTGGCGGTGAACAAGATGGATCTGGTCGGCTTTGATCAGTCAGTGTTCAACCGCATCAGTGAAGAGTATCGGGATTTTATCGACAAACTGGGGGTACGGGATGTGCGCTGTGTGCCGGTGTCGGCGCTGCGCGGCGATAACATCGTGCAATCTTCCGCCGCCATGCCCTGGTACAACGGGCCGACCCTGCTGGAATTGCTGGAAACGGTGAAAATTGCTGTTGANCTCAACCCCCGCGATTTCCGTTTTCCCGTGCAATATGTCAACCGTCCCCATCTCGATTTTCGCGGCTTCTGCGGTACGGTCGCCGCTGGCGCGGTTCGCCCCGGTGATGAAGTGGTGGCGCTGCCTTCAGGGCGACGGTCACGCGTGTCCGCCATTGTGACCGCCGAGGGGAATTTACCAGAGGCGTTCGCCGGTCAGGCNGTCACCTTGACGCTGAGCGATGAGATCGATATCAGTCGCGGTGATCTGCTGGTTCATCCCGATCGCTTGCCGCCCGTAGCCGAGACTTTCGATGCGCGTGTGGTGTGGATGGCGGATGCGCCGTTGTTGCCGGGTCGGCAGTATGATCTAAAGCTCGGCGCCTGTTTGTTGCCCGCTATCCCGGAAACCCTGCATCACCGAATCGATGTCAATACATTGGAGCACCAGCGAGCTGAAGAACTAGGCCTGAATGAGATTGGCTATTGTCGTTTTAGTCTGAACCAGCCCGCGCCGTTCGACGCCTACGAGGAAATTCCCAGCACCGGCGGCTTCATCGTTATCGATCGGGTGAATAACGCCACGGTCGGAGCAGGGATGATTGTCCGCCCGGTCATTCGGCCCGTCGTCGACAAGTCGCGTAACGTGGTCTGGTACGAGCACCGGGTCACTAAGGCGCAACGGGCTAACCAGAAGGCGCAACGACCGTGTGTGATCTGGCTGACCGGNNTGTCGGGTTCCGGTAAATCGACGTTGGCCAATAACCTGGAACAACGATTGTTGCAACGCGGCTATCATAGCTATCTACTGGATGGTGATAACGTTCGGCATGGCTTGAACCGCGATCTGGGCTTTTCCAAGGATGACCGCATCGAGAACATTCGCCGGATTGGCGAAGTGGCGGCGCTGTTCGCCGACGCCGGGCTGATTGTCATCACCGCCTTCATCTCGCCTTTTCGCGCTGACCGGGCGCTGGTGCGAGCGCTGGTGACAGAAGGGGAATTCGTTGAAGTGCATGTCCAGGCTTCGCTGGAAGCCTGTGAGCAACGTGATCCCAAGGGTCTGTACGCCAAGGCCCGAGCGGGGGTCATCCGCGATTTCACCGGTATTGATTCGCCCTACGAAGCGCCTGAGCGCCCAGAGCTCGTGCTCGACACTGAACGGGATTCGGTCGACATCTGCCTGGAGCGGCTGCTGGGTTATCTGCGCGAGCGGCGCATTCTGCGCGGCGCCTGAGCGGCGGGACGACGACTGTTATGGGATGGGAGGCCTGGGTTACCGGCGGCCTAGTGGCAGCAATGATGGGGGTGCTGGCCATGACCCGCGCCGCGCCGGACATGGTTCTGCTGGGTGTGCTGGCGCTGTTGGTGCTGGTGGGCATTGTAC
>Ga0056914_10001938_pt1 | contig 13806 bp, 10 predicted proteins | sample TNRBio252014_DNA_FD_55168 | JGI IMG/M metagenome (GOLD analysis project Ga0056914, IMG submission 55168) | Wastewater treatment Type I Accumulibacter community from EBPR Bioreactor in Madison, WI, USA - TNR Reactor_6/25/2014_ DNA | ecosystem: Engineered > Bioreactor > EBPR > Anaerobic-Aerobic >...
TGAGCATTTCAATAGCACCGACCATGCCAGCGTGCTAAACCGCAACGTACCTATTCTGAAGCTCAAACTGAAAGAAGGCGATGCTTATGTCGCCACGGTTTATGACCTGTTCATTGCTAACTATGGCGTGGATCGTGGCTTTGGCGGCGGCAACGTGGCCAGCTCGTTCGATGACGATGTGCCTTACACCCCCGCTTGGCAGGAAAAAATCACCGGCGTGAAGCGCGAGCATGTGATTAACGTGGCTCGCCAGTTCGCTGAAAATGCGCATAAAACCCACGGCAAATCCATGGTCATCATCGGCGCGGCGATGAACCACTGGTATCACATGGATATGAACTACCGCGCCATCATCAACATGTTGGTGATGTGCGGCTGTATCGGCAAATCCGGTGGTGGCTGGAGTCATTACGTGGGGCAGGAAAAACTGCGCCCGCAAACGGGATGGGTGCCACTGGCCTTTGCGACGGACTGGAACCGCCCACCACGCCAGCAGAATTCCACCTCGTTCTTCTATGCGCACACCGACCAGTGGCGTTATGAGCGGCTGAAGATGGAAGAAATTCTCTCGCCGCTGGAGGATAATCCCGAATGGAAAGAGCTATCGTTTATTGATTGCAACGTGCGTTCTGAGCGCATGGGGTGGCTGCCGTCTGCCCCGCAGTTGGAGCGTAACCCACTCGAAATCGGCGCGATCATCAAGAAATCAGGCCGCAATGTGGGTGAGGCTGTTGCCGAAGGTCTTAAATCAGGCGACCTGAAACTCTCCTGCAACGACCCGGATGCACCACAGAACTGGCCGCGAAATATGTTCGTCTGGCGCTCGAATATTCTCGGCTCCAGCGGCAAAGGGCATGAATATTTCCTGAAGCATCTGCTCGGCACCAGCCACGGCGTGCAAGGCGTTGACCTCGGCAAGTTTGGCGGCACTAAACCGAAGGATGTTGTTTGGCACGATGAAGCGCCAGAAGGCAAACTTGATCTGCTGGTGACGCTCGATTTCCGCATGTCCACCACCTGCATGTACTCTGATATCGTGCTGCCGACCGCAACTTGGTACGAAAAGAACGACCTCAATACCTCGGATATGCATCCGTTTATTCACCCGCTTTCGGCAGCGGTTGATCCGGCGTGGGAATCACGTAGCGACTGGGATATTTACAAAGGCATCGCCAAAAAATTCTCTGAACTATGTGTTGGGCATCTTGGTGTCGAGCAGGATGTGGTGATGAACCCCATTAAGCACGATACAGCGAATGAAATCGCACAGCCGTTTGATGTGAAAGATTGGAAGAAAGGCGAATGCGAGCCCATTCCTGGCAAAACCATGCCGAATGTGTTCCTCGTCGAGCGTGATTATCCCAACACCTATAAAAAATTCACCTCGCTGGGGCCGCTGCTTGCCAAGCTGGGCAATGGCGGTAAAGGCATTAGCTGGAATACCGAGGATGAGCTGAAGCTGCTGGGCGAACTGAACTACACCGTGACCGAAGAAGGTGTGTCGAAAGGCCTGCCACGCATTGAATCGGCGATTGATGCGGCAGAAGTCATCCTGACGCTCGCACCGGAAACCAACGGCCATGTAGCGGTGAAATCATGGAAGGCGCTGGGCGAAGCCACGGGCCGCGAACATGCACACCTTGCCGACACACGTGAGGACGAAAAAATCCGTTTCCGCGATGTACAGGCTCAGCCGAGGAAAATTATCTCCTCGCCGACTTGGAGCGGGATCGAATCTGAACATGTCAGCTACACAGCGGGCTATACCAACGTACATGAGCTAATTCCGTGGCGTACACTCACAGGGCGCCAGCAGCTCTATCAGGATCATAGCTGGATGCGTGCCTTCGGCGAGTCGCTCTGCGTCTACAAACCGCCGGTGGACATGAAAACTACCGAAAGCGTGATTGAGAAGTTTGGCAAAGACCGCAAGCAGGTGCTGCTTAACTTCATCACCCCGCACCAGAAATGGGGCATTCACTCGACCTATACAGATAATCTGCTAATGCTCACCCTCTCGCGCGGCGGACCGATTGTCTGGATTTCGGAGATTGATGCCAAGAAAATTGGCGTGGTCGATAACGATTGGGTCGAGGCTTACAATACCAACGGTGCGCTTACAGCCCGTGCGGTGGTCAGCCAGCGTGTGCCAGAAGGAATGATTCTGATGTATCACGCGCAGGAGAAAATCGTGAACGTGCCGGGTAGCGAAATCACTGGCCTACGCGGTGGCATTCACAACTCCGTCACCCGCACGGTGCTCAAGCCAACTCACATGATCGGTGGCTATGCCCAGCTTGCCTATGATTTCAATTACTACGGCACAGTGGGCTGTAACCGCGATGAATTCATTATTCTGCGCAAAATGGAGAAAGTGGACTGGATGAACGAAGATAATTATGGCGCGGCTCTGGGCGGTGAAATGCCCCGACTCGAAGCGGCAGTGAAATAGGAGAAACCCCATGAAAGTAAGAGCACAAATTGGCATGGTGTTGAACCTCGATAAATGCATCGGCTGTCACACCTGTTCGGTCACCTGCAAAAACGTATGGACGTCGCGTCGTGGCGTGGAATACGCGTGGTTCAACAACGTCGAAACCAAACCCGGTATTGGCTACCCCAAAGACTGGGAGAATCAGGATCGCTGGAAAGGCGGCTGGGAGCGTAAAGCTAATGGCAAGATTCAGCCTAAACAGGGTGGAAAATGGCGTACGCTGGCGAACATTTTCGCCAACCCCAACCTGCCGTCTATCGACGATTATTACGAACCATTCACCTTCGATTACGAGCATCTGCATAAATCACCCGAAGCGAAGACCATGCCAACGGCACGGCCTGTATCAGTGATTACAGGGAAAAAGATGGATAAGATCGTCGGCGGGCCAAACTGGGAGGAAATTCTTGGCGGTGAGTTTGAACATCGCAGCAAGGATTACAACTTCGAGAACGTGCAAAAGGAGATGTACGGTCAGTTTGAAAACACTTTCATGATGTATTTGCCACGCCTCTGCGAACACTGCCTTAATCCTGCCTGTGTTGCATCCTGCCCATCGGGTGCGATCTACAAACGTGAGGAAGACGGCATTGTCCTGATCGATCAGGACAAATGTCGTGGCTGGCGCATGTGCGTATCGGCATGTCCCTACAAGAAGATTTACTTCAACTGGGAATCGGGCAAATCCGAAAAGTGCACTTTCTGCTACCCACGAATCGAAAACGGTGAGCCGACCGTATGCTCCGAAACCTGCGTAGGCCGTATCCGCTACCTCGGTGTGCTGTTGTATGATGCCGATAAAATAGAAGCCGCAGCTTCGGTGCAGGATGAGCAGAATCTTTATCATGCACAGCTTGAGATGTTCCTTGATCCAAACGACGAGCAAGTCATCAAGGCCGCACGCGCCGAAGGAATTCCCGAAAGCTGGCTGGAAGCTGCACGCCGCTCTCCCGTTTATAAAATGGCGATGGAATGGAAAATCGCATTCCCGTTGCACCCAGAATATCGCACCTTACCAATGGTCTGGTACATCCCACCGCTTTCGCCGATCCAGAACGCCGCAGCCAGTGGTGATATGGGCATGAACGGCGTGATTCCTGACGTGAAAAGCCTGCGTATTCCATTAACTTACCTTGCCAACCTTCTGACAGCGGGGGAAGAGAAGCCTGTACGTGTGGCGCTGGAGCGTATGTTGGCCATGCGTGCCTATATGCGGGACCGCCACGTCGATGGGGTGAATAATCTCGAGCTTCTCTCACAAGTCAACCTGTCGCAAGAGATGGTCGAAGATATGTACCGCTACATGGCGATTGCGAATTATGAAGATCGTTATGTCATCCCCACTTCACACCGCGAATATGCGGAAGAAGCCTTCAATATCCGTTCCGGTTGTGGTTTCAGCTTCGGTAATGGCTGCTCCGGCGGAAATTCCGAAGCGCAAATGTTCGGCAAACCCAAACGCAAGAACCTGTTCGGAGGCACCCATGCAAGCTAAAACCTTCAAGGCATTGGGTATCCTGCTATGGTATCCGAACGAGGAATGGCTGACTGGCGCTGCCGATGTGTGCGACCTGATCGAGCAAGAAGCGCTGGTGAGCAAGGAGCAACTAGCTAATCTACGCTCGCTGGTCGCCCAGCTTCAGGAATCAGATATGCTCGATCTGCAGGAAGAATATGTGGATACGTTCGACCGTGTGCGCTCGCTCTCGCTGCATCTGTTCGAGCATGTGCATGGTGATTCACGGGATCGTGGGCAAGCAATGGTCGATCTGGCCGAACGCTACAAAGAGCTTGGTTTTAGCCTTGCTGCCAGTGAGTTGCCGGACTATCTGCCGGTGTTCCTCGAATATCTTTCCATGCTGCCCAAAGAAGAAGCAGTCGAAGAACTCACCAATACAGGACATATCCTTGTGGCACTGGGCAAACGCCTCGCAGAACGTGGAAGCCCTTATAGCGTAGTGCTTGACACACTCACACTGCTGGCTGGCAAAACGCCAGAAAAGGTTGAGCGCAAGGAACCTGTAGTGGTGAATTTTGAGCAACTCGACAAGGAATGGGAAGAAAAGCCGATTGACTTCCTTGGCGCGGAAGCACCCAAAGCGGGTGGCTGCGGCGGTAGCGGCGGCGGATGCAGCAGCGGAGGCTGCGGTGGCGGCGCACCAAAACCACTGGAAAAAATGATGCAAGGAGCAAGACCATGAGCGATTACTACTATTCCTTCTTTTTCGGCATGTACCCTTACATCTGCCTGACGATTTTTGTGCTTGGCACGCTGATTCGCTACGACCGTGAGCAATATAGCTGGCGGGCATCTTCCAGCCAGTTGTTGGCTGATAAGGGGCTGAAGATTGGCAATGTGATGTTCCATATCGGCGTGATCTTCATTTTCTTCGGGCATCTGGTGGGTCTGCTCACGCCACATGCGGTGTATGAGCATTTCATCACTGCCGAGCAGAAGCAGTTGCTGGCAATTATTGCAGGCGGGATTGCGGGAACGATTGGATTCATAGGTCTGACCATTCTGGTGTTTCGCCGCATGTTCGTGGCTCGCATCCGTGCTACCAGCAGCAAAAGCGATATTGCCGTGGTCTTTATCTTCTGGGTACAGATCACTCTCGGAATGATCACAATTCCATTCTCGCTCGGTCACCATGACGCGGGGATTATGATCCAGCTCTCGGAATGGGCGCAACATATTGTTACTTTCCGTAGCGGCGCATCAGAATTCATCAAGGGCACAGATTGGCCGTTTCAGGTGCATTTGATTCTAGGAATGACTATTTTTCTGATCTTCCCCTTCACCCGCTTGGTGCATATTTTGAGCGCGCCGGTGAAATATATCGGTAGGCCATATCAGGTAGTGCGTAGCCGTGAAGCGCGGAGATAAATATGCATAGAGTGCGTGTTTCTGGCTGGTTTCTTGCCCTCAGTATGTTGTCAGCCTGTGTTGGCACATCAACCAGTGCGCCTTCATTCATAACGGCAGATGAGGCAGGACATACCCTGACCAGAATACATGCTGATGGATCACGTCAAACGCTTACTGTCCCTGTCGCACCGCATAATGTTCAAGTTAGTGCCGATGGAAAGCTGGTGTTGGCAACGGGTATGGCGGGAGGACATGAACATGCAGGTCATGCCATGTCAGGAACGTTGCTCGTCATCCCTACAGATTCTTTTAATGAAGAATCCATGCGTTCTATTTCTTTAGGTGAACATCTGGCACATGTAGTGACGGATGCGAGTGGAAAAACAGCTTATGTGACGGACTCAGCCAGTGATCGGGTAGCTGTGGTTGATGTTGCCTCTGGCGATGTAAAGCAATGGATTAATGTTGGTGCATTTCCACATGGCGCGCGCATCAACCCCATCAACGGCGACCTGTACACGGCCAATGTAAATGATGGAACCATGTCCGTCGTCGATGCCGTTGCTAATAAAGAAACTCAGCGCGTGCCGGTAGGTGGCAAGCCTATTCAAGTGGCCGTTTCACCCGATGGCAAGAAAGTATATGTCACACTGGCGAAAGACAGTGCCGTTGGCGTGGTGGATGTCGCACAGCACCGCAAAATAAAAACTATTTCGGTAGATAGCCCTCCTGCGCAAATCTACGCTGATCCGTTGGGACGGTACATGTATGTTGCTGATCAAGGGAGCAAAGAGCACCCTGGCCATACGCTTTCTGTCATCGATATCGCTTTGGACACTGTTGTTAAAACTATCCGTACAGGACTTATGCCGCATGGCGTTGTGGCAAGTCGTGATGGCCAGTTTATCTATGTCACCAACATGGGCGATAATACGGTATCACAGATGGACACCAAGAATTTTACGATTGTGAACAGTTATGCGGTTGGTGAGTTACCCAATGGCATTACACTTGTTGAAGGAAAGAATTAGTTATGCCGCTGTACGTCAACAACACTGAGATCACTGACGAACAGGTGTTTGCTGAGATGCAGTATCATCCCGCATCTTCTCTGCCCGAAGCACAGGAAAGAGCTGCCCAGGCGCTGGCAATTCGGGAACTTCTGTTGCAGGAAGCGGCCCGCTTGGAAATAAGCGCGCCGGATGAGGCCGCAACTCAGGAGGTACAGGAAGACTTTCTTATCAGTCGGTTGCTTGAGCAGGAGGTCATCACCCCAGAGCCAGATGAGGCGAGCTGCCAACGCTACTACGAACAGAACCGAAAAACCTTCCGCGATACGGAAGGAAATCCAGTGCTTTTTGAATATGTTCAGCCGACCATTGCGGCGTACCTAAAAGAGGCATCGTGGCAGACGGCGGTAAAGCAATATCTGAAGGTGTTGGTAGGCAAAGCGCGTATAGCAGGGATTCATCTCGAAGGAGCAGATAGCCCTCTGGTGCAGTAATGTGCATCGGTTGATCCACATCAATTGCCGATGTGAACGGCATTTGTAGGCTGCGCTTTATCGGGTGTGTGACATGCCCGGCAAACCCGAGTGTGGAGTGTCTTATGGCCGTGGCTTCTATCACCAAACGTGTCGACGCGATTACAAAGATCACCGATGATTATAAAGTGGTGGCACCGCCGTGTCCCCGCGCCGTAAAAATTGAACTGACCGCACGGTGCGATTTCAAGTGCTGGTTCTGCGCCACGGGCCAGAAACTGCGCGACGCGCGCGACATGGAGTTCGATCTTTATGCCAAACTACTGGATGATCTGAAACAGGCAGGCGTGGAGGAGATTGGCTTATTCTACCTCGGCGAATCATTTCTCTATAAACAACTGCCGGAGGCGATAAAGCTGGCAAAGGACAAGGGGTTCCCCTATGTGTTTCTCACCACAAATGGTAAACTGGCAACGGCGGACAGGGTGCGTGCTTGCATGGAGGCGGGATTGGATTCGCTGAAATTTTCTTTTAATTTCGCGAACGCTGAACAGTTCAAGGATATGACGCAGGTCGATGCGTTCGATAAAGTTGTGAAGAATATCTGTGACGCACGTAAGATTCGGGATGAAGTGGAGGCGCGGACGGGCCATCGCTGTGGCTTATATGCATCATCCATCCTATACGACGGAGAGCAGCGTGATCGCATGCAAAAAGCCATAGATCTGATAGTGGACGCGGTGGACGAGCATTATTTCCTGCCGCTATACTCGCAGGCAGGGCTAACGGGCGGCAAACGCGGCACCAAACCGCTCGCTGGCAACCCAGGCCGCGTGGGCGCGCTGCGTGATCCTGTTCCCTGCTGGTCGCTGTTTACCGAGGCGCGCATTACGTTTGACGGCCATCTCTCCGCCTGCTGCTTCGATCATGATGGGCGCTTCCGCATGGGCGACTTGAAGGAAATGACTTTCATGGATGCGTGGCAATCACCGAATTTCCAGACATTGCGCCAAGCGCACCTGAACGAAGATGTTACCGGAACCGCCTGCGAGAAATGCGCGGCCTACAACTGAACGCTTCACCCTACCTGGAAAACTCCGGGGGCGGCGCAAACCGCCCCCCCTTTCTTTTGCCCTAAAACTTCACCTGCACATACGGCATGATCTTCACTGTGTCGGTATAGAGGTCATCGGCATTATAAGCACCGAGCTTGATTCCTGCTGTGTAGTATTGTTGGAAGGTCTGCTCGACTGAGGCATCCCATTCCGTGCCATAATCCGCGCTGCCACGCTCGGCAGAAAAGTCATGGTATACCAGCATCGCCTTGGTGCCGTTCAGCCACGTATTCTCTGACTTGGCGACATAGGTGATGCCGATATTAGCATCCACCAAGCCGTTTGCAGGAGTGGTGAGGAACTTGTCTACCCAACCATCGAACGCATGGTTGGTGCCAAGCGCAAATTGCATTGCATTCGTACCATCGCCCTCGATGGATTCGTACTGACCCTTAAGCGTCCATTGCCCAAACGTCACCCCAGGTTCGATAGAGTAGTAATTGAAACTGATGTTGTTTGGGTTATCGGCATAATCATTCTGGTGGGCGTATTCGAGGTTCAACAATCCAGCCACGCCTTCAGCCACAGGATGTTTTCCTTCAAACCGTGCGCCATAGGTCGCGCTGGAGAGCGCTACGGAATCGGGAATATCAAGTAAGTAGCTGTAGCCAGTAATTTTGCCAAAAGGCAGCCCTACATAGGAACCGTTGATTAAGTGGATATGGCTGTCATCCCATGTTCCCACAGGTGAATCCGTTCCAAAAATGCGGTTCACTTGATTCGCGTAAGCATAATAGAGCGTTGTGTCTTTAATAGAATTGTTCTTCACACTGATAGCATCGAATGTCTGGTCGTTCTGCCGCCAAGCGATACCGCCGACGAAACGCTGGTTATCTAGCACGATATTCTGCCGCCCCAGCACTAGTGCCGTATCTGGCACTCCCGTATAGGTCAGCTGTAAGCGATTAAGCGCGGTATCCTCTGGGTCGGCCACCGTTGGGTATGTCGTGCGCCCGTTAATAGTATCGTTGTAACGCTCACTGCCAATACCCGTGATATTCTCAAATTCCAGCAGTGCGCTGAAATCTTTGAACTTGCCCGTTTCATAGCCCAAGCGCGTACGCACCGTGTGCGCGTTTGCCTCATTCGCAAGTCCATCCTGATCCACATATTCGTAGCGGTAACGCGCATCGAAAATTGGCTTCCCCTCCGTCAGTGCCTTGGTAAAATCGCTCTTCGGTGCTGCGGGCGTTGCGACAGGATCAGCCGCATAAGCTGCGTGCGCGGAAACAAGCACGCTGGTGGCGCATAGCAGGGATAACAATGATGGTGATTTCATAACAACCTCTCTTAATTAATCGTGCCGTGAGCATTCGGGCTTTGGCTGGCCGCATAGTGGGATTGCCCGATCAAAAAACAATTGATCTGGCTCAAGTTCATAAAAAATGATTCGCCGTACTTCTTGATGTGTCCATCAAACCAGCAGCAAGAGTGATATTTTGAATACATTACTATCCATTGAAGAGCCCCTTGCTCCCAAACATAACCGGACCGCATTTGCCCTTTTCAGGCTGGGATTCAGGCCGTTTTTCCTGTTCGGTTCAGCCTTTAGCGTTGTCGCGCTGGCATATTTTATTCTCTGGATGTCGGGCATTATTTCCACGTGGCCAAGTGCGTGGGATGCGCTGATCTGGCACCGTCATGAGATGCTGTTCGGCTATACAGGTGCCATCATCGCAGGATTTCTGCTTACCGCCGTGCCAAACTGGACGGGTTATCCCACCCCCAAAGGCAGAGGCCTGATGCTACTGGCATTGCTCTGGCTTGCTGGCCGCGTGGCGGTGCTATTTTCGGCATCTTTGCCAGCGATCCTTGTTGCTGTGATTGACGTGTCGTTCTTTGCCGTATGCGCCGCAAGCATTGCACCTGCGCTGATAAAATCAAAAAATCATCGGAATTACTTTTTCATTCTGTTGCTCACGGGTTTGTCGGTAGCTAACGGGTTAACACACACGCACGCAGATGAATCCGCAGAACTTGCTGCGCTCGGCATTACGCTCGCCCTCGATATTATTATCATAATAATGCTGATTATCGGTGGGCGGGTGATTCCGTTCTTTACCGAACGCCCACTGGGCATCAGCATTCCACGCGATTCACGGCTGGAGAAAGCAGCGTTAATAACAACCATTCTGGGGTTGGCGGTCGAGGCTTCTGATATAAGCCATAACCTCGCTGGTGGTCTATTACTGGCTTCCGCGCTGCTAAACGGGTGGCGTCTTGCCACATGGCAGAGCCTGAAAACACTCCGTGTGCCGCTGCTATGGGTGCTACATCTGGGCTTTGCGTGGATTGTCGTGGGGCTTGCGCTGAAAGGGATGGAACTGACGGGCGTGGATATTCCGCCAATCATCGCTACCCATGCATTTACAGCGGGCGGGATCGGCGTGTTGACGCTGGGCATGATGGCGCGGGTGTCGCTGGGGCATAGCGGCAGGCCACTTGCTGTCGGCAAGCCCATGGCATTGGCCTTTGCTGCCATTAACTTCGCTGCATTCTGCCGTGTTTTCGGCGTGTGGCTAATGCCAGCCCACACTATGCGCTTTTTTGAGATTTCCGCGACATTATGGCTGTTAGCGTTCGGCATCTTTGTGGTGATTTATACGCCGATTCTTCTTCGCCCAAGACTGGATGGCAAAGATGGATAGAAGAATAATACCCTTCGGTGCTCATATCGAAGTCAAAGCAATATCTTAGAGGAAATGTCACACTGCTTATCCCTTTTTTAGAGAAGTTGATCTGGGTCAAATGCACCCATTAAACGCTAGGTGTAGTATCGCTTCTGCCTAAAGCACCAATATATAGTCAAAACAGGGGGATTCTATGCCACTAACCGAAACTGCAACACTTATGCCTAATACCACCCAATTGCCGCGTACTCTACAGCCCGCTACGCAGAAGCCGAATGTCTTTTCACTCTCGGTACATGCGAGCCTGAAGGAGGCGTTTGCGGCATCGGGTGAAGGCAGCTTCGATGCGTTCATGTCGTTACTCTCCACCTCGAAAGAAGCACTGGCCGATAGCGCGATGGAAAGCGTGATCGAGGACGAGCTGGCAGCAGCAGGTTACGTTAAAACCCTTAAATCATTTATCCTGAGCCGCAATCGCGCCACCGCGCAGGACACGCTGGTGAGCTGCAAACAAGCGGTAGAGGAGTACATTCTTCAGCAGGATTGGCGGGTCAATGCCAATGCGAACACCGCTTACAGCAATGCGGGGCTGATTAATAACTCGGCAGGCAAGATTATCGCCAATTACTGGCTCGATAATGTCTATTCGCCCGAAGAAGGCCAAGCACACCGTCGCGCCGATTATCATATTCACGACCTCGATTGCCTGACTGGCTACTGCGCGGGCTGGAGCTTGCGTGCGCTGCTCGATGAAGGCTTCAACGGTGTCGCCGGTAAAGTATCGAGTCGTGCACCCAAACACTTCCGCGAAGCACTGGGGCAGATGGCAAACTTCCTCGGCATTCTGCAATCCGAATGGGCGGGCGCGCAGGCATTCAGCTCGTTCGACACCTACCTTGCGCCCTATGTGTTCAAGGATAAACTTCCCTTCATCGAGATCAAAAAAGCCATCCGCCAGTTCGTCTACAACCTGAATGTTCCGGCGCGCTGGGGACAAAGCCCGTTTACCAACATCACGCTGGACATCACCGTGCCGCCAGATCTGCGTGATAACTTCCCGACCGCTAATTGCATTCACCTGTTCCGCGATATTAATGATCCCGAAATTCTGGCGGAAGCAGCTAAACGTGGTGTCACCAACCTCGAAGACATGACGTACAAGCATTTCCAGCCGGAGATGGAGCAGATCGTCATCGCCTATTACGAGGTGATGACCGAGGGCGACTCGCATGGCCAGCCGTTTACATTCCCAATCCCTACTGTCAATGTGATGGAGGATTTTGACTGGGAAAGCCCCGTGGCCAAAGCGCTGTTTGAGAACACCGCTAAAATCGGCAGCTCGTATTTCCAGAACTTCATCGGCAGCCAGTATATGCTGAACGATAAGGGAGAAAAGGTGCAGAACCCCGATGCTTATGCGCCGCACGCAGTGCGCAGCATGTGTTGCCGCTTGCAACTTGATTTGCGTGAGCTGATGAAACGTGGCAACGGCCTGTTCGGCTCAGCGGAGATGACGGGGTCGATTGGTGTGGTGACGCTCAACATGGCGCGCCTAGGTTACCGTTACAAAGGCGATATGCTGGGGCTGATTCAGGAAACCGAACGGCTGATGACCCTCGCTAAATCCACGCTGGAGAAGAAGCGCGTGTTCATTCAGGAAATGTATGATCGCGGCCTGTTTCCCTATACACGCCGCTACCTACCGCATCTTCGCAACCATTTCAGCACGATTGGTGTCAACGGCATGAATGAGATGGTGCGTAACTTCACCGGCGATGCCTATGACATCACCGACCCGCGTGGCATGAAAATCTGCGAAGAAATTCTCGATTACATGCGCGTGGAGCTGAAGAAGTTTCAGGAAGAAACGGGGCATCTCTACAATCTCGAAGCGACGCCTGCCGAAGGCACCACGTACCGCTTTGCCAAAGAAGATCGCAAAGCCTACGGCAATGCCATCATCCAGGCGGGCTGCGAGGAGAATATCTATTACACCAACTCCACGCAAATTCCCGTGGGCTATACCGAAGACCCGTTTGAGGCGCTGAATCTGCAGGATAAACTGCAATGCAAATATACGGGCGGCACGGTACTGCATCTCTATATGAGCGAGCAGATTTCCTCTGGCGAGGCCTGCAAGCGGTTGGTGCGGAAGGTGATTGAGAATTACCGCCTGCCGTACATCACCATCACACCCGTGTTCTCCGTGTGTGAAACCCATGGCTATCTCACCGGCGAGCAATCTCATTGCCCTGACTGCGGCAAAGAGACGCTCGTGTGGACACGGGTGATGGGCTACCACCGCCCAGTGGCGAGCTTCAATCTTGGCAAGAAAGGTGAGCATAAGGAGCGCAAGCATTTCAAAGAAAATGCGCCGCACCTGCCGCTCTTTACCACGGAGAGCGCGTGTTGCAGCGGGCATTAAATAAGCTCCCCATCACGAGCATCACTCCCTTCACCTTTCAGGATTACCCTGAGCATACCGCCTGTATTTTGTGGTTCTCTGGGTGTAATATGGCATGCAGTTATTGTCATAATCCTGAACTGGTGAAGGGAGAGCTTGCCAAATTACCTCCGCAGCAGGTGAGCGACTTTCTCGAATCACGCAAAGGCTTGCTCGAAGGCGCGGTGCTCTCAGGCGGCGAGTGCATGATGAGCTCGCAGCTTCCCGATTTTGCACGTTATCTTAAGTCGCTCGGCTTCAAGGTGAAGGTGGATACTAACGGCACCAATCCAGCTATGCTGGAAAAAATGCTCGGCGAGCAGCTGATCGATTATGTGGCACTGGATTACAAAGCGCCGACCGATCTGTTTCAAAGCATCACAGGGTTTGATGGTTATGCGCTCTTCGAGCGATCCTTGAAGTTGCTTATCGCGTCTGGCATCCCACTTGAAATCCGCACCACCGTTCACGCTGATCTGCTGGATGAAGAAGACATCAATTCCATACTGAAACATCTGGAAAATCTTGGATTCAGCGGCACCTATTATGTGCAGAATTTCCGTGCTGGAAAGACGCTGGGGAATCTGGATGATCCGTTTAACCACTTCGATGTCAGTCGATTAGAAAGCCACACTATCCGATGTGAAACACGGGGATTTGGAAGGGCTGCAACAAACCAATAAGTTGCAAAAACCTTATCCAAATCAATTATGGGTTGTCGGCTCGTGAATATGGTTATTCCCCCGTTTGGGGAATTTCATCAACCATATCA
>Ga0056914_10001961_pt1 | contig 13693 bp, 9 predicted proteins | sample TNRBio252014_DNA_FD_55168 | JGI IMG/M metagenome (GOLD analysis project Ga0056914, IMG submission 55168) | Wastewater treatment Type I Accumulibacter community from EBPR Bioreactor in Madison, WI, USA - TNR Reactor_6/25/2014_ DNA | ecosystem: Engineered > Bioreactor > EBPR > Anaerobic-Aerobic >...
GTTGGCCATCGCCGACGCGGTGTGATCTGGCTTTGGCTGGCCCTGTGCCGACGCACTCGCCAGATCGTGGCCTACGCGCTGGGTCCGCGCGATGACGCCACCGCCCGCCTGTTGTGGGCGCGCATCCCGCTCGCGTACCGCCAAAGTCGGCTTTACACGGATCACCTGGAAAGCTATCACAACGTCTTGCCTGCCGCTCAGCATCGGGCCGCTTATGCTAAAGGTCCCACGAATCACGTGGAGCGTTTCAACAACATGCTTCGCCAGCGCCTGGGCCGTTTCGTTCGCAAAACGCTCTCCTTTTCCAAATCCGTTCTCATGCATGAGATCGCTATCCGCCTCTTCTTGCATCACTATAACTCAGCCTGCTCACCTCAGTGAGCCACTACCATATTTTTTGTGTGCATATTCTAGGTTCAATGCTTCAAAATTCAATACAAATAGAGATTTATTACCTATAGAAGTTACGCTATTGAAATCATCAGCGATTGATTCGCAAAAATATTGATTGCGCGGTGCATAAGTCGATTTAAATAAAAATCAATATGTTAGAAATTCAACTGCGTAACTCCTAAATTAATTGAAACGCTTTGAATTTGGATTATTTTATTGATTTCTTCTTCCAAAGAGATATTTATCAGGCGCTGATTAATTTAGATACGTGGCTTGTTTCGGATGAGTCAAACCAATCGTCTTAGGCCTGAAATGTATAAAGATGGCACGATAATAGCAACCTATTGCATCACTCAGAAATTAAAAATCTAACAGCATATTGTTGAATCCTGTTTAAGACCAGAAACTTGTTTTCTCTTTTGCCAGAAGCCTTAAACCAACTATCTGGAATAAAAAAATGCCATTGCCAAGATCCATATCATTTAGCCAAGTCGAGTTGCCATCCACTTTTAAAACTGAAGGAATCGTTAAGACGCTCACCAGTATTAAAGGTCCTGATGGAGCCGTAGTGGGTCCCGTAACCGGTGGTCGCTTCGTCTGTCTCGACGATCCCTTCGACGTGGACGCCTTTCGCTATCGCCTCCATCCTGGAGCGGCGAAAAATATGGTGGGCTTGACCGTATCACCACGTTCAGGGGTACGAACCATGGCGGCTGATGGAGCCAGGCTCATCTTAGAAGACGCCACACTCAAACAAGGGCAGCGGTTCCAATTCGCTTGGAATTTCATGACCTGGGGTGATATGCCGTGGAATGACTTTGCTTTATTTGAAGCCAAGCCCACCGCGATGGGAGCCTATGGCATATCCACTGTGCTTTATGACCTGGCGGAATTGGCCCACGCCAACAAAAGAACTACCGGTTGGCGCATTGGAACGTGGATAGCGGCCAGTGATTTTGCCGGCACGCTGGAGTGGACAGTGGCCAACGGTCAAGCCATGACAGATCCCGCCATACTTCAACCCGATCCCGTGGCATTTACCAATCCAGCAGCCCTGCTGATCGACGCGATTCGCGTCTTCGGCTGAAAACCGATGCCCCACCAAGCAAAAGCAGGGAGAATGCAATGAGTTATCAAAATTGCGCGAAACAAATTGCGCTCGCAGCCCTTTTAGGCTGGATACCGCTTAAGGTATTCGGAGCTGATACAGCCGCTGCTCAGCCAGCAACTGGCCGCACCGTTTTCGCCGATGTGGTCGCTATCAACCAGCCCATCGTCTACAACCGCTTCGGCAGTGTCGATCCGTGGGGCATGATCTACGCGCTGCGTCGTGACATCGCAGGGGACTACCCTGGCAAGGCCATGTTGCGGGCCGGGAAACGGGCCCGGCCACTGGTGTTAAGGGTCGCAGCTGGTGATCGACTGGAAATCAGGTTTCAGAATCTATTGGCGCTACTCGGTGGTGGCAGCGTCAGACCAGCAGCCAATCAAAATGTTACAGTCCCTAACCCGCCCGATGATCCCAAAACCCGCCGGGCAGGGATCGCCGTGGTTGGTCTGCCGCCTGTTGTCGGTAATGATGTGGTGGGGACCGGGCTGGTAGGTATTGGTCCTGGAGAGCGGACTGTGTATCGGTTTCATGCGGAGAAGCCGGGCGCGTATTTCTTTTCCAACCTCGCAGCAGTGGCTGGCGGTGAAGGAGACGGCGGATCGCTCACCCATGGCCTGTTTGGCATGATTGTGGTTGAGCCGGCTGGCTCGCGGTTCTATCGCAGCCAGATCACTCACGAGGCGCTGGCTTGCGCTCGCGGTCTCGCTAGTGTCACAGGCTGCGGTCATGCCAACCCAGGACCGGGCTTTGTCGACTACGAGGCGACCGACGCGCAAGGTACGCCGCTGCTCAACATGCTCCAGCAACGCGCCAACGGCCAGTATGAAATCGTCCATGGCGACCTGACCGCTATTATCGTCGATCAGGCATCACAGGGCTTGCAAGAGCAGCGCGCCAAAGACAGCGCTACCGCCGCTGAAACCAAGGCATGGCGGGAATTCGCCATCATGTTTCATGATGAATTGAAAACGATCCACGCTCCAGATTTCGCGGTGCTCAACGAACCCGCCGCCGGGGATACGGCGGGCGCGGCCCGACACAAACAGATGGTCGGCACCCGCGATGGTTTTGGAATCAACTACGGCGCGAGCGGAATGGGACCGATTCTGCTGGCCAACCGTTTGGGCAAGGGGCCAGCAAAAGATTGCGTCGATTGCGCTTACGAGGAATTTTTCCTGCAAAGCTGGGCGAACGGCGATCCGGCATTGCTGGGACAATATGCTGAGGATCCCAGCAATGTTTACCATTCCTACCTCGGCGACCGGGTAAAGTTTTACAATGTCCACGCCGGTCCCAAGGAAACGCACGTCTTTCATTTGCACGCCCATCAATGGCTATCCCAGCCGGGTCATGATCAATCCAATTATCTCGATTCGCAGACTATCGCGCCGTTTCAAACCTTCAATTATGAAATCCATTACGGCGGCACGGGCAACCGCAATCTAACGCCGGGTGATTCGATTTTTCATTGCCATCTCTATCCTCATTTCGCCCAAGGCATGTGGGGGCTATGGCGCGTACACGAAGTGCTTGAGGACGGCACGCGCCGCCTGCCTGATGGTGGTGGGGTGTGGGCCGGTCAGCTTCAGAGACCGGAAGGCCGCTGCGAAGATACGGCTGGATGCACATCCGGTGGATGGGATCAGAATAAATTCAAAGGTATAGGCACGGATCCTGTAACGGGCGTAACCCAAGGGGGCACGCCGATACCGGCTGTCGTTCCGCTGCCGGGCCAGACGTTGCCACCTGAACCGACGTATGTCGCTCAGGTCGGCGACAATGCCATGCCGGGCTTTCCGTTCTACATCCCTGGCAAAGCGGGTTTTCGCGCACCACAACCGCCGCTGGATATGGCCGAGGACGCAGGTCTGCCCCGGCATTTGACGCTTGAGGGTACTCGAACCTTGAAGCCTATCAACCAGGTGCTGGATGCAGCGGATATGACCTATCCGATCAACAGCGTCAAACTTCAAATTCTGCCGCAAACCGGCACGCCGCTGGAGCAGGCGGCGATGCGCTTTCACGAAACGGCGAGCGGCAAAATTTCCCGACCGCTGGTAGGCAATCTGAGCCAGACCGGAAATTTTCTGGTCAATGGTTTAAAGCGGGCACCCGGCGCACCCTTCGCCAATCCCTGTCCGATTGAGCCAGGCAGCGCCGATCATTGGATCAAGGATTCGCCCTCGCTCGCCACCGGCACGCGGCGTTATGACGTGTCTGCCATCGAACTTGATTTGGTCGTCAATCGCTACGGCTGGCACGATAAACAGGCCCGCATTAACGTGCTCGATAAAGACGTGGCCGATTTTGAAAAAAAGAAGCGGGCGGCCGATCCGTTCTTCTTCCGCGCCCGCTCCGGTGAATGCATTGAATTCCGCCACACGAATCGAACTCCCGGTCATACCGCAAAGGATGCCTTTCAAGTGGCAACGCCGGTCGATGTCATCGGCCAGCACATCCATTTGGTGAAATTCGATGTCACTTCGTCGGATGGATCAGGTAACGGCTTTAATTATGAAGATGGCACGCTGGCTCGCGATCATATCGGCCAATTGATCGCTGCATCCCAGGCATCTGGTGGTAGCGTGGATTGGTCACAGTCGGACGAACCACCACGCACGCTGGCGCTGAAAGGAACTGAGGATAATCCAGTCTATCAAACTACCATCCAGCGGTGGTGGGCCGATCCGCTGCTTGACGGCCAGAAGAAAGATCGCACCATCGCGACCGTCTTCACCCACGATCATTTTGGCCCCTCATCGATCCAGCAGCACGGTTTCTACTCGGCTTTGCTGGTCGAACCGAGTGGATCGGTCTGGAAGAAACCCGATGGCTCACCGCTTGAAGACGCGGTGGGTACTCAGGCCATCATCGAAACACCCGCTGATTCCGGCGCCAGTGATAACCTCATCGGCAACCGCCGAGAGTTCGCCCTTGCCATCGCTGATTTCGCCTTACTCTACGATTCGTCTGATAAGCCGGTCGCCGCTCCAAAGCGGCCGGAAGCGATCTCGGTCAGCCATCACGATCCGTATCTTTTCAACTACAAACACGAACCCATTCCATTGCGTATCGCTACCTCGCAAGGGAATGGTCAGTGGCAACAGAAGACCGGCCCGGAAGGGGATATGGCCAACGTCTTCGATTCGCGCACTCATAGCCGACCCGTAGATCGCGTCATCGACACCCGCCTAAATCATGCGCCTGGCGACCCGTCCACGGAGATTTTCGAGGCTTATGAAGGCGATCCCATCCAAGTTCGGCTGGTCCAAGGTGCGCAAGAGGTACAGCACGTCTTTACCGTGCACGGCCAGCGCTGGCGCCGCCATTCGGCAGACCCCGCGAGTCCGTGGGTCAGCAGCCAGGAAGTCGGTATCTCCGAACATTTCGAAATGAACATGCAGTTCGATCCCACGGTGCTTGGGCAGGTCACGTCAGTGACGACGGATCATCTCTATCACGCCGGTTCCATCGATGCCTTATGGAATGGGGCCTGGGGCCTGTTCAGGAGCTATGCAAGCCCCCAGACTAAAGACGCCGCCGATGTCACGAAAGATCAACCGATCCGCTGCCGTCTTGCAGTGCTCGGTACCCAAAGTAATACCGCCAGTCCTGAAACGGACTCGGATTGCGGAGGTGCTCGTCCTGCTACAACGGTCCAGCAAGCAGATGCCATGGCACCCCCGGTTACACGATTCGACGGTTTGGGATCGGAAGGTAACGCCTATCGTCCACCTGAAGTCACGGCGCGGTTATTCTGTATTGAAGCGGTGCGAGCAACACTTAACTACAACCAGGCAGAGCGGATCACCGATCCGAATGCGTTGCGGTTCGTATTAAAAAGGCAATTCGTCAAAACCCTGCGCTTTGGCGATCAACCGCTGCAATGCCCTACCGTCAGTTTGCCGGCACCGCCGGCGGGCGCCGAGGAACTGCCGGTGGCGCCCGATACCCAACGGCCGCTGGTGTTGCGCATGAAAAGCGGCGAGATGGCCTATGTTCAGGTCGTCAACCAATTGAAAGGTGCGCCGCCACGGACGAGCGGCAACGCCGTTCTACCACCAGTGGTTTCCTGGACTGTCGGCAACGGGATTAACGTCGCCGCCGACCAGCTGACGCCGAGCGGAACGGTTGGCCTGCACCCCGCGCTGGTCTCTTACGCCGTGCGCACCGATGATGGGACGCGAGTGGGGCGCAACACTGCTGTCTTGTCAAATCTCCCTTCCCTGGCGGCGAGCACGCCGACTTTCAGCGGGGTTGCCTCCGCGGCTTGGTATGCCGGGCGAGTGGAAACCGCGCGCAACGGCGCCACGATTACTTTGAAGTGGGTACCGTTCGACGCGCCTTCGGGGACGGTGGCGTCCCTATCGTCCATGGCCGATCCGATCCGCCATCCGGTGATGGGCTTAGTGGGCGCGCTGGTGATCGAACCGCAGGACGCTACCATTAAATCCGAACAGGACGGCGGCACGGTAGCGACTATCTGCCGGGGCAGCGGTGATGGCGATTGTTTCCGAGAATTCGTGCTGGTTTATCAGGACGGCCTCAATCTGAAGCAGAACGGCCAGTCGATTCCCGATTGCCATATCTGCGACGATTCCTACGACAGCGGCGACCGTGCGTTCAACTACCGGACTGAGCCGCTTTGGGCGCGCTTGGGTCTTCCCCGGCAGCAGAGCACGCCTAACCCTGAAACCGGACGGCCACGCTTGGTGGATTTAAACAACTTCAACATTCCGGCCCGCTGGGCCTTGCCTGAGTTCCAGTCCATCGCCCCCCCCACCTTCTGCGCCCGACCGGGCGAGCGTGTGATCGTTCGAGCGGTGCATCCGGGTGGCCGGGCGCGACAGCGGGCATTCATCACTTACGGCCATCACTACAACGATATGGGCATGGCCAGCTTCGGATCGCCCACCTCTAGCCTGCTCGGCCCGCAAAGAGCGATTTCGGCCGATCTTGGGACTATTCGAGACGGGTTGTGGATGTATCGTGATGGGCCTGCCTACATGGTGGCCGGGGGCGCTTGGGGTTATATCGACGCTCGCGGCGCTTCTTCCACCGCCTGCCGGCGACTATAACCCCGCGAAAACGGGCAACCTAGCGATAAAGCGCTAAAACCCGGCCCCCTTCCCAAAGGGGGTAGCGCTTGGACGATGGGAGATTGCCTCAACGTCTCTCGGTTGCTGAAGGAGTTTTACATGAAACCACGGATTTTATTGATTAGCCTGCTCGCCGCGCTGGTAGCAGGGGCGCTGCCTGCCCGTGCGGTCGCCACCGAAGGCCGTATGATCACCGTTCAGGTCTCAGGATCGGAAGGAGGTCCGCCAACGGCCAGCAAAACAGCGGATATTCGAGTTTCCATCCGTGATCCGGCCACCGGTTCCGCGCTGACCGGTTCCCGCCCCGCGTTGTGGCTGGCCCCGCTGGATGGCCCGGCCGCCGAGAATACTCGTTGCGAAGCTTGGGCTAGTCGACTGTTTAGCACGCCGGTGGCCCCCGCCGGCGTCATGGACCTCAACGGTTTTGATGTAGTGCAAGCAACCGATGACGGACAGCTGGCGCTAATCGATCCCCAACTCAATCTAGCGTCGGCGAATATCAAGGCCATCGTATCGTTGGGCGGTGTGCCAGACGCTTGGGCTATTGATTCCGATGGCCAGCGCCTTTGGGTTGCGCTTGGCAAATCGCGCACTGTAGCCCTGCTGACGCTCGATCCGTTCGCGGTGGCGGCGAGACACGAACTGGCCAGCGCACCGACTGCAATAGCCCCCTTAGGAACGGTATTTTGGGTGGGAACCGCCGATGGCGAGGTGCTACGTATCGACCAAAGTGGTCCACCGGTAGCGGTCGGCAGCGTAGGTCAGGGCCGTGTGTTGCTTGATGCCGCTGGTGAACACGGATTGTTTGCGGTCGCCGAGAATGGTAAGGGCGCTTTCGTCAACGAGCGTGGTTTGTCAATACGGTTTGGGATGGGATCGGAGATACGCGCCGCCGCTTTCGCCCCGCTGGCGGATACGCTCTACGCTTTAGACCGGTCGGGCCAAAAACTCCTGATGGTGGCTCGCGACGACTTCGAACAAAGCACTGCGGCAATGCTTTCTCGGCAAGCCGCAGCCCTGATCGCTAGCCCAGATGGGCGCTGGTTAGCGCTGACAGCGGCAAACAGGCAGTCGGTTACGATCTTTGATACAAAAACCAACCGGGAGCGCTGGACGATAGAGGTCGCCGATCCGGTGATCGGCACGGTGTTTAGCGACGCCTTCCTCTATCTTACTCACCAAAAACAAGGCGGCGTCAGCCGGATCGTGTTTGATCCCGAAGGTAAGTCCCCCGGCATCACCACCATTGCCGCGGGAACGCCCAGCGACATTCCACAACAAAGCTCGCATCTGCCGTTGGCGGCGCGCATTCCGAATGCTGGAATTTTTCTCGCCAGCACTCGTGATCGGACCGCCTACATGGTCAGTGAAGAAGGCATGGCGCCGATGTCCTCCCTGCCGCTGCGAGCCGGGTCGCCGGTGGGGATTCTGTTGCGCTACCGGGGTTTGGTTCCAGGGACCCATGAAGGGGATTACATCGTGCGGGCGACTCCCAAGTACGGTGGCGCTTATTTGGCGGTGGTGCGGATCGATCAGCCCAATCTGGTGCATTGCGCGCGGGTGGAGATCGCCGGTTCGCCCGATCCCGCGTTGGTTGCAGCGCAAACTGCCGCCACCGAGCCACCGCTGATGTTGAAGGTCGAGCCGATCCAACACGGTGACCAGCAACTACGTTTCTCGCTTACGGGAGGCTCTTCCCGCGCTGTCACTGTCCGCCAAGCCGTGCTCCTGGCCAACAACGATAACTGGCGGCGGATACTGACCGATTTGACGCTGGTCGATAGTCGTTTCAGCGCACCGGTAACAGTGGATTACGATGGCCCGTTATGGTTGTACGTCGAGTATATCGGCCAGGATGGCATCCCAAGGACTTTAGGAGCGGCGGTCCCGTTGCAGGCGGAGGCAACGTTATGATTTCACTCAGTCGACGGTCGTTTCTTGGCGGTGTGGTTGGCATTGGAGCTTGGCTGGCCGGCCGTCTCACACTTGCGGGAGAGGCGGTTCGCACGCCCGTTGCCCTTCAGGATATTACCCTGCTCGATGCTCGCAGCGGCAAAGGATTGAAGCTAGTCAGCGAGATTATGGGCGATAAGGTGGTGGCGCTCAATTTCATATTTACTTCCTGCTCAATGACCTGCCCACTGCAATCGATGGCCCTGTCAAAAGCGCAGGAATTACTGGGACTCAGGATGGGCCACGATGTGGTGTTCGTCTCTATTTCCCTTGATCCCCACACCGATACGCCAGCTCGTCTGACCGCCTTCGCCGATGCGCACAAGGCGGGTTCGGCATGGCGCTTTTTTACCGGCGATGCGCGCCTGATCGCCGATTTGCGCAAGGGCTTTGAAGCTTACGATCCTCGCCGGGATGAACATCCCCCCTTCATCGCTATCGGGCGCGCTCAATCGCCAGATTGGAGCCGTCTCTACGGTTTACCAGATCCAACAATAATCGCCTCGGAAATCAATGCTTGGTTGGCCTAAACTCCTGTTGCTGCCTCTGCTGCCGCTACTATTGGCAGCCGAGGACGACGAGCTTGCTGTCGGTCGCCGCATCTACCGGGATGGCCTAGGGCGGGACGCCATCAGCGCCCGGCAGCGCCAATTCGCCGCCGATTTGGATGCGCGAGATTATATGTGCGCGCGCTGCCACGGCGCGGATGGTCGTGGTGCTCGTGAAGGTGGTGTTACCGCGCCATCGCTAACAACAGCCCAAGCCAAGACTGTGGAGGAAGCCGCCGCCTGGCTGGCGGCCGCTTTTTCCGGAATCAGTGGCACGGACGGACACCCACTCAAGCCAGTGATGCCCAGCTACAGCCTGTCGGTACGGGATCAGCAAGCGCTGGCGGCCTATATCCGCACCTTGCCCTATCCCGTTGAGCCAGGAGTGACGGCTCAGTGGCTTTATGTAGGTATCAATCTTACTGGTGTGGGCCTTGATGCCGATGGCGTTGCCAGCGTGCTGGCACTCATGAGGCAGCACATTGATGCCATCAACCGCCAGGGCGGCGTTTTCGGACGCCGGATCGCACTGATGGAGAGTGATTCTCAAGAGGTTGTCCTAACGTTGACCTGGGCTTTCGACAGCGCCAACTTGAGTTGGCAGTTCGGTGTTCGCCCGCCCGGATTAAAAGATTTATCCCCAAATTGCGGGATGTTGCATCCTCCAGTCTCAGAGCAAATGGCTTGGCTGACTCGCAAATTGACTGGTGAAGGCTGGAGCGTTCACATTGTCGACCCGGCAACGCCTGATTCCGCGCCCGTCCATGCAGCGGGTGGCGAAGAAGCCGTCATTTATGCAGGCGGCGGCGCGGAATTAGCGGCGGTCGTTGCCCGTTATCCAGCAAACCCACTCTATGCCTTCAACGATCTTCTTACTAAACCGGCTTTGACTGAATTTGGATCGCGATTCACGCTGGTAATGCCGTTTGATCTTCAGGCGCAAATCAACCACGTGGAACAACTGCAACAGATGCAGCCCGCTTTCAGCCCACGCACGGCTAGCATTGGCTTAGAAATGGCACGAGCGTTGGATATCACGCTAAAAGCCTTGGAGCAGCAGGGGCGGCGAGTAACTGCTCCGGAGCTGTGCCAACGGGTTAATAAGTTGGCGCGTCAGTCGTGGCGTTTCACGCTGTTGCCAGCCGGAAGATCGGTTCCACCACGCTAAAGAGGTTCGGGGATCAATAGATACGGTGTCCGTTGTAATTGCCAGAGACCAGGGCATCTGCGAACGCTTTCATCAAACTATCCAGAACGAGCTCTACGCGGTCAGGGCCGGCCGGTGTGACAGACGCCATTTTTGGGGGTTTAGAAGGTTATTTCAGGCTCTTTTTACGGAAGCGCCACAGTGGCCGGAGATGTGTTGAGTTGGCTGAGGAGGTGGCCACTATACTCCCTTAACCAGCGGACATCTTTTTTGGGGCACTACCGCTGGTGTTGATTCGGGAAACGCGCCACGCCGCCGGCGTGCGCTATTTCGACTTTACGCCGGTGATGGTCGTCGCCCTGGCCTCGGTGGTCGGCGCTCGCTATCTCGCCATCGGCACCGGCGACACCGAGCCATACATTTTAGAAAGCGAATTAATAGCAAGCGCGGTCTTCGCCAGTCTTTTTAGTAAGCCATTATTTTTATTAATTTAAAGGAGAAAAACGATGCAGGATTACGTTCTATCGGTTCGGGCGGTTCGCAATGGTGCCTTTGTCGCCGACGTTGGCCCCAGTAAATTTCTGGTGGTTCCTCCCGATCAAGAAACGCCGACGGCCGCGCACGCGATTACCCAAGCGGCTTGGTATAAATTGGTGCGTACCGCCGCTGCTTGGCAAAACGACCGGGGCGAGCCGCGCGGTGATCTGCTGTTTATCGTTCATGGCTATAACCTCAGCGTGAAAGAAGTGATCGAGCGGCATCGCCGCTTGAAGGCTGATTTACTGGTATTGGGCTTCAAAGGGGTGATTGCATCGTTTGACTGGCCGAGCGACGATAAAACCTTGGCTTATCTGCCCGACCGCCACCGCGCCAAGGAGACGGCTTTCCGGCTGGTATCCGATGGGATCGCCTACCTCTCCGCCGAGCAAACGCCGTCTTGCAACATCAACATTCACGTTCTCGGGCATTCCACGGGGGCTTATGTCATTCGGGAGGCGTTCAACGACGCCGACGATATGGAACTTCGCAATTTGAGCTGGAACGTTAGCCAAGTATTGTTCGCGGCGGGCGACATTTCAGCGGCATCCCTGGCGACCGGCAACAGCGAGACCGAATCCCTGTATCGCCATAGCATCCGCTTTACAAACTATTCCAGCCGCTACGACCGGGCGCTGGATTTATCGAATGTCAAACGATTGGGAACCGCGCCGCGCGTCGGGCGGGTTGGGTTGCCCCATAACGCACCGTCGAAAGCCGTCAATGTCGATTGCACGGCGTATTACGAGACGCTGGCGGCCGATGCAAATTCTAGCATCGCCGCACCACTGGATCAGCCTAACGGGTTCATGGGGCTTCAAAGCCATTCCTGGTACTTCGGTAATCTGACGTTTACCCACGATCTGTTTGGGGTGCTGATCGGTGAAGATCGCACTGTGATTCTGAGCCGCCAGGTGCTGCCGGATGGCCGGATCGCGCTCAAAAAGCCCTAATAACTCCTTTACGTTCTGCCTGTGACGACAATAGCCGAGGACAAACCGCGCGTGACTTTCGGCACCCATATCGTCTTTGCCTCAGTGCTGTATCTGGGCGGGGCGACGCTGTTCGGCTATAAGCCGGATTGGATGGGCTGACTGCTGGCGACGATAGCGTCGCTGGGGCCAGATGTGGATTTGCCTACATCCAGGCTTGGGCGGCTGTTTTTTTGGCTGTCCGTGGCCTTGGAACGACGCTTCGGCCATCGCACCGTTCCCCACTCCGTTGTGGGTCTGCTGACTGGGGCAGCGATTGCCGCGCCGCTATGGTTTGTCAGAGCGCTGTATTTCTGGTGCGTGATGAGCGGTTACTGGTCGCATCTCTGGATCGATATGTTGAACGTGCGGGGTGCGGATCTATTTTGGCCGTCGCCCGTGCGGGTCGTGGCACCCGGCAATCGCAATTGGCGGATGGAAACCGGCGGCAAGGCGGAAATGATTTTGCTATCCGCGCTGTTGCTGTTGACCGTGGCGCTGTATCCGCTGAGTTGGATGGGTTTCCGGGATGCGCTGCAAGCGGTCGTTAGGAGCTTTGATATTTCCATCGAACAGTACCAGCGGCAGATTGGCATCCACTGGTACGATTTGGACATGGTGGCGTCGGACAACTTTACGCTCGCCCGCATCGAAGGCCGCTACTCGATCATTGGCACTTGGAAGGGCGGTTTCATCGTGCTGCATGACGGCCAGTCGAGAGCCGTGGGTAAGAGCGAGACCTACCATAACCTGCTACCCATTTCGGCAAGGCTTATTGAAGGCGAACCGCTGCGAGTGCAGGCGGAGCGGGTGGAGATGAAGGGCCGGACGCTGCGCTGGCTACTCGCTAGCTCGATCAGCGGCGGGTTTACTACCTGAGCGGGGAGATTCAGACCGCGCGGGTAGAACCGGTGGCCGACATCGACTACTATCAACCCGTTATTTACTCTGGTCAGATCATGACCCTGCGCTATGCCCGCGCCCAGGAGCTGGGGCCTTGGTTCGACCTGATAGCCGCCAAGGGTGAAATCTTCGTGCAGTTTTGGCTGAAGCCAGGGGAATAGCCGGTAGCGTTTGAGGTGGAGAATGAGCCGGTGGAAGAGGGGATACCAGAAATGCCGAGGAGATTTTTATAGAAAAAGATAACATAGACTTTAATTATAAACTTTATTGATCCTATAAAAGGATCATTGATAGTTGTCATGTTAATTTAAAACTTTCTTCTTAGGAGAAAAAGGAAAACTTCTGAGCACACAAACCCGTATATAATAAAAATTATTATTTTAAGCCATGATGGTGCATCCATTTCTTGCAATTTGTTAAATCCATAATCATAGTTCAAAAAGAAAAGGCCAAATGCAATCATACCTACGACAAAACCAATAGCTTTATCGAATATAAATACTAGACCAGTAGCAGAGCTATTGAATTTCCATATACCTATACTACCTATTAGTGCGCAAAGGCCCAAATTCCTAAGATGATCGAATACTAATTTAACCAAAGCATCATTCTTTGAAAGATTACTAAGAAATACAAATGGCATACAATCAGGTACTCCTCATATTAATTAGATTAGTATTTATTGAGCCAATATAATAATTATCGGATTCTAAAGAATTTTTCAGGCAAGATTAAATTTTCTCAATATCTATAATCTCCCCACTACCTTCTCCATGCGTTCCTGCCCGACGTTGGTATAAATCTGCGTTATGCCGATGGACTCATGACCCAGTAGGGCCTTGATGTCCACCAGCTCCGCGCCAGCGTTGAGCAGGTTGGTGGCGTAGGTGTGGCGCAGTTTGTGTGGGCTAATCTTCTTGTCGATGCCCGCCTTCTTAGTCATCAGCCGCAGATAACCACGCGCGGCTTGTGGTGAAACCGCCTTGCCGTCCGCTTTCGCAAAGACTGGCTCTGAGCGGTTCGCCCGATCT
>Ga0056914_10001964_pt1 | contig 13678 bp, 12 predicted proteins | sample TNRBio252014_DNA_FD_55168 | JGI IMG/M metagenome (GOLD analysis project Ga0056914, IMG submission 55168) | Wastewater treatment Type I Accumulibacter community from EBPR Bioreactor in Madison, WI, USA - TNR Reactor_6/25/2014_ DNA | ecosystem: Engineered > Bioreactor > EBPR > Anaerobic-Aerobic >...
CGCCCCGGCATCAGCGCAATCGCGCGCTCGGCGTGCTCCTTCAGGCTGTCGAGATAAGGCGGCGCGAAACCAAGACCGAGCACCGCAAGGCCGTGCAGATTGTCCCAGCGCGCCGAGATCGCGCCGAGAATGGCCCGGCGGGCGACATCGCCCAGCGGCGAGGCATAAAACTGTCGTAAATCGATGACATCAAGCGCCATGAACCGGCAAGGCTATCCCTGCTTGGCCGGCGCGGCAAGAGTGGATGCTTGCAATTGGTTTATAATTAAACTATTTGTGATCACCTTCTGGTTGCACATTTCGAAATTTGTGCCAAAAGCCCCCCCTTCCAGTTTTCACCGTTTCGGGACCGGATATGCGGATTCATCAGTTTTTCTGCCTCAAGGACAATTACGGCGTTCTGGTCCACGACCTTGAGAGCGGCCAGACCGCGGCGATCGATGCGCCCGAGGCCGGTCCGGTCAACGAGGCGCTGTCGGCCACCGGCTGGCAGCTGTCGCATATTCTGGTCACCCATCGTCATCACGACCATATCGGCGCGGTTGCCGAACTCGTCGCCCGCCATGGCTGTGCGGTGATAGCCCCGGAGAAGGCCAGCGACACCCTGCCCGGTGCCGATCGGTACGTCCGCGAAGGCGATCTGGTCGAGATCGGCGGCCTTGTCGCCCGGGTCTGGGAAACCCCCGGCCACTGCTTCGATCATGTTGCCTATCATTTCGAGCGCGAGCGGGTGATCTTCGTCGGCGATACGCTGTTCGCCCTCGGCTGCGGCCGGGTGTTTGACGGCGCCTATGATGACATGTGGCGCTCCTTGTCGCGCCTTGCCGCGCTGCCGGATGACACCAGCGTCTATTTCGGCCACGAATACACCCTGTCGAACGCCCGTTTTGCCGCGTCGGTCGACCCCGACAATACGGCGTTGATCGCCCAGACCGCCCGTGCCGAAACCCTGCGCGGCCGGGGCGATGCCACTTCGCCCACCACCATCGCCGCCGAAAAGGCTGCCAACCCGTTCCTGCGCGCCGGGGATCCGGACATCGCCCGGCATCTGAAGATGACCGGGCGCACGGCTCTGGATGTGTTCTGCGAGTTGCGCATTCGCAAGAACAGCTTCTGAGACGGCAGGGCAGCGGCCGCGCCGGAAACGCCCTTGCAGGCGCCCGCTTCCCGCGCCACAACACCGCCATGACCGACCTTGCTGCCGTTGAGGCCTGCGAAACCCGCCTCGTCAACCTCTGGCCCGCGCTCGACACCCTGCTGATCGGCGACTGGGTGCTGCGTTTTGCCAACGGCTATTCCGGCCGGGCCAATTCCGCCAGCGCCATCCGTCCCGGGGCGGACCTTGGCCCCGGCGATCTGGCGCTGATCGCGAGGCTCTACCGCAGCGCCGGGCTGCAACCGGCCATCCGCATCACGCCGCTGGCCCACCCTGATCTGACGGCCCGGCTTGAAAAAGCGGGCTGGCAGGTGCGCACCCGGTCCATCGGCATGCTGGCTGAGCCGCGCACCGACTGGGGGCAGGCGCCCGATGTGGAGATTGCCACGACACCGCCCGGTCCCTGGCTCAAGGGCATTTCCGCCCTTCAGGAACCCTCCAAGCGCAACCCGGCCCATCTCGCCGCGATTGTCGGGCGCATCCGCCTGCCGGCCGGCTTTGCCACGCTGCACCATGACGGCCGCCCCGCCGTCTTCGGCATGGCGGCGCTGGATCGCGGCTGGGCCGAGATCGGCGCGATCATCGCCGCGCCCGAGGCACGCGGCAAAGGGCTTGGCCGCAAACTCGTCACCAGCCTGCTCGGCTGGGCAGCGGCCCACGGCGCGGAGCGGGTGTTTCTTCAGGTCGAGGCCAGCAACGGGCCTGCCAGGGCCCTTTATGCCGCGCTCGGCTTTGCTCCGCTTTATGACTATTGCGAATATCGCCTGCCGCTCTGAACCTCAGCGCCGCGCAAGCACGGCCCCGGCGACGATCAGCCCGCACGCCAGCCCCAGCGCCGGCGTCGCCTCGGCCGCACCGAAGGCGATCAGCGCCAGCGTCGAGATCACCGGTGTGGCATAGGAGGCAACGCCGAGAAAGCGGATGTCGCCCTTTTTCATCCCGACATCCCAGAGGAAGAAGGCCAGCCCCACCGGCCCGAGCCCGAGCAGCACGATCGCCATCCACATCGCCGCACCGGCTGGCGCAACGGTCACCTCGAACGCCAGATGCGCGCCCGCCGCCAGCAGCGCCGTGACCAGGCAGAACCCGGCCACCGCCTCGGTCGGCACCGAGGCCATGCGCCGCGACAACACCGAATAGCTCGACCAGATGAAGGCGGCGACAAACGCCAGACCGTAGCCGAGCGCATACTCGCGCGAAAAGCCCGCCCCACGCCCCAGCGCCAGCGACACCACCCCGGCAAGCCCGAGCAGCGCACCAACCACATGCATCGGCTTCAGCCGTTCGCCCGGCAGCAGCGCGCTCATCAGCACGATCAGCAGCGGCCAGAGATAAGCGACAAGGCTCGCCTCCGCCGCCGGCGCCAGCTTCAGCGCCGCAAAATAGATCGAATGATAGACAAACAGCCCATAGATGCCGAGCGCCCAAGCGGCCGGCGGCTGCGTGAGGAGGCCAAGCCGACCCTGCGCCGCCACCACCGCCAGCCCGGCCAACCCGCCGATGCCGAAGGTCATGGCCGTGAGCTGGAACGGCGGAATCCCTTGCGTGCGCGCGGTCAGCAGCGCCAGCAGGCCCCAGAGCAGGATGGCGCCGAGACCGAGGAGGGTGGCGCGGGAGCGGTGCGGATCGGACACTTCAGACGACATCGGCCGCGCATAGCATGCGCGGCCGGGCCGGAATACTCCAAAACGGGCGCGCCGGCGCCCGGATGCGTCAGGCCATGTACTGGCCGCCGTTGGCCGAGAGCGTCGAGCCGGTCATGAAGCCGGCATCATCAGCCGCCAGGAACACCACGGCGCGGCCGATTTCCTCCGGCTTGCCGAGACGCCCCACCGGGATCAGCGGCAGGATCTTGGCCTTCAGCACCTCTTCCGGAATCGCCGCCACCATTTCGGTGCCGATGTAGCCCGGGCAGATCGCGTTGACGGTGATGTTCGAGCGCACGCCTTCCTGCGCCAGCGCCTTGACGAAGCCGATGTCGCCGGCCTTGGCGGCGGAGTAGTTCGCCTGGCCCGCCTGCCCCTTCTGGCCGTTGACCGAGGAGATGACGATGACGCGGCCGAACTTGCGGGCCTGCATGCCCTCCCACACGTTGCGGGTCATGTTGAACAGCGAGTTGAGGTTGGTGTTGATCACCGCGTCCCAGTTCGCCTTGGTCATCTTGTGGAACATGCCGTCACGCGTGATGCCGGCGTTGTTGACCAGCACGTCGATCGGGCCGACCTCGGCCTCAACCTGCTTGATGCCGGCAGCGCAGGCATCGAAATCGCCCACGTCCCACTTGTAGACCGGGATGCCCGTCTCGGCCTTGAACTTCTGCGCGGCCTCGTCATTGCCGGCATAGCTCGCCGCAACCTTGTAGCCCGCCGCCTTCAGGGCCTGTGAAATGGCCGCGCCGATGCCGCGCGTGCCGCCGGTAACAAGTGCAACTCTGCTCATGGTGTTTCCTCCAGTAGGGGTTCTTGTCGGGCCGTTGTCCGGCTCTTGGATGGCTGTTGGTGATGAAAACGCCGGGGAAGGTCGCTTCCCCGGCGCCACAGTCAGAGGGTCGGATCAGCGCTCGACGCAGAGGGCGATGCCCATGCCGCCGCCGATGCAGAGCGTGGCAAGGCCCTTCTTGGCGTTGCGGCGCTGCATTTCGAACAGCAGGGTGTTGAGAATGCGCGCGCCCGAGGCGCCGACAGGATGGCCGATGGCGATGGCGCCGCCGTTGACGTTGACGATATCGGTGTTCCAGCCCAGATCCTTGTTCACCGAGATCGCCTGCGCCGCAAACGCCTCGTTGGCTTCCACGAGGTCGAGATCGCCGACCTTCCAGCCCGCCTTCTCCAGCGCCTTGCGCGAGGCCGGGATCGGGCCGGTGCCCATGATCGCCGGATCGACGCCGCAGGTTGCCCACGAGACGATGCGGGCCATCGGGGTCAGGCCGCGCTTCTCGGCGGTCTTGCCGCCCATCAGCACCACGGCGGCGGCGCCGTCGTTGATGCCCGAGGCGTTGCCGGCGGTCACGGTGCCGTCCTTCGAGAAGGCCGGGCGCAGCTTGGCCATGGCTTCGAGCGTCGCGCCATGGCGCGGATACTCGTCGGTGTCGACCACGATGTCGCCCTTGCGGGTCTTCACCGTCACCGGAATGATCTCGTCCTTGAAGCGGCCGGCCTTCTGGGCGGCTTCCGCCTTGTTCTGCGAGCCGACGGCGAAAGCGTCCTGCTCGTCACGGCTGATCTGGTACTTGGTGGCGACGTTCTCGGCGGTCGTGCCCATGTGATAGCCCTGGAATGCATCCCACAGGCCGTCGCGCAGCATCGAGTCCATCATCTTCAGTTCACCCATCTTCACGCCCGAGCGCAGATAGGCGGTGTGCTGCGACTGCGACATCGATTCCATGCCGCCCGCCACCACGATGTCGGCGTCGCCGTTGGCGATCTGCTGCATGCCCAGCGCCACGGTGCGCAGGCCCGAGCCGCAGAGCTGGTTGATGCCGAAAGCGGTCACTTCCTGCGGGATGCCGGCGGCCATCGCCGCCTGACGGGCCGGGTTCTGCCCCTGGCCGGCGGCGAGGATCTGGCCCATGATGACCTCGTTCACCTCGCCCGGGGCGACCTTCGAGCGCTCAAGCGCCGCCTTGATCGCCACGGCGCCGAGAGCATGGGCCGANAGGTCGGCAAANGCGCCGGAGAAGCTGCCGACCGGCGTGCGCGCCGCGCTGGTGATGACGATGTCGGTGCGGGACATTGGGAATCTCCTCATCCAAGAATTGGCGCTGCTGTGCGTGTCGCCCGTTAAACTCTGGATCCACAGAAAAGGCCCGGCGCGGTTCCGTCAAGTGCTCCAGCCTAGTCATTTGGCCGGAGCCGCCGATTGATCGGACGCAATCGTTAAACTTCTTTAGGGATTGAGGCTGCTTTTCTGCCGGAATTGCGATAACGTGTGCCACCTGCAGCCTGAAAGAGCCAAAGAAGCGTCTATGCCGCACTCAAAGACCGCCCACGTCATCAAAAAGTATGCCAACCGCCGTCTCTATCACACCGGCACGAGCGCCTATGTGACGCTGGAGGATCTGGCCGCGATGGTGCGCGCCGGCGAGGATTTCGTCGTCAACGACGCCAAGACCGGCGAGGACATCACCCATTCGGTGCTCACCCAGATCATCTTCGAGCAGGAGAGCAAGGGCGAGAACCTGATGCCGGTGAACTTCCTGCGCCAGATGATCCGCTTTTACGGCGATTCGATGCAGGGTCTGGTGCCGCGCTACCTCGAACTGTCGATGGACCGGCTGATGCAGGAGCAGCAGGGCTTCCGCGAACAGATGTCGAAAACCTTCGGCGGCTTCCCGCTTGGCCGGCTCGATGAGCAGGTTCGCGCCAACATGCAGGCCTTCAACGAGGCGATGCGGATGTTCTCGCCCTTCGCGGCCGGCGCCGCCGGGGCCCCGGGCACGGTTCAGACCTCCGAGGCTGCCGGCGCGGCCAAGGCCGGCACGCGCGATGAAGAGGTCTCCGCCCTCAAGCGCGAACTGAGCGCGATGAAGGCCCGGCTCGACAAGCTCGACGACAAGTAGGCGCGCTCAGGCGCGCCGCCACTCAGGCAACCGCGCGCCCGACCGGCACATCCGGCAGCTGGTTCATCGGTTTTCCGACGAAATCGCCCTGGAGATAGGCAACGCCCCACTCGGCCAGCAGCTTGGCCGCCTCGGCATCCTGCACCCATTCGGCCACCACCTCGATCTTCAGGTGATGGGCCAGTTGCAGCAGGGTGCGCACGAAGAAGCGGTCGTCGCTCGATTGCGTCAGGTTCTTGATGAAGGCGCCGTCGATCTTCAGGATATCGACCGGCAGCGTGCGCATGTTGCGGAACGAGGTGTGGCCGGCGCCGAAATCGTCGATCGCCACCTTGGCGCCCAGCGCCTTGATCGCCTGAATGGTGCGCGTCGCCGCGTCCAGATCCTCGATCAGCGAGGTCTCGGTGATCTCCACCACCAGCCGCGGCGCGACATCCTGTGCCGGGCCGAGCATCGCCTTGAACGAATTGAGCCACTCGGGATGCAGCACGCTGTCCGAGCCGGCGTTGAAGGTCAGCCGCACATCGGGCCGCTCGCGCAGCGTTTCCAGCGCCAGTTCCATCACCCGATGGTCGATCATGTGGACGAAGCCGAGCTTTTCGGCCACCGGCACCACGGCTCCGGCGCCGATGATGTCGCCCTCCGGCGTGCGCATCCGCACCAGCGATTCGTACATCGCCACCTCGCCCGTGCGGGCGTGGGTGATCGGCTGGAAGGCGAGCTGGATGCGCCGGTCGTTGAGCGCGGTCAGCACCTCGTCGGTCTGCGAGGCGTTTTCCTGGCGGCTGCGCACCCGGTTGGGGTCCTTGGAATAGAGGGCGAAGACGCCGTTGGGCTGCTCCTTGGCCTCGGCGAGCGCGTCCTCGGCCGCCATCAGGATATCGGAAACGTCATGCGCATCGCGCGGCGCCACCACCGCGCCNACCCGGACCGTCGCCGAGATCGCCCCGGCGCTGGTGGTCACCGGCGTCTCTCGCACCAGGTTGGCAAGGCGCATCGCCGTATGCTCGACCTCNTCGGGCAGGCTGGGGGCGAGCATGGCGATCAGCTTGTTGCCGGCNAAGCGNCCGAGCGCATCGACCTTGCGGATGCTGGCGCGCAGGCGCTTGGCGATTCCGGCGATCAGTTCGTCGCCGACATTGTAGCCATAGGCCTTGTTGTGCCCGGCCATGCCCTCGATCGAGAAATTCAGCACCACCAGGCTGCGCTTGTCCTTGCGCAGCCGCTCCAGCGTCTCGCCCAGTACGTTGGAGAAATCGGCGCGGGTCAGCGCCCCGGTCGCCGGATCGACCTGATAGGTCGAGGCGATCTGGCTTTCCACCTCGCTGGCCGAGGCGACGACGCGCACCACCCCATGGGCCAGCCACGGCTTGCCGGCGGCATCGGCGAACCAGCGGCCCTTGTCCTCCACCCAGACCCGCCGGCCCGGCGCCGGATTGAANAGGTAGCGCGCCGCATAGGAGACGCCCGTGCCCTTGTCCTCGCGCTGGCACTCGAAGATCGTCCGGCGCAGCGAGGTCGGGCTGGCCGCATCCGTGGCCACGGCAAAGCCCGAGCCGGAGGAAATCTGCGCGATGTCGGCCACGCCGAGAATGTCGGAGGCGTTCTGCGACCAGGTCATGCGGTCGCTCTCGATGTCCCAGGAATAGACGGCATCGCCGACCGAGGAGAGAATCGAATGCGGATCGAAGGCCCCGCCGTCCCGGCGCTCGATCTGACCGGCGGGCGCTTCCCCGTTGTGGAGTTGCTCCGGGTTCTGATGATCCACGCCTGCCCCCAATCCATCCATGCACGACGCCGGACCGCAGGAACGCGCGGAATCCGGCAGGAAACACACCCCGCACTATCGGATGGAAACGTAAATCCACGCCTAACGAAGCGGAAACACCGGTTCAATGCCGAGAAATACTTAAGGAGCGATGAGCCGGCGCAGGTAAAACCCTGCCGCAGCGACAGCACCGGCCCGGCCCGACGGTTGCAGCACCGTCGGCATGAGCACCTGTCCTGTCCCGTTTCGATACACCCGCCCCGCATCGCAGCCCGCCCCGGCAGCGCATTGGCCCGCCGCGGCCTTTCTCGCTCAGGTGATCGGCGATCTCATCGGGCCCGGCCGGCCGGCGGCCCCGCTGGCGTCGGCCCAACGCAAAAAAGGCGCTGCGATGAACAGCGCCTTCCGGCTCGACCGCCGCTGCTGAGCGGCGATCCCTGCGTGCGAAGCGCCCTCAGGCGCTGGCGTCGCTCTTGACCTTGAGGATCTGGCGGCCGCGATACATGCCGGTCTTCAGATCGACGTGGTGCGGACGGCGCAGTTCGCCCGAATCCTTGTCCTCGACATAGGTCGGCGCCACCAGCGCATCGTGCGAGCGGCGGAACCCGCGCTTCATGCGGGAGGTTTTTCTTTTCGGAACGGCCATGGAACTCTCCGGCGGACCACAAGCGCCCGACCCGGGAAAACTCCCGCGCCACGCGCCACGTTGAAATGGCTGAATGGTTTCAGGCAGTTGACCCCCGGAAAAGATGCCCGCGCGCACAACGCGCCGCAACACTCCTCCCCGGCAATCCTGCCCGGAAAGCGCGCCTTATAGAGAGGTCGGCGGCCAATTGCTAGTCCCCCCGCAAAGAAATGCGCGGGGCAGGCTTCCCCACCGGCGCAAAACCTGCTTGTGAGGGCGCGGACGCCCCAGAGCCGATGCGGGACCCGATTGCGATGAGCACCTCCTACCCCACCCTTGCCGCCTGGGCCAGCGCCGGCAGCGCCGCCTTCGATTCGCGGCTCGACAACCTGATCAGCGGCGGCGCCAGTGCCCGGCCGGCCCGGCTGCTGGCGGCGATGCGCCATGCGGTGCTGGCCGGGGGCAAGCGCCTGCGCCCCTATCTGGTGATCGAGAGCGCCCGCCTGTTCGGGCTTGCCGGCGAAGGGCCGCTGCGCGTCGCCGCCGCACTCGAATGCATCCACTCCTATTCGCTGGTCCATGACGACCTGCCGGCCATGGACGACGACGACCTGCGCCGCGGCCAGCCCACCGTGCACCGCGCCTTCGACGAGGCCACCGCGATTCTCGCCGGCGATGCGCTACTCACCCTCGCCTTCCGCCTGCTGGCCGACCCGGCCACCGCCGCCTCGCCCGCCGTGCGCTCCCGCCTTGTCGCCGCCCTCGCCGATGCCGCCGGCATGGATGGCATGGTCGGCGGCCAGATGCTGGATCTCGCTGCCGAGGGCCGGTTCGACCCGTCCGGCCAGCCCCGCCTGCTCTCCTCGGCCGAAATCGAACATCTGCAAGGGCTGAAGACCGGCGCCCTGATCCGGTTTGCCGCCCTCGCCGGCAGCCTGCTCGCCCCGAGGAGCCGCAAGGCCGAACGCGCCGCNCTCGCAACCTACGGCAGTGCCCTCGGCCTTGCCTTCCAGATCAGGGACGACCTGATCGACGCGGAAGTGGACGCCGGCACCGCCGGCAAGGCCACCGGCAAGGATGCCGGGGCCGGCAAGGGCACCTTTGTCAGCCTGCTCGGGCTGGAGGGTGCCCGCGCCCGGCTGGAGGCGGCCAGCGCCGCCGGCCTTGCCGCGCTCGACCGGTTCGGCGTCGCCGCCGATCCGCTGCGCGACGTGCTGGTGTTCAATCGCGCCCGCACCTCATGAAGGCTGCGACCGCACGCCGCGATCTTTGCGATAGTTTAATGTGCCGGGTCTCTGTCCGGGTGATAGAAGACGGCATCGGACAGGAGACCGCTGGGGAGGCGGAAGTCGGGTGAAACGCATTCTGCTTCTGTTGCTGGTGATCGGTCTCGGGGCTGCCGGCTGGTGGCGGTTTGGCGCCGATGCCGAGGACAGCCCGGCGGGGCCGGCCTCCTACCGCACCGCGCCGGTCGATCGCGGCACCATCGTCGCGCAGGTCTCCACCGCCGGCACCGTGGCACCGATCACCACCGTCATCGTCGGCTCGCAGCTCTCCGGCCAGATCGTCGAGATTCTCGCCGACTACAATTCCGAGGTGACCACCGGCCAGATTCTCGCCCGTCTCAACTCGGACCAGATCCGCGCAAGGCTCGATGCCGCCCGCGCCGATCTCGCCCAGTCCAGGGCCGCCCGCTCGGTGCTCGATGCGCAGATGGAAAAGGCCCGGGCCGATGCGGCCAAGGCCGTCGCCGTGGCGGCCGACATGCGGGCCCAGCTCGAAAAATCCAAGACCCAGCTTGCCGACGCCGAAAAGACCCTGCAACGTCAGACCGAACTGTCGGCGCACGGCTTTGCCGCCGCCACCGCCCTGCAAACCGCCCGCACCCAGCGCGACACCCTGCTCTCGCAGCGCGATTCGGCGCTGGCCCAGATCGAATCGGCCAGCGCCCAGATCGCCTCGCTCGCCGCCGACCGCAAGGTGCTGGAGGCGCAGATGCAGTCGAGCGAGGCGGCGATCCTGCAACGTGCCGCCGTGGTCCGCCAGATCGAGGTCGATCTTGGCAACACCGACATCCGCTCGCCGGTCAACGGCGTGGTGATCCAGCGCAACGTCGAACTCGGCCAGCCGGTCGCCGCCTCCCTTCAGGCGCCGACGCTGTTTCTGGTGGCCCAGGACCTGCGGCGCGTCCAGATTCAGGCCAATGTCGACGAGGCGGACGTCGGCCGCGTCCGCGCCGGACAGCCGGTCAGCTTCACCGTCAACGCCTATCCGGGGCGCGATTTCTCCGGCACGGTGCAGATGGTCCGCCTCGGCTCGCAAACCGTGCAGAACGTCGTCATCTACACCTCGGTGATCGAGGTGGAGAACCCCAACCTCGAACTCAAGCCGGGCATGACCGCCAATCTGCGCATCCTCACCGAGCGCAAGGAAAACATCGTGCGCGTGCCCAACGGCGCATTGCGCTGGCGCCCGCCTGCGGCAGAACCCGCCCGCACCGGCCCCACCGGAATGGCCGGCCGCGAGGACGGCAGCCCCTCCGGCCCCTTCGCCGGCGGCTCACAGCCCGGGCGCGGCGGCCGCGGCCTGTTTGTCGAGCGCATCAAGGCCGAACTGACCCTGACCGAGGCGCAGAAAACGGCTCTCGACAAGCTGCTGGCCGAGATGCCCGACACCGGCAGTTCCGGCGGACCGGGCGGCGGTCGGCAGGCCCGCGAGGCCTTTTCCGAGAAGATCATGGCGATTCTCGACGACGCGCAGAAGGCGAAGTTCGCCGCGATGCAGCAGGCCGGTCGAGCCGGCGGTCGCGGCCCCGGCGGTGGCGGCGGACCGGGCGGCGGCGCCCAGCCGCCTCAGGCCGTGGTCATGGGCCGGGTCTACAAGCTGGAGAACGGCGAGGCGGTCGGCGTGTCGATCCGGCTCGGCGCCAGCGACGGCGTCTACACCGAGGTTCTCTCCGGCCTGCAACCCGGCGCGCAGGTGATCACCGGCGGCGGCCCGGCCGCCAAACCCGGCGCCGGCGGCCAGCGCCCGGGCTTCCGCTTCGGAATCTGAGCCATGGCGCTGATCGAGACGACCGGCATCACCCGCACCTACCGCATGGGCGCCGAAACCGTGACCGCGCTCTCGGATGTCTCGATCAGCATCGACGAGGGCGAGAGCCTCGCCGTGATGGGCCCGTCCGGCTCGGGCAAGTCGACCTTCATGAACGTCATCGGCTGTCTCGACCGGCCGACCTCGGGCAGCTACCGCCTCGCCGGCGAGGAGGTGTCGAGCCTGACCAAGGCGGAACTCGCCGGGGTGCGCAACCGGCGCATCGGCTTTGTCTTCCAGCAGTTCAACCTGCTCTCGCGCGCCACCGCGCTGGCCAGTGTCGAACTGCCGATGCTCTATGCCGGCGTCAGCCTGCGCGAGCGGCGCGAGCGTGCCACCCGGGCGCTGACCCGCGTCGGCCTTGGCGAGCGCATGGACCACCGCCCGCTCGAACTCTCCGGCGGCCAGCAGCAGCGCGTCGCCATCGCCCGTGCGCTGGTCAACGATCCCAAGGTGCTGCTGGCCGACGAGCCGACCGGCGCGCTCGATTCGAAAACCTCGATCGAGATCGTTGCCCTGTTCCAGGAACTGCACGAACAGGGCGTCACCGTCATCATCGTCACACACGAGGAGGATATCGCGGCCTATTCGCGCCGCGTCGTCCGCTTTCTCGACGGGCGCATCGTCTCCGACACCCGGCAGGAGCCGCGCAACGCCGCCGCCGACCTGAAGTCGCCCCGCCATGCCGCCTAGAAAGGGCCCGCCATGAGACTGGCCGATGCCGTCTCCTCCTCGCTCGATGCGCTGCGCGCCAACGCCCTGCGCTCGTTCCTCACCATGCTCGGCATCGTCATCGGCGTCGCGGCGGTGATCGCCATGATGGCGGTGGGCGGGGGCGCGCGCGAACAGGTCAACCAGCAGATCAAGTCGCTCGGCGCCAACCTCATTCAGGTCGTGCCCGGCAACGTCACCTCCGGCGGCGTGCGTCTGGGCGCCGGCCAGTCCTCCACCCTCACCGACGACGATGCCAAGGCGATTCCGCTCGAAATTCCGGCGGTTCAGGTTGCCGCGCCGATCGTTCGCGGCTCGGGCCAGATCGTCGCGCGCGGCGTCAACTGGTCGACCGGCATCGTCGGCGTCACTTCCGATTTCTTCGAGGCGCGCGAATGGACGATCGAGCGGGGCCGCGAGTTCTCGCCCGAGGAATCGGCGCGCGGCGGCCAGATCGCCCTGCTCGGCCAGACGGTGATGCGCCAGCTGTTCGGCGATGATGACCCCATCGGCCAGGAGATCCGGGTGCGCAACGTGCCGTTCACCGTGGTCGGCGTGGCCGAGAAGAAGGGCCAGACGATGTTCGGCTCGGATCAGGACGACGTGGTTTTCGTGCCGCTGATCACCGCTCGCCAGCGCGTGGTCGGCGCCAACCGGGCCCGCACCTCGTCGGTCAGCCAGATCATGGTCAAGGTGCGCGAGGGCGAAAGCCTGAGCAACGTCGAGAACGACACCAGAGCCCTGCTGCGCCAGCGCCACCGGCTTCAGGACGGGCAGGACGACGACTTCCAGATCCGCAACCTCGCCGAGATTTCGGCAACGCGCGAGCAGAGCGCCCGCACGCTGGCGATGCTGCTGGCCGCCGTCGCCGGCGTCTCGCTCATCGTCGGCGGTATCGGCATCATGAACATCATGCTGGTCTCGGTTACCGAGCGGACGCGCGAGATCGGCGTGCGCATGGCGGTGGGCGCGCGGCCCGGCGACATCATGAACCAGTTCCTGATCGAGGCGACGACACTGGCGCTGATCGGCGGCGCCGTGGGCGTGGCGCTGGGCGTCGGCGCGGCCAAGCTGGTCGCCGACGCGGCAGGCTGGCCGCTGCTGGTCGATCCCACAGTGGTAGCCTCCGCCGTGGTCTTCTCGGGTCTGGTCGGCATCGCCTCGGGGCTCTATCCTGCCGTCCGCGCCGCCCATCTTGACCCTGTGGAAGCCCTGCGCGCCGGCTGACGCCGCGCGGCCGATGCACCCTCCCCCTCCTCGTCATTGCGAGGAGTAAAACGACGAAGCAATCCAGAGCACCGCAACGGCACGCGCTAATATTGCCGCCAAACTGGATTGCCGCGTCGGGCTAGCGCCCTCCTCGCAATGACGGCTGGAAACCCCTACCGCCACCCCCGTCACCCTGATCCACCCACCTCCTCGTCATTGCGAGGAGTAAAACGACGAAGCAATCCAGAGCACCGCAACGGCGCGCGCCAATATTGCCGCCAGACTGGATTGCCGCGTCGGGCTTCGCCCTCCTCGCAATGACGATGGGAAACCACCACCTCCCCGTCACGATGTACCGCCCCCCCCTCCCCGTCATTGCGAGGAGTAAAACGACGAAGCAATCCAGAAATGCGGTGCGGTTGGCCTCAAAGGCCACTGGATTGCCGCGTCGGCTCCCCGCCGTTCTGCCATAAAAGGCAGAGGCGGATCTGTTGACGCATGGCGCGGCAAGCCCTTTACAAAACCCCACCTGAGCCCTCTAATCAGACATCATACAAC
>Ga0056914_10001969_pt1 | contig 13650 bp, 8 predicted proteins | sample TNRBio252014_DNA_FD_55168 | JGI IMG/M metagenome (GOLD analysis project Ga0056914, IMG submission 55168) | Wastewater treatment Type I Accumulibacter community from EBPR Bioreactor in Madison, WI, USA - TNR Reactor_6/25/2014_ DNA | ecosystem: Engineered > Bioreactor > EBPR > Anaerobic-Aerobic >...
ACGCCCACGGTTTTGGTAATACAATGCAGCGCGCCGAGCGCCGGAATGATCTGATTGCAATTAATGCCCACCACCTTATAGCCGGGCAGGTTTTCGCGGTAAATGCGCAGGGCGGTCGTATCGTATTGTTCCTCGTAGGTTGGAACGAGGATGGTTTTATTGAGAAAAATGGAATTGGTATAGGTGCGGTAATAGCCGCCGTCGTCGGGGTAGCGGTTGAATTGATCCGGCGGCATCGGAAGGCTTAAAACGCGGTAGCGATTGCCAAATGCAGTGGTTTCCTGACTCAGCAGTTGGCGAATATTGGATTCGATCTGCGGGCCGTCGGCAACACCTTCGGGGTAAGCGCCGAACATAATGGTTTCTTCGTCCAACAAACGAATGTGCATATCTAAATGGTGGATGCCATCGTAGGGCAGCGACCGGAATTTTACGTAGTTGTCTACGCCCATGTACAACTGGGCGATGTTGTCAATTTCCGCTTCCGTTTTGTCTGGATTTTCATCAAATAAAAGGTCTGAAGAAAACGCGGTATTGACGCCATCTGTCAGGTGGTTGCCGCCGGTGTGTACAAAGTTATACGGCGGCGCTGTGGCTTCAAAAATGGGTAACCCGAGGTACGTGGCTACCGCTGCCGGCGAGGTATCATCCTGTGGGCGCGGGCGGTTGTAAGTCCAGTCGGCGATCATCAGGCTGTCTACTTCGTTTTGGTAGATCGCCCAGGGGCCGTAATCGCGGATCCAGATGCTGTTGGTGCTGCGTTGTACGACGGTTACATTGTCCATGCTGATGCTTTCCGCATTCAGGCGATTGATGACCGCGGTCGGATTGGAGGCAATGATGATGACCCTTGTTTCTTCTACTGCATGACGGGTGATTTCCACTAAGATGTCAATATAATCAGTCCAGGTCAGTACGAGCGCCTGAATTTCTTCCCATTCGCCCATGGTGCGCACCGGGCCTGGCGGCGGTTGGGGAATGAAGCTTTTTTCGGGGTCTAAAGGCGGGTAGCAATACTCCCAAACCCGGCTTTCTTCCGATTCAGTCAATTTGTTGGGCAAGGTTTCCTGAGCCATTATTCCACTCAGGGTAGCAAAACAAAACAGGCAAATAGTTGCAATTCTTTTCATATCTCGGCTGTTTTAAAGAGCGCTGAGCGTCTTTAGTGCGGAAAGATAAAGATATTTAGAATTTGGGAGCTATAGACAACTGTTGACCTCAGCGTGTCAGCTATCGGACAATAGTAAACCAAACGTTTGTCGCTTCGTTTATCAATGTCTTCGTTTTCTAATAAATGTACTTCCCGATGCTCGATTTGCTCAAACAACACCTTGTGGATCGTCTTGGAAAGGAATTATTTTACCGGGATTTGCATCCTGGCATTCATTGTCAGTGCGGTGACCGGAAAATACGATAAATTAGCGACCNTGTTGATGGATTCTATGTTTTGCTGACAACCCTACTGCCCGTAAAAAAGAGGTAATCATGAAAACCGTACTCCTCATTGACGACGAAGAAAAACTGAGAGGACTGCTGAGCCGCATCATCCGCTTAGAAGGGTTTGAGGTGTTGGAAGCCGGGGACGGAAAATCGGCGCTGAAAAAACTGAAACAAGCAGAAGTGGATGTGGTCTTGTGCGATGTGAAACTACCCGACGCCAACGGAGTGGAATTAGCCGGCGCCATCAAGTCGGAATATCCGTTGGTGGAAGTCATCCTGCTGACGGCTTACGGCAACATCCCCGACGGCGTGCAAGCCATCAAAAACGGCGCGTTCGACTACCTCACCAAAGGCGACGACAACAACCGGATTATCCCGCTGCTCTACCGCGCTTTTGAAAAAGTAGCGCTGTCGAAACGGGTTGAGCAATTAGAAAAACAGATCGGAGAAAAATACGCTTTCCACAACCTCATCAGCGCCTCGCGGGCCATGCAGGCCGCAGTGGACTTAGCCCAACGGGTTGCAGTAACCGATACCACCGTGTTGTTGCTGGGAGAAACAGGAGTCGGAAAAGAGGTTATTGCGCAGGCCATCCATCAGGCAAGCAGCCGGCGGAACAAGCCTTTTGTGGCGGTTAATTGCGCTTCTTTCAGCAAAGAATTGCTTGAAAGCGAATTGTTTGGCCACAAAGCCGGCGCGTTCACCGGTGCGCTCAAAGACAAAAAAGGGCTTTTTGAAGAGGCCCATACCGGCACTATTTTTTTGGATGAAATTGGCGAAATGCCGCTGGAATTGCAGGCTCGCATGTTGCGCGTACTCGAAACCGGGGAATTCATCAAAGTGGGCGACACCAAACCCACAAAATCCGACGCGCGGATCATCGCCGCCACCAACAAAGCTTTGCAACAGGAAGCAGAAACCGGGCATTTTCGACCGGATTTATTTTATCGCTTGTCCGTTTTTCAAATCGAATTGCCCCCTTTGCGGGAACGCCTCGCCGACATCGAACCATTAGCCCTACATTTTACTCAGGTTTTTGCAGCCAAAACCAACAAAAAAAACAAGGGACTTTCCAGTAATTTCCTGGCTGCGCTTCAACAGTACAACTGGCCCGGAAACATCCGGGAATTAAAAAATCTGATCGAACGCAGCGTTATCCTGACCGATTCCGATACGCTTGAAGTGGATAGCCTGCCTTACGAAATTCGTCGTAGCGCTCAGTCTGCCAGCGCCGGAAAAACCCTTTCCGCATTCGATCTGGCGAGCGCTGAAAAAATCCACATCCAAAAAGTACTCAACTACACCAACGGCAACAAAACAGAAGCTGCCCGCCTCCTGAACATCGCCCTGACGACGCTGTACCGGAAAATTGAGGAGTACAAAATCGGCTAGTGGTCGCCAGCTTTAGCTGAAGACTGTCAAAAGCACGGCCCCGCTATCAGCCGTTTTTTTTGATAGCCTTGTGCGGCTGAAGGTCTGCCACCTAAAGGTGGCGACCACATCAAAACGATAGCCTCCCCCCTTTCAAAATGACAGGGTTGAAAAGCGTTCAGCCTGCCTGTTTTTTACAAAAACAATTATTAATCAACTCTTTATCTTGATTTCGCTAATAACGGAACAAAATTTGGCATGTCTGTAACGAACGTCAAAATTAAAAAGACATGCTCACTGCTATTCTGCTGATTACCTGGGCGCTGTGTTTCGCCCTCTTTTATCAATCCATTCACTGGTTCGAAAAAATCTGATCTGATGCTGGCATTATTCATCACCTCCATTTTGGCATTCGGCTATATGTGCTACGTGTTGCTGAAACCGGAAAAATTTTAAACTACCGCAACCATGAATACGGAAATTCTCGGCCTTGTACTGATGCTCGTCACAACAGTGGCGCTGGCAGTTCCCCTCGGGAAATACATCGCAAAAGTCTATTTGTGTCAAAAAACCTGGTTAGACCCGCTCTTCAATCCCATTGAGCGCACTTTTTTTCGCCTCAGTGGCATTGATCCTACCCGGAAAATGAGCTGGAAAGAGCACCTCGTTGCCCTGCTAACCATCAATTTCGTCTGGTTTTTATTCGCTATGACGGTCTTGATGAACCAGGCCTGGCTACCGCTCAACCCGGACGGCAACCCCAACATGTCGCCGGATCTGGCTTTTAATACCGCCATTTCTTTTTTAGTAAACTGCAATTTGCAGCACTATTCGGGAGAATCCGGGCTGTCCTATCTTTCTCAGGTGGTTTGCATTCAGTTTTTGCAGTTTGTAACCGCCGGAACCGGCATGGCTGCCGCAGTAGTGGTGTTTAATGCCATGCGCATTCATGTCACGGAAAAATTGGGAAATTTTTACAACTACTTCGTGAAGTCTTGCACCCGGATTTTGCTGCCCATTTCTTTTGTCGCCGCCATTTTATTGGCATTCAACGGTACGCCGATGACGTTTGAAGGCAAAGCGGACATGGTTACGGTGGAAGGCGACACCGTGCAGGTTTCGCGCGGCCCCGCAGCGGCTATGGTGGCCATTAAGCAGACCGGAACCAACGGAGGTGGCTTTTTTGGCGTCAATTCCGCGCACCCGTTAGAGAACCCGACCTACTTCACCAACCTGATCGAAAACATCCTCATCCTTTTGATTCCAATAGCTATGATCTTCGCACTGGGCAATTACCTGCACCGGAAAAAATTCGCGTGGGTCATTTTTGGCGTCATGACCACCGGTTTTTTGCTTTTGCTGGCGCCTGCTGTTTATTGCGAAATGCATGGCAATCCTGCTGTTTCAGAAATGGGCATCGCTCAGCACCTGGGCAGCATGGAAGGCAAAGAAGTGCGGCTCGGCCCGGCCGCTTCAGCCTACTGGGGCGTGACGACCACCGTGACCAGCAACGGTTCGGTGAACAGTATGCACGACAGCCACACGCCGATATCCGGCGCTATGCAGCTCCTCGGCATGATGACCAATAGCTTCTTCGGCGGCGTGGGGGTAGGATTTTTAAACTTCTACATTTTCATCATTCTTGCCGTGTTCATCAGCGGGTTGATGGTAGGCCGGACGCCGGAGTTTATGGGCCGAAAAATCGAAGCCCGGGAAATGAAAATCGCCATGCTCATTGCCTTGCTACACCCTTTTCTGATCCTGGCAGGCACTGCGTTGTCCACCTACATTTTTAACCAAAATCCTGAGATTGGCTGGCTCAACAACCCCGGATTTCACGGCTTTAGCGAAATGTTGTACGAATACACTTCTTCGGCCGCCAACAACGGCAGCGGGTTTGAAGGGCTGGGCGACAACACGCCCTGGTGGAACATCAGCACTGGAATTGTCCTCATTCTGGCGCGCTTCCTGCCCATTATCGGCCCGGTTGCCATTGCAGGTATGCTGGCTTCCAAAAAATACATTCCGGAAAGCGCCGGTACCCTCAAAACAGATACGGGTACTTTCGGCGCCATGGTTTTCGTCGTGATTTTCATCGTAGCTGCGCTGGCATTTTTCCCGGCGCTGACGCTGGGGCCGCTGGCGGAGTATTTTTCGATTTACTAATCAAATGGTAATTTTTTACCACATAGAGCACATAGTTTTTTCACATAGGCCACATAGAACTTGGTATCCCTAAAAAGAGCAGAACGGCTATGTGTTCTATGTGAAAACCCCTATTGTGAACTATGTGGTTAAAGAAATACTATCCAATAACACAAACAATGAAAAGTCAAAATACGGTCTTATTTCAAAGAGACTTAGTGGCCGAAGCTTTTAAACAATCTTTCATCAAGCTCAACCCGGTGCTGATGTTTCGCAACCCGGTCATGTTTACGGTCGAGGTTTGCACGGTTGTCATGCTCATCGTATCGGTGTGGACCCTCAGTGGAGCGACTTCGCAGGGCAGCATCGGCTACAATTTTGCGATCTTCTTCATCCTGCTGGCCACTTTGCTTTTTGCCAATTTTGCGGAAGCGATCGCTGAAGCGCGCGGCAAAGCACAGGCCAACAGCCTTCGAAAAACACGGGAAGAAACGCCCGCCCGATTGGAAAACGGCCAGCTCATCAGTTCCAGCCAACTTAAAAAAGGCGATGTGTTTGTTTGCGAAGCCGGTGACCTGATTCCCGGCGACGGTGAAATCATCGAAGGCTTGGCAACCATTGACGAAAGCGCCATCACCGGCGAAAGCGCACCGGTCATCCGGGAAGCAGGCGGTGACAAAAGCTCGGTCACTGGCGGTACCAAAGTGCTTTCCGACCGCATCAAAGTATTGATGACCACCCAGCCCGGCGAGAGTTTTTTAGATAAAATGATTGCCTTGGTAGAAGGCGCCAGCCGCCAAAAAACGCCCAATGAAATTGCCTTGACCATCCTGTTGGCCGGGTTTACCCTGGTGTTCATTATTGTGTGCATCACGCTCAAACCCTTTGCTGATTACGCCAACGCGCCCATTACCATTGCGGCTTTTATTGCGCTGTTCGTTTGTCTTATCCCTACCACCATCGGCGGGTTGTTGTCGGCCATCGGCATCGCCGGGATGGATCGTGCTTTGCGTGCCAACGTCATCACCAAATCTGGGAAAGCCGTCGAAACAGCGGGGGATATTGATGTCCTGCTCTTAGACAAAACCGGAACGATTACCATCGGCAACCGGAAAGCGACGCAGTTTTATGCTGCGGAAGGGGTTCAGGAAAGCGTATTTATCCAAAACTGCCTGCTTTCTTCTTTAGCCGACGACACACCAGAAGGCAAATCCATTGTGGAGCTGGCCAAAGCACAGGGTGTGACGCCGCGCCCCGGATTTAATCTCCAAAGTGCGCAGTTGATCAAGTTCACCGCCGAAACCCGGTCTTCCGGAATCAACCTGCCCGACGGAATCCGCATCCGCAAAGGCGCGTTCGACGCCATCAAAAACGAGAGCGAAAAAGCCGGGTTTGTTTTTCCGGCTGAAACCGAAAAATGGGTGCGCGACATTTCCGGCAATGGCGGTACGCCTTTAGTGGTGAGCGAAAACGCGCGGGTGCTTGGGGTTATCGAATTGCAGGACATCATTAAGCCAGGCATCGAGGAACGCTTTCAGCGGCTCCGGAAAATGGGCGTAAAAACGGTGATGGTCACCGGCGACAACCCGCTGACGGCTAAATTTATTGCTGAAAAAGCAGGCGTAGACGACTACATCGCAGAAGCGAAACCGGAAGACAAACTCGAATACATCCGCAACGAACAGCAACAGGGCAAATTGGTGGCGATGATGGGCGACGGCACCAACGATGCGCCCGCCTTAGCCCAGGCCGACGTCGGCGTGGCCATGAACAGTGGCACCCAGGCGGCCAAAGAAGCCGGGAATATGGTGGATTTGGACAACGACCCGACGAAGTTGATTGAGATTGTGGAAATCGGCAAACAATTGCTGATGACGCGCGGCACACTCACTACTTTCAGTATTGCCAACGATGTGGCGAAGTATTTTGCCATCGTACCGGCACTGTTCATGACGGCCATTCCAGCGTTGCAGGGGCTCAATATTATGCAATTGGGCAGCCCGGAAAGCGCCATCCTGTCAGCGGTCATTTTTAACGCGATCATCATTCCGATCCTGATTCCGCTGGCCTTGCGCGGGGTCACGTACCAACCCATCGGCGCCAGTGCGCTGCTCCGCCGTAATCTTTTGATCTATGGGTTGGGAGGCGTGATCGTACCGTTCATCGGCATCAAGGCTATTGATTTATTGGTGTCCATTTTTGTATGATAAATTTTAAAATTTTACCACATAGGCACATAGAATCGGTCACAACTTGTCCCGCATAAAGCGGGATAGATCACATAGAAACTGCTCCCTGGCGTGCATCAGCACTATGTGATCTATCCCGCCAAGTCGGGACAAGTTGTGAAAACAACTATTGTGAACTATGTGGTAAAAAAAACACGAATCATGAAATCACATATTCTTCCAGCCATCAGGCTGACCTTCGTATCGCTAATCTTTTTTTCAGGAATCTACACCCTTGCCGTTTGGGGCATTGCACAGTTCGCGCCCGGCGGCGGGAAAGGGGAACTGCTGTCGCAAAACGGCAAAACCTACTTCGCGAATGTGGGCCAAAGCTTCGACAGCGACGCTTATTTCAATTCGCGCCCCTCAGCAGTCAATTACAACGCGGCAGGCAGCGGCGGCAGCAACAAAGGGCCGTCCAATCCCGACTACTTAGCGTTGGTACAATCCCGCATTGATACCTTCCTGGCGCACAATCCGGGCGTTAAAAAGCCTGAAATTCCTGCCGATTTGGTCACGGCGTCGGGCAGTGGTTTGGATCCGCATATTTCTCCCGAAGCAGCATTGGTGCAGGTGGCGCGCATTGCGAAAGCCCGTAATTTAAGCGAACCGGCACTGCGGCAACTCGTTCAGCAACATACAGAAGCGCCTTTACTCGGTCTTTTCGGAACGAAACGGGTACACGTGTTAAAGTTGAACTTAGCATTGGATGAATTGAAGTAATGCTCTAACCCAAACCTTTGTTTTATAAATCTATTACAATTTTCATTTGTCATGAAACCATTGCTTTCGATCCTGCTTTCCGTATGCTCCGTTCACGCATTTGCGCAAAGCGACAGCACCGCCTCCCCATTAGTTTTCAGCGGCTACATAGAGACTTATTACGCATTCGATTTTGGCAACCCTGCCGATCACAACCGCCCGGGTTTTGTGTATTCCAACAACCGCCACAACGAAGTAGCGCTCAATCTGGGTTTGTTGAAAGCGGCATACAATACAGAAAAAGTGCGCGCCAATCTTGGACTGATGGCAGGAACTTATCCCAATGCCAACCTCGCCGCCGAGCCGGGGGTTTTAAAAAATGTATTTGAAGCCAACGTCGGCGTACGGCTTTCTGCCACAAAAAACCTGTGGGTAGATGCGGGGATTTTCCCGGCGCACATCGGGTTTGAAAGCGCCGTCGGGCAGGATTGCGCTACCCTGACGCGGAGTATGCTGGCCGATAATTCGCCGTATTACGAGAGCGGGGCAAAAATTTCTTACACCTCCGACAACGGAAAATGGTTTTTGAGCGCACTGGTCTTAAACGGCTGGCAGCGCATCAAAACCGTGGACGGCAATAGTTTGCCCGCCTTTGGCACACAAATTACCTTCAAACCAACCGCGCATGTAACGCTGAACAGCAGTAGTTTTGTGGGCACCGATAAACCCGACGACCAACGCCAGATGCGCTATTTTCACAATTTTTACGGTGTTTTTAACCTGGGTGAAAAGTTAGTGGCGACAGCCGGATTTGATTTTGGGGCTGAGCAAAGCGCGAAAGGCAGCAGCGACTATAATTATTGGTACAGCCCTGTACTAATTTTGAAAGTGATGGCTTCCGAAAAGCTGTCCGTTGCTGTGCGTGGCGAATATTATGCGGATGAAAACGGCGTGATTATCGCCACGGGCAGCCCCAATGGGTTTCAGACATTTGGCGCTTCCGCGAATGCAGACTATCGCATTTACCCCAATGTACTGTGGCGGATTGAGGGCAAGATACTCCGTAGCAAAGACGAAATCTTTACGCTGGATGGTAAATCTTCGGGTCAAAACTATCTTTTAACCACCGCTTTAACCGTTGCCTTTTGATGCCGGACAAAGAGCAAAGTGTGCAGCATTTCCTCGACCTCATAAAAAAATCGAGGCGTGGGAAGTTTAAAATTTACATCGGAATGAGCGCCGGTGTGGGTAAAACGTTCCGCATGTTGCAGGAAGCCCATGCCCTGCTGCGCAACGGGATAGACGTAAAAATCGGCTACGTGGAAACGCATGGCCGCGCCGAAACTGCCGCCCTGCTCGAAGGTTTGCCGGTCATCCCGAGGCGACAACTTTTTTACAAAGGCAAAGCACTGGAAGAAATGGACGTGCAGGCCATCATCAACCTGCGTCCGGAAGTGGTCATTATTGACGAGTTGGCACACACCAATATTGAAGGCAGCAAAAACGAAAAGCGCTGGCAGGATGTCTTGGATATCATCGAGGCGGGCATCAACGTCATTTCTGCGCTGAACATTCAGCATATTGAAAGCCTGAATGAGGAGATTTTGCAAATCACAGGCGTGGAAGTGAAGGAACGGGTTCCCGACAGCGTATTGACCGCAGCCGACGAAGTGGTGAACATAGACCTAACCGCCGACGAACTGATCGCACGCCTGAAAGAGGGCAAAATTTACCAGGCCGAAAAAATTGAAACGGCCCTTCGCAACTTCTTCAAAACCAACCACATCTTGCAACTGCGCGAATTGGCGCTGAAAGAAGTAGCTTCACAGGTGGAACGGAAAGTAGAAACGGAGGTTCCACGGAATACGGCGCTTCGGCACGAGCGCTTCATGGCCTGCATCAGCAGCAACGAAAAATCGGCGCGCACCGTCATCCGAAAAACAGCGCGTTTGGCCAATTACTACCACAGCAAATGGTACGTGCTGTACGTGCAAACGCCTGCAGAAAGCAACGATAAAATCCCCCTCGACAAGCAGCGGCATTTGATCAATAATTTCAAATTGGCGACCGAATTGGGCGCAGAAATCATCAAAACGGAAAGCCGGCATATTGCCAAAAGTATTGCAGAACAGGTAGAAGCCCGGGGCATCACGACTATATGTATGGGCAAGCCGCGCATCAACCTGTTTAAAATCATCACAGCAACCAACGTATTCAGCGAACTGCTGAAGAAGTTGTCTTCCGATAATATTGACTTAGTTATTCTTTCCTGATTGTATCTATTTTTTGCCACATAGTTCACAGTAGATGTTTTCACAACTTGTCCCGACTTGGCGGGATAGATCACATAGTCACGACGCTCTTTTTAGGCCAGATCAGGCCTATGTGCCCTATGTGAAAATCCTATGTATCTATGTGGTAAAAAATTACTCTTGACGAGAAATACTGGAATGCTATGAAGCTGAAAATCAAAACCAAACTCATCCTCGGCGTCGGGCTGCTTTTATTGCTGATCGTGTTGTTGTCGCTGCTCGGTATGCGTTACCTTTCGCTGCTCTCTGACGACACGGAAAAAATTTTAAAAGACAACTACAATACCCTCGAATACGCGCGAGAGATGCTGCATACTTTAGATGAGATTGGTCAGGAGGAATCCGCCATTGCTGAATTTGAGACCCATTTAAAAAAACAGCAAAACAACATCACCGAAATTGCTGAAAAAGAAATCACGGAGAGCGTGGCCGCACTTTTTGAAAAATTAGTAGCGCACCCCCGCGATACTTTGTTGCCCAAGCTCATTCGCGAAGACCTGGGCGAAATCATGAAATTGAACATGTACGCCATTGCCAGAAAAAGCAATACCGCGAAAGCAACCGCCGAATCGGCTATGTTGTGGATTGGGATCATCGGCGGACTTTGCTTTTTGATCGCCCTGGCGCTGCTCCTCAATCTACCCGGCAATATCGCCAACCCGATCCGGGAACTCACCGCAAGCATCCGGCAAATTGCTGCTAAAAACTATTCGCAGCGAGTCCATTTTGAAAAACACGAAGAATTTGGCTCGTTGGCAAAAGCCTTCAATTCAATGGCTGAAAAATTGGAGGAATACAACAACAGCTCCTTGTCAAAAATCTTAGTTGAAAAAAAACGCATCGAAACCCTGATCAACAACATGCACGACCCGGTGATTGGCTTGGATGAAAAAAAACGCATCATTTTTGCCAACGGCGAAGCCTTGAAAGTACTGGGACTTACACAAGAACAACTGATTGGGTATCCGGTGCAGGAACTTTCGGTCACGAACGACCTGATGCGTTCGCTGGCGCAGGAGTTGCTGAAAACCTCGGGCGAAAAAGACCGCACAGAAGGGCAGGCCATGAAAATATTCGCCGACGGCAAAGAGAGTTATTTTGAAAAAGAGGTACTCGATATTGCCATCACACCAACCGGTGAAGACACACAAAAGCTGATCGGCCACGTCATTGTGCTGAAAAACGTGACAGCCTTCAAAGAGCTTGATTTTGCGAAAACCAATTTTATTGCCACCGTTTCACACGAACTAAAAACGCCTATTTCTTCCATAAAACTAAGCCTGCAACTGCTGGAAAACGAACAAACCGGCTCGCTCAACGAATTGCAGCAACAACTCACAGACAGCATCCGCGACGACGCGACGCGCCTGCTCAAAATCACCAGCGAACTCCTGAACATGACCCAGGTAGAAAGCGGCAATATCCAGTTGAGCATCCGTCCGGCTTCCCCCGAAGATATTTTGCAATACGCCATCGAAGCGGTGAAAGTGCAGGCAGAAGCCAAAAAAATCCGCTTCGAAATCGCCTTGCCCACAGGCAAATGCCCCCTGGTGCTGGCCGATAATGAAAAAACTGCCTGGGTACTCACCAACCTCATTGCCAACGCCATTCGTTATTCCTACGACAATTCCACGATTTATCTGAGCATTGCCGCAGAAGCGGGCAAAGTGAAATTTTTTGTAAGGGACACCGGGCAGGGCATCGCACCGCAATACAAAGACAAAATTTTTGAACGCTACTTCCGCGTGCCAGGCTCGCGCAAGGAAGGCTCTGGGCTGGGCTTAGCCATCAGCAAAGAATTCATAGAAGCGCAGGGCGGCGAAATCAGCGTGGTCAGCGATTTTGGAGCAGGGAGTACGTTTGTGGTGGTGTTGAATGCTGCGGGGTAAACAGGATAGTTATTGCCCGCTTGCGCGATGGCTCCGCCTCGCGTGTCCTATTTTCCGGGCTTTGCCCGGTCGGAGATATCGGTCTGCCAGCTAAAGCTGGCGACCACATTACTGTACCTTTCCCCCAACCCGCGCTAATCCCTCCTTCGCTAATTCATAGTCGGGCGCCATGCGCAGGGCTTGTTCGTAGTCGCTTTTGGCCTGGCCGAATTTGCCAAGCCCTTCCGCCGCCAAAGCCCGGAAAGCATACGCTTTGATGTAGGTAGGCGAAACTTTCAGCGCCAGATCAAACTGCTGGTAAGCCTGGTTGAACGAGTCGAGTTCCATGTACAACAGACCGGCGTTGAAGTAGCCGTCTTCGTATTGCGGGTCGGTTGTATTGATTTCTTTATACAGGGCGATGGCGCCATTCAGGTCGTCTTTCGAAGTCAGGTATTCGGCTTTGGCGTGCAGGGCGACGGGGTTTTTAGGATCTACGCGGATCGCGTTGTCGAAAAACCGGTCTGCCATTTTGCTTTTGACAGCTGCATGCAACTGCCCCAGGTTGATCCAGGCGTCGGTCATGTCAGGGTCGAGTTCCACTGCCGACTGGAAGCTGTTGATGGCGCGCACCGTATCGCCCATTTCTTTAAAATTCATGCCGAACATAAAAAAAGCATCCGCTGTTTGTGGGTCAATTTTCAGGACACGGTCTATGGTCTTCATGGAAGCTTCGTATTGCTTCAGAATGTATTGCACTTCGCATAATTTCAACAAGGTAGGAATGCGGTTTGGGTGCAAGGTCGCTGCGCGCTCCATGGTTTTGAGGGCTAAGCGCGACTGGAAATAATCGAGGTAAACATCCGCAAGCAAATGGTGGTATTCCGGTTTAACAGAATCCAGAAGCAGCGCTTTTTGAAGGTCGCGGATGGCAAAGTCATAGCCGTCACTTTCATAATACAGCGCAGCGCGTTGTGCATAAAGTTCTGCATTGGCAGAGTCTTTCAGGATTTGCGCCGACAGGTTGTCAATGGCCGGATTGCCGCTTGCTGTTTCGGAGGCAGCAGCATTTTGATCGGAAGCGTCGTTGCGGTTGCAGGCGATGAGCGCCAGCACAAACAGTGCGAGTAGGATTTTTTTCACCGTTATCTATATTTATTGGCTTGCGAAGTTAGGGCTTTTTTACGGAGTTACAACTGTGCGCTCAACCAGGCAATGCGCGCCGCTAATTCCGTATTCTCTTTGGCCAATTCTTTCTGCACCAAGCGGTGCAATTCTTCCACCGGCATTTTAGCCTGAAGCGCTTCCCGAATATAAGCTTCTTCCCGCAGCGCCTCAATGGCAGCGGAGGTCGGCGCTTCTGTCAATCCTGCCAATTGGCCGAGGTTATTGCCCGTCAGAATTTTGCTGTTCCGGACGTTCGCCGGCAATTGGTCGAACCCCAGGCACAGCGGAAGATAAGGCTGAACAATGGTATGAATGGCTTCCCCGCTGGCCCGCACATAATAGGCGCGCCCCATGCGCCCCATCAGGTCAATTTTGTGCGGATTGATCCGGTTTTTTTCATCCAGCACCCGTTCGTCT
>Ga0056914_10001984_pt1 | contig 13582 bp, 11 predicted proteins | sample TNRBio252014_DNA_FD_55168 | JGI IMG/M metagenome (GOLD analysis project Ga0056914, IMG submission 55168) | Wastewater treatment Type I Accumulibacter community from EBPR Bioreactor in Madison, WI, USA - TNR Reactor_6/25/2014_ DNA | ecosystem: Engineered > Bioreactor > EBPR > Anaerobic-Aerobic >...
GTCGAGACGCGGCTGAACAAGGTGGCGCGCGGCGAGGTGGATGGCACGCTGCTGGCGCTGGCCGGGCTGAAGCGGCTCGGCCTGGCCGACCGGATCACCGAAGCGCTGGACGCGGCGGTATTTCCGCCGGCGGTGGGGCAGGCGGCGATCGGCATCGTCACGCGCGCGGACGACGCGCGCATCAACGCGCTGGTTTCAAAGATCATCGACCGTGATACCGGCATCGCGGTGACGGCGGAACGGGCGCTGCTCAAGGCGCTCGATGGTTCCTGCCGCATGCCGATCGCCGGGCATGCGACGGTCGCGGACGGGCGCGTCAGCCTGCGCGGCATGGTGCTGACGCCGGATGGCTCGCAGGTGTTCGAGGACACCGCCAGCGCCCCGGTGGCGGAAGCGGCCGTGCTGGGCAGGAGATTGGGCGAAACATTGCGGGCGCGGCTGCCGCAGGGCTTCTACGAGGCGCTGAAAAGCTGATGCAGGTGCTGGTGACCCGTCCCCGGCCGGAGGCGGAGCGCACCGCCGAAACGCTGCGGCGGCTGGGACACACGACGCTGATTGCGCCGCTGAGCCGGATCGACGGCATCGAGAGGCCGCTGCCGCCCGGACCGTTCGAGGCGATCGTGCTGTCGAGCCAGAACGCGGTGCGACACGGCGTCGCGCGGCTTTCGGGGGATGTGCTGGGCCTGCCGGTGTTCGCGGTGGGCGCGCGCACCGCCGAGGCGGCACGGGCCGCCGGGTGCGCGCAGGTGCAGATCGGCCCCGGCGATGCGGCGGGGCTGGCCAAAATGCTTGTCGGGCAGCTGAAGGACGGGGCGCGGCTGCTCTATCTTGCCGGCGTGCCGCGCAAGCCCGAGCTTGAGGCGCGGCTGGGCGAGGCCGGGTTCCGCCTCGCCGTTGCAGTCGTCTATCGGGCCTGCACGGTCGAAACCCTGCCCGAACCGGCGCGAGAAGCGCTTTTGGCGGGCAGGCTCGATGCGGTGCTGCATTATTCGCACGAAGCGGCGGCGCGGTTCATGGCGCTGGCGGCGGCGGCGGGGCTCACGCAGCAGGCGCGAGGCCTGCGTCATCTCTGCCTGTCGGGCGATGTGGCGCGGCCGCTGGCCGGTGTTGCGACAATTCTTCTGGCAAAAGAACCGAACGAGGGGGCCTTGTTAAGGCTTTTGGACGATTGCCGAAGTGCAAATTAGACTTAGCTTGCACTCAGGCCACGGGATTGCTGCAATTCTGGTCTGAGTGGTCCGGCAGGATGACGGCATGTGCGGGGAGAACGGACGATGAGTGAGGATACCAAGACCGGGACCGGGGCGCCGCGCCGCACATCCAGCATCGATCTGCCGAAATCCGCGGTCAAGGACCTGACGCCGAGGGAAGATGCAGCCGAGGCCCCTGCTGGCGAGGCAAAGCCCAAGGTTGAATCCAAAGCCGCCGAACAGCCCAGGACCGCAGCAGAGCCCGCGCCGCCGCCGGCGAAGGCCGGGGGATCGTCGCTGCCGGTGCTGGGCGGTGCGGTCGCCGGGGCGCTCTTCGGCCTGCTCGGCGCAGTGGGCTACCAGAACCTTGCGGCGCCGCCGGTGACCGTGGCCGACCCGCTGGTGCACAAGCTGCGCGAGGACACCGGCGCGATTCAGCAGAAGCTGCGCGAGGATATGGCCGCCCTGAACCTGAAGGTGATCGAGGCGCGCGAAACCGAGCAGCGCCTGACGCAGGCTTTCGAGCAGAAGCTGGCGTCGCAGGCGGCGGCCCAGTTGAGGGATGTCGAGGCGCGGGCCACCGCGCTGGACCAGAAGGCGATTGCCGCCGAACAGCGCGCAGCCGTGGCCGAACAGAAGGGCGCCGCGCTGGAAAAGCTGATTGCGGCGCAGGACCAGAAGGCGGCGACGCTGCTGGCGCCGGTCGACGACCGGCTGAAGGCGGCCGAGGCGCGGATCGGCGAAGGGCGTGATTCGGCGGCGGCAATGGCCAAGCGGATCGACCTGCTGGCCCAGATCGAGCCGCCGCGCGTCGACCTGCGNCCGATCATCACGAAANTCGACGAACTTGACCGGGCCATCGGCTCGACNGCGGCGCGCACCGCTCTNGGCGGCGATGTCGCACAGGCGCTGGACGGGCGGATCAAGACCATCGAACAGGGCGCCGGCGGGCTCGGNCAGAGCCTCAAGGGGGTCGAGCAGTCGCTCAAGAGCCTTGATCAGNCGGTGGCCGATCTCAAGGCGCGCCCGGCGCCGGTGGATATCCCCGCCGCGCGGCTGGCGGTGGCGGGCATGACCCGTCGCGCGCTGGACGCCAGCGAGGCGCTCGGTCCGCTGGTGACGACGCTCGGGGCGCTCGGCGTGGCCCAGCCGCAGGTGGCGGCGCTCGCCAGATACGCTGAAGCACCGATGCCCAGGCTGCCGGCACTGGCCGACCAGGCCGCGCGCCTTGCCGCAACGGCGGCACAGAAGGCGGCTGCTGCGGCCGCCCCGCCCGCAGCGGCCCAGCCGGGCCTGCTCGACCGGGTGACCTCGACCCTGCTGTCGCAGGTTGAGGTGAAGAAGACGGGCGAGACAACCGTGCAGCCGACCGGCGTTGCGGCGCAGGTCAAGGCGCTGCTCACGGGCGGTGATGCGNCCGGAGCGCTGGCGGCGCTGAACGCCCTGCCGGCGGACCAGCGCGATATCTTCAAGCCGGTTGCCGAAGCGCTTGCCGCTCGCGCCGCCGCATACGACAGCCTGCGCACGATCGAGCGCGATGCCCTTGCCGCCGTGGCGCGCAAGGGCTGAGACCGGGGGCCATCATGATCCGCATGTTCGTTTATGTCGCGCTGCTGCTGGCTCTGGCGTTCGGCGTCGTGCTTCTGGTTGAAACGCCCGGCTCGGTGCTGATCAGTGCCGGGGGGCTGGAGGTCAAGCTGACGCTGGCCAAGGCCGTGATGGCCCTGATCGGGGTCATTGTCCTGGTCATGGTGCTCTGGGCGGTGTTGCGCACGCTGCTGCGCCTGCCCAGCCTGATCGCCCTGTCCAATCGCATGCGGCGCAGGTCCAAGGGCTATGCGGCGGTCTCGCGCGGGCTGGTTTCGGTCGGCGTGGGTGATGCGCGCACGGCGGCCCGGCATGCGCAGGAGGCCGAGCGCTTCCTCGGGCGTGAACCGCTGGCGCTGCTGCTAAAGGCGCAGGCGGCGCAACTGAGCGGCGACCGCAAGGTGGCGGAACAGATGTTCACGCGCATGCTCGACACTCCTGATACACGGCTCCTGGGCCTGCGCGGGCTTTATGTGGAAGCGCGACGTGAAGGCAACCCGGCGGCTCGCCAGTTCGTCGCAGAAGCCTATCGGCTGGCCCCGGCGACGCCCTGGGCGGGCGAGGCGCAGATCGACTACCTGACGCAGGATCGCAACTGGCGCGACGCGCTGGCCGCCGTCGATGACAGCGCCCGGCGCAAGGTCATCGACCGGGGGACGGCAAAGCAGCAGAAGGCGACGCTGCTGGCNGCCGCCGCGCTCGAAGAAAACGAAAAGAGCCCCGACAACGCCTATATNACCGCCACCGAGGCGCTGAAGCTCAACCCCGGNCTNGTGCCCGCCGCCGTGCTGGCGGGGCGCCGGCTGATCGCGCGCGGCGACATTTCCAGGGCGACGCGGCTTCTGGAAACGGCGTGGAAACAGAGCCAGCACCCGGATATCGCCGAAACCTATCTGGCGGTGCGCCATGGCGATTCGACCGCCGACCGGCTGAAACGGGCGCGCGCGCTGGCCAGGCTGACGCCGACCGCGCGCGAAGCCAAGCTGACCGTGGCGCGCGCGGCGCTGGATGCGCAGGAGTTCGTGTTGGCGCGCGAGGCGCTGGAGCCGCTGGTGCTGGACGCGCCGACCGCCCGCGCCTGCCGCCTGATGGCGGAACTGGAGGATCGCGAGAGCGGCAACGCCGGCATGGTGCGCAAATGGCTGGCGCGCGCCTCGCATGCCCCGCGCGATCCGGCCTGGGTGGCCGATGGCTACGTCTCCGAGCATTGGGCGCCGGTCAGCCCGATCACCGGCAGGATCGACGCCTTCCGCTGGATGACGCCGCCGCAGTCGCTGGAAAGTTCGGTGCGCGCCGCCATCGAGGCCGATCGCTTCGCCGAAAGTGCCGCGCCCGTGGTTGAACTGGCGCCGCCCGCGCCCGTCGTGACGGCGGTGGAACCGCCTGTCGTAGCCGCAGAGCCGGTTCAAGCCGCGCCGGTGCCTGAGCCCATCCCTGCTCCCGCCCCCGTGCCCGTCACGGTTCCACTGGCTGTTCCGCCAGAAGCTCCTGTGGCGCCGCCCGTGGTGGCGGAACCCGCCGCAGCGGCAGTTGCCGCAATTGAAGCACCGCCCGCCGAGCCGGCTGAGGCTTCTGCGGCTGCGGTCGAAGCGCCTTCACCGACCGTGCTGACGCATCTGCCGGATGATCCCGGCCCGCGCCTTCCGGGCGGCAAGGTCAAGAAGCGCTGGGGTGTGTTCGGCTGACGGAGTGCCTGTCCGCCAACGGAAGGCCGTGCGGAAGAGCCGGGCGGCCGGTGCGCCGGCGGACCGTCTGAGGCAAGATGCAGTCTCGGGCATTTGAACGGTTGCGCTTCGGCGCGACTAGGGCTATGGCAACAGCCGCGCCGCAATAGCTCAGCTGGTAGAGCACGTCATTCGTAATGATGGGGTCGGGGGTTCGATTCCCTCTTGCGGCACCACTTCTCCTTTCGGCATCATTCGCTGAAATTCCAAATCCCCAATACAATCAACGAACGTGGCGAAAAGACATTTCGCCGTCCTCCGTTCGCCATTGCTGATTTTCGGGGATAGTGTTGGCCGAATTGTGGGCCGGGCGTGTTGGCCACCAGGACTCGGCCAGCACCCGGGGCTAACCGATGCCGCTTTCGGATGTGAAAATCAGGCCCGCCGAGGCGACGCCCCCATCCAAAAACTCCCAGATGGGGAGGGATTGCAGTTTTGGATGCCCTGTGAGCGCCATGCCGCGATGCGCATGGACATCGCCGCCATGCTGGAAACCACCGCACTCAGTACCCGCACCAGGCAGCAGGCAGCGTTGGCAGACCTCGACGCCTGAGCGACGACAGCCTAGCTCCGAGGCGTAGACCCGCGACGGGTCCGCAACAGGGCCCCGTCACTGGTCTGCGAGCGCTTCATCATCAGGGTGCCAGCTTGCTCTCGACGAATTTGGTCGCCCCGCTGATGTCGGGAAGTTTTTCGCCCTTGCGCAGGCGCTCCAGCAGAACGAGTTCGTTTTCCTGCATCGCAATCGCCCGTTCGGCCACCGCGCGCGCTTCATCCGGACGCAGCACCAGCACGCCGCTTTCATCACACAGCACCGCATCGCCGGGATGGACGGTCTGCCCGCCAACGCTGATCGGCACATTCAACGCGCCTTCCAGCCCAAGAATTTTCGTGGTGATGGGGGAAGGGCCACGGCACCACATCGGCATATCCACCTTGTGAATTTCGCCGAAATCGGTGGCTGGCCCGTCGACCACACCGGCCTTGACGCCGGCATTCTTCATGCAATGGGTGATAACGCCACCCCAGCAGGCATGCTTGTCGTCATGGCAGCGGTCGATCAGCACGATATCCCCCGGCCGCACATGGGCCGTCAGATAATGCAGCAATGTCGAATCTGCATGTGGAATGCGCAAGGTCACGGCTGTTCCGGCAACACGCTTGCCCGGCACGACGGCCCGGATTTCCCGGTCCACGAAGCCGGAATGTTTGAAATGTCCCACGGTTGCGGTTTCAACACGTTCGAGCAAGGCGACGAGGCTTGCATCGATCTGCGTCGGCATTGGCTTGACGATGAACATGGGCGACGCCTCACAGAACGTGGTGGTTGGCAACCGGAAGGTTGATGCGGATGGATTTCATGTAGTCGAAATCGAGCTTGGCCGCCGTGATACCCACGCCGTCCGAGCATTGCGCGGTCATGTGGCCCCACGGATCGATGACCATAGAATGGCCCCAGCACCATTTCTGTCCGCCGGTATTCGACCCCGTCTGCCCAACGGCGAGGAAATAGGTCTGCGTCTCCACGGCGCGGGCACGGGCCAGCAATTCCCAATGGTCCTTGCCGGTCATCAGCGTGAAGGCGGCAGGCAACACGATGACTTCGGCGCCCTTGTCGCGAAGCGCCTGGAAGAGTTCAGGAAAGCGGATATCGTAGCAGATGGCGCAGCCGACGGTGGTGTCGCCCACCTTGTAGGTGACAACATCCTGCCCACGGCTGACACTGTCGGATTCCCGGTAGATCAGGCCGCCGGGCACATCGACATCGAACAGGTGGATCTTGCGATATCGCGCAATTTCCTTGCCCTCGGGGTTGAAGACGACGGTGGTGTTGTAATGAGCGTTGCCGACGCGCTCGACCATCGAGCCGGAATGCAGCGTCACCTTCAGTTCCTTCGCCAGAGATGACATCAGCCCATAGGCCTCGCCATTGGGGAACTCTTCGCCGCTGGCATGCATGTCGGCACGCACACCGTGCAGGCAGGCGAAATATTCGGGCAGCACAATCAGGTCGGGCCGGTCTTCAGCCGCAGCCTTGCGGATCAAGGCCTCGGCGGTGGCAAGGTTGGCTTGCTTGTCCCCTTGCGAATTCATCTGCACCAACGACACTTTCATTCCTGTCTCCTCCTGAGGCCTGGGGCGAGGACATCAGAAGTGCCGCGCCCGATCAAACGCATTTAATCAATGATTGCCGATAGGAATTTGTTATGGCCGATCTCGGATGCACGAAGGCGCCATGATCTGCCATTCCGCTTCTGGATCAGCCGTAGGACATGAGTTTCTCATAGAGCTTGCGGGTGATGACGATACCCTCCTGCGCGGTGCGGGCGCGGGCACCAAGTCGCCTCTGTCCGGGCAGCCGTGCGCCTTCCTGATCGATGATCGCGCTGAACAGACGCTCGATGCGACCGGCCGCCGCATCGCCTGCCAGTGCAGAGGCGTCGACGGCGATGAAGAATTGCCCGGTGCGTGGTGACCCGCCGGCATTGTCGGCGAATGACGAAGCGTCGATGGAGAGCTGCGCGCCTGTCAGCCAGGCCGCAAACAGTTCAACAATCAGCGCCAGTCCCGCACCCTTGTATCCGCCGGAGGGCACCATGGTGCCGCCCGCCAGCGCGGCATCCGGGTCCGTGGTCGGCTGCCCGTTCCTGTCCAGCGCCCAGCCCAACGGAATCGGCTCGCCGCGCTGCTGGTGGACAACGATCTCGCTTTTCGCAACGACACTGGAGGACTGNTCGAGCACCAGAGGAGCATGTCCGATGCGCGGCACGGCCAAAGCAATGGGGTTGGTGCCGAAAACAGGCCTGGTGCCGCCCANAGGCGCAATCGAGGCGGGCGCNTTGACGAAGCCGAGGGCCATCAGCCCCTGCCGGGCGATGCGCTCCACATGATAGCCGACAACGCCGCAATTGTAGGAATTGGTGATAGCAAGCGCAGCAATGCCCTGCGTTCTGGCGGCCTCAACCAGCGCCGGCAGGCCGAAATCGATGGCCGGATGGGCAAAGCCGGCCTTGGCGTCCACACGCACCAGTCCGGGGCGCGGACTGTCGAAAATCGGGCGCGCCTTGCCATCGATCTTGCCTACTCTGGCATGCTCGCAATAGGTCGGCAGGCGCGCGAGACCATGGCTGTGGATGCCGTCAGCTTCCGCCGCCACCACCGAGGCCGTGATCGACGGTTCATTGCGCGGATCGACCCCGCAGGCGAGGAGCACGCGCCGGGTCAGNTCTTCAACCTCGGAAAGGGTGAGCGGGACAGTCTCTGCGGATAGCGGCATGGTCATGCGGAGAACTCCTTCTCAGGNNTGGTGCCATAAAGCCGGGCGGCGGCATCCCCTGTCACGAGGCCTTCAGCCAGATCATGCGCAAGCCGGACAGGATCGCGGGCATGCGCCGGGCCGAAGCCGCCGCCGCCGGAGGTTTCAATCGTCACGATATCGCCACGCTTCAGCGGCACGCCGGACACCTTGGATCGCAGCGCCATCCGTGTGCCGTCGGGATGCGTGACCGTGGTGCGGCTGAGGGAACCGGCAGCGCCGCCCTTGAGGCCATAGGGCGCATGCCGGAACCGCTCGAAATTGGTGGACAGCGATCCGTCCTGCGCGTCCAGCCGCCATTCCCGCACAAGGCCGAGACCNCCGCGAAACTGGCCGGCCCCGCCGGAATCCGGGATCAGGCCATATTTCATGAAGGTCACGGGATATTTCGCCTCAACCATTTCAATCGGCGCATTGGTGTTGTTGTGCAGCCCGCAGGACAGCGCGCTGGCGCCGTCGCCGCCCGCATGGCCGCCCCAGCCGCCAACCTCGATATCGAAATAGACCTGCCGCTTGCCCTGCGGGTTGGTGGTCTGCAGGGCGTAAACATAGGAAATCGCATAATACGCTGCGGGAATGCGCTCCGGCAGAATGCTGGCCAGCGCACCGAATACCGCCGTCGCGATCCGGTGATTGACGACCATGCGCCCGGCCACCGGGGCAGGAAACACCGCGTTGACAACGCTGCCCTCAGGCAATCGAACCGTTACAGGACGGTAGCAGCCGGAATTTGCGGGGATGTCGCCGCCAAGCGCGGCGAGAAGGGCATAATAGACGGCGGAACAGGTCATGGCCGGCGTGTTGTTGACCGGGCCGCGCACCTGTGGGCTGGATCCGTCAAAATCCAGCGTGATCGTATCGCCGGATTTGATGATCCGCACCGCCAGCCGGATCTGCTCGTCCGATTGCCCGTCATCATCGACGAGTTCGACAAATGACGATTCGCCATCCGGCAGCGCCTGGAGCGCGGCGCGCATCATCGCCTCCGATCCATCGAGGATGGCCGCCATCGCCGCCGTCAGCGCCGGCGTGCCATATTTGCGCGCCATCCGCGCCACGGCCCGCTCGCCAATGCCAAGGGCGGCGATCTGCGCATTCAGGTCGCCGCGCGTTTCATCCGGCTGGCGCAGATTGTAGAGCAGCATCTCGAACACGCCGCTGTTGAGCACCCCCTTGTCGACCAGCCTGAGCGGCGGAATACGGATGCCCTCGTGGAAAATTTCAGTCGCCGCCGCATAATAGCTGCCGGCTGCACCCCCGCCGACATCGACATGGTGGCACAGCGTGCCAACGATCGCGACACGCTGCCCATCCACAAAGACCGGCCGGAAGGTCTGGATATCCGGCAGATGCTGGCCGCCGGAATAAGGATCGTTCGTCACGATCACATCGCCATCCTGCCAGTTCTCAAGCGGAATGAAGCGGTCCAGAATGGTGCGCAGGCAATCGGACATCGAGTTGAGATGCACGGGAATGCGGGCGGACTGGGCAATGTTGTTGCCCTGCGCATCGAAGACGGCTGTCGAGAAATCGAGGATCTCGCGCACCACGGTCGAGCGGCTGGTCCGCCAGATCGTGATGCTCATTTCCTCGGAAGCCGCGACAAGGGCATTGCGGATGACTTCAAGGCGGATCGGATCGATTTGCCGTGCTGGGACAGTCATGTCGGTTCTCTCAATCTTGAAGGCTTGCGGAACGGTCAGCAATCAGCGCGCCCGAGGCATGCGCGATGATCGTCCATCCGGCCGGCACATACATCGAGGTGTAGGGCTCCTCGACGATGGCCGGTCCAGCCACCCGATGGCCGGGGCCAATGGCGTCGCGATCCCAGACGGGCGTATCCACAATCCCATGGCGCCCCTGCACCGGCCGGCTGCTGCGGGCGCTGCCTGTTGCGGTGCCTGCGGCAAAGGCGGACACGGGCTTGGCGAGGGCGCCGATGACCTTGAGCCGCAGCGCCACGACCTCAACCGGCACATCCGGCTCATCATAGGAAAACCGCTGGCGATGNAGCGCATGAAATGCCGCGACGGCCTTCTCAATCCCNTGTGCTGAAAAATCCGCCTGCGCCAATGGCACGCGNAGATCAAAGGCCTGACCGGCATAGCGCAGATCCAGCGCCCATTCGAATTGCTGCGCNACNTCCGGCACACCATCCTCGGCCAGCANCGCCTTGCCCTCGATGATCAAACGATCCGCCGTCACCGCGAGGGCAGAGGCCATGGCGGANAGCACCCCGATCTGCGTCGCACCCAGATCATGCGTGATGTCCGACCACAGGATGCCCCACGCCGACAGCGTGGACGCATGGGCCGGAAACACGACACGCCGGATGCCCAGTTCCTCGGCAACCTCACAGGCATGAACCCCGCCGGCCCCACCGAAGGACAGCAGCGCGAAATCCTCCGGGTCCAGTCCCTTCTCAAACAGTGACAGACGGGTCGCCGTCGCCAGCGCCGAATTGGCGACTTCAATCACACCTGCCGCCACCGCATCGACCGGCATGCCGAGACGGGCAACCAGTGCCGCCGCCGATTGCGCCGCCCGATCCCGGTGCAGCGGCATGGCGCCCCCCATGAAGCTTGCCCCGTCCAGCCGGCCCAGCAGCAGATTGGCATCGGTGACGGTAAGCTCCGTACCACCCTTGCCATAGCAGGCGGGGCCGGGATCAGCCCCGGCGGAATGCGGGCCGATGCGCAGCCGCCCGCCCTTGTCAACCCAGGCGATGGACCCGCCGCCGGCGCCGATGGTCCGCATCTCGATCATCGGCAGGCGCACCGGCAGGCCATCGACCTCGCCTTCATTGACAATGGCGACCTCGCCATTGTGGACCACGGAAATGTCGAAGGAGGTGCCGCCCATATCGACAGCGACAAGATTGCGTTCGCCAAGCATCGCGGACAGCCGTCGGGCTGCAGCTGCGCCGCCGCTGGGCCCGGACAGCAGCAGGCGCGCCGGCTCTCGCCCTGCCTTGGCAAGGCCAGACACCCCGCCATTGGACTGGACGAGATAGACCTGCGCATGCGGCAACTCGTCATTCACCCGTCCGGCCAGTCGATCGGTATAGCGCTGGACGATCGGCACCAGCATGGCGTTGAGCGCCGTCGTTGACATGCGCTCATATTCGCGGATTTCAGGCGACAGATCGGAGGCCAACGTCACAGCGACGCCTTGCAACATCTCGGCGAGAATGGCACCGATCCGCTGCTCATGGACAGGGTTGGCATAGGCGTTGAGCAGACACACCGCGACCGACTTAACACCGGCTTTCGCAAGCCGGGCGGCAGCCTGGCGCACATCATCCTCATCGAGCGGTACGGTAACCGCGCCGCGCGCATCAACCCGTTCGCGCACACCAAGGCACAAGTGCCGCTGCACCAGTGGCGCGGGCTGCGCCAGCGTGATCGCATACACATCCGTGCGGCCATGCCGGCCGATCTGCAGCACATCCTCAAACCCTGAGGTGGTGATGATGGCCCCGAGCGGCAGCTTGCGTTCCAGCACCGCATTTGTGGCGATGGTGGTGCCGTGCAGCAGATAGCGCACCGCATCCATGGAAAATCCGAAGCGGTCGGCCGCCTGCCGGATGCCCGACAGCAGTCCGATGGACGGATCAGCTGGCGTGCTCGGCGTCTTGATCTGATGGATCATGCCGGAATTGGCATCGAGAATTTCGATATCGGTGAAGGTGCCCCCGATATCGACGGCAATACGGATGTCGGCTTGCAAGGACAAAGCTCCCCTGTTGCCGCGCACGGTCCGCGCGCAGGCTGGTGGCTGAAATCGAATTCAGGTCAGGACGCTGCTAGTCGGGAATGCCCGTCAAAATGGGACGCATCGCACCTCTTTCACAGCGTGACTGTCTGAAATGTGGGTTCGCAGATCCGGCCCTCACTTCATGAACGTTTTTGCAAGACCGGAGGTCCGGTCGACAATCAGCACGACCACCAGCGTCAACAGCACCAGCAGCACAGAGAGCGAGGCGACGAGCGGATCCGCCTGCTGCTCGACATGGTGGAACATCGCCACCGGCAAAGTCGAGATCCGCGGGCCTGTCATGAACAGCGACAGGACGACTTCGTCGAACGATACGAGCGCGCACAGCGCGGTTGTGCCGATCAACCCGGATTTCATCATCGGCAGCGTGATGCGGCGGAAGACAACGAGGGGCGAGGCTCCCAGCGTCGCCGCCGCCTCCTCGACGGCGATTGGCAGCGTCGACAGCGACGTGGCGAGTACCCGCAACGCATAGGGCAATGTCACCACCATATGCGCCGCCACAAGACCGGTGAAGGTCGCAAGCAGGCCGAGCCGGGCAAAAATGATCAGGATGGCAAGGCCAAGGACAATGGTTGGCAGCAACAGCGGCGCAGTGAACAGGCTGGACAGGATGTCCGCCCCTCTGGGCCGCAGCCGCACCAGAGCGTAGGCCGCGGGCAGGGCGATGACCAGAGACAGGATCGTCACCACAACAGCCAGCTTCACGCTCGTCCAGAAAGCGGAAGCCATCTTTCCGTCAGCAAAAATCGCCCGATACCATTTCGTGCTCCAGCTCGTCGGCGGGAACATCATGAAGGCGTCGCCCGAAAACGAGATCGGGATCACCACGATCAGCGGCGCCAGCAGAAACAGGAACATCACAAACGTTGCGATTTTCAGGCCGGTCGGGATCGGGCGCTCATCCATCGCTTTGCCTCCTCACATGTCCTGGCGCAGGGCGCGTGAATACAGCACCAGCGCGCCCCCGAAGATGACCAGGACGATGATCGACAATGTCGCCGCAAGCGGCCAGTGCAGCGTCACGATGGCCTGATCATAGATCTCGGTGGCCAGCAGAAACACGCGGCCGCCCCCGAGCAGTTTCGGCGTGATGAACGAGGACACCGCGAGCACGAAGCACAATAGCGAACCCAGCGCGATGCCGGGCAGGGTCAGTGGCAGGACAATGCGGCGGAACACCGTAAAGGGCGGCGCACCAAGCGTTGACGCAGCCTCCTCGACGCGCGGATCAAGCCTGCCGAACCCCGCCAGCAGCGCCAGGATCATGTAGGGCATCAGGATTTCGGCCAGGCCGATGATGACGCCCGTACGATTGAACATCAGCCGCATCGGCGCAATGCCGACAAATCTGAGCAGGTTGTTGACCATCCCGTTCTCGGACAGGATCGCGATCCAGCCATAGGTGCGCACCACAGCCGATGTCAGCAGCGGCGAAATGACCAGAACGAGCAGGATTGTGCGCCAGATACCGGAGGACCGGTGGAGATAGAGCGCGATCGGATAGGAGCAGATGAGCGTGACGAGCGTGAGAACAAGACTCAGGCCAATGCTGCCGATGATCAGTTCCGCATAAAAACTGTCGGAAACGACCTTCTCCCAGGTCATCAGGGTAAAGGCTTCCCGCATCGCCCCGGTCGGCTCGATCTCGTAAAACGACATGCGCGCGAGATTGAGCATGGGCGCAAGAAAGCCGAGCGCATTGAGCAGAGCGATCGGCGCCAGCAGCAGAAGCAGCAGCACGGAACGGCGACGGAGCAGCGGAACCGCACCTGTCTCCCGTGCTGTGATGACGGACGGGCTCACGCGGCTGCCCCGTAGACAAACACATCTTCCGGCCGCCATGTCAGCCGCACCGCGGTGCCGGGCGCAAGAAACGTTTCATTGCCCCGTGTCGCCAGTTCAACCGATACGGTCTGCCCCGCGACATCCACATCATATTGCAGGATATCGCCAACGAAGATCGCGCGCTGGACGGTGCCGGCCAC
>Ga0056914_10001985_pt1 | contig 13581 bp, 15 predicted proteins | sample TNRBio252014_DNA_FD_55168 | JGI IMG/M metagenome (GOLD analysis project Ga0056914, IMG submission 55168) | Wastewater treatment Type I Accumulibacter community from EBPR Bioreactor in Madison, WI, USA - TNR Reactor_6/25/2014_ DNA | ecosystem: Engineered > Bioreactor > EBPR > Anaerobic-Aerobic >...
GGTCTACCAAAAAATTGCCCTGCACCACGGCGGCGCTGCCTGCTGTACTGCCCTGGGCGCTGCTGATGCCGAGGTTAAACGGCTCGGCAGCCTCCATATTGATGGTGTGCACGCTGATGGCCAAGGCGTCATCCGGTTGGATGCGGATGGCCGGCAGGTTGGCGATGGCCTGCGGCGTGCCTGAAAACTCCGGCCCCTGGTTGAAGTTGACGAGCTGCTGGTGTTTGACGCAGGAGCTGAGGAGGAGGAGGAAGAGGATGTATCTCATGGAGTTGAATATCTGAGGATCTGAGGAGTTGAATATTTGAGGATTTGAGGGGTTTGGTGATGATTCATTATTCGTTTTATTCAATATCGTTTGAAAACGGAATGCCTAATGCTGGTTGTATTCCTCGCCCTTCCTCCCTTTACGGCTGTCATTCCCGGCAGGGAATCTGCGACAGCGCGCCAGCTTTTCAGGCTTTTCAGATGCTTGGTGGAAGGGCAACTATGCAAAGATTATCTTCGAAGATGTGTGGGGGTTCCTATCAAAAGCCGTTCTCCTCTCGCAGACTCCCTGCCGGGAGTGACAAACCAACGTGTGTCGGGTGAGTCAGGTTTTTAGAACTTAATGGCCCAGCGAGGGGTATTCGATGTAGCCGGCGGGGTCTACCAAAAAATTGCCCTGCACCTGGGCAGCGCTGCCGGCGGTGCTGCCCTGGGCGCTGCTGATGCCGAGGTTAAACGGCTCGGCAGCTTCCATATTGATGGTGTGCACGCTGATGGCCAAGGCGTCATCCGGTTGGATGTGGATGGCCGGCAGGTTGGCGATGGCCTGCGGCGTGCCTGAAAACTCCGGCCCCTGGTTGAAGTTGACGAGCTGCTGGTGTTTGACGCAGGAGGAAAGGGCGAGGAGGGTTATGAGTAATGTTGTGGGTTTCATAATTTGAAAATTTGAAGATTTGATAATTTGAAGATTGGGGCTTTTAGGATGATTCATTATTCGTTTTCAGATCGTATTATTTTAAATTGACTAATTTTCAAATTGATTTCCGCAAGCTTCATCTTCAAATTATCTAATTTTTAAATTGTTTCAGGAACTTCATCTTCAAATTGGCTAATTTTCAAATTGTTTCGGGCACTTCATCTTCAAATTTTCAAATCTTCAAATTTTCAAATCATTCCAGTTCCGCATTCAAAAACCCATATTCCGCCAGGGTTTGCGCGATGCGTTTATCCCGGAGCGCTTCTTTCAGGATTTCTACGTGCCGGAAGTGGTGAACGTCCGTGCCGAGGTAATCTACCATGTTGTTTTTTAGGAGTTTCCAAGCCATTTCTGCCACCGGGGCGCCGTAGTGGCCGGTTAGCGACATGAGGTTGAGTTGAAAGCGGACGCCGTATTCTTTCAGGCGTTCGTATTCGGAGAAGTTTTTTTTCAAAAACAGGTAGCGTTCGGGGTGTGCCAGCACGGGCTGGTAGTTTTTGGTTTGCAACTTAAAAATAAAGTGGTACAGGTTGGGTGGCGGCGACACAAACGACATTTCCATCAGTACCTGGTTGCCGGGCAGGGTCAAAACCTGGTCGTTTTCGATGACCGACAAAAACTGGCTGTCCATGTAGTATTCTGCGGCAACGCCGACTTCCACCCCGATGCCGGCTGCTTTTACGGCGGCGACTAATTTTTGGTAGCTTTCTAAGATATAATCGCGGCTGTTGGGGTAATAGTCGGACATCACGTGGGGCGTGGCGGTCAGGCGCCGGTAGCCGAGTGCTTCCAGTTCCCGGATCAGTTGCAGCGACTCTTCCATTGTTTTCGGACCGTCGTCAATGCCCGGAATGAGGTGGGCATGGATGTCGGTGAGGATGCCGGAGTAGTCGGTGGCAAGGGTGTGTTTTTTTCTGAGGAAGCTTAGCATTTACCACATAGGTTTTTTACCACATAAGTGATCTTTTATTTTTACCACATAGCACACATAGGGGTTTTCACAGTAGGACACATAGGGGTTTTGGGGTATTATGAAGTTTATGTGATCTATTGTATTCTTATTTTTTACCACAATAGAGCACATAGGGTTTGAGGCATCACGAGTTCTATGTGATCTATGTGAAAACAACTATGTGAACTATGTGGTAAAGAAAAAAAACTATGTGGTTGAATCATAATACCCCCGGTACCATGCCACAAAATCAGCAATTCCTTCCTGTACCGTCGTTTCGGGTTTATACCCCATATCGCGCACCAGATCGGATACGTCCGCGTAGGTTGCCGCCACGTCGCCGGGCTGCATGGGGAGGAATTCTTTTTTTGCCGTTTTGCCGAGGGCTTGTTCGATGGCTGCGATAAAATCCATTAGGCGGATGGGGCTGTTGTTGCCGATGTTGTAGATTTTATAGGGCGCAATGGAGCCGGACGGGTTTGGCGCTTTGCCGCTCCAGTCGGGGTCGCCGGTTGGGGGATGATCCAGTACGCGAACGATGCCTTCTACGATGTCGTCAATATAGGTGAAGTCGCGCACCATATCGCCGTGGTTGTACACCGAAATGGGTTGGTCTTCGAGGATGGCTTTGGTGAANAAAAACAGCGCCATATCCGGTCGCCCCCAGGGGCCGTAGACCGTAAAAAAACGCAGGCCGGTGGTTGGGAGTCCAAACAAATGGCTGTACGTATGCGCCATCAATTCGTTGCTTTTTTTGCTGGCAGCGTAGAGCGAAATTGGGTGATCCACGTTGTCGGAGGTGGAAAACGGCATGTTTTCGTTCAGGCCGTACACGCTGGAACTGCTGGCAAAGGCTAAATGCCGGACGCCGGTGTGCCGGCAGGCTTCGAGCAAGTTGGCAAACCCGACGATGTTGCTGTCAATATAAGCCCTGGGGTTGGTGATGCTGTACCGCACCCCTGCCTGGGCGGCTAAATTGCACACGGCGTCGAAGCGCTCCTGTTCCAGCAAGGCCAACAGGGCTTCGTGGTCTTCGAGCGCTAATTTGACAAAACGGTAATTCGGGTATTTTTCGCTGGTAACGAGGGTATTGTATTGAAAATCCATGACCTCGAAGCCTGCTTCGCGCAAACGGGCGAGTTTCAGGTTGACGTCGTAATAATCGTTGAGGACGTCCAGACCAACGACTTCGTGGCCGTCCGCCGCTAAGCGATTCGCCAAATGGAACCCGATAAATCCGGCTGAACCGGTTATTAAGATCTTCATTTCATGCTTTTAAACGGATGCGCGCTCAGGGGCAGGGCAGCCATGGGGTGATACGCGCCGTTCAGGCCTATGGGCGTTTTTTCGCGGATTTCGTGTACGATTTGTACTGCCGGCGACGCGGCCTCCAATCCGAACCCGTGTCCGTCGAGGATGTCGCGGTAACTCAGGGTGTGCAAATCGGTGAATCCTTCGCTGAATTCCACGGAATCGCCGTCTACCGTGATGGCGCGAAACGTGCGCCCGCCGGCTGCTTTTACGGCATCGGGCAGGGTGTCCACATTGATGCTGAGGAACCAGCGCACCCGCGCTTTTTCGAGTTGTAAAAAGCCGGCTGCCCGGTCGTGGGTGTGTACGTGGACGACATTTTCCTGTACCGGCCCGAAGACCCATTGCAACATGTCGAAAAAGTGGACGCCGATGTTGGTGGCGATGCCGCCGGATTTGCTGACGTCGCCTTTCCAACTGGTGTAGTACCATTTGCCCCGGGAGGTGATGTAGGACAAATCCACGTCGTAAATTTTATCTGCGGGGCCTGCTTCTACCTGCTTTTTCAGGTTGATGATTACGGGGTGCAGCCGCAGTTGCAGGATGGTGTAGACTTTTTTGCCGGTTTCGGCTTCTATTTCGCGCAAAGCGTCCACATTCCAGGGGTTGAGCACGAGCGGTTTTTCGCAAATCACGTCGGCGCCGAGGCGCAATCCGAACCGGATGTGCGCGTCGTGGAGGTAATTGGGCGAACACACGGAAACAAAGTTAAGGGGCGTGCCGCTGCGCTTCAGTTTTTCGATGTGGCGGTCGAAGCGTTCGAATTCTGTGAAAAAATCGGCGTTCGGGAAATAGCTGTCCATGACGCCCACAGAATCGGTGCGGTCCATCGCTGCAAGGAGCTGGTTACCGGTGTCCTGGATGGCGCGTAGATGGCGTGGCGCGACGAAACCGCCTGCGCCGATGAGTGCGAAATTTTTCAAGAATGAGGAGTTGTTTGGTTATCCGGCATCAAGAAGAGGGATTTTTAATTGATGATAGATGATTGATTAATGATAATTGATGATGTGGAATGATTACTTTTTCGATATTTACGAGTTCTCATCATTAAGAGCTTGTTCGGGATTTCATCAACGGGCTGCGAGCGGCAAATTTTATTTTATACAGCGTTGGATTTTTTGACTACGTCGAATCTTCGATTTCGCCGTAGCTGCCGGCTACGTCTACAAAATCCGCCTTGTCTAAAATAAAATTTCCTCGCTCTCGCTCCGTCATGAAAACCCGAACAAGCTCTAATGCTCAGATGACCAATTATCAATCAATAAACACGGCTTCGCCGCCGATATGTCGCAGGGACTTATCGCTGGTGTGGCGCTGTGTGGCGCGCCGTGTGCGTATGACCTCTAACCCCCGTTCGACTCCGCTTAGGCAGCGTAAGGGGGCTTTAGAGGCGTATCCAAAATAAAACATCATATTCTTCTACGGGCGCTCTCCCACTCTCACCCCCTCACCTTCATCAGCAACCCCGGCGCAATATACATCCGCAACGACAACCCCGTATGCGTCAGCTCGATTAACAAATTTTTGTTTTCCTGGCCTTCCAGCAATTTGCCGCGAAGGCCGGTCAGTTTGCCGCCAATGATTTCGACTTCATCGCCGGTACAAAATTCATTCGGATGGACGTCTACTTCGGCGCCTTCTCCGACAATGCGCTGAATAATTTTAATTTCTGCTTCCGGGATGGCGATGAGGTTGCGGGCAAATTTGACAAAATTGACCACATCCGGCGTTTCCAGCACGGGCACGTATTCTTTTTTGGTAATCTTCACAAAAATGTAGCCACTGATCAGGGGCAACTCGACCGTACGCACTTTTCGTTCGTACCGCCGGGTGTATTCCAGCAGGGGCAAATAGGCTTCGATCGCGTTTTCGGCCAACCGCTTATTGACCAATTTTTCGCGCTTGTACGCCGTATATACCGCAAACCAACGGGCTTCCTGCTCGTCGAGTTGATTGGTGATCTGTGCTTGCGTTGCGGCCATTTGCAAAAAAGGTTAAAGTAAGAAGGTTAAAGGTTAAAGTAAGAAGGTTAAAGGTTAAAGTAGGTCGCGGTTAAAGTAGGAAGGTTAAAAGTTAAAGTAGGAATTACGTATTATTATCAATTTACGGATCCCACTTTATCCTTTCTACTTTATCCTTTAACCTTTTCATCACAATCTCCAATAAACCATCCCCTCCTCCGTTTTCGGATAAATTCCTTTCAAATCAAATAACACCGGTGCGCCGTTCATGATGCTTTTAAAATAATCGAGCGACAGGGTGCGATATTCCTGGTGCGCGACGGCCACTACGATGGCGTCGTATTCGTTAGAAATCTGGTCTATCAGGGTCAGGTTGTATTCGTGCGCCACCTCATTGGCCGACGCATAGGGGTCGGTGATATGGACATTGATGGAAAATTGCATCAATTCCTTAACCAGATCGGCCACTTTTGAATTTCGGATGTCCGAAACGTCTTCTTTAAAGGTGAAGCCCATCACGAGTACTTTGGCGTGTCGGGGGTTTTTGCCTTGCTGGATCAACAATTGCACCAAGCGTTTGGCGATGAATGCCGGCATGTCGTCGTTGATGCGGCGACCGCTGTTGATCACCTGGGGGTTGTAGCCCAATTCTTTGGATTTGTGCAGCAGGTAATACGGATCCACGCCGATGCAGTGGCCACCGACTAAGCCCGGTGAAAATTTCAGAAAATTCCATTTTGTCCCAGCAGCTTCCAGCACTTCCTGGGTGTCAATGCCCATGCGGTCGAAAATCAACGCCAGCTCGTTCATAAACGCGATGTTGAGGTCGCGCTGGGTGTTTTCGATGACCTTGGCTGCTTCGGCGACTTTTACGGAAGCGGCTTTGTAGACGCCGGCGGTGATGATGGTCTCGTAAACCGCTGCAACAACGTCTAATGCTTCAGCGTCGTTGCCGGACACCACTTTCAGGATTTTATCCACCGTATGTTCCCGGTCTCCCGGATTGATGCGCTCCGGTGAATACCCGATTTTGAAATCTTCCCCCATTTTTAAGCCCGACAGGCGTTCCAGGATCGGCACGCAATCTTCTTCTGTGCAGCCTGGATAGACCGTAGATTCAAAAATGACGTAATCGCCTTTTTTCAGGATTTTGCCCACCATTTCGGAAGCGCTCAGCAGGGGGCGAAGGTCGGGATTTTTGTGCTCGTCTATGGGTGTGGGGACGGCAACGATGTGGAAATGGGCCGACCGAAGTTGCTCCGGATCGGCGGTAAAAGCAATGTCTTTATCGTCGAAAGCCGACCCTTCCAACTCCTTGGACGGGTCAGTGCCTTGCTTCATCAGTTCAATGCGGTGTGCGTTGATGTCGAACCCGATGACGCTGAATTTTTTGGCAAATTCGAGCGCCAGGGGCAACCCCACATACCCCAATCCAATGACTGAGATTTTGTTTTGTTTTTGAATCAGTTTTTGAAACACAGTTTTCTGGCTTAGTTGTTTTCTTTAAAAAGCAATTACGCTAAATAGTGTAGTCCATACAGGCTCGTCCTCCGACATTGCGTACCTACGGCACGCTAAAACCTACAAAATTTCGGGGCTACCGGCATTAAGTCCCTACGGGACACCGACCATACACCAACTGGACTATGGATACTATATAGCTCACGTGCGTTCCCGCACCTGGTTATTTGTCAATTCATAAACGGCTCCGCTTTCGGGACAAACCGCCTGGTTTGTTGCGTCAAAGTGGAGGCGGTGCCCAAATTTGCTCATCCAGCCGGTTTGGCGCGCCGGGTTTCCGGTCACCAGTGCAAAATCGGCTACGGCTTTGGTCACCACGGCGCCGGCGCCGATAAANGCATAAGCGCCGATGTCATTGCCGCAAACGATGGTCGCGTTTGCACCGATGGTTGCGCCCTGGCCTACGTGGGTTTTGAGGTATTCATTTTTCCGAACAACGGCACTCCGCGGATTCATCACATTGGTAAAAACCATCGAAGGCCCCAAAAAAACGTCGTCGCCGCAAGTAACGCCTTCATAAATGGAGACATTGTTCTGCACTTTGACATTATTTCCCAACACGACGCCATTGGCGATGAATACATTTTGGCCAATGTTGCAACCCCGTCCGATGCGCGCCCCTGGCATGATGTGCGTGAAGTGCCAGATTTTGGAGCTTTCTCCGATTGTGGCGCCTTGGTCAATGATTGCGGTTTCGTGATGGTAGTAGTTCATTTTGTTGTTCGTTTGTCAAGGTTAAAGTAAAAAGGTTAAAGGTTAAAGTAGAACTTACATTTTGCGATCAAGCTTGGGATATACTTCAATGCTTTTACCGATTGCCGGTCGGATCACGCTTCATCATTGATTTACGTGCCCCACTTTAACCTTTTTACTTTAGCCTTTAACCTTGACTCCTGTCATTTTCAAATTCTCAAATCGCCCTCACTCCTTCACAAACATACCCCAGCGTCTCCTCGTCCAATTCCGTGTGCATGGGCAGCGACAATACGCTTTTGCACAACGCATCCGTGACGGGCAAGTGGTCAATTTTATGGGTCATCGCATCGCGGTAAGCTTTTTGGGCATACAGCGGCACGGGATAATAAATCATGGTGGGGATGCGCAATTCCTGCAGGTGCGCCTGAAGCGCATCGCGTTGGTTGTCGCCTACCAAAAGCGTATATTGGTGAAAAACGTGGGTGGAATTGTGCTGTCGTGCCGGTATGGTGATGTTTGGCAGACCGGCCAGCGCCTCGTCGTAAAAAGCGGCAGCAGCCTGACGCGCGGCGGCGTAAGCGTCTAAATGCCGGAGTTTAATTTCGAGAATAGCGGCCTGAATCGAATCCAATCGCGAATTTACACCCACCAGATCGTGGTAATAGCGCTTGGTTTGGCCGTGGTTGGCAATCATCCGGCACTTTTCCGCCAGCGCGTCGTCGTTCGTATAAATTGCGCCGCCATCGCCGTAGCAGCCCAAATTTTTTGAAGGATAAAACGACGTGCAACCGATGTGGCCGATGGTTCCGGTTTTTTGGGTATGCCCATCGCTAAACGTATAATCGGCGCCAATGGCCTGGGCATTGTCTTCGATCACGATGAGGTTGTGGCGGCGCGCCACTTCCATGATCGGTTCCATGTCACAGCTCTGGCCAAAAAGATTGACCGGAACAATGGCTTTAGTGGCGGGGGTAATGGCCTGCTCGATAATTTCGGCGGTGACGTTGAAGGTATGCGGATCCACGTCCACCATCACGGGGCGCAAGCGCAGCAGGGCAATGACTTCGGCGGTTGCCACGTAAGTGAACGCAGGTACAATTACTTCATCGCCGGGCTGAAGATCGGCGGCCATCATGGCAATTTGCAGGGCATCCGTTCCGTTTGCGCACGGAATCACGTGTTTTACTCCGAGGTAAGTTTCGAGGTCCGCCTGAAAAGCTTTTACTTTCGGGCCGTTGATAAACGCAGCAGAACCAATGACTTCCAGAACAGCCGCATCCACTTCAGATTTGATTCTGTCGTACTGCGTATTCAAATCAACCATCTGTATATTGCGTAGTGCAGTTGCCATTTTTCGTTAATTTATGCTTTATTCACACAGGAATAAAGTCGTAGTTGCTTTATGGTCAGTTAATTACACACAATTTACTCCAATACCCCGCAAGATTGCACTTCAGCAGGAGTCATAGTTAGAACAAGATCAATACTCAAACTGTTGCAGCGCCTTCATCGCTACGGTTTCGCCAATCGCCAAAGAAGCCGTTGCTGCCGGCGAAGGTGCGTTACAAACATTGATGACGCCCGGCTGCTCATAAATCAGAAAATCGTCCGCTAAATTGCCTTCCACATCGCAGGCCATTGCCCGCACGCCTGCACCATGTCGCCGAATGTCGTTTTCGCTTATTTCGGGGATCAATTGCTGCAAGGCTTTCACAAAAGCCTTTTTTGAATAGGAGCGGCGCAATTCATCCAGCCCGTTGCGCCAATACTTCCATGCCAAACTCCGGAAACCCGAATAAGACACCGTTTCCCAAAGTTCCGGAAAATCCACCTGCCACCGGCTGTAGCCCTCCCGTTTGAAAGCCAGCACTGCGTTCGGGCCTGCTTCGATTCCTCCATTGATCATGCGGGTGAAATGCACGCCGAGGAAAGGGAAATCAGGATTGGGCACGGGATAGATTAAATTGCGCACCAAATGCTGTTTTTCAGGGGCGATTTGGTAATATTCTCCCCGGAAAGGCAGTATTTTTAAAGCTAAGCGGGGAATGGTCATCGTGGCCACGCGGTCGGAATACAACCCGGCGCAATTGACCACCACCTTTGCCCGCACGTCTCCCCGTTCCGTGAGGATGAGCATCTGTTCGTTGTCGCGGCGGATGTCGAGCACTTTTGCTCCGAACAAAGCCCGTCCGCCCCGGTCTGTTACCAATTCAAGGTATTTTACCGCAACCTGTTTATAATCCGTAATGCCTGCCTGGGGCACCCATATTGCTTCAGTGCCTTTGACATGGGGTTCAAGCTCAGCNAGTTCGGATGGATTGATTTTCCGAATGCCNTCCAGCCCGTTTGCAATTCCCCGCTGATAAATACGGTCGAGCCGGATTTGTTCCGAAGCATTGACCGCCACGATCACTTTACCACAAATTTCAAAAGGAACCTCATACCGTTCACAAAAATCGAGCAGCATGGCGTAGCCTTTTCGGCAATACGCGGCCTTGTCGCTACCCGGCGTATAATAAATACCGGAGTGGATGACCCCGCTGTTGTGTCCGGTCTGGTGTCGGGCAACACCGTCTTCTTTGTCAATGACAACAATGCGAAGATCAGGCCGATGCGCACTAAGTTGGAAGGCCGTTGCCAATCCAACGATTCCTGCACCAATGATGGCTACATCGAATGCTTGTTGTATGTCGGTTATTGGTTGCAAATAAAAAAAATTAGTCCCGAGCCCAAAGCAAAAGTGGCTTTGGCTTCGCCTGTTCCCAGTTTTTGAGGTTTTCAAACTCCTNTTCGCTGTAAATCAGGTAGCGTATTTTTCGCCTGATCAGTGCTTCCACTTTCTCAATCAGNTGNACAAGATAGTTAATTTCAATGTTGCCGATAAAAACCAGGTCAATAACCTGGCTGTCCAAGCCTTTTGAAAACTCTCCGATGACAAAAACCTTGTTCACTTCACCGAGGCGTTCGATCACATTTTCGATCACCTGATCTAAGCCAATTTGTTTGAGCAGAATGTTGTGTACTTCCCTAAAAAGCGGGTGATCCGTATTGGCCTGAAAGATTTTTTTATTGCCATCCAATCGCGACACCAGCATACCGGCCTCTTCAAAGCGGTTGAGTTCGACGCGAATTGCATTGGAAGACTCTCCAAATTCGCTCTCCAGGCTTCGCAGGTAAGCCGTGGCATCGCTATTGAGGAAAAACTTCATCAATAGTTTAATGCGCGTTTTAGAAGAGATCAGGATTTCAATCATTATCGAGTAATAAAACTACTCAAAGAGTAGCGACAAAGATAGGAACGGCATTTTAATCCCGCAAATTTTCTGAAGAGGGATTTTTTTTGAAAATCAAAAATACGAAAGCTTGATTTGGATAGCCCGATCCTGATCGAGGTTGAACAGTTGTTTACTGAAAGCCGGTTCGCTCATAAAACCGCGGGCATCGTTGGAAAAGCCATAGCCTTCTTTGGGAATTCCCAGGAGGTTAAAATCCATTTTGCCATTTTTATTTTCATCGTGAAAAATCTGGACAGCATATTTGCCTTTCGGCAATCCTTTAACCGCCAGTACACAACGTTTATCCGAAATGGGAACCAACTCCTGTTTCACAATTTTTTTTCGCTCATCCAAAATCTGGATGGCCACCTGGCCTGAATTGTTTTTAATCTTGGTTATGTTTATTTCGAGTTTATAGCTATCCGCAAAATTTTGTTCCAAATTCATTCCAGCGGAAGCATAAAAACTTAAAATTTGAAAAAAAACAAAAAAAGTAGTCATCGCGTCGTATCTTTTTTATAAAATATTCGTTATCCTTGCATCAACAGTCAAAAGACTGTAAAGTTCTTTTACATCCGCATCCTAACAACAACCTTGAACAAGCACACCACACACGCTTTTTCAAAACCGATTCTTTTATAAAAATTTTTCTTTATGACACGCTTTAAAAATTTTCAAGGTGAAGACGTGCTGGATGCACTACAATTATTGTTGATTAAAGGAGGAGAAGGCGATCCGCCACCATGGCCGGACGACGACGACTACTAAGAGAAGAAGAAAATTTAAAAAGGGATTTATTCCCTGAACTGACGGCCACTGCAACTTTGCGGTGGCCGTTTTTTATTGTAAACTGGCACGATTTTAGGTATATTTGTTATTTATGAACGACTTATCCGTAAAACTGCGCCTTTTTCTTTTGCTAAAACTGCCACACGGGACATCGCTCCTGGTGGGAAAGCTTGCTTTTGTCTTTTATTTTCTGTTCCTGGCGCCATCACCAGGGTATGCACAAGCTGATTCTCTGAGCTTGGGAGTAGCCCCCCGGAACTTTGATGTCAATGAGGCCTACAACCGGGCCAATGAATTTTATAAAGCCGAAGTTTACAACAAATCGCTGGGCGTGCTGCTGGAAGGCATCGAATACCTGCCCCGACAAGACAGCACCTACTACCGCTACATCCGCCTGATTGGCCGCAATTACCAAAAATTGGCGTATTACCAACGGGCGTTGGAATACTACCTCAACTACCTGAATTGGGCAAAATCCAGAAACGCCCTCCAGGAAATTGCTAAAATAAGCGCCAATATTTCAGCGACTTATCAAGCCATGGGCGATTTTGAAAAGGCTTATAATTTTGGGCTGGACTGCCTGCGCAGGAATGAGGAAATAAAGGATTCATCCGGTATGGCGGAGGCCTATTATGAATTGGGCACCCTGTTTTTTTATCAAAAAAATCACAAAGAAGCGTTAGACTACTACAAGCAGTCTATGGCCATCAGCCAATCCTTAAAAACGCCAAAAGCGCTCTATTCCTGCCTTGGAGCAATGGGGTCGGCTTATGAAGAATTGGGCGACCTGAAAGCGGCCCTGAATTACAACCTGCAATCGCTTGAGATCGCCCGCAAAATGAAGCAAAAGCTGCCGGAAGCTTATGCGTTGCACAATGTTGGCACCGTATACATCAAGATGGGAATGAACGACCGGGCTTTGGACTACCTCAACGCCTCGCTGAAGCTGAAACAGGAGCTCGATGATGTCTGGGGGTTGGTTGCCAGTTACAAATACTTAGGATTGCTGTATCTTCAAAAACAGGCATTCGAGCAGGCCATTGTGCATTTGAACGCAGGGTTAGCATTGGCGAAAGCCAGCAACAGCAAAAACCGGGAAGCCGAATTGCTGACCATCCTTGCGGAAGCTTATGAAAAAGCAGGCAACCATGCAGGAGCAATCGAGGCCCTGCGCCGTTCCGCCGATTTAAAGGATGCCATGCTTTCTGAAGCCATCGTTCGCGAACTGGGTGAAAAAAAGGAAAGCTACGAGTTGCTTAAAAAGGAACGGGAAATCGCGGTACTGACCAAAGAGCGGGAAATCAGTCGCCTGAGAACCAGCATTATAGCCATCATTGCCTGTTTTTTATTGTTGGCTGGTTGGCAGTTGTGGCGTCAATACCGGTTGCAACGGCGTAACAATGCGGTGCTGAAGGAAAAGAACGCCTTCATTGACGGCCAAAACCAACGATTGCAATTAGCAAACGGCGAGCTTCAGCAATTTGCGCACGTCGCTTCCCATGACTTGCGCGAACCACTGCGCACCATTGGTTCGTTCAGCACCTTGCTGAGCCGGCATTACGATTCAAAATTTGACGACGAAGCAAGAGAATATCAGGGGTTTATACAAAGTGCCGTCAAACGGATGCAGCACCTGCTCGACGACCTGCTGGAATACGCCCGAATTGACTACAAAGAAGGCGAGCGGGAAATCACGGACCTTTCGCGGGTGGTGCAGGAAGCCATGATGAATTTGAAAAACCAGATAGAAAGTACCCAGGCTACGATTGAGGTCATGGCATTACCCAGTTTGCGGGTATTTCCCCGTCAAATGCTGCAACTCTTCCAAAACCTCATCAGCAATGGCCTCAAATACCGGGGGGAGGCGGCTCCCCGCATTCGGATCAGTTCCACTTTTTCGCCGCAGACCAATCTGCACACTGTTGCGGTAAGCGACAATGGTATTGGCATGGATCCCGCTAATTTAGACCGGATTTTTAACATGTTTGTCCGCCTGCACGGGTTGGGTAAATACGAAGGCACCGGCATTGGCCTGGCTACCTGCAAAAAGGTTGTTGAGCGGCACGGCGGGAAAATTTGGGTCGAATCTACGCCGGGCAAAGGCAGCACTTT
>Ga0056914_10001990_pt1 | contig 13566 bp, 12 predicted proteins | sample TNRBio252014_DNA_FD_55168 | JGI IMG/M metagenome (GOLD analysis project Ga0056914, IMG submission 55168) | Wastewater treatment Type I Accumulibacter community from EBPR Bioreactor in Madison, WI, USA - TNR Reactor_6/25/2014_ DNA | ecosystem: Engineered > Bioreactor > EBPR > Anaerobic-Aerobic >...
TCAGCGATGCGGCGTATGATGCGCTGCGATTGAGGCTTGAAGCGCTTGAGGCGGCTTTCCCTAACCTGACGACAGCTGCCAGCGAGACACAGAAAGTAGGCGCTGCCCCCTCATCGAAGTTCAAGAAGATCCGCCATGCCGTGCCGATGTGGTCGCTGGCCAATGCCTTTTCTGAAGGTGATGTTATTGATTTCGTTAGTCGAATCCACCGCTTCCTGAATTTTTCCGACGATACCCCGCTGATCTTCGCAGCCGAGCCGAAGATCGACGGCCTCTCCTGTTCCATCCGCTATGAGCGGGGGCGGCTGGTGCATGCCGCGACGCGAGGTGATCGCATTTTTGGCGAGGATGTGACCGCGAATGTGCGGACCATCGCCGAAATCCCCGAAAAACTGCCGTTTGACGCGCCCGAGGTGGCCGAGATTCGCGGCGAAATCTATTTGTCGCATGCCGATTTCGCCGCAATCAACGCGCGACAGGCAGAGGCCGGCGACAAGCTGTTCGCCAACCCGCGCAACGCCGCCGCCGGCTCGCTGCGCCAGCTTGACCCGGCGATCACCGCGGCGCGCCCCTTGCGCTTCTTCGCCTACACCTGGGGGGAGATGAGCGCGCTGCCGGCGACGACGCAGTTCGGCATGGTGGAGGCGTTCGCCCGCTGGGGCTTCCCCACCAATCCGCTGATGGTGCGCTGCGCCGATGCGGCGGCGCTGCTGGCGCAGTACCGGCTGATCGAGGCGCGGCGCGCCAGCCTCGGCTATGACATCGACGGCGTGGTCTACAAGGTCGACGACCTTGGCCTGCAACAGCGGCTCGGCTTTGTGGCGCGCAGCCCGCGCTGGGCCACCGCCCACAAGTTTCCGGCCGAGCAGGCGACGACGCTGCTGGAAGCCATCGACATTCAGGTGGGCCGCACCGGGGCGCATACGCCGGTGGCCAAGCTGCGCCCGGTGACGGTGGGCGGGGTGGTGGTGTCCAACGCCACCTTGCACAACGCCGACGAGATTGCCCGCAAGGACATCCGCATCGGCGACACGGTGGTGATCCAGCGAGCCGGCGATGTCATTCCACAGGTGGTGGAGGTGAAGCTGGACCAGCGGCCGGCGGACAGCGCGCCGTTCGTCTTCCCGCATCTCTGCCGCTGCGAGTTGCAGACGCCGCTGACGCGCGAGGCGACCGCCTCGGGCGAGGAGGGGGCCGTGGCGCGCTGCACGAGTTTGCCTGTCCGTTCCAGCGGGTCGAGCATCTCAGGCATTTCGTCTCGCGCCGGGCCTTCGACATCGAGGGGCTGGGCGAAAAGCAGATCGCCTTCTTCTTCGACAAGGGGCTGATCCGCGAGCCGGCGGACATTTTCACGCTTGAGGCGCGCGACAAGGCCTCGCTGACGAAAATTGCCAATTTCGAGGGATTTGGCGAGACTTCGGTGCGCAACCTGTACGCCGCCATCGAGGCACGGCGGGTGATCGGGCTTGACCGGCTGATCTATGCGCTGGGCGTGCGCCATGTCGGCGAGACCACCGCGAAAGTGCTGGCGCGGGCCTATGGCTCATGGACGGCATTTGCCGCGGCCTCTGCCCGGATTGCCGCCGGTGATGCCGAGGCGGCGGCGGAGATGGATGCGCTGGACCAGATCGGCGAGGCGGTGGTCGAAGCCCTGCGCGCCTTCTTCGGCGAGCCGCACAACGCCGGCATGGTGGAGCGGCTGGTTTCCGCGCTGGGCCGCATCGAGGATGCCGAGCAGGTGCGCGCCGATACGGCGGTGGCCGGCAAGACGGTGGTGTTCACCGGCAGCCTTGAAAGGATGACGCGCGACGAAGCCAAGGCGCAGGCCGAGCGGCTGGGCGCGAAAGTGGCCGGCTCGGTGTCGAAAAAGACCGATATCGTGGTGGCCGGTCCCGGGGCGGGCTCCAAGCTGGAGAAGGCGCGCGAACTCAACATCCGCGTGATGAGCGAGGACGAGTGGCTGGCGCTGGTGGGGTGAGCCTCAGCTGCTTTTGCGCCGGCCCAGCACGCGCGCCGGCTGCAACAGAAACGACACGACGCCGAAGAAGCCCATGACCGAGGCCATCGACAGCGCGGTGGTGGCCGGCAGCTTGGCGACGACGAAACTGCCGATCGCGCCAAGGCTCATCTGGGTGAACCCCATCAGGCCCGAGGCGGCGCCGCCGGCGTTGCGGTCGGTCTGGATGGCGTTGGCAAAGGCATTGGGCATCACCAGCCCGTTGCCATAGGTGAACAGGATCGCCGGCAGGAAGACAGCGGCGGGATGGCGCACCGGCACCAGCGCCAGCACGGCGATGAGGGCGATGCCGGCCAGGGCGACCAGATTGCCATAGGCGATGATCCGGTCGAGCCCGAAGGCGCTGGTGGCGCGGGCGGCGGTGAAATTGCCCAGGGCATAGCCGATGCCCAGCGCCGTGAACCAATAGCCGAACTGCTCGGGCGGATAGCCCCAGCCCTCGATCACCAGATAGGGGGCGCCGCCGATGAAGGTGAAGAACACCGCGGAGGCGGTCGCGGCGAGCAGCACGTAGCGCATGTAGAGGCGGTTGCGCAGCAGCGCGAGGGTGCGCCGGCGGACATCGGAGAAGGTGGCGCCGGTCAGCGTGGCCGGGCGCGATTCGAACAGTTGCATCACGCTGAGGGCGATGACGACGACGCCGAAAAGCGCGCAGAACACGAAGATCGACGGCCAGCCATAGTGCCGGTCGAGAAAGCCGCCGATGTTGGGCGAGGCCATCGGCGCCAGCACCATCACCATGGTGACATAGGCGATCATGCGCGCGGTGGTGGCGCGGTCCGACAGGTCGCCGATGATGGTCCGCGTCAGCGCGAGGCTGGCGGTGGCGCCAATTGCCTGAATGAAGCGGGAAGTGATGAGAAAGCCGATCGATTCGGCGCGCGCCGCGATCAGGCTGGAAACGATGTAAAGGGTGAGGGCGGCAACGATGACCGGTTTGCGGCCGAACCGGTCGGCCAGCGGGCCGGCGATCAGCTGCGCCAGCCCCATGCCGACGATGTAGAGCGACAGCGTGAGCTGAACCATCTCCTTCGGCACGCCGAACACCCGCGCCATGCCCGGCAGCGAGGGATTGAGAATGTTCAGCGTCAGCGGCCCGACCATGGCCAGCAGCAGCAGCAGCGGCAGCAGCGAGCGCAGGGTGCCGCGCGGCGAGGCGGGGCCGGGTTCGCCCATCAGATCGCTGCCGTGGCGGTCTTCAGCCAGAGCTTGGTTCTCGCATCGACCAGCGGGCCGAGCTTGGCGCGCACCTGCTTGTGGTAGGCATTNAGCCAGGCGATCTCGTCGGGGCTCAGCAGCTTCTTCTCGATCAGCCGGGTGTCGATCGGCACGAAGGTCAGCGTNTCGAAGCCGTACATCGTGCGCTCGGCGCCGGGAATCGGNCGNTCCTCGACGATGACGAGGTTCTCGATGCGGATGCCGAAGGCGCCGGGCTTGTAATACCCGGGCTCGTTGGAGAGGATCATGCCCGGCTCCAGCGGCGTGGTGCCGAGCCGGGACAGGCGCTGCGGTCCCTCGTGCACCGAGAGGTAGCTGCCGACGCCGTGGCCGGTGCCGTGGTCGAAATCCAGCCCCGCCTGCCAGAGGGCGACGCGGGCAAAACTGTCAAGCTGGGCGCCGCTGATGCCCTTGGGGAAGACGGCGCGCGAAATCGCGATCATGCCCTTGAGCACGCGCGTGTTGCGGTCGCGAATCTCGCGCGTCGGCGGGCCCACCGCGATGGTGCGGGTGATGTCGGTGGTGCCGTCCTGATATTGCCCGCCCGAATCGATCAGGAACACGCCCTTGCGGATCGGGATGTTGGTGGCGGTGGAAACGCGATAATGGGGCAGGGCGGCGTGTTCGTTGGCGCCGGAAATCGCCGGGAACGACAGGTTCATCAGCGCGCCGGTCTCGCGCCGGTAGGTTTCCAGCGCGGCCACCGCGTCGATCTCGGTCAGCCGGCCCTTGGGCGCGGCCGAATCGAACCAGCAGAGGAAGCGGGCCATGGCGGCGCCGTCGCGGATGTGGGCGGCGCGCGTGCCGGCGATCTCGGCCTTGTTCTTGGCCGCCTTCATCAGCGCGATCGGGTCGGCGCCGACATCGGCACTGCCGCCGGCGCTCTCGATCCAGGTCTTCAGCCGGATGCCGGCCGAGGCCGCATCAAGCCGGATGCGCCGCTGCGCGGCGGCGGCCTTGAGGGCCGATTCGAGGGTTGCCGGATCGGCCAGATCGGTGATCGGGGCGAGCGCCCCGGCCACCGCATCGGGCACCTTGGCGGGGGTGAGGAACAGGGTCGGCCGCCCGCTTGCCGGCACCAGCGCATAGCCGAGCGGCAGCGGGGTATATTGCACGTCGCCGCCGCGGATGTTGAACAGCCAGGCCACCGCGTGGGGGTCGCTGACCACGAGCGCGTCGAGCCGCTCCTTGCCCAGCGCCGCCTGCACGCGGGCGATCTTGGCGGCGGCGGCCTCGCCGGCAAAGCTCAGCGGATGCAAGACGATTTCCGCCACCGGGGCGGCGGGGCGATCGCTCCAGAGCGCGTCGATCGGGTTGGTGGCCAGCGCTTTCAGCGTCGCCTTGATCGGCGCCAGCGCCTTGGTGAGCCGCTCGATCTCCCCGGGGGTGTGCAGCGCCGGATCGTAGCCGAGGCTGCCGCCCGACGGGGTGTTGGCGGCCAGCCAGTCGCCGAGGCTGACCTCATGCACCGGCACGCGCTCGAACACNGCGGCGTCGGTCTGTGCCTCGGCCTGTCCGGTGTAGCGGCCGTCGATCAGCACGGCAGCCTTGTCCTTGAGCACCACGGCATAGCCGGCCGAGCCGGTGAAGCCGGTCAGCCAGGCGAGGCGCTCGGCACAGGCCGGGACGTATTCGCCCTGATGCTCGTCGGAGCGGGGCACGATGAACCCGTCCAGCTTCTGCCGGGCCAGCGCGCCGCGCAGTGCGGCGACGCGGGCCTTGCCCTGGGACGGATCGGACGATTCGGTGAAGGATTGCAGGCGCGCTTCGAACATGCGGCTAAATTAGCGACCTAAGAAAGTGCCGCAACTGGATTTGTCGGCCNCGGGGGCAAATTTTCCGGCAGGCGCGTCAACGGTTATGCAATTATGAATGAAATGTGTTTGTGTCATGCAGTTTACGCATGNNNTGGTTGCGNCCAGGGTTCTACCGNCGCATGCTGCNCTGCGGCATAGTGAGGGTGAGGAAACGCTGCGGGATCCACCTCTCACGGGAGCTTGACCCATGGCTATCGCTGATATCGCCCTTGACCTTGTTCAGGGTTTTGAAAAATCGAAGGGCCGTCGCCTCGCTGCGACGAAACCCGGATTCTTTCGCCGCCTGCTGCTGGCGTTGCAGGCCTCGCGTCGGGCTCAGGCCGAGCGCGAAATCCTGCGCCACATGCATCTGATCGGCGACATTCAGGACCGTGCCGACGGTCCGGCGGCGCTCGGTCGCAAGACCCTGCCGTTCTGACGGCTCTGGCGCGGCGGCTCCGGTCGTCGCGCCCTACATCCCCCATCGCCCGACGCAAGGGATGCACCACCCAGCCTCGCCGTTTGAGCCGGGGTTGCGTCATGTGTCTTTGACATGACTCAAATGCGGCTTATGCCTTTTTTTACGGCGCGCGATGAGTATCCTGCGCCACGAGGAAACGCCACGGGCTGAGGCTCCACACCCTTTCGGAGTTGAATCCATGGCCATGAATTTCGGACGGTCCAACACCGCCGACACCGACGCCGCCCAGGCGGACGAGCACCACGGGCTGATCGAGCGCATCGTCGATGTGGTCAAGCATGTGCATGACGAACACGTGCATCGNGAGCATGTGCGCCACGAGCATGAGCTTGAGGATGCGCAGCACCTTGCCGAGCACAANCCGGAAGTCGAGCGCGGCGACCTGCCGTTCTGAGCCGGCTCAGCGCCGGGCCGGTCCGCGNCGGAAGGTCAGGCTGACCCACCCCTCGATGTCCTTGCGCTGCACCAGCCGGAAGCCNTGCGCCCGGTAGGTGGAGACGATGGCATTGACGTCGCGCGGCAGCAGGCCGGACAGGATCAGATCGCAGCGCCGCGCCGCCACCGCACGGATTGCCGGGGCAAGCCGCATCAGCGGCCGGCAGAGGATGTTGGCGAAGATCACGTCATAGGGCGCGCCCCGCACCAGATCGGGNTGGCAGGTGCCGCTGGCGGTGACCGGGCGGACATAGGTGCCCGCCTTGTTGGCGCGGGCGTTGGCACGCGCGGTGATGGTGGAAACGGGGTCGATATCGCCGGCGGCGATCGGGCGGCGCAGGAGCCTCGCCGCNGCAATGGCGAGCAGGCCGGTGCCGGTGCCGACATCGAGCACGCGCACCGGGATGCGGCGCTTCATCAGATCATGGAAATGCAGCAGGCAGCCGCGCGTCGTGCCGTGATGNCCGGTGCCGAAGGCCAGCGCCGCCTCGATCTCGATGGCAATNTCGTTGCTGCGGATGCGATGCCGGTCGTGGCTGCCGTGGACGAGATAGCGCCCGGCGCGGACCGGGGCCAGCCCTTCGAGCGAGGCGGCGACCCAATCCTTCTGCTGGATCTCGGTGAAGATGGCGCGGGCGGCGAGCGGTCGGCCGATCACGGCCGTCAGCAACTCGCGGACCATGTCCTGATCCGGCGCGGCGGCGAAATAGACTTCGAGGGACCAGGTGCGCCCGTCATCGATCTCGAAGGCGGCGGCGGCCGTCTCTTCGGCAGGCAGCATTTCGGTCAGGAAATCGGCGGCCTTGCGGGCAAGGGTCTCCTCCGCCTCAAGGCGGAGAAGATGTGTGGCGTTGTTGGGGAGCAAACCTTCGCGCATGGCGCGGGATTAGCGGCCCAAACCGTCCCGGTAAAGGGAAATCAGCCCGCGACCTGGAGGTTGCCGGCCGAGGTCTTGCCGGTGCGGCGGTCGGTCACGAGTTCGTAGACGATCTTGTCGCCTTCACGCAGCTCGCGCAGGCCGGCGCGCTGGACAGCGGTGATGTGGACGAACACATCCGGACCACCGGCTTCCGGCTGAATGAAGCCATAGCCCTTCTGGGTGTTGAACCACTTCACGGTTCCGTTGAGCATAGTCGGTTCTTTCCTTCGGCGGCCAAAAGGCCAATTTTAGAGTTGGTTCAGAGCGTATGCACTGCCCCGGGGTTAGTCGAACTTCGGGAGCCAGTCTGAACCGACGCCGATGGCGAACCTAGGCACGCGTTATTCCAGCCAAAAGTCGATGGCGCGGAGTGTACCAGCTTTCCTGCGCTTGGCAATCGGACTTCCGCAGGCCCGTGCAGAGAGATCGCAGCACCCGGCGAAAGCGGCTTGCCAGCCGGCGCGCAGTTCGGGCACAACCCGGACCTGTCGTTCCTGTGCCGGAAATCCGATGCTTGCCCTGATCCAATCGCGTTCCAGCCTCGCCGGTATCGGCTTCATGTGCCTTGGCATCGCGATGTTCTCCTTCAACGATGCGATGGGCAAGTGGCTGCTGGCGGCCTACAGCGTCGGTCAACTCTTGTTGATCCGCTCGCTGGCGGCGCTGGTGGTGCTGGCGCCGGCGGTGCTGAGGTCGGGTGTCGCGGCGATCGCCTTCCCGCCGCGTCCGGGATTGCAGGCGCTGCGCGTTACCATGTCGACGGTCGAGGTGGCTTTCTTCTACTGGGCGGTGAGCGCGATGCCGCTGGCCGAGACGGTGACCTTCTGGCTGGCGACGCCGATCTATGTGGCGGTTCTGGCCGGGCCGTTGCTGGGCGAGGTGACGCCGCTGCGGCGCTGGCTGGCGATCGGCATCGGCTTTTCGGGCGTGGTGGTGGCGCTCAATCCGGGCGGGGCGCTGTTCGGCTGGCCGGCGCTGGTGGCCTTTGTCGGCAGCCTCTGTTTTGCGCTGATGATGATCGTGACGCGGCAGCTGCGCGGCACGCCCGATCTGACGCTGGTGATCTGGCAGACGACGGCGGCGCTGGGTCTGGGGCTGGTGCTGGCGCCGTTCGGCTGGGTCACGCCGGGGCTGATGGATACCGCGCTGCTGTCCCTGCTGGGCATCGTCTCGATGGTGGCCCATATCGCCACCAACCGGGCGCTGAAGCTGGCGCCGGCGAGCACGGTGGTGCCCTATCAGTATACGCTGATCGTCTGGGCCGTGCTGCTGGGCTGGCTGGTGTTTGGCGATGTGCCGGCGCGGACGACGCTGATCGGCGCGGCGGTGATCGTCGGCGCCGGCATCTGGATCTTCCTCGACGAGAAGCGCGAGCGGCAGGAGGACCTGGCCGCAACCGAGGAGCTGCGCGATTGATCCAGCGCGGTTGACGCCTGCGCCGCCCCGCCACAGGATGGGGAGGCGAGGACNAATGCGGTGAGCCTGCGACGGACCAATTCCATCGATTTCTGGCGCGGTTTTGCGCTGATGACGATCTTCGTCAATCATGTGCCGGGCATCGCCTTCGAAGGGGCGACGCACCGCAATTTCGGCCCGTCCGATTCGGCCGAACTGTTCGTCTTTCTCGCCGGCTGGTCGCTGCACGGGCTGGCCGCCAACCCCAATGACCCCCTGACCATGAAGCGCATGATCCTGCGCGTCGGCGCGCGCGGGGTGCAGCTCTATGCGGCGCAGATCCTGATCACCATGCTGGCGATCGCGCTGCTGGCGGCCGCCTCGCTCTGGGCCGAGAACCCGCTGCTGCTCGAATGGCACAATGCCGCGGCGGTGTTCACCGATCCGGTGCGGACGAATGTGGCGCTGGTGCTGATGTCGCACCAGCTTGGCTATTTCAACATCCTGCCGCTGTATGTCCTCTTGATGATGGGCGCGGTGGTGCTGGCGGTGGGCTATCGGCTGACCCCCTATCTGGTGCTGCCCGGGGCGCTGGCGATCTATCTGGCGGTGCTGATGATTCGCTGGAACGTGCCGACCTGGCCGGTGGAAGGGGAATGGTTCTTCAACCCCCTGAGCTGGCAACTGATCTACATTCTCGGCTTTCTGGCCGCCGGCGCGGCCGAGCCGGGCGGCTTCGTCGCCCGCAACCGGATCTGGCTTCAGGGCGTGGGCATCCTCGGCGTCATCGCCGGCTATGCGCTCTACCAGCTGCCGGAATGGCCGGCGCAGACGAACTGGCCGGCGCCCTGGCTGTATTTCACCCTGCTCGACAAGGCCTATTGCGCGCCGCCGAGGCTGATTCACGCGCTCTGCCTTTTTGCCGCCTGCATGGGACTCTATAATCTCGTTTTCGCGCGATTCAGCTTGTTGAGCCGGTTTTTTTGCCTGCTCGGACGGAATTCGCTATATGTGTTCTGTGTCGGCTCGCTGCTCAGCCTGTGCGGCCAACTGGCGCGGTTCTTCTTCGGTGGCAGTCTTCCGGTCGATATCGGGGTACTGCTCTTCGGTCTCACCGGCATGGGTGTTACGGCATGGGCATCGGAACTGCTCCTTCGCTTGCGCGAAGGGTCGCGTGCGGTCTCTGCGCGCTGATCCTGGCGCTGACGGGGGTTCGCGAGACGCTGGCACAGGAGGCGCCGAAGGAGGCGCCCCGTGTGGCGCCTGTCAGTCCGGCGTGCGATGCGCCGTTCAAGGACATTGCCGTGCCCGAGCCGCTGCCGCGCATGGCACAGGCGGTGGAGGGCAAGAAGCCGATCAAGGTTCTGACCATCGGCTCCTCCTCGACCGTGGGCATCGGCGCCTCCACCGGATCGCGCACCTATCCCAGCCAGTTGCAGGGCATTCTCAGCAAATCCTTCGCCAACCGGGAGATCACCTTCGTCAACCGCGGCGTTTCGGGTGAGCAGGCCGCCGGCGCGGCCCAGCGCATTCCCGTGCTGGTGGCGACCGAGAAACCGACGCTCGTGCTCTGGCAGGTGGGCACCAACGACGCGCTGGCGCGCGTGCCGGTGGCCGATTTCGTCGAGACGGTGCGCGGCGCCATCCGCTGGGTGAAGGCGCATGATGCCGATATCGTGCTGGTCGGCCTTCAATATACCCCCGCCTCGGTGCGCGACGAGCATTACCACGCGATCCGCGAGGCGCTGCGCAAGACGGCGGAGGAGGAGGGCGTGCTGATCGTGCGGCGCTATGCGGCGATGCAGTTCCTCGAAAAGGCCAAGGGCGACGCGATGCTGACCGGCGACGGGCTGCACCTCAACGATCTGGGCTACCGCTGCATGGCCGAGCATATCGCCCACGCACTGGCGCTGGGCGCCTTCCTGCGCACCAAGCCCCGGCCGAATTTTTTGCAATAGGGCTGGGAGTCGACCGGGACGGCGTCGGCCTCTGGACTTTCCGTTCTGTATATGTTCTGATGTTTCCCGTTGTACGACGGCCTGGTGTGCCTATGGTTGTCGGGCTATCGAATCGTGATCGACGGGTGTTCTGAGTGACGGGCAACAACAGCCATGACCTGACGCAGTGGGCGGGCCCGTCGCGGTTCAGGACCATTCTGGCCGATCCGCCATGGCAGTTCCAGAACAGCACCGGCAAGGTTGCACCCGAGCATCGGCGTTTGAAGCGTTATGGCACGATGACGCTGGAAGACATCAAGGCGATGCCGGTCAAGGATGTTTGCGACAGTACGGCNCATCTCTATCTCTGGGTGCCCAATGCCCTTCTGCCCGAGGGGATCGCGGTTCTCGATGCCTGGGGCTTCAAGTACAAATCCAACATTGTCTGGCACAAGATCCGCAAGGACGGCGGTTCCGATGGCCGGGGTGTCGGGTTTTACTTCAGGAACGTGACGGAGATGCTTCTGTTCGGNGTNCGNGGNCCCAACGCCAGGACGCTGGCGCCCGGCCGCAGTCAGGTCAACATGATGCAGACGCGCAAGCGCGAGCACAGCCGCAAGCCGGACGAACAATACGCACTGATCGAATCGTGTTCGCCGGGGCCCTATCTCGAACTGTTCGCCCGGGGCGTGCGTCCGGGCTGGCGCTGCTGGGGCAATCAGGCGGACGAGACCTATCGGCCGACCTGGGCCACCTATGCCAATCATTCGCAGGCGGTTGCCGAATAACGGTCTGGTGTCAGTCCATTTTGACGAGGCTGGCCGGCAGCCCGATCAGGATCAGCGGGCAGGGATTGCCAACGCCGCGACGGACGCGATCCATCAGCTTGCTCCAGTGGGTGGTGGCGGCGCCGAACTTGTCGCTGATGAAATGCTCTGCCCAGGCCTCGCGGAACGGCACCGGATTGAGGGAGCGCTGAACGCGCTTGAGAACCTCGGCGCGTTGGCGGCTGGTAGGGGTGATCCCCAATCCGCCCAGAGCATCAAAATCGTCGACCGCATTCCGCTCCGCCCATGCGCGGACAAAGCTCAGCAACTGATCCTGGAGCGATGAGCCGCGCGTCACGATGATGCCGATGGAGATGGCGCCTTCGGCATGCAGACGCTTGAAATTCTCAAGATCGCGGTCGAAAAACGGGTCCTTGTTGTTCCATTCAATTTCCAGCGCAATCGCATGGCCGCCGGCAAAGCGGCGCACGTGATCGACCTCGTGCGATATGCTTTCCCGCTCGATGCCGTTGATCGTCTTGCGGATTTCGAACTTGCCCTTTTTCCAGTCGAGCGCGGCCAGCGCCTTTCTCAGGCGCTGCGTGCCCTTGGCTTCGCCGCCGCCCGACCCCACGATCTCGGCAATCGGGATCGAGGCGACCGCCAGCGTCTGGCACAGTTCCTCGACGGCTTCGGGAAAATCCACCGAGATGATGGCCTCGGCGTGATGGAGCAGTTCGATCTCGAACCCGGCCTCGCGCAGCGGCTGAAACGCGCTGATCACACCTCACCCCCCCTGCACGAAGCTTTCCAGCACCATCTTGCGGCCGGCCTTGTCGAAATCGACCGTCAGCTTGTTGCCGTCGACATCGGCCACGGTGCCGTTGCCGAACTTGATGTGAAAGACGCGCGTGCCGGCGACAAAACGGGCTGGGGTGCCGGTGGATTTGGCGATCAGTTCGCCTTCCAAAAGCCGGGGCTGAGCGGAGCGGGCGCCGCCGCCGGCCCAGCCGGTCTTGCCGCGCGCCTCGGGGCCGGGGGCGCTGCGCGTCTGGGCGCGCTGCCAGCCGGGGGTGGCATAGCTTGAGCCGCCGAAGGGTTGCAGGGCGTCAAAGCGCGAGCCGCCATGGCTGCGGTTGTAGCCGCCATAGCCGGCGCCGGGGGCCTCGGTCACCTCGACATGGGCTTCGGGCAATTCGTCGATGAAACGCGAGGGGATGGTGGCGTTCCACAGCCCGTGCATGCGCCGGTTGGTGGCGAAATAGATTTTCGAGCGGCGCTTGGCGCGGGTGATGCCGACATAGGCGAGGCGCCGTTCCTCCTCCAGCCCGGCGCGGCCGTTCTCATCCAGCGCGCGCTGATGGGGAAACAGCCCTTCCTCCCAGCCGGGCAGGAAGACGGTTTCGAATTCCAGCCCCTTGGCGGCGTGCAGCGTCATGATGGTGACGCGGTCCTCGGCCTCGCCTTCGGCGGCGTCCATCACCAGCGAGACATGTTCGAGGAAGCCTTGCAGGTTCTCGAACTCCTCCATCGAGCGGATCAGTTCCTTGAGGTTGTCGAGCCGGCCGGCGGCTTCGGCGCTGCGGTCCTTCTTCCAGAAATCGGTGTAGCCCGATTCCTCCAGGATCATCTCGGCAAGATCGGTGTGGCGCATCGTCTCAAGATTAGCGCGCCAGCGGGCGAAGTTCTCGGTCAGGTCGCGCACGGTCTGGCGCACCTTGGGCTTGAGGTCCTCGGTCTGGCAAAGCTGGCGGGCCGCCTCCAGCAGCGGCACACCGGCGGCGCGGGCATAGGCATGGAAGGTGCCGAGCGCCGCCTCGCCCAGCCCGCGCTTGGGCGTGTTGTAGATGCGCTCGAAGGCCAGATCGTCGGCCGGCTGGTTGACCAGCCGCAGGTAGGCCATGGCATCGCGGATTTCCATCCGCTCGTAAAAGCGCGGGCCGCCAATGACGCGATAGGGCACGCCGGTGGTGACGAAGCGATCCTCGAACTCGCGCATCTGGAACGAGGCACGCACCAGAATGGCGATCTCGTTGAGCCGGTGGCTCTTGTGCTGGTAGGCCTCGATCTCGTCGTTGATGAGCCGGGCTTCCTCCTCCGAATCCCAGGCGCCGGTGACGGTCACTTTCTCGCCGGCCTCGTCGTCGGTGAACAGCGTCTTGCCGAGCCGGCCCTCGTTGTTGGCGATCAGATGGGCGGCGGTGGCGAGGATGTGGCCGGTGGAACGGTAGTTGCGTTCGAGACGGATGACCGCCGCGCCGGGAAAATCGTGCTCGAAGCGCAGGATGTTGTCGACCTCCGCGCCGCGCCAGCCATAGATCGACTGGTCGTCGTCGCCGACGCAGCAGATGTTGGGGCGCGGGGAGCCGGCGTCGTCGGTGATCGCATCGGGCCTGACCGGGGCGGCCGCGCCCTTCCTCTGGGCCAGCAGGCGCAGCCAGAGGTACTGGGCGACGTTGGTATCCTGATATTCGTCGACGAGGATGTAGCGAAAGCGCTTCTGATACTCGGCCAGAACCTCCGGGTTTTCCTGAAACAGGCGGATGGCTTCGAGCAGGAGGTCGCCGAAATCGCAGGCGTTGAGGGTTTTCAGCCGGGCCT
>Ga0056914_10001998_pt1 | contig 13523 bp, 6 predicted proteins | sample TNRBio252014_DNA_FD_55168 | JGI IMG/M metagenome (GOLD analysis project Ga0056914, IMG submission 55168) | Wastewater treatment Type I Accumulibacter community from EBPR Bioreactor in Madison, WI, USA - TNR Reactor_6/25/2014_ DNA | ecosystem: Engineered > Bioreactor > EBPR > Anaerobic-Aerobic >...
ATGATTTTAACTATGTTTCGGGTACGCTTACTATTGCTAAGGCAACCCTGCTTGCTACGGCCAATAATCAAACCCGTACATATGGAGCGGCCAATCCCACATTAACCATCAACTACACGGGTTTTGTAAACAGCGAAACGGCAGTGGTAATTGACAGTCCACCGGTTGCTGCCACAACCGCAACAGCCACATCAGATGTAGGAGTTTACCCCATAACCTTAACCGGAGGAACGGATAATAATTATACAATCAATCTTGTACCTGGCAGCCTTTCCGTAACAAAGGCTTCGCTTACCGCGACTGCTGATAATAAGGGTAGAGTGTATGGTGCCTCCAATCCAGTATTAACTATCCAATACACAAGCTTTGTAAATGGAGATACCCCTGCTGTACTGGACACGCAACCTACTATAAGTACAACAGCCGTTGGTACATCTGCGCCCGGTGGATATCCCATAACGTTAACAGGAGGCCTGGATAACAACTATGAACTCACCTTGGTTAACGGCACATTAACTGTTACAAAAGCTTTGCTTACTGTAACAGCCGACAACCAAAGCCGACAATATGGAGCGGCTAACCCTACGCTTACACTAACCTATTCTGGTTTTGCGAACAGCGAGACAGAAGCTAATCTAACCACAGCTCCAATAGCGGCAACGTTAGCAGGACCAACATCAAATGTGGGCGCCTATCCGATTACGGTAAGCGGTGGTGTATCGGGCAATTATGATTTTAACTATGTTTCGGGTACGCTTACTATTGCTAAGGCAACCCTGCTTGCTACGGCCAATAATCAAACCCGTACATATGGAGCGGCCAATCCCACACTAACAATCACCTATTCTGGTTTTGCAAACGGAGAAACTTCTTCTGTTTTGGATGTGCTGCCTTCTACCAGCACCACGGCTGTTGCCACATCGCCAGTAGGCGGTTATCCTATCCAGGTAACAGGAGGCTCGGATGGTAACTATGAAATTGCACCTTTATCCGGAACACTTACCATTACCAAAGCAACCTTAACGGCTACAGCGGTTAATACAAGCCGGCCATATGGATCGGCCAATCCAACCTTTACCATTAGTTACAGCGGCTTTCAGAATGGAGAAAATGCAACAGTGTTGGATACTGCTCCAGAGGCAAATTCAGCAGCTGTGTTAACCTCAGATGTAGGAATTTATCCGATTACTGTATCAGGTGGGGCAGATGCTAACTACACGTTAACGTATGTGGATGGTACACTCACCATCACCAAAGTAATGGTAACGGCAACTGCTGGTAATGCGAGCCGTGTGTATGGCGATACAAATCCAACGTTCACCATTACCTATACAGGATTTGTTAATGGAGAAAATTCAAGTGTATTGGATGTGCTTCCTGTAGCAAGCACATCGGCAACATCTGGAAGCAATGTAGGGACTTATTCCATTACAGTAAGTGGAGGTTCTGATGTGAACTATAATTTTAATTATGTAAACGGAACATTAACCATTACGAAAGCAACTCCTACTGTAACCTGGAACAATCCATCGGCAATTACTTATGGAACGGTTTTAGGAGCTACTCAACTTAATGCTACAGCATCCGTTCCGGGTACATTTGTTTATACACCTGCATCGGGTACAATTTTAAATGTTGGAGTAAACCAGGTATTATCCGTAAACTTTACGCCTACCGATGCTACTAACTACAATGGAGTAACAGGTACTACTGTATTGATTACCGTAAATAAGGCAACGCTTACCGCTACAGCCAATAACCAGAGTCGCACGTATGGTGCAGCCAATCCAGCGCTTACTATTTCCTATACAGGCTTTGTGGGTAGCGATAATGCCTCGGTAATTGATGTGCAACCCACCATTTCGACAACCGCAGTCAATACAACTGCGGTAGGAAATTACCCGATTACATTAACCGGTGGATCGGATAATAATTATAACCTGGTATTGGTAGATGGTACACTTACCGTCAATAAAGCAATCCTGGTTGCGACTGCTCAGGATGCCAGCCGTGTTTATGGAGCTACTAACCCTGCTTTTGTAATCAGTTATACAGGGTTTGTTAATAGCGAAAACTCCAGTGTGCTGGATACACCCCCCACGGCCAGCACAGCAGCCACGGTAACGAGCGCTGCGGGTACTTATCCTATTGTTGTTTCTGGAGGATTGGATAACAATTATACATACACCTATACTTCCGGTACACTTACTATTACCAAAGCAACCGTTACCGCTACGGTATCTAACGCCACCCGGATTTACGGAGTGGCCAATCCAACATTTACAATTACCTATTCCGGATTTGTAAACTCAGAAACTTCAGCGGTGCTGGATGTATTGCCCACTACCAGTACTACGGCTATCATCAGCAGCAACGTGGGTGTATATCCCATTAATGCAGTAGGCGGGAGCGATAACAATTACACGTTTAACTATGTGAGTGGAGTCTTAACCATTACCAAAGCAACACCTGTTGTTACCTGGAATAATCCTGCCGCTATTATCTATGGTACGGCATTAAGTGCAACTCAACTGAATGCCACTGCATCTGTGCCGGGAAGTTTTGTGTATTCACCGGCTGCGGGTACCATACTTAATGCAGGCGTAAATCAAACCTTAACCGTAAATTTTACACCAACCGATGGTATAAATTTCGAACCTGTTACGGGTACTATTGTTCAGATTACGGTTAATAAAGCTACACCTGTGCTAACCTGGCCTGCACCCGGAGCTATCACCTATGGAGCGCCATTAAGTGCTACTCAATTAAATGCTTCTGCCAATGTTGGCGGTACCTTTGTTTATTCTCCGGCAAGCGGAACCGTGCTTAATGCCGGTGTAAACCAGATTCTGTCGGTAAACTTTACCCCAACAGACGCATTAAACTATAATTCAGTAAATGGATTCACTACTCAGATTACAGTTAATAAGGCCACCCCTATAGTAACGTGGAGTAATCCGGCAGCCATTACCTATGGTACTCCATTAAGTGTTACGCAATTGAATGCTACTGCATCGGTACCCGGAACTTTTGTGTATGCTCCGGGATTAGGTACTATTCTGAATGCAGGCGCCAATCAAACACTGTCGGTAAACTTTACACCAACCAATGTGGTAAATTATAACTCTGTAAATGGCACTACGGTACAAATCACAGTAGATAAAGCCACACCAACAGTTACCTGGAACACACCGGCAAACCTAACGTATGGAACAGCGCTGGGAGCTACTCAGCTAAATGCTACCGCTTCCGTGGCGGGAAGTTTTGTTTATACACCTGCAGCAGGAACTATTTTGAGTGCGGGAGCTAACCAAACTCTTACTGTAAATTTCACACCCTCAAACAGCAATAATTACAATCCGGTAAACGGAACAACCGTTTTGATAACCGTTGTAAAGGCAACACCCGTTATTACCTGGAATAATCCAGCTCCCATTACCTATGGCACAGCCCTAAGTGCTACACAATTAAATGCAACAGCATCCGTAGCCGGTGCATTTGTATATACACCTACTATTGGAACCTTGCTAAATGCCGGAGCCAATCAGGTATTATCAGTAAACTTTACACCTACCGATGCGGCCAACTACAACGCGGTTATAAATGTTCAACGATTGATTACGGTAAATAAGGCCACACCGGTTATCACCTGGTCAAACCCGTCAGCAATTGTTTACGGAACTCCCTTAAGTGCTACGCAACTTAACGCTTCTGCGAATGTACCCGGAACGTTGGTTTATACTCCTGCCTCGGGAACAATTCTGAATACCGGAGCTAATCAGGTGCTTTCTGTAAACTTTACGCCCACAGATGCCGCTAATTATAATTCGGTAACAGGTACTACCGTGTTGATAACAGTAACCAAAGCAACACCGGTAGTGAGTTGGTCGCCACCCTTACCCATTAAAATAAATGAACCCTTAACAGCTGCGCAGTTAAATGCAACAGCTAATGTGCCGGGTACTTTTGTTTATTCTCCTGCTGCCGGTGCATCGTTTGCAACGGTGGGTACGTACACACTAACCGTGAGTTTTACACCAACCGATGCGGCTAACTATAACACTGTACCCAGTACACAGGTGAGTATTCAGGTGAACAATAAAGATAACCCTGTTGTAACCTGGAATAACCCGGCTGCGATTACGTACGGTACTACCCTTGGAATTTCGCAGTTAAATGCTACTGCAAATGTGCCGGGTACTTTTGTTTACACACCAGCTGCAGGAACGCTGTTGAATGCCGGAACCAATCAGACCCTATCCGTGAATTTTATCCCTACTGATGCTATTAACTATAACGCAGTAAGTTCGAATGTTACCATTACTGTAAATAAGGCAACCCTGGCAGTAATAGCCACAAGTACCAGTCGTGTGTATGGCGCTGCCAATCCTGTATTTGGCGTTACTTATGCCGGGTTTGTGAATGGTGAGAATAGTTCAGTAATTGATACACCGCCTACTGCAACCTGCTCTGCTATTGCAGGAAGTAATGCAGGGGGTTCATTTCCTATTATACCGGCAGGTGGCCAGGATAATAACTACGCATTCAATTATATAAATGGCGCGCTTTCAATAACCAAAGCCCCGCTTATTGCCAGAGCTGATGATAAAACCCGCCTATACGGTACGGCTAATCCAGTTCTTACTATCAGCTATACCGGTTTTGTAAATGGAGACACCGATGCAGACATTACACCTCCGGGTATTTCAACAGCAGCAAACATTACCAGCAATGTGGGTAGTTATTCGATCCAACTGAGTGGCGGAATCTCGACCAATTACAACTTTACATTACAGAATGGAGCGTTAACGATTAATCCTTCGCCTTTAATTGCCCGTGCAGATGATAAATCCAAAACCTATGGACAGACTAATCCTACGTTAACTATTACCTATACAGGGTTCCAGAACGGAGACAATGCAACCTCCATAACGCCACCCACCATTTCAACTACCGCTACCCATACAAGCGCGGTTGGAACGTATCCGATTGCTTTAAGCGGTGGAGTAGCATTAAATTATGGTATTACCCTTCAGGCTGGCACGCTTACCATCAATAAAGCTACTGTAACCGTAACGGCAAGTAATCAAAGCCGTACCTATGGTGCAGCAAACCCCGCCCTTACGTTTGTGTATTCAGGTTTCGTAAATAGTGAAACGGCCGCAGTAATTAATGTGCCTCCAACGGCTTCAACCACGGCTGTACCAACCAGTAACGTGGGAACATATCCGATAACCCTATCGGGCGGATCGGATAATAACTATAATCTTAATTTGGTTTCAGGAAACCTTACTATTAACAAAGCTGTGCTTCATGTGGCTGCGGTTAATTCATCGCGCACGTATGGTGCGGTTAATCCAACGTTTACACTCAATTACTCAGGATTTCTTAACGGAGATGATGGAAGTGATCTTGATACGGCTCCGGTAACTTCTACCGCTGCCACCGTAACAAGCCCTGTTGGAACGTATCCCATTGTAGCTTCAGGAGGTGCAGACAATAACTATAGTTTTAACTATACATCCGGTACGCTTACTGTATCGAGAGCAGTACTTACGGCTACAGCAGCCGATGCCAGCAGACCGTATGGTGTGGCTAACCCGGTTTTTGTAATCAATTATTCAGGTTTTGTAAATGGAGAAAACAGTTCAGTAATTGATGTGCTGCCAACGGCCACTACTACGGCAATTGCTGCCAGTCCAATTGGCTCTTACCCGATTAATGTTTCAGGTGGCTCGGATGGTAATTACTCATTCGCGTATGTGAGTGGTGTTCTCTCCGTTGGAAAAACAACTCCCATCATTACATGGAATAACCCATCAGCCATTACGTATGGAACTCCATTGAGTGCAACACAACTAAATGCGACAGCCAATGTGGCCGGCACATTTGTATATACACCAGCCGCGGGAACCATTTTAAATGCTGGCGCGAACCAGATATTAACCGTAAACTTTACTCCAACTGATCAAACCAACTATAGTTCAGTTAATGGTACAACCGTAACTATAACGGTGAACAAGGCAACCCCTGTAATTACCTGGGGTAATCCTTCACCCATAACGTATGGCACACCTTTGTCGGCAACACAACTTAATGCTACTGCCAATGTGCCTGGCATTTTTACCTATTCGCCAACAACAGGAACAATTCTAAACGCGGGCACCCAGACGCTATCGGTAAATTTTACACCTGCAAATACTACTAATTACAATGTAGTTAACAATACAACTGTGCAGGTAGTTGTAAATAAGGCCACTCCGATTATTACCTGGCCCGCTCCCGCAGCCATTACATATGGTACAGCACTGGGAGCAGCGCAATTGAATGCATCGGCTAATACAGCTGGTACTTTTGTTTATTCGCCACCGGCTGGTACCGTACTCAATGCAGGGCCCAGTCAAACCTTGTCGGTAAGTTTTACTCCCACCGATATTTCGAATTTCAATACGGTGCCTTCAACCACGGTTCAGATTACCGTGAATAAAGCTACTCCGGTTATAACATGGGCTACGCCTGCAGCAATTGTGTATGGTACTGCACTTAGTGCCACTCAATTAAATGCTACTGCCAATACGATTGGTACATTTACGTATACACCTCCTGCCGGAACAATATTGAATGCGGGAGCCAACCAGGTTTTATCAGTAAACTTTACACCAGCCAACGCAAACAACTTTAATCCGGTTATCGGGTCTACCGTTTTGATAACCGTAAATAAAGCTACTCCTGTACTAACCTGGCCAACCCCGGCTGCTATTCCCTATGGTACAGGCTTGAGCGCCACACAACTAAATGCAACGGCCAGCGTAGCCGGAACGTTTACGTACTCACCTGTAGCGGGTACAATTTTGAATGCCGGGTCTCAGACATTATCAGTAGATTTTATACCAACCAATACAGCCAACTATAACCCGGTTTCTGGCAAAGAGGTAGCGCTAACTGTGAATAAGGCAACCTTAACGGTTACCGCCAATAACCGAACCCGAACCTATGGTGCAGTTAATCCATCCTTAACCATAACCTATGCAGGTTTTGTAAATGGAGAGAACGAAACAGTTTTAGATACAAAACCAGTTGCGGCTACTACAGCTAATGCAACTTCTAACGTAGGTTCATACCCAATTACGGTAGCGGGCGGTGCGGATAACAACTATAGCTTTACCTATGTAGCCGGAACGTTGTCTGTAACAAAAGCAAACCTGACGGCCACAGCAGATAACCAAACCCGGTTGTTCGGAACTGCAAATCCACAACTTACTATTACCTATACCGGCTTTGTTAATGCCGAAACTTCAACCGTGTTAGATACTGCCCCGGTGGCGACCACAACCGCTGTTCAATCGTCACCTGTGGGAGGTTATCCGATTACTATTAGTGGCGGAACGGATAACAATTATAGCTTTACCTACGTGCAAGGAACACTTTCCGTAACCCCTAATTTCCCGCCTCAGCTTGAAAACTTTTTGATAGAGACAAACGAAGATCAACCAATCACGTTTACGTACGATACCTTTGGTGAGCATTTCGAAAGTTTTTCAGGAAGCGCTATGGTGTATGTTAAAGTAGTTTCGCTTCCGGTTAATGGAGTTCTTACCTGGAATGGCAATGCCGTAACAGCAGGAGCGGAGATAGCCGTTAGTGGAGGTCAGGTACAAAATTTTATTTATACACCCAGGGCTGATTTTAGCGGAAACGATTCATTTAAGTGGAATGCGTTTGAGGGAACATTTCTGGCCACCCAGGACGCAACTCTTTCTATTCTGATTAAGAAAGTAAACGATGCTCCGGTATTGAGTAACATAGAGCCCACCTCTATTTTATACAGCTTAGGAGACCCGGCCGTTCAGATTACCAATGCCATGGTTATTAACGATGTAGACGATAACTATTTATTCTCGGCCAGCGTAAGCGTAACAGAGAACTTTACACAAGGCGATGTGCTTTCGGTAGAAACCGGAATTAGCCCATTAATAACCGTGGCTTATAATTCGCAAACCGGTGTATTGGATTTGTCGGGTAAAGACACACGGGCAAATTACCAAACAGCTTTGTTCAAGGTTCTCTTTAGCAGCCCTGTGTCTGGCGCAGCTGAGATTTCTGACAAACGAATAACATTTACAGTAAAAGACAGTGTTGATGTAAGTAACCCCATAAGCCGTATTGTAACGATTACTGAAATTTTTCCTGAAGTAAATATTGTAAATGCGTTTACTCCGAATGGCGATGGTGTAAATGATGTGTGGGATTTTTTAAACCTGGATTTTTATTCGCAGGTTGAGATCAGGATTTTTGACAGGAACGGCACACCAGTATTTGAGTGCAAAACCAACGAATGTACCTGGGATGGTAAGGTGAATGGTAAAGAACTTCCGCCAGGCCCCTATTTTTATACTATGTTTTTGAATGGAGGCAAACGGAAATATCAGGGTACTGTAACGATACTGCGATGAATAGGATGAAACAAATTTATTGCACAATAGCACTTCTTGCAGCAGGGTACTGGGCCGTGGCTCAGGAAAATGACTTTACACAATATTATCTGAATCTGCCATCTGCTAATCCTGGCTTTACCGGAATGAATGAGTATATGGATTTGCGTAGCGGTGTTCGCGAAGGTTGGAATAATTTTGGGATAAAGAATAGCAATGTTTACCTGAGCGCCTATACAGCCCTTGGCAATGCAAGTCGTTCGGGGCGCAAAAGCAATTCCTTCCGGATTTCAAACCCCGCGTTATGGGACGAGATTCAGACCGATAAAAAATTCAGGAGAAGAATGGGGTTAGGGTCTATGTTAACGCAACGAACGGTTGGGCCTTACAAATCGATTTCTGCATCGGCAAACTTTGCGTATCATCTTCCGATATCAGATAAACTTAGTGTATCATTAGGTTCGAAGGTGGGCTACCTGAATCAACGCATTGATTTTAGCGGGCTAACCGTTCGGGATGATGTGAACGATGTATTCTATAACAGTTTACTGGCAGCCAATCAAGGCGCGCAAAATACAGTTACAGTCGATTTTGGTGCATTGCTTTATTCTAACCGATTTTACTTTGGCGTTTCAACGAATAACCTGGTTGCGGAAAGATTAAATGGCGAGTTTTTATTTGACCTTCATGATGGTATGCGGTACCGGGTTCAAACGGGAGCCTATTTTCCATTGAGTGCGGAGGTGTCGTTATCGCCTGCCGTAACAGCCGCCTATGCCGATGGGTATGATTTAAAATGGTCGGCCACCATGCGCATTTGGTATAAAGACTTTTTGTTTGTGGGGGCAGGCATAGAGCCAGACTCTAAAGTATCTGTTTTGTTGGGTGTAGCTACTACAAACTTGTCAATAGGATATTCGTACGACATGTACACATCTTCTATTAATAACTTTAATGTTAATACACATGAAATTGTACTGGGGCTGGCCTTATTCAATAAGTATAAATTAAAACCCCGGTTTTGGTAATGCGTAATGTTATATTAAGTATCGTATTAGGTTGGGGCGGAGTAGCGTTTGGTCAGGAGTTGATCTTTACGCCTCCGGTTCCCTTAAGTAGTTCAATCAATACAAACGATGAAGAACTGGCTCCTGTGCTTTCGCCTGATGGGAATACTCTTTATTTTATACGTGCCTATCATGCCGGTAACCTGGGAGGTAAGTTTGCAGGTACAGATATTTGGGTAAGTCGTAAAGACGAGCAGGGGCAATGGATGCCTGCGTCCCGAATGGATAATACCTGGAATACCAAACGCTCTAACGCTGTAATTGGAGTGAGTGCCGATCAAACAGTAGTTTACTTATTGAATGCTTATACCAACAAAAGTGGAATTGCCTTTTCGAAATTTTTAAGCGGCCAGTGGCAGCAACCCGAGTTTATTCCGGTGCCGGGCATTAACCGCGATGATTTTGTGGGATTCTATGTACACCCTCAATTTGAGGTAATCCTGATTTCGATGAAGGGCAAGGATACACTGGGCGAAGAAGATTTATATATAAGCTTAAAAGATTCGTCTGGCAACTGGACCGAACCACGCAACCTGGGCCCCACTATTAACACAAACGGATTTGAGATTTCACCGTTTTTGAGTGAAGACAAAAAGCGCCTGTATTTTTCGAGTAATGGACATGGTGGGTATGGGGATGGCGATATTTTTTATTGCGAAAGACTGTTTGATTCGTGGGAGACATGGGGTGTGCCGAGGAATTTGGGGGAGACCATAAATTCAAGTGCTTTCGATGCCTATTTTACACTTAAAGAGAAAGATGTATTCTTCATAAGTAACAGAAATGCTAATTCATCTGATGTTTATACATCGACTATCAAAAGAGAGATTACAGAGATTTTTATAGACAGAAAGTATTTATCCGCTAAAGAAATTGCAGAGTTGATTGGTGGATCGGTTTCAAATTCATTATCATTTAGTACCAACATTTCAGTACTTGATGAAAACCAGCGTGAATTACTTTACTTTATTGCCAATAAACTAATAACCAAAACGGAGATAAAAATTCAACTTACCGCCTTTGGCCATGAGGGACAAGGAAAGTTGAACAATGACAGATTTAGAAATTTAATGGCTGAGCTAATGCTGAGCGGAATAGATAACTTCAGGATTCAGGTAACAGTTATTGAAAGCGAACTGCCTGCTGACCTGAACAGAATAGAATTGCGTTACTTTAGATAATCAGCGAAAGGGCTTCATATGTTTTTCAGGAGCAAGAGCGAGCATAGGTAAATCACCTTTCGTGTCACCGTAAGTTGCAATGGGTTGGTAGTAGTTTAAATCGTAGCTCGCCTTAATTCGCAATACCTTTTCATTTCCATTACAATTTTCTCCCTGAATTCGACCTGTTATTTTTTCATTAATTAGCTCCAGTCGGGTTGCAACAACATCAATTTGATTTTTTTTAGCCCAGGGAATAATCCAGTTTTCAATTGATGCAGAGACTATAACCACTAAAATTTCTTTCTGTTGATAATCTTTAATTTTTTGAAGCGCCTGGGGCCTTACAATAGCATCAATAACGACTGGAAAGGAGTTACATATTTCGGTGAATTGGGTGTTGCTCATTCCCTCAAAAAAGAATCTTAACACACGTTCTTTGGTTTTTTTACTACTAAGCAGGTTTGCCTTATGTAAAATTAACCAGGGTGCCAGTGCCAGAACACCTAACCATAATTTTGGTTTGCCAAACGCGTGTTCAATAAATACGAACAGACTGTCGCTTTTGGTTATAGTTCCATCAAAGTCGAAGAAGGCAATTTCCTTCATGGGTTAATAGTAAATAAGAAAATAGAAGCTGATAATCCACCCGAGAATAGTGAGAACAATAAACTTGTCGGTTAAGAAAATTTCTGTAGGCGAACCACTTCTTTTTTCAACAAATATTATTTGTAGGTATCTCAGAATACCGGCAACCACAAAAATGGTTGTTGTAAAAAGGTATTCACTTCCCAAACGCTGAGTTACTTCTTCCGATAAGGTATACATCATATAGGCTACCAGAATGGTTGCCGAGAGCAGGGTAATAACGGAGTTTACAAATTCGGTGTTATAATAGGCTGAGGCCTTTCTTACTTGTCCGCCAATAGACTCCTGAACGATCAGGTCATCCTTTCTTTTGGCAACAACCAGAAATAAAGCTAATAAAAAAACCATGATTGCGAGCCAATGCGAGATGGTTACATTGGTTAATACGCCCCCTGCGTAAATCCGTATAATAAAACCTATCGAAACAAGTAATAGATCAAGAATGGAAATATTTTTTAATCCACTTGTATAGGCAATATTGATTATCAGGTAGAGTAAAATGAACCAAAGAAAATTTTCGTTCAGCAAGGCAGCAATGCCAAGTCCAATGCTGGTTAGAATTCCGGAAATTGTTAGGCCTGAAGTAGGGCTTATTGCACCCGATGCAAGCGGTCGAGATTTTTTTTTAGGGTGAATTCTATCGGCTTCTCTATCCTTAAAATCATTTAGTATATAGATTCCAGATGCAACAAAGCTAAAGGACAGGATTCCTAAGGTTAAAGTTTTGATGATATCGATACTTAAAATAGTACCGGCAAAAAAAGTAGGAATTACAAGAAATAGGTTTTTTACCCATTGCCGTACTCTAATCAATTCCAGAAAATCTTTAATAGTCATTACCAGATATTTTCGAGATCGGTTTTCCCATATGTGTGATTTCGATCTGTATATATAGTGGAACTCGATTTACGATTTAACTGTAAAGCATCTTTGGTAAAAAGCCGCGAGATCCACGCTAATGGAAATAGAAATATGAAATATACAATTGAAAGAAGTATCTTAGAATTTACCCAGCCTAAGCCCAATGCGAGCTTGAACCATGCCCATTCAATTCCTAAAGCAATTTTTGGAAAAAAAATGCAGACCACACCAATACAGGCAGAAGCAATTTGGAGAGATCGGATGTCTAATATCAGCCCTGTTATTACTAGCCCTGTTACAATTACAAGTATAGTTTTAGAGGCATCTTTTTTTTGCATACAATTGGCCTGTTTAAAATAGGGTATAAATAAAGGGGGCTATAGCTGAGCCGCCACCAATTACAATCAGAATGCCTATAAAGAGTAGCAACAGAATGATAGGGGTTAGCCACCATTTTTTTCTTTCCTTCATAAATTTGAAGAGGTCTTTTATAAAATCCATATTCTGATATTTTCCAGTGTTTAATCTAAAGTGAATTCCTCTTTCCAGTTATCTTTTTCCTGCCATTCGGGCTGTTCTGTTTTTTCAAAAATATAATTACCTAGTACAAGGGTGTCCATTTCTGTTCGCATAAAACATCGGTAAGCATCTTCAGGTGTACAGATAATCGGTTCACCGCGTACGTTAAAGCTGGTATTAACAACAACTCCATAACCTGTAAGTTTCTTGAACTCCTGTATTAGTTCATAATACCTGGGGTTTGTACTCGCATGAACAGTTTGGATTCTGGCTGAAAAATCGATGTGTGTAATGGACGGTAAATCTGATCGAAGGTGGTAAAGTTTTTCTTTAAGCGATAGACTGTCGTAATGTTGAGGAAGAGATTTTCTAATTTCCTTTTTAACAGGCTGAACAAGTAGCATATAAGGAGAATTTTCAGCGTGCTCAAAGTAAGTTGAGCAATCTTCGGCAAGAACAGAGGGGGCAAATGGCCGGAATGATTCCCGATATTTGATTTTAACATTAAGTTTTTTTTGCATTTCCGGGTTTCGGGGATCTCCCAGGATGGACCGACCACCCAATGCCCGGGGTCCAAATTCCATTCGCCCCTGCATCCAGCCAACTACGTTTCCTTCTGATATTTTTTTTGCAGTAACCTTACTAAGCTCACTAAAATTACTATAGTGAGTTGCTTTGGCATTATACTTTCTGCTCATAAGAGTCACATCCAGGTCCGTATACTCGGGCCCCAGATAAGACCCCATCATTGCATCTAAACCAGAACAGGCAACACGTTCTTTACCAAAATAGATGTGATATGCCACCTGTGCTGCGCCTAAAGCGCCTCCGGCATC
>Ga0056914_10001999_pt1 | contig 13523 bp, 10 predicted proteins | sample TNRBio252014_DNA_FD_55168 | JGI IMG/M metagenome (GOLD analysis project Ga0056914, IMG submission 55168) | Wastewater treatment Type I Accumulibacter community from EBPR Bioreactor in Madison, WI, USA - TNR Reactor_6/25/2014_ DNA | ecosystem: Engineered > Bioreactor > EBPR > Anaerobic-Aerobic >...
GCCACGGCCTCGCTCGTTAGGCCCATGCCCCAGTAGTAGGTGGGGTTCAGCTTGCTTACCTCGTAGTTGGGCACGATGCGCCAGCCGCCGAAGGGGATCGGGCTCATGCACTCCACGCCGCCGGCGATGATCACGTCGGCCTGCCCGCTGTGGATCTTGGCCGCGGCGATGGCGATCGTCTCGCTGCCGCTGCTGCAATAGCGGTTCACCGTCATGCCCGGCACCTTGTCGGTGTCCAGGCCCATCAGGCTGATCATGCGGCCGATGTTCAGGCCCTGTTCGGCCTCGGGCGTCGCGTTGCCCACGATCACATCGTCCACCTGCTCCCTGGCCAGGTTGGGCACGGTGCTCATCATGTGCTGGATCACCTTCGCCGCCAAGTCATCGGGACGGGTGAAACGGAATTTGCCGCGGGGCGCTTTGCCGACGGCGGAACGAAAGCCTGCGATGATGTAAGCGTTCATTGCTGTGTGTTCTTTTTGGGCGTGTCCCCTCGCAAAGCCTCGGGGTCGCGCTCTCCGCTGTACTCCTCGGCCGGATTACCGGCCTGCGGGGTGCCGCTTCGATCGCTCACGCGGGGCTCTGTGCTTTGAATGGTAATCCTGTCGTCATTGCAGAAACATCTCTTTGAGGTCGCACTGAGTTTTGGTCAATGGCGCACTCAATCCAAGCGGCTTGGTGGTCAGAGGGTTGTGCTTTTCTGAGTTCATCGCTTTGAGTTTGATTGAGCTTTCAGTGTGCCGCCTCAGAGCAAGACCAATTGTTCTTCCACCGTCAGCCATGCAGGTAGCGATGGGAGAGGAAGACCAAGAAGCTCATTCGGCTCCACCTTTTGCAATCCTCCGCCGTAGGACCGGCCATTGCGCTTGATCGTTTCGGCGCTGATGGAGTTGAGAAGTTCAAGCAACTCCAACTCACGTCGAGGATCCTCTTGGAGCAATCGGGCAACGGCAGGTTTTGGGTAGAGGCAGAGGAAGCCATTAGTAGCGATTGCAGGGGTGCGGTTCAAGAAGAACCGGAAGGGCGAAGAGCGTGTCGATGTTGAGCGACCCATGTAGGACAGCAGGAAAGGCGCTGGCTCTCGTTTCTCTTGTTGGTACCAGATGTCCCGTGACTTGCACAGGTAGCCATCCGCCACACCTGCTTCGCGACCTTCTTCCAAATACCGATGGGCTGTTGGATAGCGCTTTTCGATTTCGGCTAAGGACAGGTTGCTGTCCAATAGGAATAGTGGCTCCTTCACCAGCGGAGTTCCACTGCCATCGGCCTCAATGATCTCACTCTCCAGTTGTCGCGGGCTTGTGAACACAGGCCGCAACAATGCACTGGGCAAATCGCGTTCGCGTACCTGTTCGCCTGTGAGGATGAAGAAGTCATTTGCTCCGGTGGCGATCCCACGGCGCACCTTGAAGAGGTCGCCAACGCTTATCTGAGCCTCGTCAGTGGGTCGTGCTTCCTCGCTGTCCAACATATGCCAGCGGGGTGATGAAGCCAGGTCGCTTATTGTCGTCGTGCGCTCGCTTGATGCCTGGCTCATGCTGGTTCCGAAACGAAGGAGGACCTGCTGATCCGAACGCGGAGCAGCCTTCCGATAGGTGACAATGCACGAAGAGACCAGCGCATCGCCGAACTGTGTTCCCTCCGGATCGAACTGGAAGACTTCGATGAGCTGGACTTTCTTGGTCAGGTAGTCACGAAGCACTCTCCCGTAGTTCACGACCAAAAACTCCGATGGGATCAACCACGAGGCGACTGCTCCGTCCGCGAGAAGGGAATGGGAGAGCAAGATGAAGTAGACATACAGACCGGTAAGGCCACTGGACGGAAGCTGCAATTCAGTAGCGACCCTGCTTTGCAACGACCGCTTAGCCGCGCTGCTCATGTGATGGTGCCGCACGTACGGCGGGTTGGCGCACAGCAAGTCGAATTGCCCCTTGTTCTCTGCGCGGGCCGACCAGTGAATGAAATCCGCCTGCTCGATCTTGATGCCCGAGCCGGCCCATAGCTCCTTCGCTGCGTTCGCGAAGAGTTCATCGATCTCAACGCCTGTACAATCCAACTGCCTGTCAGCGGCCACTGAACGGAGCGCAGAGAAGAACGCACCGGTTCCGCATGAAGGTTCCAGCATGCGGATCGTTCCGTCTTTCGTGAGGTGGCTTAGTGCGCGCTCCACGACTTCTAAGGCCAAGGGCAGAGGCGTAGCAAACTGCCCCATCTGGTTGCGTTCCAGTGCCGAGCGGCTTGCATCGATCTCGGATTGTTGCCGCAGGCGCAGACGCTCGACAGCGTTCGATGCATACGCCGCTGTGGGTTCTGCGACAACGGATGTTGGTCCCGCTGTTGGGTCAGCCAAGGCAAACTCAAGATCAGCCAAGCGATGTTCCCAGATCCAGTCGATCCCCTCGGATGCTTCATATCCCAGATAGTCTGGGCCGAAGTAGCCGCAGAGCAACAGCAGGAATCGGACATCCTTGCCATAGCGTTCTCGCAGCTGTCGGACCTTCTGTGCCTCTTCCTTGCGGCGCTTGTTGGTGTTGGTGAAGTCCCCGGCTGACTTTGCCTCCATGAGCAAGGGCATATCCCCTTCGTTCGCCCATTTCGGCTGGATCGCGCAATCGACCGGGATGTTCACTGCCCCATCGCCTTCGCCCACCGGGATGTTGAGCCTGAACGTGAAGGTCCCAGGCACCATCGAATTGAAGCTCACGACTTGTTCGACGGGAATGAACCGGTACTTCCGTTTGGTCAACCACTTCTTCAGCGAGTCGAGTTGTCGGCGCTCCTGTGCATTCCTGATGATCGGGTCCGAAGCTGCTCCACAAAGCCGGTCGGCCACAACAACTGACGCACGTTCTATTGATGCCTTCGTTGGTTCGCTGTCCTGCTCTAGCCAAGTGAACAAATCACGGTCGGCAAGCTCCATGAGCAGATCACAGATGCGTCCGAGTTCATCAGCCAACCGTGGCTTCGCCATTCGTGGCGGTATGCGAGGTGCTTCCTCGTCATTGCCTTCCATGGCTTGGATGAGCGACTTGCTGGCGTGAGCCAATCCTACAAGTCTGTCACGGGCCAAGGGGGGCGCGGTGGCCATCCGCATTACCGGTAGAATGCCTGGGTGCGAGATGAGAACATCCGGCGTCAACTTTCTGAGGTAGTCGGAGATCTCAAGCGCGTTGACAACTTGGCCCGAGGTCTTCTCTCGCTGCTTTCTGAAGGTCTCCGGCGCGAACTCAATGAACCAATCGTTGTAGAAGTCGATTGAGCGTTCGACGTCTTCCTTCCAGAGGTGGGGTTTATCGGCGTTGATGAAGCTCATGGGTTACAACGGCGTTCAGGCATGCGTGGTGATGGGCATTCTGTCAGCAGAACGTGTACAAACTACTGACATAACCGGCCGCATTTCGCGTGACGGATTGGAGCGGAAAGCCCGCAAGCCCTGTAATCAGGGCGCGGACTTGTAGCGGAAAGCCGGACCCCGCCTGCATTTGAGGCGGGGGCACGCCCAAACAACCACTATGCTTCACCGCGTTCATCAGTTCCGCAACACCTTCCCGCTGGTTATGATGCTCTGCAATCGCTCCAGCGTCTTCCGCTGCATGCACAACTCCAAGAAGATCTTCCGCTCCAGGTCCAGCAGGTATTGCTCGCTCACTTCGGTCGGCTCCGACAAGTCGCCGCCGCAGAGCACGTGGCCCAGCTTCTGCGAGATCAGCGTGTCGTGCTCGCTGATGTAGTTGCCGCTCTGCATGCTGTTGGCGCCCACGTACACGATGCCCAGGCCTTCGCGGCCCAGCACCTTGATGTCCGTGCGCATCGGCGGCTTGGTGTAGCCCTTCTCCCAGAGGTCCAGCGCGCATTCCTTGGCGTAGGCCAGCTGGTGCGCGCGGCTCACGATCACCTCGTCGGTGCCGCGGCGCAGGTAGCCGAGGCCGAAGGCTTCTTCGCCGCTGGTGCTCACCTTGGCCTGGCCGATGGTGAGGAAGCGCTCGCGCAGCGCGTTGATGCGGATGTCGCCTTCCTTCAGCTCGTCGCTTAGGCGCAGCGCGAACTCCTTGCTGCCACCGCCGCCGGGGATCACGCCCACGCCGAACTCCACCAGGCCCATGTAGGTCTCGGCGTGCGCCACCACCTTGTCCGCGTGCAGGCAGAGCTCGGTGCCGCCGCCGAGGCAGAGCTGGTGCGGCGCGGCCACCACGGGGATGCTGCTGTGGCGCATCCGCATCATGGTGTTCTGGAAGGTGCGGATGGCCATGTCCAGGTCGTCGTATTCCTGTTCCACGGCCATCATGAAGATCATGCCCACGTTGGCGCCCGCGCTGAAGAGCGCGCCGTCGTTGTAGACCACCAGGCCCTTGTAGCCCTGTTCGGCAAGGTCGATGGCTTTGTTGAGGCCCTGGATCACCTCCGCGCCGATGGTGTTCATCTTGCTGGCCCAGCTTACGCACAGGATGCCGTCGCCCAGGTCGCGCACCTTCGCATCCTTGTTCTGCCAGATGATGCTGCTTTCGGGGAGGTCGGCCAGTACAATGGTGCCTTCCGCGCGCGGCACGGGCTTGTAGCTCTTGCTCGCGATGTCGTAGTAGAGCCGCTGGCCGCCTTCGGTCTTGTAGAAGGTGGTGTGGCCAGCGGCGATCATCTCATTCACCCATGCAGCCACTCTCGCACCCTCGCCCTCTCGCACCTGCATTTGCGCAAGCATCTCCTGCACGCCGATCGCATCACAACTCTCGAAGGGACCCAGCTCCCAGCCGAAGCCTGCGCGCATGCCGTCGTCGATCCGGTACAGCTCATCGCTGATCTCGGGCACCCGGTTGCTCACGTACGCCAGCAGGGCATTGAAGCTGCGGCGGTAGAATTCGCCGGCCTTGTCCGTGCCGTTGTACACCAGCTTCAGGCGCTTGCGCAGATCGTCCTCCTTTTTCGCCGCATCCAGCGTGGCGAACTTGGGCTTCACCTGCGGCTTGTATTCCAGCGTCATCAGGTCCAGCGAGAGGATCTCGCCCTTCGCGCTGCTGCGGTCCTTGAAGAAGAAGCCCTTGCCGGTCTTGCTGCCCAGCATGTTCTTCTCCACCATCTGCTGCAGGTAGGACGGGATGGCGAAGAGGCTGTTGCGCTCATCGTTGGGGCAATTGTCCTTTACGCCCTGGGCCACTTTCACCAGCGTGTCCAGGCCCACCACGTCGGCGGTGCGGAAGGTGGCGCTCTTGGGGTGGCCGATCACCGGGCCGGTGAGGCGGTCCACTTCTTCCACGCTCAGGCCCATGTCGATCACCAGGTTGAACACGTCCATGATACCGAACACGCCGATGCGGTTGGCCACGAAGGCGGGCGTGTCCTTGGCCAGTACGGTGACCTTGCCCAGGTTGCGCTGTCCGTATTCCTCCAGGAATCTCAGCACCGCGGGATCCGTATCCGGGCCGGGGATCAGCTCCAGCAGCGGCAGGTAGCGCGGTGGGTTGAAGAAGTGCGTGCCGCAGAAGTGTTTGCGAAAGTCATCGCTGCGACCTTCGGCGATGGCGTGGATGGGAATACCGCTGGTGTTGGTGGTGATGAGCGTACCCGGCTTGCGGTGTTTTTCCACGTTGGACAGCACCTGTTGCTTGATCTCGAGCCGCTCCACCACCACTTCGATCACCCAGTCGCAGTCCTTGATCTTCGGCAGGTCGTCGTCGAAGTTGCCGGTGCTGATGCGCTTGGCGAAGCGCTTGTCGTAGATGGGGGAGGGGTTGCTCTTGAGCGCGAAGGCCAGCGCATCGTTGACGATCTTGTTGCGCTCGGCGGGCTTCTTGCTCTCAGCGGCTTCCTTGGGTACGATGTCCAATAGCAGCACTTCCGCGCCGATGTTGGCGAAGTGGCACGCGATGCGGCTGCCCATGACGCCGGAGCCGAGCACGGCGACTTTTCGGATGTTGCGTTTCATGACTGTCGGTTCGATGTGGCGGGAGATTTCGCTAACACGGAATGGGTGAGAGGGTGCCAGAGTGCGAGGGTAGGGCTCTGCCACTCTCGAATTCTTTCACTCTCGCACCCTTGCACTCTGGCTCGTTCCATTTTCGCAGTTTCAGAAAAGTTGTTCTTGTTCGAGAATGCGGTCCAATTCCGACATCACCTGCCGGAAGTTGTTGAGCTGAGCTTGGGTGAAGCGCGCTTGCACGGCCTGGTTGAACTTTACCACGGTATCGCGGCTCACGTCGCGCATCTGTTTGCCCTTTGCGGTGAGCTGGATGCGCACCACGCGCTTGTCGTCCGTGGCCGCCACCCGCTTGATCAATCCCTCCTCTTCCATGGTCTGGAGGGTGCGCACGAGGCTGCGGGCCTCCATGCCCATGCGCGGACCGAGCTTGGTGCTGGGCGTGCCTTCCGGTTCGATATTGAGCAGGATCTGCCCGATGGCCATGCTGCCGCCGTACTTGGCCGCTTCGGTGTTGTACAGGCGCGAGATGCGGCTCCACACGCGGCGAATGGGGAAGTCGATGGTCTCTTCGGGGCGCATGGATGGTTGGATGCGGCACCAAGTTACATGGAAAAGTTATGCGTGCATACCATTACAGACCCGGTGGCATGGATCCGGGCGCTTCCTTTCACAAGGATCGTGGCAAATGGTGCGATAGGGGGATGGTGCGAGGGTTGCAGCTTTCGCGCCATCATCCTCTTTCTCCGGTGATGGCCCCGTTCTTTTTTTCACCAACTCAGTTGCATATCCTTCCTGCAATTCGGCCAAATTTTCCCCGATACAGCGCAGAGGCTACGTGCGATGAGTCGTTGTGCGTTCGCTGGAACGAAGGAGCGTCGGGTGGTCACATGCAGACGCCCCACACGATTCCCACGATCAGCTGGGCTGTTTCACCGGTCGTCGCTGCCCATCACGCCAGATCTCCAAACCCGCATTCGGATGGTAGGTGTAACGGATGCTGCGAGCGGGCACCATCGTGTCGTAACCCCCTGCCATGTCATCGAACAGGAATAGGCTATCACACGCGAAGGAGAGACTGATCGTGTCACCTTTCATGGCCAGTCGAGTGTACGGTCCGATATTCGTTCGTTTCACACGGCTGCTGTCCCCATCCAAGATCCGTTCAGGGTAGGCCACATCCATGAAACCGAGGTCGGTGAAATGATCATCCATCCGGATCAATTTCTGCCCCCAACTTTCCTTCTCCCCGAAGTTGGCAAGTACCAGTTTGTGATCGGCCTTTCCGGGGAGGTTGAAGAAGGTCGGGTACATGGTCCAGCTATCGTATCCGGGTGCGGAGGAAGCAATCACCTGTGCGTTACTGTCCGGAAGCAACTTGTAGCGATACAACCGGATGCCCTCGAAACTCGGGTTCACGTTACCGGCCACCATCACGAAGGTGCTGTCCCCCATGTCGAACGTGGTCTGGATCAATAGCGTGTCATGTCGGATATTGTCATCAAGTACGGGGAAGTCGTTGGGTCTCGCTCCCTGAACGACATCGTGGAACGGGCTCTTTTCCGGGGTGTTCGTGGAACAGGCACCCAAGCAGAACACGAGCATAACGGCCGGGTAGGTCCGAATGGTTCCCATGAGGCGATGGGACAATGCATAGTGGAATGGTCGGTCCTTCCTTCTGGTCGGGATGGTCATCGCAGCAAGGTGACCGTGGAGTTCAAGGTGCCACCTCCCCATGTGAAGACGTAAAAGTACACCCCATCGCTGGCCATTTCACCGGCAAAGGTGCGACCATCCCAGCTCAGGTCGTGGCCGAGGCTTTCAAAGAGGAGTTGCCCGTATCGGTTGTACACGTTGAGCTGGGCGCAAGGTCCTAGGAAGTGATCGGTCATCGGCCCGAATGCATCGTTGTGGCCATCGCCATTCGGGGTGAATACCGTTGGTAATTCAACCGACGATAGTTCGAGCTGATCCTGCGTGGTGAACTGAAGGCTCTGCACGTTAATGTCCCCGTTCTCATCGGTCGTGGTCAGTTGCACTTCCACCACCTCCCCGAACGGATAAGTGGCCGTAGGTGCCACCAGCTCACTGGTGAGCCCCGATCCCAATTGCCAGTTGTAGGACACCGCATTGCTGACCTGGCTGGTGAAATAGGCTTTCACCGTTTCGCACCCGGGTTCGAAGCGCACCTGGATCGGACCGTCCTGGGCCCTGGTTCCTCCAGGTACGATCAGGCCACAGAGGAGAATGAGCAGATGGGGTCGTAGGAAGGTCGGTTCGGTCCCCGATGGACCGGTCGGCAGGGGGGTGGGCATTGCTGTGGGCGGGGACCCGCTGGTTTCCCAAAGGTCCGTATGTGCCTTTCGTACGTGCGTGGGGTACTTGGGTTTTCATCCACAGCCGGTTGGTGATCACCAGAACGGAACCTTTCACACCCGTTCCGCGTATATCGGCCGCAAAGTCACTTTCGTCGCGTGTTGAGCCTCATCCATCTGAGCACACGTTGTAGGCCATGTCCGTGCCCCTACCCATAGCGGAACCGGGCCATTGGGCCGACGCGATCCCTCGTCAAGCCGAAGGGTCGTGCCGAGTGCTCTTTGTTCACCAAGGGGAACTGAGCCGTGATGAGATGGATCGGTTGATCGGTGTCGCTGAGGGGCATTGCCTCGCCTCATTACAGAGCGTGGCCACCCGCAAACGTCTGTTGAACCTTTTGGTCGAGGGGTTGGAGAATGTTCGGCGCCATACCCCCGCCGACCTGGCCGACACCGCGTTCGCCATGCTTGTGCTCGAACAAGCCGGCTACCGTCTCTTTATGGGGAATGCGGCTCCTCGGATCGTGGTGGCCTCCATGTCCCACCGGATCGATATCCTTAACGATATGGATGAGGCGGACCTTCGTGAACACCACTTGAAGCTCCTGGCCAACGAAGGCCGTACGGAGCGTGGGGGGGCCGGCCTGGGCCTGCTCACCATGGCCCGAAAGAGCACCGGTCCCATCATCACCCACGCCTTTCCGCGCGATGCGAGCACGACATTCCTCGCCTTGGAACTGGTCCTGGCCGCCTGATCAGCCGTTGACGAAATTCGTGAGGTACTGATACGTATCGGTCAAGGCACCGTATTGCGCAATGGTGGCCCGGGCTATCATCCCCTCCCCATCCGTCACGACCAAGGACGGTAATACCCTTTCGATCAGGTCTCTTCCGAATGCTTCCGAAGCGTCCCGTGGCAGTTCGCAGGGCAGGTTGTCCACGGCCATCACCGTGAGGGTGCCGGGCGTTGCAGCTGGCTTTTCCGCACCGGACTTCGGGTCGTAGCCAAAGAATGGCTCAGCGATGGTGGTGGCTCGCAGGGTGCTGTCGATGGGGCCGCCGATGTCGCAACTGATATCCGCGATCACCTCCAAGGAAAGGCCAGGATCGCGAAGGTCCGCCGCGCTCAGGATCTTCGGCCCACGGGGGTCCCAGAAGTGGCAGGCCATGTACAGGTGGGCCACCCGTGCGAAGGGCAGGAACCGGGCCCGATGGCCACGGGGATCCTCGTGGAAGGCTTGCTTGTCGAAGGGTCCTACATCCTCCCGCTGGTACAGGTCGGCCGAACCCAGCACGGTGTACACCGGCGCGGTGTTGTTCGCGGTGAGGAATTCCTTCGGGCTGATCCGTTTCACACCCGCGCGTTCCAGCACCCCCATCGCACCCTTGCCCACGCGGCCGCCACCGGTCAGCACGATCCGTAGGTCCGTGGGTAGCGGATAGGCGTGCAGGTGTTTTTCCAGTTCCTCCAGATCGTGGCACTGGTGGGCGGGCTTCAGCAACGGGCCGCCGTGCATCAGTTGCCAGGCACGCATTCCGTTGTAAGCGCCTACCACACCTGCCCAGTAGCCAAAAGCCAACACCCGCTCACCATGTGGGTTGGTCAGCAGTTCATGGTCGATCAGCCGGATCCTCTTGTCCAGGATCGCCCGCAGGAGCTTCCGGTTGTGCGCCTGCTCCTTGATCGTGTGGCTGAAGAACAGGTAGGCTTTGCCCGGAAGCAACATCTCCAATGGCACTTCCTTCACCCCAAGGATCAGTTCGCGGTCGTTAAGATCATCCACCAACGGGACCTCGAAGGCTTCGTACTCCGCGTCGGTGTATGCGCGTACGGGGCTTCGTTGCACCACAAGGTCCACTTCGGGGTGGCGCTGCATCACTTCCTTGCACTGGGCTGGCGTCAAAGGGACGCGGCGATCGGCGGGCTGTTTGCCTTCCCTTGTGATCCCGATCTTGCGGTAGGCGGTGGACATGGGCGGCAAAAGTAACCGTCATGGTCCCGTTGTACCAGGCTGCGGGATCGCGCTATCTTTGTGGTCCGTTCTTTTCCACATGGGGCCGACATGGATTCGACAGCGGCTTCGTGATGTGTGTAAGCATGCCGGGCGTGATGTGCGGCCCGTATCCCAGTGCATCGTCGCCATAACCGGCGAATCCGACTACGCTCTCGCTGCTTAATAGCCCAAGGCTATGAGGCTTTATCCGTGTGAACAACAGTAGCACGGACGAGTACCTCTCGGGGAGGCCCGTTCTCCTCCTTCCCGATCCAGAGGTGTCATCCTGGAGAACTGGTCAGCGCGGTGGTCCGGACCGCTGATGAGAAACAGGACCTAAGCCATGGCTGGGGTGCCCTTCCCCAGGCCTTGGTCGAAAACCAATGAAGAGGCTACGCATGTAGAAAGCCCATGTTGCGGTCGTTTGGACGGCGGTTCGATCCCGCCCGGCTCCACCCAATGAAGAAGGGGCCACCTCGTTCGAGGTGGCCCCTTTCCATTCTTACGGTTGAGTTCTACTGCTTCGTGCCCGTATACGTGCAGGTGTTCCCGCTCAGATTCAGGTTCAGGTTCAGGATCAACCCGGAGATCTGCCCCGAACCACTTACGGTGACCCCGCCGCTGAGGGTCTGCGTGGCGATATTGATGCTCGTGCCGTTCACCGTGCCCACCCAGGTGTCCACCCCGTCATTGAAGACCACGCTCGTGATGCCGGCCGAACTGGAGTTGATCGACATGTTCAATGCGTTCGCAGCGCCGCTGCACGTGATGGTGCCGTTGTACTGGCCAATGAATTTCGCCCGCATCTCCGTACCACAGGTCGATCCTTCATAACCGCTCGCACAGGCACAGCTTCCGCCGTTGCATGTGCCGCCGTTCTGGCAAACCACGTTTTCACACGGATCGTCTTCCTCCTTCTTGCAGCCTGAAAAGGCCAGGGCAGCGGAAAGACCGACTAAAAGGGAGAATTGAATGAGTTTCATGGGTTGGAGTTGTTCGTTCATCATCTCATCGGGGTCGGTGCCGGAATGTGAACGATCGTATACAGGAATTGATCGATCAGGGGCATTTCATCAACGAGGTGCCAGCTTAGGAGGGCACAAGGAGAAGCGCGGTGATCGGGCAATGCGGCTCGCCTATCGGGGATCGGAACGCCTAAGCGGCCGATGCGACCAGATGGTCCCAATACCACCGGGTCCTGGAGATGTTCTCAAAACCCGATCCCCACCCCGCCACTGAAGATGGGGCCCCGGTTGAAATAGATGCTGTTCGGGTCCTGGAGCACATCGTACAGTACCTGCAAGTAGATGGAGCCACGACCTCCGAGCGGTTGTACGTAACCACCGCCCACCAGCAGATGCGGAACCCAGATCCGCGGCCGCACTTCACTGAGCGCACCGAAGCGGTTGCCCTCCACGTTCATGTGCAGGAACTCGACATGGGCGTATGCTTGCTGGATGAACCGGTACCGGGTGAAGGTGCGATGACCGTACGCAGTGAAATCGTAGGCCGGGTTGAACCGGTTGTCGCGGAAATACCAATAACTGGCTCCCAGCCCAACGGACAACTTCCCCTTCGGATCCACCTTGTAGCCCACCAGTGGGTCCAACTGTATCGCAGTGACCGTCCCGAATGAGAGTCCGATGCCGCCGCCGAACCAAATGCGCTCGCTGAACGGGCGTGTGTCCTTCCTCGGTGCTGCTGGCTGGCTTTCCTGCGCGAACGTGGGTAGGAGGTGCAGGAAGGTGATGCCCACCAAGGCGGTGATCCGGAGCAAAGCCAGGTGCTTCATGTGATCGAAGGTAGGCATGGAGGCATGGAACGTGATTCAACGGGTCGATCGTTCCATCCGATACAATGTCCACGGTCCACGGCCTTCATGCCAGGTGTACCAGCGCATCAACAGGTCGCTCCACGCGGGCTGCGATCGTACCAACGGCACAAGGGTCCTGTCCGGTGGCGCATGCAGCACCGCATCGCTCGGTGCCATCAGGTACCTCACCTCGGTGTTGATCCCCGGATCCGTCCCCAGGATCACCTCCTCCGTTCCTGTCGGTTGGTAGAAACCGGGCAAGGTGATCCGCCACGCGGTCGGCGCGTCCACCACATAACCGATCCGATCGCCGGGTGCGCTCGCGCCACGCAGGGCTTGGGCCAAGCGAACACGGCCTTCACCGGCCGGCGTTCCTACCACCACGATCAAGCCAAGGGTGTTCGCCACTACGACGATCGCCACCACGATGGTGCATATCGCCTTGGGTATTGGTGCTTTCCATACCACGAGAGTGGACCGTGCCTCGATCAGCAACCACGGGACCAATGGCGCCAGTGGATAGAGGAACCGCAGTTCCTTGTGTGGGAGAATGCTGTGCGCCACCAGAAAAGGCAGCATGATCCATACCAGGATGTGTTTGGGCGAACGGACGATCAGCACAGCGAGTGCCAGTAGGATCAATGCCCCGATCGGTGGGATCGCGTATTTGATGATCCACGGAGGATAGTACCACCAAGGCAGGGTATCGAAGCGTACGGCCGGATCCGAGCCGAAACCGAGCCCGATGTATTTCCACAGGGTGAATACGGTGCTTCCGTAGAACAGGCTATCCAGCATGAACCCCAGGAGAAGGGTGAGGCCCAGCGTGCTACCGAGCAAACCCAATGAGCGGAGCCGTTCGCGCCGGTGCCAATGGAGCCACACGAGCAGGGAGATGATGATCAAACCGGTGGATGGCCGACACCCGATCGCCAGGCCTGCAAGGATCCCTGCCTTCCATGCCCAATGCCGGTCGTCCGTTGCACGAAGCACGGTGGTCAACAACAACAGCAAGAGGATGGCCGACCAGCCTTCGCTGCTGAATCTTACGGCCAGGAACGGTAGGAACCAGAGGCCATAGGCGAGCAGGATGTAGGCGCGGTGCAGGCGTTCACCGTAGTTCGTGGAGGTGGCATTGACAAAGCCACGCATGGCATACAGGGTCAGCGCAGCGGTCAGCAGGCGAAGCAGCAAGGTGCGGGTGAACGGGTCCGTCACATGGAAGAACGCGGCACACTTGAACATGATCACGGCGATCCACGGTTGCAACGAGGAGCGGATGCCCGCGCTGAACTCCCAGGCCAGGTGTTCCATGGGGAGCTCGCCGAGTTTCCATTGCGCGAAGGCAATGAGCTGGAAGTGCTCGTCGGCGCTGTGGTAGCCGGTGCTGAACCACGCGGTTGTAGCATAGACCATGCCCGCGATGATCAGCACGAGCCGGTGGAAGTGCGACGGACTCACCGCACGAAATTGCGGAAAAGCGAACGGGC
>Ga0056914_10002004_pt1 | contig 13494 bp, 11 predicted proteins | sample TNRBio252014_DNA_FD_55168 | JGI IMG/M metagenome (GOLD analysis project Ga0056914, IMG submission 55168) | Wastewater treatment Type I Accumulibacter community from EBPR Bioreactor in Madison, WI, USA - TNR Reactor_6/25/2014_ DNA | ecosystem: Engineered > Bioreactor > EBPR > Anaerobic-Aerobic >...
CGGGCTTCCTCGGGCGTCATCAGTCCGTAGGCAATAATGATGACCACATCGCCTACCTGCACCCGCCTCGCGGCGGCGCCGTTGAGGCAGATCATGCCCGAGCCGCGCTCGCCGGTGATGACGTAGGTTTCGAAGCGCTCGCCATTGTTATTGTTGACGATCTGCACCTTTTCCCCTTCCATCAGGTTAGCGGCGTCCATCAAGTCTTCGTCGATGGTGATGCTGCCGACGTAGTTGAGGTTGGCCTCTGTGACGACGGCGCGGTGAATCTTAGATTTGAAACGATGTATGAACATAATGGCCCCAAAAGTACATTGTTCGGCGGAAACCGCATAAAGTCAACCCAATTTGACTTGTCATTTCCGCAAATCAACATAATAACAAATTTTATTGCGTATGGTTTGATTGCTTTTTTAAGACGCGAAATCGTCGCAAAGTTACATTTCTTTTAGCATACGCCGGATGACGGCCTGAGCAGAGAAGACCCGGTTGCGGGCCTGAGCCATGACTAAGGAGCGGGGGCCGTCGATGACGGCATCGGCCACTACCACGTTGCGTCGGGCGGGCAGGCAGTGCATGAAGTAGCCTTCGCGGGTGAGGGCCATCTTGTCGGGGGTGATGGTCCAGTCGGGGTCCTGGCTGAGGATTTTGCCATAGGGCTCGAAGGCCGACCAGTTTTTGGCGTAGATAAAATCGGCGCCGTCGAAGGCTTCGCGTTGGTTGTAGACGACGGGGGTGGAGCCTGTAAATTCGGGCGAAAGCTCGTAGCCCTCGGGATGGGTGATGACGAGGTCTACGTCGGCGCGACGCATCCACTCCACAAAAGAGTTGGGCACAGCCTGGGGCAGGGCGCGCGGGTGGGGCGCCCAACTGAGCACCACTTTAGGGCGGGGCCGTATGCTGTGCTCGCTGATGGTCATCCAGTCGGCTACCGATTGNAGGGGGTGTCGGGTGGCCGATTCGAGGCTGAGCACGGGCACTGACGCATAGCGGGCGAAGGCATTGAGCACCTCGTCGGCATAGTCTTTTTCGCGGTTGTCGAGGGAGGGGAAGGAACGGATGCCGATGATGTCGGCATATTGGCTGACGACGCCGGCGGCCTCGCGGACGTGCTCGGCGGANTCGCCGTTCATNACTACGCCATCGGCAAACTCTAAGCGCCAGCCCTCGGCNGCATTCATGCTGATGACGTGCATGCCCAATTGCTGGGCGGCAATTTCTGTGCTGAGGCGGGTGCGCAGGCTGGGGTTGAAGAACAACATGAGCAGGCGGCGGCCCTGGCCGAGGCGGGCTTCGGCATGGGGGTTGGCCTTAATGGCGCGGGCTTCTTCGACCAATTGGGCGGGATCGGGCACGTCCTTGACGGAAATGAACTGTTTCATGGCGCTGGTTCCTCTGGTTTTGGTCAGGCTGCACAAACGGCGGCCAGTACTTTGGTAAATTTTTCGATAAAAATATCGGCTTCTGCCCGGCCTATGTTGAGGGGCGGCAGCAGGCGNACCGTATTGGGGTCGCCGGCCGACCCGGTAAAGATAAGCTCTTCAAACAACAATTGCTTGCGCAGGGGGCCGGCGGGGCGATCGAGTTCGAGGCCGATCATCAGCCCCTGGCCGCGCACCTCTACGAGGCCTTCAAGGTCGCTGAGCTGTTCCATGAGGTAACGGCCGATTTGGGCGGCGTTTTCGATGAGGTTTTCCTGGCGGATGACGTCGAGTACGGCGATGCCGGCGGCGCAGGCGAGGTGGTTGCCGCCAAAGGTGGTACCCAGCAGCCCCGACTTAGCCTGAAAGCGGGGATGCAGCAACAGCGCGCCAATGGGGAAGCCGTTGCCCATGCCNTTGGCTGCGGTGATGAGGTCGGGTTCGATGCCGGCATGNTGAAAGGCAAAAAACTGCCCGCTGCGGCCATAGCCCGACTGGATTTCGTCGAGGATGAGCACGGTATTGTAGGCGCGGCAGCGCTGTTGCAGCCCTTGGAGGAAGTCGGCCGACGGCAGGTGAATGCCGCCTATACCCTGGATGCCCTCTACGATAACGGCGGCTACGTCGCCCTTGGCGAGCTCTTGTTCAACGGCGGCCAGGTCGCCCAGCGGCAGGAAGGTAGCTTCGGCAGCGGTATTGATAGGGGCTTTGATGGTTTTGCTGTCGGTGACATTAACGGCGGCCGAAGTGCGGCCGTGGAAGGCCTTGTGAAAAGCTATCACTCGGCTGCGTCCATTGTGGAAGGACGCCATCTTGAGGGCGTTTTCGTTGGCTTCGGCCCCGCTGTTGCAGAGGAAGAGCTGATAGTGATCGCAGTTGGAGAGGGCGCCTAATTTGTCGGCCAGCTCTTGCTGCAGGGGGTTTTGGATGGAGTTGGAGTAAAAGCCCAGCCGGGCTACCTGCTCCTGTATGGCCTGCACATAGCGCGGGTGCGCGTGGCCGATGGAGATAACGGCATGGCCCCCGTAAAAGTCGAGGTAGCGCCGACCTTCCCGGTCGACGACATAACAACCTTCGCCCCGAACGGGCTCTATATCGAACAGCGGATAAACATCAAATAACTGCATGGCGGCAAATGAATGAAGAGGTGGTTTAAAAAACGCCAGCTTTGAGGCGCAGGCCGCTGTCTTGGGGCAGCCCGAACATGAGGTTCATGTTCTCTATGGCCTGGCCGGCAGCCCCTTTCAGCAGGTTGTCGATGAGGGAGATGATAAGGACCCGGTCGCCGTGTTTTTCCACGTACACCAAAGCCTTATTGGTATTCACTACCTGTTTGAGGTGNGGATTTTCCGTGGNCACCCNGGTGAAGGGCGCCCCGGCATAATAATCCCGATAGCGTTGGCGNAGTTCCTCCTGCGGATGGGCGCTATGGGTGTATACCGTGGCGAGAATACCCCGGGTGAAGCCGCCGCGCAGGGGTAGGAACAGCAGCTCGGGCAGTGGAGATGCGCCCTGCGCCTGGCCCAGGCTATGGCGAATTTCGGCCAGGTGCTGATGGCCGAAGGGCTTGTATACCGAGAGGTTATTCTGGCGCCAACTGAAGTGGAGGGTATCCTGTAGGGCCTGGCCGGCGCCGGTGCTGCCCGTAGTGGCATTGATGTGCACCTCGTGGGCGAGTTCGCCGGCGGCGGCCAATGGCAGCAGGGCCAACTGTATGGCGGTGGCGAAGCAGCCNGGGTTAGCTATGCGCCGGCTACCGGCGATGGCGGCGGCATTGAGCTCGGGCAAGCCGTAGGTGAAGTNGGGGTCGAGGCGAAAGTCGTGGCTGAGGTCGATGATCCTAAGGCCTTCGGGCAAGCTATGGTTTTCCATCCAGGTTTTCGACTGGCCGTGGCCGCCGCAGAGGAAGACGACGTCGGCANCATCGAGCTCGGCCTCGGCTACAAAGCGGAGGTCGGTGTCGCCCAGCAGATCGTCGTGGCNGGCATAGAGGGGCTTGCCGGCCTGGCTGCGGCTTTGGGCCCAGNNCAGCTCGGCGCCGGGGTGGTTGAGCAGCAGNCGGATGAGTTCGCCGGCGGCGTAGCCGCCGCTGCCGATGATGCCTGCGCGGATCATGGCTTCACCTCCTGGCTTTGTTGTACNTGGTGTTGTATCTGGCCGGCCAGCGANAGGATGCGGGTAAAACCCTTGACGTCTTCGCCCGTCCAACCGTCGGTCATCTCTCCGTATTGGCCGAAGCCGGCGCCCAGCAGGTCGTAGGCCGACTCCACGCCGTGCATAACGTAGCGATAGGGGTGCAGTTCGGCAAAAACATAGCCGGTGACGGTAGCCTGGGCGTGTTCGAGGAAGGCCTCTATGTCGCGCAGTACGGGATCGAGAAACTGGCCTTCGTGCACCATCATGCCGTACCAGTTGGCCAATTGGTCTTTCCAGTAGAGCTGCCACTTGCCCAAGGTGTGCTTTTCAAGCAGGTGGTGGGCTTTGATGATGAGCAGCGGAGCGGCCGCAGCGAAGCCTACCCGGCCTTTGATGCCAATGATGGTATCGCCCACGTGGATGTCGCGGCCGATGCCATAGGCCGAGGCTACTTCCTCCAGCGCTTGGATGGCGTCGACGGGATTGTCGAAGGTTTGGTCGTCGAAGCCGGTAAACTGCCCTTGCCGGAAGTGCAGCTTGAGGCGGCGCGGGGCCTCGGCCGTGACGGGCTTGGGCCAGGCGTCGTCGGGCAGATAGCCATGCGAGCGCAGCGTTTCGGCGCCGCCCACAGAAGTTCCCCACAGCCCCTGGTTGATGGAGTATTTCCCTTTTTTCTCCGGCCAGGCAAAGCCGTGTTTTGCTAAATAGTCAACCTCTTCCTGGCGGCTGAGCCTTAGGTCGCGGATGGGGGTGATGATGGTCATTTCGGGGGCCAGGATGGTAAACGTCAGGTCGAAGCGCACCTGGTCGTTGCCGGCGCCCGTACTGCCGTGGGCCAGCGCGCCGGCGCCGATGGAGCGGGCATAGCGCGCCGTTTCGAGGGCCTGAAATACGCGCTCAGCGCTTACGGAAAGCGGGTAAGTCTGATAGCGCAGGGCATTGCCATAGATAAGGTAGCGGAGGCATTCGTCGTAAAAGCGGCGCGTGACGTCGACGGCTTCAAAGGATGCGGCGCCCAACGCCAAGGCGCGCTCGCGCATAGCATTTAGCTCTTCGGCGCTGAAGCCGCCNGTATCGACGGTNAGGGCGTGTACTTCTAAGCCTTTTTCCTGAGTGAGGTACTTAATACAAAAAGAGGTGTCGAGCCCNCCGCTATAGGCTAAAACTACCTTGCGATTGTCGTTCATTGGTTTTTCTTTGCCGCAGTACGCCAAGCTGACCGGCGCCTGCGCATAGCTAAAAAAATTATTGCCCGAGGATCATCTCGGTCAGGTCATATTTCATGGCTTCCAGCTCATTTTTGGAAGGGGCCAGCATGGCCGTACANAGGCACATNCGGCGCTGNTTGCGCTGGAGGACGTCGTAGTTGGGGCACGACCGGCAGCCATCCCAAAAGGCTTCGTCCTGGGTGAGCTCTGAGAAGGTCACGGGCGCATAGCCAAGAGCGGTATTGATGCGCATAACGGGTAGGCTGGTGGTGATGCCAAAAATGCGCGCATCGGGGTATTTATCCCGGGAGAGCTGGAAAATGCGCTCTTTGATGGAGCGGGCCAGCCCCAGCCGCCGAAAGTCGGGCGATACGATGAGGCCTGAGTTGGCCACATACCGACCGTGGCTCCAGGTTTCGATATAACAAAAGCCCGCCAATTGCCCGTCGACGAAGGCAATGACGGCCTTGCCGTCTACAATTTTGCTGCGCACATAGGCGGGGTCGCGCTCGGCTATGCCCGTGCCCCGCGCTTTAGCCGATTCGGCCATCAGCCGACAGATGGACTCCGCATATCCGGCGTGCGAAGCATTGGTAACGTCAATCGTGATCTGTTGCATGTTCTGATTAGCGTACGAGAAAAGCCTATTCAGGCTGCCCAAACTTGTTAGATCGAAAAGGGGTAAATGAACGGAGCCCTTCGGGCGGAAGCAAGAGGAAAACGCAAACGAGGCTTTCCCCCTCGGGATTATATGACCATAACGCGCCCTTTCGGGCGACGGCGTTCACTACGTCGTGCGCTCGGATATGGCAGACCAGCCTTGAGGATTATCCTACGCGTCATGTTATGGTACGTCAAGTACTAAAGTGAATTAAAAAACGCCAGCAAAGATACGCGCCTCTGCAATGCTGCGCAATACTTTCCTGGCGTTATTTACGACGCCAGATGCGGCGCCTGTGCAACAGTCTGTTGATTATTAGTTTTTTAGACCCTGAAAGAGCCGATTATCCGGAGGTTTATTTTCCTTTAAATTCGGGTGCGCGCTTCTCTACAAAAGCGGCTACGCCCTCTTTGTAGTCGTGCGTTTTGCCGGCTATAGACTGGAGCTTCTCCTCTACGGCAAGCTGGGTAGTCAGGTCATTGACGGCCGACTGCCGAAGCGCCTGCTTGGCGAGCGCCAAGGCGCGGGTGGGCATAGCGGCTAACCGCGCGGCCAAGGCCCCTGCGCGATCCGTCAATTCGGCGTCGGGGCATACCTGATAGATCATCCCCATAGCCGCCGCTTCGGCCGCAGGCAGCTTGTCGCCCAGCATCATCAGGGCGGTAGCCCGCTGGAGCCCCACCAATCGGGGCAGGGTAAAGGTGCCGCCGCTATCGGGGATGAGCCCGATTTTGCTAAACGCCTGAATAAAAGCCGCCGATTCGGCCGCTAAGGTGAGGTCGCAGGCCAAGGCCACATTGGCGCCGGCGCCTGCCGCTACGCCATTGACGGCGCATACNACCGGCTTATCGAGGCGGGCGATGCGCTCCACNACNGGGTTGAGCTGCTCCAGCAGGATGATCGACAAGCCATTGTCGTCGAGGGTGAGCACCTCGGCTAAGTCCTGGCCGGCGCAGAACGCCTTGCCGGCGCCCGTGAGGCATACGGCGCGCACCTCGTCGTCGGCAGCGGCCTGGTCGAGGGCNGCCTGTAGGGCCAANGCCATCTCCCGGTTGAAGCTATTGTATTTCTCGGGCCGGTTGAGGGTGATCCAGGCCACGGCGCCTTCCCGGCGGTAAAGAACGGTTTCCATATTATATATCATTGGTTAAGGACGTGATGGAGGACGGCAATGTTTTTGACGTACTTAGGGTTGCCTTTGGCCCGATGCGTCAAGGGCGGCCCGGTGGTTGCGCAGGGGGTTGGCGTACATACCCAGGAAGTAGGCCCGGCCTGCTTCGTGGTCGGCGTCGGCCGGCAGTTGGGCCAGCTTGCCCTTGAGGTAGTCGGCGGCCCGGGCTATTTCCGCTTCGGGGAAGCGACTTGCAGCCTCCTTGGCGCCGTGCAGCCAGTCGTTGGCCACATAATTGACGGCGTGCAGGGCATAGTGTAGGTGGATGGCCTGGTCGATGATACCCGACAAGGCTTCTAACTGCTTTTTGGGGTTGGGCTGGGCGTCTAATGCATCGAGGGCGGCCCCCAGCGGGTCGCCAAAGTGGAAGTGTACCCTTCCTTTGGGGCCGCGCAGGCCGGTGATCATGTGTTGAAGGTCTTCTTCAAAGGGCTTTTTATAGTCGGGGTTTTCGCGTTTTTTCAGGTACTCTAAGGTTTTGAGCAAGTCGCAGGGGTCGTATTCGTAAGAGATGGTTACGGGGCGCAGTTGCAGGGTGTCGAAGTGTGCCCGAATGCCTGCCGACTGGCCGCTGAGGCTCAGCATTTTCAGCAGGCCGGTTTGGGTGCGGTCGTCGCCGTCTTTGGCGCGCCCTTCGCGCTGGGCAATCCATACCGAGCCGGCCCCGCTGCTGATCTGGCCGTGGATGTACTCCGACAGCAGCACCGAATAGCGATACAGCTCCATAGGCGTGCCGCTGCGCCTGACCACAAAGCTTTTGTTCAGCTTGAAGATGAGTTCGGATATCCGATGCCGCATCAGGTTGTCGCCAATGGCAATCTGACTGGTGGGGTAGCCATTTTCAAAAAGCACCGTGTTGAGGTAGGCCGAATCGAGCACAATGTCGCGGTGGTTGGAAATAAACAGGTAGCGGCCCTCGGGCTGCAAGCCCTCCAAGCCTGAAGCCGTGAGCCGGGTAATGCTGGCCTGTTCGATCATTTTCAGGATGGGCCAGATGATTTTGGCCTGAAAATCATCTACCGTCCGGACGTCGTCTTTGGCATGCTCTACCTGATTGTAGAGCGCAGTAGGCAAAAAGGAACGCATGCCCTCTAATAAAACCGGATACCCGAACAACTCCTGAATGGCCGGCGCTACTTCTTCCGGGCGCAATATCTCCGGGCGCACTTCTTCTGTTTGCATGCTTTCTGTTTGTTTTCATTTGCCGGGCAAAGATACGCAGTTTATTGCCATACGACCCGCTCCGGGAAGCGCGTATAAAAATATACGCCAAAACTATTGCTTTATCGCCGGGAATAGCCTTATCTTTGCGTTCGCAAAAAATGGCGCGGTAGCTCAGCCGGTTAGAGCGCAGGATTCATAATCCTGAGGTCGGGGGTTCAAGTCTCCCCCGCGCTACTCAAAAAGCCTTACAAGCGCGCTGCTTGTAAGGCTTTTCCTTTTCCCGGTTTCTTGCCGGAATGCGCTACTTTTGTCGGCTGCAACTTGAGCTACCGCATGTGGAATTTACTCGAACAGCATCCCCCTTCGCCCCTGCACGAACTGCCCGATCCCCGCTGGCAGGCAGCCGGCGTNCGGCTGTGGGTCAAGCGCGACGACCTGCTGGCGCCGGCGCCCGCCGATCCGTTCTGCGGCAACAAATGGCGCAAGCTCAAATACAACCTCATCGCGGCCCGGGCCGAGGGCGCCCACAGCCTGCTCAGTTTTGGCGGGGCCTTCAGCAATCACTTAGCCGCTTTAGCCAGCGCGGGGCGCCGGCTGGGCTTCCGCACCATAGGCGTCGTAAGGGGCGAGCCCGTCGACAACCCCACCCTCAGCAGGGCTCGGGCCGATGGTATGGAGTTGGTTTTTGTGCCGCGCAGCCAATTTCGCGCCCTTAGCCGCGACCCCCGCTATTGGGCCGAGCGCTACCCTGGCGCCCGCTACCTGCCCGAAGGCGGCAGCAATGCCCTGGCGCTACCGGGTTGCGCCGAGTTGGCCTTAGAAACGCACAGCCAGATGGAAGGCCGGCCCTATACCTTAGCCTTAGCCTGCGGCACGGGCGGCACTTTGGCGGGCGTAGCCGCAGGTATCNGCCAGGCGCCCGAGCCAAGGCCCCCAATATTGGGCGTATCGGCCCTGAAAGGAAGTTTTCTGACGNCCGAGATAGCCGCCCTCATGCAGGCGGCGCCCCAGCAGGGCCCCTACTGGCCGCACTGGCAGGTGATCGACGATTTTCACCACGGCGGTTATGCCAAAACGAGCCCGGCGCTANCCGCCTTCATCGACGAGATGGAAGCGGCGCACGCACTCGTTCTGGAGCCCGTTTATACCGGCAAGTTGTTCTTTGCGCTTTTTCAGTGGCTGGCTGCCGGCCGGTTTGCGCCGGGCAGCTCGGTGGTAGCCATCCATACCGGCGGCCTGCAGGGCAAAGCGGCTAAAGCGTACTGATCTCGCCGCCCAGCGAGCTGCGGGTATATTTTTCAGCGGGCTCGCCCCCATACCACACCTGCCCGCCCGTATTGGCGTTGGCATCCAGAAAGTCGGCGGCATTCACCTTAGCCACGCCTCCGGCGCTGGCCCGCACATAGGTGCGGCGCGCCGCCAAGTTGCTCGCATCGCAGTTGCCGCCCGAGCTGGCCGTCACCTGTTGGCTATTGGTATCGCCGCCCAGCACAAGCTGCCCGCCCTCGCCTACATACACTTCCAGCGCGTCGGTGGTTACCTCCAACTGCGCCTGCGCGCCGCTGCCTATGCGCAGTTCTAATTTGTCGGCCTCTATGCGGCCCTCGTGGCGCAGTTCCACGCCTGCCTGAGCCTTCACCGAGCGCAGCTTTTGGTACGTAATGCGCAGCCGCACCTCTTCGTCTTTTGCAATGCGGTTGAGGGTGCTGATGCGCAGCGACTGCCCCGACATGCTGATGTTGATCTTATCTTCGGGCGTTTCGCTCTGNAAAATTTCCACCTCGTTGGCGTCGCCCGGCACGAGCTCGGCCACGATGCGGCCCGTGAGCACTACCTCGTCAAAAGGCTGCACCGTTCGCTTCGACTGCGCCGCCAAGGGCGCCGTTGCTAACGCTAAAGCCAGCGTCAGGGCCGGCAGGCTTACAAACATCGGAAAGGATTTCATATTGGTTTGTCTAATTGTTGAACAAATGGTCGGCGCACGCGCTTCCGTGGCCTTTTCCTCCTTAAGATGCGCCCGCCCCCGCCTTACCCCTATGTATATGTATATCTTTCCGGAAAGCAAATATTAGCGCAAACACCGCCCACCGCGCGCTTCCAGGTTTTGGGCGTGCCCCCCAGCCCCTTTGGCGCTATGCCCTGGCGAAACGGCATTTTACAGGGGCCGGGGGTCGGGCTATCCGGTCGCAGGAGCTCCCTGCTATCCCTCACGCGGGGCGCTAAAGCTATGGGTAGCAGCTTACAAAGCCTTTTGGGTAGGCTATAGTTATAGCGTATTTTTTTATCTCATATTGATGTTTTGAACGGAATGGCTTAACTTTGCGTACGTACAAAAGTACTTTGAATCTCCGAGGTGAATGGCTAAGCTCCGGCAGGCCTTGCTCGCATAAGGACGCTACCCCGCCGCACATTAGGATTTATACGCCATAAAGGGTAAGCAAAACGCGCCATGCGCCTTTCGATATACCCGCAGTGGCGCATATACAATGAGTGCTGGGTGTATGTATGCCATTGGGCCTATAGAGGGGATTGGCGGGTATAGATGAGTTGGCAGCAACTGTAATCAAAGCAATTAAACGAGAAAAATTAAAGTAACGAAATGGCAAAAAATATTGAACCTACGCTAAAACTTATCAGTGAGTATCTTAAACTGAAAAAGCCTGAAAATTTTGTAATTCCGGAATACCAACGTGGATACTCGTGGGACATAACTCAATGCGATAAATTATGGCAAGACATTGAAGCCTTTATTGCTTCCAATGCAAGCGACCCATATTTCTTTGGGACAATCATTGTAGATTGTTCTGTAACTGATAAATTTAGTTTAATTGATGGGCAACAACGCACAACGACTTTTTTTCTGTTACTTAAAGCGTTATTGATAAGATTAAACGAAGCCATTCCAAAAGTTCCTGACGATGAAGAATCAGAAGCACTAAAAGCTGGACTTAAAGCCAAAAGAAATAAAATAATGGCAATTCTGTATAAAGCTGAAGATGAAGACATACCTTCAATGCTAAAAGACTATACAAAAACCCAAAATATATTAATATTAGAAAACAAGTCTATCAACGAACTGTATTCGGATGAAGTAAAGAAAATTATTGAAGCTATAGATTATAGAGCATCTGAACAAAATGTCCATAAAATTCCACGCAAGCAGAAAGACAACAAATACACCAATCATTTTCGCAATTTCAAGTTTTTTTTTAGTAAGTTGGGAGAAAAGTCAGAGTCTCAAATTAATCAATTCGCAACAATTTTTTTACAAAATTGTCAAGTCATAGAAATTCGTAGTTGGCAAGTGGAACAAGCAATTACAATGTTTAATTCGCTCAACTCGACAGGCATGCCGCTTTCAGATGCAGATATAATATCGGCACAACTTTACTCCAATGCAGGTGAAAGCAAAGCAACATTTAACGAACAGTGGGAACAAATAAACAAACTGGCAAATGAATTAAGCATCCGAAGAATCATAGACATTGACGGAGTATTACAGCAATTTATGTATATCAACCGTTCCCTTAATAAGGAATACATTAGCATTAAAGAAGACGGCAATGAGTCGGTAGATGTAACAACCCCAGGATTAAGACGATATTACACAGACATCAAAAAGGAACTTTTAAAAGACCCAATGGTATTGTGCGGCAACTTGTCTAAAATCACAAAAATTTGGAATGGCATAAAAGGTTACCCTACTGTAAAATTACTTTTAAAGTGTAATGAAAATGCTAAGCTTTTTTTATCGGGTTATTTATTCCGTTATGAACCAGATGAAATTTCAGAAGAAATAGTTACAGAAGTGTGCGAATGTTTGTTGAGATTATTTACTGTTTTGGAGCTGAGTGATTTCGGGTATTCAAGTTCCAAATTCAAGACATTCTTATTTAGTGAAAACATTAAATTCGTTGATAAAAATATTTCAATGGGGACAATTAAAAATAATTTTAACGAGCACATTGCTAACAACTGGAATGAAAAAAATATAGAAGATTCAATTATTGAATACGACAAAAATCTGCTTGTCTTTCTAAACGAATATATTTATTCAAAAAGCAAAAGGGTTAAATTTGATTTCGCAGACAACGTAAATATTGAGCATATAATGCCCGCAAGTGGTCGTAACATAATTACAATACAACAAGATGCAGGATTTGCGGACAAGGAAGAGTTTAATGGAACTGTAAATAAACTTGGAAATAAGATATTGCTTGAAGAAGATATAAATAAGTCAATAAGCAACGAGTGGTTTAAGACAAAGAAACAGAACTCTATTATTAGCAAATCAGGTTACAAGGATAGCAGATATGCAATCGCAATGTCACTGACCTCTTATCCAAACGACACTTGGACTAAGGACGATATTGACACGGCAACACAAAAAGCAGTAAAAAGGATTGTGAGATTCATATTCAACAAACTGGATGATTAAAACATACACTGCCAACAATCCACTACCTATCATGCCTCCTAAACGTCGGCACGTCGGCAGTGGTAACGAGCTGCCCAGCTAAAATATAAAGATGAAAACATTGTTATTATATTTGATATTACATATAGGTATCATTATGCCTGTCAGGAGCCAAATTTCTTCTCTTTCAGAAGAACTGATTCATTCTACCATTAGGATTGAATGCGAACATATTGCATTAGATGCTTATGGGAAAAGGTCTATCGTTCCTACAATAGGTACTGGCTTTATATTTAGTTTTAAAAGTCCAGAGTCTGATAGTCTTAGTTTTCCAGTAATTGTCACTAACAAGCATGTCGTCTATGGTGCGGTTAAAGGAAAATTCCAGTTCACTAGAATGGATGAGTTAGGAAATCCATTATATGGTCAAAAAGAGGAAATTGTAATAGCAGATTTTCAAAATTATTGGATTCCGCATCCTGATCCAGATGTTGACTTATGTATAATGCCTATTGCTCCAATAATTAATGCAGCTAACGAAAAGAGTTCTCCGATTTTTTACAAGAGTTTTGATGAGAGCTTAATCCCTGACGACTCAATATGGCAATCATTTACAGCGATTGAAGACATTATAATGATTGGCTATCCGATTGGTCTTTGGGATAGCAAGAATAATCTACCGATTGTAAGAACAGGACAAACTGCAACACCATTAAAAATAGATTATCAAGGCAAGAAAGAATTTTTAGTTGACATACCTTCTTTTCCCGGTTCAAGTGGGTCTCCAGTCATTCTTTATAATCAGGGATATTATTCAACAGAAAGCGGAATTACATTAGGAACTAGATTATATTTGATTGGAGTTCTTTATGCTGGACCAATATTTAACGCTCAAGGGAAAGGTGAGATCACAATCGATAAAGTACCGATTGACGTAATCACTAACACAGGAGTACCAATAAATATTGGAGTGGTAATTAAATCAAATGAGTTGTTCATCCTAAAAAAAGAGTTACTCAGAATAATAGAGGGAGACTGAGCAGAATGGAGTGGGGAGAGGCGACTGAGATTAGCCGCCCTGCCCTTGTACGCTTCCCATAGGCCGAAACCAGTCAAAAGTATAAAAATTAGTTCGAGTTCTCAAACTTGACAGGGGATAAATAACCGAGACTTTCGTGTGGCCGGACTTGGTTGTAAGTGACGGACCAATCTTGGATACTCTGGTTAAGCTCCTCCATTGATGAGAACCAATTCATGTCTAAGCATTCCACCCTCAGCGTTTTGTTCAGTCGTTCAATCAAACCGTTCTGTGAAGG
>Ga0056914_10002008_pt1 | contig 13490 bp, 18 predicted proteins | sample TNRBio252014_DNA_FD_55168 | JGI IMG/M metagenome (GOLD analysis project Ga0056914, IMG submission 55168) | Wastewater treatment Type I Accumulibacter community from EBPR Bioreactor in Madison, WI, USA - TNR Reactor_6/25/2014_ DNA | ecosystem: Engineered > Bioreactor > EBPR > Anaerobic-Aerobic >...
GCGGAGAGCGTGGCAGAACTTCAGTCTGTCGACACACCATCGATCCCTCGTGCCATCTCAGAGCCGATAACCGCGTTGACAACAGACTCTGCCTTAACGAGTGGTGTACCTGGCGCTTGGGAAGCGGGTGATGCGCAACACACTACCATTAGCGGTTCAGCTATTCTGATAATCAGCGCCTTTCCCGCCCTGGTAGTTGTGGGTGGCGTGGTGCTGTTTCAATTGAAACGCCGGCGCCAGAGCTGAGAGGAATCTCAGGACATCACATGAATCCAGAAGAGAGAGAGTAAATGTCCGACATAGGGATTGTGTTTGAGGATGATCCTCAATTCTTCCGTCCAATTGAAGATGAGCTGTGGAAGAAGCACAAGGTTGCCGTTTTCGCGCCTCGCTTCATACGAGCGCCGGTGATCGGCTTGTCTGCCAACAAAGCCCTCTTGGACATCCAACTTGCTCAGTTCTTGCGCAATCGAGCAGTAGTGGTGTTTGAATGGGCGGGTTCCCTGCTGGTCAAGGCCAGCCACATGCGGAAAAGATGCCCGATCATTTGTCGCCTGCACTCTATTGAGCTCGCCGTCACCGCCCCGTTGGTGGATTGGTCGCGCGTTGACATCGTGATTGTGCCTTCCGATCATATCAAACGCCGCTTGTTCGCAGTTGCAAAGACGCCTCCAAAATCGGTGGTGGTAATTCCCTACGGCGTCAATCTCGACCGATTCCATGGTACGCAACGACAGCATGGATATCGCCTCGGCATGTTGTGCTCCCTCTTTCCGGTCAAACGTATCTATGAGGCCATCTTGACTGTGGCTGAGTTGCGGCAGGACGGCCATCCGTTTGTTCTGGATGTAGTCGGGAGTACCGGAACGGAGGATGCGCTGCGCTATTTCTGGGCAATGCAATCCCTAATCGACAAGCTAGAGCTTCATGATGCCGTTACTTTGCGTGGTTATCAGCAGAACATCGATACGTGGCATCATGACATCGATGTCTTTATTTCCAACAGTTACTGGGAGGGGCAACAGGTTGCCCTGCTAGAAGCGATGGCCAGTGGATGCTTTTGTCTCAGCCATTTTTGGGGAGGAGTCGAGGAGGTTCTACCTGCTGAGAACATCTTTGTGACGTCTCGTGACTTGCGCAGCAAGCTATTGAACTACGCTAGCTTGCATGACGAAGATCGGATTTCCTTGCAGCGAAGTATGCGCGCGCTGGCAGAAGCCCGATTTGACGAAAGACGCATGGTGCAGGAAGTTATCGAACAGATTGAGCAGGCAGCCACCCCATGAAAATGCGTAAGGTCCTCTTCATCGCCTATCATTTTCCACCCATCGGGGGCAGTGGGGTCCAGCGTCCAGCGAAATTCGTCAAGTATCTTCCGCAATTTGGCTGGCAGCCTTATGTGATTGCCGCCGATCAGGACCAAGTGCAAGGAACAGATACAACTCTGCTTGCCGATATACCCTCAGTTGTGCCAGTTTGGCGTGTGTCCACACCCCGACCCCAGCCCGTAAAGCGCCTGGCGAAACTCGTGGGCTGGCAGCCCGTGCCTAGCCCAGTTCCGGCTGAAACATCTGGGGTCGCACCGGGACGCGCAGCGTCACCAGGTTTGTCGTTGGCTACACGCCTGCGTCGAGCCATCCTGTCGCCATTGACCGTGGTGGAGAACCCTCTTATCGACGATAAGCTGTATTGGTCTCTGCGGATCGTGCCGCTTGCTCGTAGAATCATCAGGCAGGAGAACATTGATGCGATCCTTACGACTTCCCCTCCGTGGTCTCCTGCCCTAGCGGGCGCCTTGCTTCAAGAGCTAACCGGACGGCCATGGACATGTGATGCGCGCGATCCGTGGACGGATAACTCATTTACTTATCATAACACCGGACTACGACATGGGTTCGACCGACTTGTAGAAACCAGAGTACTGGAAACCGCCTCAGCAATAGTGTCCGTGACCGAGCCTGTCTTAAACATGCTCAGGGAGAAGGTATCTCAAGAAGACCGAGTGAAACCTTTTTTGACAATTCCCAACGGTTTTGATCGCAATGATTTCGTTGATGGATACGTGGATGTTGGTGACATGCCTGTGCGAGAACAACAACGCATCACTCTCCTGCACCCTGGTCAGGCCTATCAAGGGGTTACCCAACCGCTACTTGCAGCGCTCGAACAATTGCGATATCACAATAACCTTGTTGAGAGGCTACATTTTCATTTTGTTGGTCAGATGCATTCTGCGGATGTACACGCGATAGTAAACTCATCGTTCTCGCATCTTTTCTGCCTGGATCTGGAGCGTGTACCTCACCCCGATGCCATAAGATTGATGCAGGCGGCTGACATGCTTCTGCTGCTATTGCGTGGAAGCCCTGAAGCCTCATCAGGCAAAGTATATGAGTACATGGCGGCAGGTGTTCCAGCGCTTGCCATAGCTTCTGGAGTGGGAGCGGATTTGGTACGGCGTAGTGGCATCGGCTGTGCGATTGATCCGGATAATATCGTGCAACTGGCGACGATTCTAGGGCAAATAGCACAGGACTATGACAGCTTTCGGAGACAGTTCTATCATCCAGACAGAGAGTTTATCAGCCAGTTTGATCGACAGATGTTGACACAACAACTCGCCAGCCTCCTTGATCACGTCATCAGCACACATGGCACATGAATCATCCCTGCGTCTCTTTCTGGTAGTTGACGTTTACCCACCAGCGCGTATTGGCGGGGCCACGCTCTATACTGTTCAACTGGCCGAACAACTCGTGCGTTTTGGCGTTACCGTCGATGTGGTGTGTGCAGGCGCCTGGGAGGAAGGCCCGGCCCACTTCAACGGCATCACCCAGGATGTGCGCAACGGCGTGACGGTGCATCGCATCCATTTGAATTGGCGCAAAGCGCCAGCGCCTTTTGACTGCCTGTACGACAACGAGACCCTGGCGCCTGTTTTTCGTGACTTACTTACGCAAGCGCGCCCGGATGTGGTGCATGTCCACTCTTGCCTGACCCTGTCGGCCAGGGTAATCCAGGAAGCCAAGGCGCTGCAGATACCGGTCGTCCTACATCTTCACCAGTTTTGGTTCATGTGCGCCTTGCAGAACCTGGTGCGCAAGGATGGCCGCGTGTGCCCCGGGCCGGAGTCGCCCTGGGGGTGCCAAGCCTGTGTGCTGGATGGCGCCAAGGCTCTGCGGTGGTCAGGTAGATTCTTGCCCGGATTAATGCAGGAGAAATTGTTGTCGCAGGCAGGTCGCTTCCCATGGATCACCCGCCAGCCAGGATTGGTCGGTATGCTGGGCGACATTACCCGTCGCCAATCCTACCTGCGTGAGACGCTAGCCAGCGTCGACGTGGCAGTAGCGCCTGCGCACTCGCTGATCGACCTGTTTGCACGGCATGGCTTCCGAACTGATCACATGGTCTATTCGCTGCAGGGTTTCGACACGGCATGGGCTGCGGATGTCCAGCGCCATTCGAGTTCCCCGATCCGTTTTGGCTACATCGGCCACATCCAGCAGATCAAGGGTGTGCATACTCTGGTGGACGCCTTTGGCCGGCTACCCGAAGGCACTCCGGCCGCGCTCTTCATCTATGGCGATCCCACGCAGCAACCAGACTATGCACAAGCGCTACAGGCGCAGTCTGTGGCCAGCGTCCATTGGTCCGGTCCTTTTGCACGCTCCCAACTGGCCAGCGTACTAAGTGAACTTGATGTCGTCGTCGTGCCATCTCTCAGCTTTGAGGTGAATCCAACCGTAATCAAAGAAGCCTTCGCAGCGGGCGTTCCTGTGATCGTCAGCGATCAGCCTGGGGTGTGCGAGACGGTAGAACATGAAGTCTGTGGACTGCATTTTCGAACCGCAGATGCCGATGATTTGGCGTGCCAAATTGCCCGTATCGTCGAAAAACCTGAACTACTGCACCAATTGCGGCAAAGTATACCAGTCGTCAAAACAATCACGGAGAATGCACAGGAGATGATGACAATTTATGCACAACTTCATTCAGAGATATAATCATGGCAATGACCCTGAGTCCCTGGGAGAACTGCGGTGGCATACCATGACGCAAATCCTGGAAGTCATAGGGAAGGCGTTCAGCTGCAACCTTCGATGTAAGAAGCCAGCAACAGCGTACTTTGTTGTTCAGGAGATTCAACGGCTGACACCTTGGCTTGACTGGACGAAGGTATTGATATGATTACTATTATCGATTACGGCATGGGCAACCTGGGTTCTATTGTCAACATGCTCAAGCGAGTCGGTGCGGATGTGGCTGTTGCGTCTAGTGCGACCGCTGTTTCTGCCGCCGATAAGCTCATTATTCCTGGTGTCGGCGCTTTCGATCATGGCATGGCAGGGATGAACAATGGATGGATTGACGTCCTGAATGAAGCTGTCATTCATCGCGGCGTACCTGTGCTGGGCATCTGTTTAGGCATGCAACTGATGTGTCGATCCAGTGAGGAAGGGCATCTTCCCGGCCTTGGGTGGATTGACGCCCACGTGAAACGTTTTCGCGTGAATGATGCGCCCACTCTGAAGGTTCCACATATGGGCTGGAACACCGTTACGGTAGTCAAGCCCAATCCTTTGATAGAAGTCGGCCAAGACGAACAGCGCTTTTACTTCGTTCATTCCTACCATGTGGTTTGCAGCCATCCCGAAGATGTTCTGGCTGTCACGCATCACGGCTATCACTTTGCAGCAGTTGTCAGCCATGCGAATATTTTCGGCGTGCAGTTCCATCCGGAAAAGAGTCATCGCTTCGGTATGGACCTGATGAAGAAGTTTGTGGAATTCTGATGCTCAAACACCGTGTCATACCATGCCTTTTGCTGCGCGGTGGAGGGTTGGTCAAAACTCTGAAGTTCGCCAACCCCAAGTACGTAGGCGATCCAATCAATGCAATTCGCATCTTCAACGACAAAGAAGTCGATGAATTGATGGTATTAGATATCGTAGCCAGCAAAGAGCATCGAGCGCCGAATTTTGCATTGATCGAGCAGTTTGCGAGCGAATGCTTTATGCCGCTCTGCTACGGCGGCGGCATCCGGACGATTGCGCAGGCGCAACAATTGTTCTCGTTAGGTGTGGAGAAGATCTGCTTGCAGACCGCAGTTCTGGAGGACCTTTCCGTGGTCACACGCCTGGCTGATCGTTTCGGCAGCCAGGCTGTCCTGGTATCCGTTGACATCAAGCGCAATTGGCTCGGCAAGCCGGACCTCTATGCAGCCGCTACCGGCAAGACCGTGAAACAGCCTTGGCTGGAGTTCTCGCGACGGGTAGTCGCGGCCGGAGCAGGGGAGCTAGTGGTGAATGCCGTGGATCGTGACGGCACACTGATAGGCATGGACCTTGCCCTGATCCGGGAGGCATGTGCGGACTTATCCGTGCCGGTGATCGCCATGGGAGGAGCGGGCAGTCTCGCTGACATCAAAGCCGCGACTGATGCAGGCGCCAGCGCGGTGGCAGCAGGGGCCTTTTTTGTCTTTCATGGACCGCATCGCGCTGTCTTGATCACATATCCTCAATATCATGAGTTGGAGAATCTGTGGAGATCAAATCGTGGAGAGTAGCTATCAGATTTGTACCCGCTGTGTGATGGATACCAGTGCCCCCGATATTGTTTTTGACGAACACGGGGTATGCAACTTTTGCCGCGAAATGTTGTCGCGATCGTCACCGATCCTTTTTAGAGATCCCGCCCAACGACAGCAAGCACTTGACGCATTGGTGGAGAAAGTCAAGAACGACGGCAAAGGCAAGACGTATGACTGCATCGTGGGTGTATCTGGAGGGGTAGATAGCTCGACAGCCCTGGTGTATGCCGTCAAGCTCGGGCTGCGTCCACTTGCGGTTCACATGGATAACGGATGGAACTCCGAACTGGCGCAAAACAACATAGCAAATCTGGTGCGCGGGCTAGGGGTTGACCTATACACACACGTTATCGATTGGGACGAATACCGGCAATTGATGCAGGCATTCTTTGACGCTGATGTGATCGATGTTGAGTTACTGTATGATAATGCTTTGTTGGCCGTGAACCATCAGCAGGCTGCAAGGTTTGGATTGAGATACATCTTGGCTGGCACGAACGAAGCCACTGAGGGTATGTCGATGCCGATGACCTGGAATTGGCTCAAGTATGATAAGCGGAACATTCAAGCATTGGCGCAACAATTCGGCAAGGTACGACTAAGAACATTTCCCGCGATCGGTACCTATGGTTACTTGTGGTATACGATGGTTCGCAGGATCACATGGGTTTCTTTTCTAGACTACGTTGAGTACAACAAATCCGATGCGCTGGGCATGCTACAACGTGAGTATGGCTACAAACCGTATCCATACAAACACTACGAATCAATATTTACACGTTTCTATCAAGGCTACATTCTTCCGAAGAAATTCGGAGTGGACAAACGACGCGTGCATTTCAGCACATTGATTGTCTCCCAACAGATGGAGCGGGGTGAAGCCCTGGAAATTCTGAAGGGAATGCCATACCCCTCCCCAAAAGCGCTAGAGGAGGACATACTATATTTTATCAAGAAGATGAATTGGACCAGGTCGCAGTTGGACGAGTACCTCAGTCGCGCTGCAAAACCACACACAGACTATCCTTCAGAGAAGCGACTGTGGGATTCCTTGAATCGGTGGACATTCTGGGCTAGGTGGCACTTGGGGCGCCTTATTGCCCGATAACTACATCAACCGGCCTTTGGAGGGTAGACCTTCCATGACCGCGGAGATTAACAAGAATTTCCTGTCAGTCAGGATCGTTTGACCGGCCATGTGTTTCCAGGGAAGTAACTTCCATCGCTCGATCACAGCAGGTTGAGCAGATCTCCGGTGCCATTCGAGACTCAGGTGATCACGAGTTGAATGGCTTCTTCAGAAGTCGGTTTATCTTCCCGTTGGCTATCATTGATACAGTTATGAAATCACTCATTACCGGCGGTGCGGGCTTCATCGGCTCCCATGTTGTACATTCCTGTCTGACCCTTGGTCATGAGGTCGTAGTGCTGGATGACCTGAGCGGCGGCTTTCAGGACCAGATACCGGCGGGAGCAGCGTTTGTTCAGGGCAGCGTGACTGATTATGCTTTGATACAACGGCTGTTCGTCCAACACCGCTTCGACCACGTCTACCACTTGGCAGCTTATGCCGCCGAGGGGTTGTCGCACTTTATCCGCCGCTTCAACTACACCAACAACCTGATCGGCAGCGTCAATCTGATCAACGAGGCTGTTAAGCACGACGTCAAGTGCTTTGTCTTCACCTCGTCGATCGCCGTCTACGGCGTCAACCAACTGCCCATGACCGAGGACCTGACGCCGCAGCCGGAGGATCCCTACGGCATCGCCAAGTACGCTGTCGAGCGGGACCTGCGCGCCGCCCATGAGATGTTCGGCCTCGACTACATCATCTTCCGGCCCCACAACGTCTACGGCGAGAACCAAAACATCGGCGACCGTTACCGCAACGTCATCGGCATCTTCATGAACCAGATCATGCAGCGCCAGCCCATGACCATCTTCGGCGACGGCAGCCAGACGCGCGCCTTCAGCTACATCGACGACGTGGCGCCCGTCATCGCCCGCAGCGTGGACGTGCCTGCGGCCTACAACCACGTCTTCAACGTCGGCGCGGATCAGCCCTACACCGTGCAACACCTGGCCGAAACCGTAGCCAGTGCCTTCGGCATTGCGCCCCAGATACAGTACCTGCCGGCCCGCAACGAGGTGCAGCACGCCTATCCCGACCACAGCAAGGCACGCCAGATGTTTGGCCAGGACGCCGCTGTGCCGTTGGAGGAAGGCGTGACGCGCATGGCTGCCTGGGCTCAACGCGTTGGCGCTCGCCAGGGCCAGCCCTTCGGCGACATCGAGATCACCCGCAACCTACCGCCCAGTTGGCAACCATGACCCAAGACCTAAAACCTCTTGTGGCTATCGTCATCCTCACCTGGAACCAGCGCGACCTGACCCTGGACTGCTTGGCGTCGTTGGCTGCGATGGCATATCCGTCCGAGCGGTTGCAGCTCATTGTCGTCGACAACGGTTCAGACGATGACACGGTTTCGGCTATCCGAGTACGCTTCCCGAACATCACGGTATTGGAGAACGGAGACAACCTCGGCTTCGCCGAGGGCAATAACGTAGGCATCCGCCATGCGCTTGAGGGGCCGGCTGAATACATCATGCTGCTCAACAACGATACGATAGTTGATGCGCAGATGCTGTCGATCCTGATCCAGACTGCCCAGCAAGATGCCAGGATCGGCGTTGTGACCCCCAAGATCTACTACTACGATGATCCCACACGTATCTGGTGTGCCGGCGCAAGCATCGATTGGAGAACCGGTGGATCAACGCGCCTGAAGGCTGAGTTGATCGATCACGACTCTAACAGTCAAGCCCATGATGTGGATTTTGCCAGCGGCTGCGCCATGTGTTGGCGCCGACAAGCGATTGAACAGACCGGCTTGCTCGACCCTCGTTTCTTCATCTACTACGAAGAGACGGACTGGTGCGTGCGTGCGCAGAGAACTGGTTGGCGAATCGTGTATCAGCCACAAGCCCGACTCTGGCATCGCATCTCTGCTGCCATGGGTACGGCTTCACCCGCAACGGACTATTACATGACGCGCAACGTCATGCTCTTCCTGGGAAAGAACTTGCGCGGTTTTCCCCGTGCTCTCACCCTGTCACGTGTCACTGCTCGCAGCTTATTGGCCATCGCGGCCTACAGTGTGAAATCCCACAAGGGCGCACGACGGCCTAATCGCAATGCGCGGACCCTGGCATTGCGTGATGCGCTCTTGGGACGATGGGGACGCATGGGCCAGGATGTTGCAGCCATTTGTTACCCAGGCCGAAAATGAACACGTTAGGTCGACAAGCTTCTTCGAGCAGCAGTTGGCTACGCAAGCTGCCGCGCCCCGCCAAGCGCTTCCTGAACGCGCTTTACTGGGTTTCATATGATTTTCGTGATGCTTTGGCCGAGGCCATTGGTTGCGTGCCCTCCCATACAGTCCGTCTCTGGTTGTATCGGGAGGTTCTGAAGGTAGCTATCGGGACACGATCCAGTGTTCACCGTGGATGCCGTTTCTATTTGCCGTCTGCTGTTCGCATCGGCAGCCATTCCGTTGTCAATCGAGACGTTTTGCTTGATGGCCGTATGGGATTGGCAATCGGCGACAACGTAAGCATCTCAGAGGGCGTAGCCATTTTCACGCTAGAGCACGACCCCAACAGTGCTGCCTTTGACAGTCGTGGCGCAGCAGTGCAAATCGAGGACTTCGTCTTCGTGGGCGCACGCGCCATTGTCCTGCCAGGCGTGACCGTTGGGCGAGGAGCTGTGGTTGCGGCCGGCGCCGTGGTGACGCGCGACGTGGAGCCATTTGTCATTGTCGGCGGCGTGCCAGCCAAGCCTATTGGCCAGCGAACCCGCGACTTGCGCTATCAGTTGGACTATCGCAAGTTCCTGGGCTGACCATGCGCGTCCTCTTACTCTCCACCTGGTTTCCCCACCCGCCCGACAACGGTTCCAAGCTGCGCGTCTATCACCTACTGCGTGCGCTCGGGCAGGCCCACGAAGTCTCGCTGCTCTCCTTTGCCTTTGCCACGGCTAGACCTGAGGATGCCGCGCCGCTACGTCAGTGGTGCCAGCAGGTCGAAGTCGTGGAAATCGATCCCTTCGCCGCCAACCGGGCCGGCGCGCTGCGCACCTTCCTGTCCCCGTCCCCGGTGGCGGCCCGCCCCCTACCGGCCATGAGCCAGGCCGCGGCCCGCTGGTTACAGGGGCAGCCCTTCGACGCGGTGATCGCCTCCACCGAGATGATGGCGGCCTACGCCTTACAAGCGCTGTCGGCCACAGCCACAATCCTCGAGGAGCACAACTCGCTGACTCGCTGGATGCAGGAGCGCTATGACGAGCAGACCAACGCCGTCCAGCGGCTGCGCTGTTGGGCCAGTTGGCAGAAGACCCGCCTGTACGAAGCTCGCCTCTTCAAGCAGTTCGATCTGGTGACAATGGTCTCGGCCCAGGATCAGGCCGTCTGCCGCGCTGACCTGCCCGGCTACCGCGGCCGCGTGGAGGTCGTCCCCAACGGCGTAGACTGCGCGCACAACCTTCCCGGCCTTGCTCAGCCGCCACCGGCCAGCCTGGTCTTCAACGGCAGCCTGACCTACAGCGCCAACCACGACGCCATGCGCTGGTTCCTGGCCGAGGTCTACCCGCGCATCCGGGCGCAGGTCCCCGGCGTCTCGCTCACCATCACCGGCTCGACGCAGGGCGTGGACCTGGCCGGGCTTGCCCTGGACGACACGGCGACCCTCACCGGCTTCGTGGACGACGTGCGTCTCCCTGTGGCCGGGGCCGCCGTGGCCGTGGCGCCCATCCGCCAGGGCGGCGGCACCCGCCTCAAGATCCTGGAGGCCATGGCCCTGGGCACGCCGGTGGTGGCCACGTCCAAGGGCGCCGAGGGGCTAGACGTCGTGGACGGCGAGCACCTGCTGCTGGCCAACGACCCGCACCACTTCGCCGCGCAGGTCGTGGCGCTGCTGGCTGACGCCGCCCTGCGCGCCCGCCTGGCCGCCAACGCCCGCCGCCTGGTCGAGCAACGCTACGACTGGGACGCCATCGGCCGCCGCTTCACAGCGCTGGTGGAGGATGCCGTCCGGCGACGCGCTCAGCCATGAGAGCATCCTCCGCCTTCCCAATTCGCAGAATTCGCCAAATTCGCGGCAAGGAACTCCGGGACGCCATCGGCCGGCGCTTCACGGCGCTGGTGGAGGAGACGGTGCAGGCGCGCCTGACGCATAGGTAGTGAACAGATGGGCATGACCGTAGGATTTGCACTTGTGTACCATCTATGGTACAGTAAGCGGCGTTGAACAACGAACCCACCCTGCGCGTCGTCTTCTTTCGCAGCGAACTTGGCCGCGAGCCTGTACGCGAGTGGCTCAAAGAGCTAGATCGGGACGATCGCAAAGTCATCGGCGAGGACATCAAACTGGTGCAGTTTCGCTGGCCGTTGGGTATGCCGCTGGTGGGCAAGCTGGAGCCAGACCTGTGGGAAGTGCGCAGCCGGCTGCCAGGTGGACGAATCGCACGCGTCTGCTTCACCGTGGAACATGGCGAGATGGCGCTGTTGCATGGGTTCATCAAGAAGACACAGAAGACGCCAGTTTCCGATCTGGAACTAGCACGCCAGCGCCGCAAACTCTGGCTAGATAGGTGAAAGCATGAACAAGTACACGGGCAGCGACTTCGACGATTTTCTGGCCGAAGAGGGTATCCTGGAAGAAGTGACCGCCAGAGCGCACAAACGCCTCCTGGCGCTTCAGTTGCAGGACGCCATGGACGAGGTGCAGATCAGCAAGAGCGAGCTGGCGGGGCGTCTCCAGACCAGCCGTTCCCAGGTCGATCGCCTGCTGGATCCGAACAATACCGCTGTGACGCTGGACTCGCTGGAGCGGCTGGCGCGCGCGGTTGGCAAGCAGTTAGTCGTCCGCTTGGCTTGACAACCGCACTTGCTGCTGGCCGAAGATGCCTTAACCTTGGAACTACGCAGCAACGCCCGTCGCCTGGTCGAGCAACGCTACGACTGGGACGCCATCGGCCGGCGCTTCGTGGCGCTGGTGGAGGAGACCGTGCAGGCGCGCCGCCCTTTGCCAGGCAACAAATCCTGAGGTAGAATAATGACAGACATTGATCCAGAGGACCTTGTCGCTGTCTTGCGGCGCATCCATGATCAGGCGCGTTCAGAAAACCTCCGCATCACGCAACATGCGCAGCAGGAGATGGTGGCAGAGGAAATCACTCTCGACCAGCTTGAAGAAGTACTTGGGACGAGCGAACTCCTGGAGAACTATCCGCAACATCAGCGAGGCGCCTGTTGTTTGCTCGCTGGGCGAACGAGTGACGGACGCCCGCTGCATGTTGTCTGCACCACTGCACAACCAGTCCTGATCGTGATTACAGTCTATGAGCCAAAACTGCCGAAATGGATTACACCGAGACAAAGGAGAGCCAGATGATGAACTGTAGCATTGAGGGCTGCCCAGGAGCCTATGAACCGAGGTCGATTGTGCATACCGTGCGCTTTCGAGGACAGACAATCGTAATTGACAACGTGCCTGCTGAAGTTTGCTCGCTGTGTGGCGACGTGTTGTTGACACCTGCAACGGTGCGCCAGATCGAGGCGCTGCTGCGCACGGCTGCGCCGCCGGTACGCATGGTTCCGCTCTATGAGTACGCATGACTTCACGCTGTTCAGTCAGTTCGTAACCGTCTATCGAGTCAAGCATCGACGTGAAGCCTACCGCTGAACATCTGACCCCCCGCTAACAAATGCGCCTGGTCCAGCAGCGCCACGGCTGGGACTTCATCGGCCGGCGCTTCGTGGCGCTGGTGGAGGAGACGGTGCAGGCGCAGCGCCCTTTGTCGTCTGATGGCAGTTGAGGTAGAATATCGTCAACTATGAATCGCACTCATCGAGACGGCTGGTATCCAACCATGACCAGACAACTCACTTACAAGGGCTATTCGGCAACGGTTGAGTTTGACGTAGAGGACCGTTTGTTCTTTGGTCGTGTGAACGGCATCGCCGATATCGTCACCTATCATGGCGAGAACGCAGATGAGTTAGTTCGGGCCTTCGAGGAAGCTGTCGATGGTTATCTGGCTATGTCCGAGCAATTAGGACGCGCGCCGCAGTAGCGCAGGAGTGTAACCCATGACAACGCAAGCCCCCTCGCCAGTCACCGTTCTGTCGCCATCTCCCTGGCCAGCCGCCGCGCCGCAGGAGGCGATCCTGCGCCGCCGCTTGCTGGAGGTGTTGCAAACGCCCGTCCAGCCCGAGAGTGTAAGCTACGAGGAGTTCCTGGCCTGGGCTGACGAGGACACCCTGGCCGAGTGGGTCGATGGAGAGATCATCATGACCAGCCCTGCATCGAATCTGCATCAGGACCACGCCCGTTTTTTGACAGCCGTCTTGAGTGTGTTCGTCGAAGTTCACGCCCTGGGTGTGATTCGCCCCGCGCCATTTCAGATGAAGCTGGCCCAGGGCAGGGAGCCTGACCTGCTCTTTGTCGCTGCTGAACACTTGCCCCGCCTGCGCGAGACCTATCTGGACGGCCCTGCCGACCTGGTCATCGAAATCGTTTCCCCTGAGAGCAGAGCGCGCGATCGCGGGGCTAAATTCTACGAATACGAGTCTGGCGGTGTGAGCGAATACTGGCTGCTCGACCCCCAGCGCAACTGGGCCGAGTTCTACCACCTGGAGGCCGGCAGGTACCGGCTGGTTTTTGCCCNCGAGGAAGGCCAGTTCCGCTCCACCGTCCTCCCCGGGTTCTGGCTGCGCGTCGAGTGGCTCTGGCAGCAACCCCTGCCCCCCGTCCTTGACGTGCTCCGCGAGCTGGGCCTGGTTTGATGACTTGTGAAGTGATAGCGTGATCGAACCACCAGTCGCCCAACCTGATCCACCCA
>Ga0056914_10002016_pt1 | contig 13455 bp, 15 predicted proteins | sample TNRBio252014_DNA_FD_55168 | JGI IMG/M metagenome (GOLD analysis project Ga0056914, IMG submission 55168) | Wastewater treatment Type I Accumulibacter community from EBPR Bioreactor in Madison, WI, USA - TNR Reactor_6/25/2014_ DNA | ecosystem: Engineered > Bioreactor > EBPR > Anaerobic-Aerobic >...
GGTTCGGGTTCCGGTTCGGGTTCCGGTTCGGGTTCCGGTTCCGGTTCCGGTTCCGGTTCCGGTTCCGGTTCCGGTTCGGGTTCCGGTTCGGGTTCGGGCTCGGGTTCGGGCTCGGGTTCCGGCTCCGCCGGTTCCGGCGCCACGACCGCTTCGCGGTCGGGCGCTCCTGTCTGGCCAAGGGCATCGGCAAGGCGCGCGGATGCCCGCTGGAGCGCCGAAGCCTCCACCGCTCCGGCCGGCGCCGCGACGGGTGGCGACACTCTCAGCGTATCGTCGATCAGCTGGTCAAAGGCGTTGAAGACGCACTGGCAATAGCCGCATTTGACCTTTCCGGCCTTGGCCCGCAGCTGGTCCGAAGTCACCCGGAAGACCGTGTTGCAGGCGGGGCAGCGGGTGCGCATCAGGGCTTGGTTCCGGCCAGGCACACCCAGTCCTCGCAAAAATCGGCCACCTGCATCGGCAACCACTGGCCATAGATTGTCATGATCTCGTCCGCCTGTTCCCTGAGAATGCCCGACAGCACCAGCCGGCCGCCGCGCCGGACATGGGCGCAAATGGCCGGGGCAAGGAGGCGCAAGGGATTGGACAGGATGTTGGCCACGACCAGATCATACGCGCCGGTAACCGGTTGCGCCGAGTCGTGAAACGTGGCCATCACCCCGTTCCGTTCCGCATTGGCCCGGGCCGCTTCCACCGCCAGCGGGTCGATATCGACACCGGCGACGGTTCCGGCCCCGAGGCGGGCTGCCGCGATCGTCAGAATGCCCGATCCGCAGCCATAATCGAGAACCGAGCAGCCGGAGCGCACATTGCGTTCGAGCCATTCGAGGCAGAGGCGAGTCGTCGCATGCGAGCCCGTGCCGAAGGCCATTCCGGGGTCGAGAACGAGGTTGACCGCGGCAGGGTCCGGCGCTGCGTGCCAGGAAGGAACGATCCACAGGCGCTCCGATACGCGGATGGGATCGAACTGCGACTGGGTCAGCTGCACCCAGTTCTGCTCGGCGACTTCTTCGGCGGTCCATGCCGGCACCCCAGCCAGACCGGCCGCGACGCTCGCCCTTGCCAGCAGGGCGCCGACGTCGGCATCGGGCTCGAGCAGGGCAATGATCCGGGAACGGTTCCAGCCCGACGAGACGATCGAACCCGGTTCGCCGAACTGCGGTCGTTCGTCCGGCGTTCCGGCGTCGGCATCCTCGATGCTGGCGGAGAGTGCCCCGACATCGAGAAGCGCGTCGCACACCGGCTCGGCATGCGATGCGTCGGTCAGGAAACTGACGCTCTGCCAGCCCATCGCCTATGTCTTGACTTCGCCCTTTTCGGCGAGCTTCTTCTCAAGGTAGTGAATGCTCGTGCCGCCCTCGACGAAGCGCNCATCCTGCATCAGTTCCTGATGGAGCGGGATATTGGTCTTGATGCCCTCGATCCCCATTTCCGACAGCGCAATGCGCATGCGGCGAATCGCCTGCTCACGCGTGTCGCCGTAGGCGATCACCTTGCCGACCATCGAGTCGTAATGCGAAGGGACNGTATAGCCCTGGTAGATGTGCGAGTCGACGCGGATTCCCGGCCCGCCGGGCGGATGATAGAACGCGATCTTGCCGGGACAGGGAACGAACGTGAAGGGATCTTCGGCGTTGATCCGGCATTCGATGGCATGGCCGCGGAACGTGACATCCTTCTGCCGATAGCGCAGTTTCTCGCCGGCGGCGACCCGGATCTGTTCCTGGACGATGTCGATGCCGGTAATCGCCTCGGTCACCGGGTGCTCGACCTGAACGCGCGTGTTCATCTCGATGAAGAAGAACTCGCCGTTTTCGTAGAGGAATTCAAAGGTGCCGGCGCCACGGTAACCGATCTTGCGGCAGGCATCGGCACAGCGTTCGCCGATGCGGCTGATCAGGCGGGCCGGGATGTGCGGCGCCGGCGCCTCCTCGACCACCTTCTGATGGCGGCGCTGCATCGAGCAGTCGCGTTCGCCGAGATAGACGGCATTGCGGAACTGGTCGGCGAGAATCTGGATCTCCACGTGNCGCGGGTTCTCCAGATACTTCTCCATATANACCATCGGGTTGGCGAATGCCGCCTGCGCCTCGGCACGGGTCATCTGCACCGCGCTGACCAGCGCCGCTTCCGTATGAACCACGCGCATGCCGCGCCCGCCGCCGCCGCCGGCCGCCTTGATGATCACCGGATAGCCGACCAGCCGGGCCATCCGCACGATTTCTCTGGGGTCTTCCGGCAATGCGCCGTCGGAGCCGGGCACGCACGGAACGCCGGCAGCCTTCATCGCGTCCTTGGCGGACACCTTGTCGCCCATCAGGCGAATGGTGTCGGCGCGCGGGCCGATGAAGACAAAGCCGGACGACTCGACCCTCTCGGCAAAATCGGCGTTTTCCGAAAGAAAGCCGTANCCGGGATGGATCGCCTCGGCATCGGTCACTTCGGCCGCNGAAATGATCGCCGGGATGTTCAGGTAACTCAGGGCCGACTGTGGCGGGCCGATGCACACCGACTCGTCGGCCAGCTTGACATACTTGGCTTCGCGATCCGCCTCGGAATGGACGACGACGGTCTTGATGCCCAGTTCGCGACAGGCGCGCTGAACGCGCAAGGCAATTTCGCCCCGGTTGGCGATCAGGATCTTTCCGAACATGATTCGTTCAGCCGATTACGAACAGTGGCGCGCCAAACTCGACCGGTTCGCCGTTGTCGATCAGAATCGCCTTGATGACACCGGAGGCATCGGCCTCGATCTCGTTGAGGAGTTTCATGGCTTCGATGATGCACAGGGTATCGCCTTCCTTGACCACCTGGCCGACCTGGACAAAGGCCTCGGCTCCGGGCGAAGGAGCCCGGTAGAACGTGCCGACCATCGGCGACTTGACGACGTGCCCATCCGGAACATCATCCTCGTCGTCGACATTCACCGACGAGGCGGCCGGCGTGGCGCCCGGAAGCGCCACGGGAGCGGCATACTGCTGCGGCGGGGCGGCCGGCGCACCGTAGTTCTTGGCGATGCGTACCCTTTCCTCGCCTTCGGTCACCTCGAGTTCGGTAATTCCCGATTCCTGGACGAGATCGATGAGTTTCTTCAGTTTGCGCAGATCCATTGAGACTCCCTTCTGATTGGCGTCGATCCGACGCAATGTCCGGCGACTGCCGTGTTATTCGCTGCAGATTTTGTTGACCAGATACTCGAGCGCCAGGAGATAGCCCTCATGACCGAGGCCGGAGATCACCCCCATGGCCAGGTCGGAAAAGTGGGAATGATGCCGGAAGGGCTCCCGTGCATGGACATTCGAGAGATGCACCTCGATGAACGGGATCGCCACCGCCGCCAGCGCATCGCGCAACGCAATGCTGGTGTGTGTGTACGCCGCCGGATTGATGATGATGGCGCGCACCCCCTGCTCGCGTGCCGCGTGAATGCGCTCGATCAGTGCGCCTTCATGGTTGCTCTGGAAGGTCTCGAGTTCGACGTTGGCGCCTTCCGCCAGGCGCGCAAGCGCCAGGTTGATGTCCGACAGCGTCACGTGACCGTAGTGTTCGGGCTCGCGGATCCCCAGCAGGTTCAGGTTGGGGCCATGCATCACCAGGACTCGGGGTTTGTCGACCGGCACGCTCTCGGATTTTCGCTTCGTCATGCCCGCAAGTTTGCCGCAAATCGCCGCAATTTGTCCAGTCGACTCCAGGAGCGGCCTATTCCCGGAGCAAGGCGCGCAATGCGTCGGCGCGGATGCGCTCACGCGGCCGGCCATCACGCTGTTTCATCACCATGCGCTCCATCTGTGGCGGAAAGATCACCAGATTGGCTTCGGCGGTATCCGTCTCCATGACCAGGACCGCTTCGGCACGCTCGTTGCGCGGGTTGGCATGCTCGAATGCGATGCCGTGATTGAGCAGGAAGATCTCGACTTCCTTGGCGCTGTCGGCGAACAGGAGGATGTCGATCGGTGAATGCTCGCCGGCCGTTCCATCGAGAACCGGGCCGGCCAGATGAGGCGCATAGTCGGCAAGCAGTTCCAGCAGATTCAGCGCGCTCCGGCGCATGGCCCGAATCAGCTCCGGATGGGCCTCTTCCTGATAGAGACTGCGGTAGGCCCGCAACTCCGCCTCGACCTCGGCATTGTCCGGATAGGCGGCATGTTCCGGCAGACCCAACTGGCGCGCCGCCTTGCGCTTGGCGTGATGGTAGTCGGNGATGCCATNCTCNGCCATCAGGCGGGCNGCGGCGCTGGCAATGCTGGCTCGGACGCCGCTGCTNGGACGGGGCCGTTCATGACGGGACATGGGAAAAGCGATCAAGGTAGAATCGCCCTCATTCTATCGGGTCCAGGCGACATGCACATTCATATTCTGGGTATCTGCGGCACCTTCATGGGCGGCGTCGCGCAACTGGCGGCGGCTTCCGGGCACAAGGTCACCGGGTGCGACGCCAATGTTTATCCGCCGATGAGCGACCAGTTGCGCGCCGCCGGCGTCGACCTGATCGAGGGTTTCGACGCCGGCCAACTGGCCCTGCAACCCGACACCTTCCTCATCGGCAACGCGATCTCGCGCGGCAATCCGCTGCTCGAAGCCATACTCGACCAGAACCTGCCCTATGTTTCCGGTCCGCAGTGGCTGGCCGAGCACGTATTGCGGGGCCGCTGGGTGCTCGGCGTCGCCGGCACGCATGGCAAGACCACCACCGCCGCGATGCTGGCGTGGATCCTCGAGGATGCGGGTCTGCTGCCCGGCTTCCTGATCGGCGGGGTGCCGATGAACTTCCCGGTCTCGGCGCGCCTCGGCAGCACGCCGTTCTTCGTCATCGAGGCCGATGAATACGACACCGCGTTCTGCGACAAGCGGTCCAAGTTCGTGCATTACCGGCCGCGAACCGTGGTCCTGAACAATCTCGAATTCGATCATGCCGACATTTTTGACGATCTTGCAGCGATCGAGACGCAATTNCACCATCTTGTGCGAACCCTTCCGGGCAACGGGCTGATCGTCTCCAACGCCGCGGAGCAGTGCCTGGAGCGCGTCCTGAAACGCGGATGCTGGACGCCGGTCGAGCGGTTCAACGACCCGTCCGGGTACCGGGTCAGCGGCGACGATGCCAGCGGCGAACTCGTTCTGCATTCCCGGCAGGGTGAACTCGGGCGCATCGTCTGGGCACTTTCGGGCGAGCACAACCGCGCCAACGCCTGCGCCGCCCTGCTTGCCGCCCGCCATGCCGGGGTGCCGCTCGACAAGGGCATGGAAGCGCTATCGCGTTTCGTCAACGTCAAGCGGCGGATGGAGGTTCGCGGAACCGTCCGCGAGGTAACGGTGTACGACGATTTCGCCCACCATCCGACCGCCGTCGCGACGACCGTCGCCGGGCTGCGCCGCCGGGTCGGGCGAGCGCGCATCATTGCCGTGCTCGAGCCACGCTCGAACACGATGAAGCTCGGCGTCATGAAGAGCCGGCTGCCCGGCAGTCTCGCCGAATCGGATGCGGTCTTCTGTTATGCCGCCAACCTCGGATGGGATGCCCGCGAGGCGCTGGCGCCGCTGGGCGCCAAGGCGGTCGTCGACGACGATCTCGACCGGCTGGTGCGAACGATCGTCGCCGGAGCCCGTCCCGGCGACCACGTTCTGGTGATGAGCAACGGCGGGTTCGGCGGCATTCACGGCAAGCTGCTGGCCGCGCTGGCTGGCTGAACGTGCGGCGGCGCGTCGCGACGGGCGATTGCCGCCGCCTGGAGGGCCGCCCCTCGTGTATCAGTGCTCCAGCGACTCGACGACAGCCAGCGCGGTCATGTTGACCAGACGGCGCACCGTCGATGTCGAGGTCATGACATGGACCGGACGGGCCGCGCCGAGCAGAATCGGGCCGATGGTCACGCCCTCGCCGCCGGTCATCTTGAGCAGATTGAAGGCGATGTTCGCGGCGTCGATGTTGGCATGACGAGCAGGTTGGCTTCGCCCTTGAGCGGGGACTCGGGGTTCGCTTCGCGACGGATGTCGTCCGACAGCGCCGAATCGCCGCGCATTTCACCGTCGATCTCGAGATCATGGGGAGACCTNGCGCACAGCAAGGCGGCGGCACGGCCCATCTTGCGCGCCGATTCCGATGAACTGGACCCGAAGTTCGAGTGCGAGAGCAGCGCCACCTTGGGGTGGATGCCGAAGCGCCTGACCTGGTCGGCGGCAGTCAGCGTCATCTCGGCAACTTCCTCGGCGCTCGGGTTGTCGTTGATATGCGTGTCGCAGATGAACAGCGAGCGTCCCGGCAGCATCAGGTAATCCATTGCCGCGAGAGTCTGGACTCCCGGGCGCTTGCCNATGACCTGGCGGATCACCCCNAGGTGATGCTTGTACTGGCCGGTCATGCCACAGAGCAGACCGTCGGCGTAACCGAGCTTGAGCAGTATCGCGCCGATCACTGTCGGCTTGCGGCGCAAGGCTTCCTTCGCCAGCGAGGGCGTCACGCCGTGGCGGACCATCAGTTTGTGATACGCCGTCCAGCATTCGCGATAGCGCTCGTCGGATTCCGGATTGACGATATCGAAATCGACACCCGGCCTGATGCGCAGATTGGCCCTTTCCAGCCGATGCTCGATGACGGAAGGCCGGCCGATCAGGATGGGACGGGCGAAACGCTCCTCGACGACGATCTGGGCGGCGCGCAGCACCCGCTCGTCTTCTCCCTCGGCATAGATGATGCGCTTTCCCCGGGCCTGGCGGGCAGCCTGGAAGATGGCGCGCATGCCGACCCCCGTGTGATAGACGAACTCGGAGAGCCGCGCATCGTAGGCATGCCAGTCGGTGATCGGGCGCGTGGCGACGCCCGAAGNGATGGCCGCCCGGGCCACGGCGGGTGCGATCCTGACGATCAGGCGCGGGTCGAAAGGCTTGGGAATCAGGTATTCCGGACCGAAGGACAACTCATGCCCGGGATACGCCATGGCGACCTCGTCGGTGACTTCAGCCTCGGCCAGATCGGCGATCGCCCGGACGCTGGCCATCTTCATCTCCTCGGTGATGCGGGTCGCGCCAACGTCGAGCGCGCCGCGAAAGATGAAGGGAAAGCAGAGAACGTTGTTGACCTGATTGACATAGTCGGAGCGCCCGGTGGCGATGATGACGTCGGGGCGCACCTCGCGCGCCAGCTCCGGCATGATCTCCGGGATGGGGTTGGCCAGCGCGAAGACCATCGGCTTTTCGGCCATCCCGGCGACCATCTCCGGCTTCAGCACACCGGCGGCGGAAAGGCCGAGGAAGATGTCGGCGCCGACCATCGCGTCGCCCAGTGTGCGATCGGCGGTCTCGCGGGCATAGCGGGCCTTGGTGGGTTCCATGTTGGCGTCGCGACCGCGGTAGATCACGCCCTTGGAATCGCAGACGGTGACGTTCTCGCGGCTGACGCCGAGTTGGCACCACAAGTTGAGGCAGGAAATCGCGGCGGCGCCGGCGCCGGAACAGACGACCTTGACCTCCCCGATCTTCTTGCCGACGACTTTCAGGCCGTTCAGCATGGCGGCCGCGGAAATGATCGCCGTGCCGTGCTGGTCGTCATGGAAGACGGGAATGTTCATCCGTTCCTTGAGCTTCTCCTCGATGTAGAAGCACTCGGGCGCCTTGATGTCTTCGAGATTGATGCCGCCCAGGGTCGGCTCCATCGCGGCGATGATGTCGATCAGCCGGTCCGGGTCGTTCTCGGCCAGTTCGATGTCGAAGACGTCGATGCCGGCGAACTTCTTGAAGAGACAGCCCTTGCCTTCCATCACCGGCTTGGCCGCCAGCGGGCCGATGTTGCCCAGGCCAAGGACGGCGGTGCCGTTGGTGACGACGCCGACGAGGTTGGCGCGCGAGGTGTAGTCGGCGGCCGTCGCCGGATCGTCGGCGATCGCGTCGCAGGCGGCGGCGACCCCCGGCGAATAGGCAAGCGCGAGGTCGCGCTGATTGATCAGGCTCTTGGTGGGACGGACCGAGATCTTGCCCGGCGANGGCAGGCGATGATATTCAAGTGCGGCTTCGCGCAGATCCTTTTCCACGAACTTTCCTCCGGGTTTCTGCCATTGGGCGAAACGCGCTAGATTACCGGAAAGCCTCCCGGGCGGCAAAGCGTAATTATGAATTCCCGGGCTCGGAAACCGTACGCGAAAGCCAGCCTGATGGTTCGCGTCGCCGGATTCCCCATCATGCCTTTGCCGGATGGCGGGTCAGCCGGACCGCCACCAGGAAACTGACCGCGATGATCGCCACCAGCAGAAAGCCGAAGGTCAGTTCCTTGCCTTCGCTCCAGTCGCTGACCTCCGGCGAGACCATGCGCGCGATGCCGAAGCCGGCGACCAGCAGGCTGACGCCGGAAACCGCCAGCGCCATGACCCGCGAGGCGACCAGCGCCACCTCGTCGGCACGGGCGATCAGGCGGGCGATCCACAGCCCGTTGATGCCGTCGGTCAGCAACATGCCGAGCATGAACAGCAGCGCCAGCACCAGTGCATCCTGCCAGCCGCCGAACTGCGTGGCGGTCAGCGCAAAAAAAGCCGCCTGGGACAACGTGTCGAACGAAAGGGCGAACAGCGCACCGACGAGGGCGATCAGCAATGGATGGGAGACGCGCCCCAGCCTGCCGAGCAGTCTTCCCTTGAGGCCGGCCGGCTTCACCACTTCGTCCGGTCCGGCGCGCAGGGCCGCGCCGAGATTGAGGCTGCCGAGTGCGACCAGGAAGGCGATCGAAATCAGCGAACCCAGCGTGCCGAACCACTCCGGCACCTCCCACTGGCCGGCGATGGCCGAAACCCCCAGCGCGATCGCCATCACCACCGCGCCGTGGCCGAGTGAAAAAAGGGTGCCGCAGAAGCGGGCAAGACGTGGATTGCCGCAGGCGTTGTAGCGCGTCAGGCCGTCGATGGTCGCCAGATGGTCGGCATCGAAGCCGTGCTTCATGCCGAGCACGAAGGTCAGTATCAGCAGCGACAGCCAGTCGGTGGGCAGGGTGTCCATGGCGATTGTATGAAGTCGTGGAGAATCTTCATACAAATGGCGCGCCAGTGCAACACGATGCGGCCATCCTGCCGCGGCAGGACATTCGGCTCCCCGTCATTCGTCGGCAACCCGCTGCGCCGCGGACTGGAAACCTGCGATTCAATGTCCGCGCAGGGCGTTGAGCAGGATGGCGATGGTGCTGCCATTGTGAGCCACGCTCGAGGCAACGGGCGACAGTTTTCCGGCAGCGGCGGCGGCCAGGATGCCGGTATTGGTGGCGATGGTCAGGCGGAAGTTGGCAGCGATGCGCCGCATCGTCGCGCTGGCGAATTCCCTGGCGTCCGCAACCCGCTCGATACCATCCTCCAGCAGGGCGACGTCGGCGGTCAGGCGGGCGATGTCAGCGCCCTTCTGCATGGCGATACCGACGTGCGCGCCAGCCAGCGCCGGGGCGTCGTTGATGCCGTCGCCAACGAAGGCGATACGGGCGCCGTCGGCTTTCATGCGGGCGACCAGTTCGGCTTTCTGCTGGGGCAACAACTCGGCGTGAAACTCGTCGATGCCCAGTTGCCGGGCGAGTTCCTCCGCCCGGTCCCGATGGTCGCCGGTGAGCATGACGATGCGCTGGATGCCCAGCGTGCGCAGACGATGCAGCGTCTCGCGGCTGGCTGGACGGACTTCGTCCTTGAGCCCGATGATGCCGAGCAGCTTGCCTCCGAAACCGATATAGAGAAGCGTCTTCCCCTGCCGGAAAAGCGCGTCCAGCCTGCTGCGATGACGGCCGATCGGCACACCTTCGTCTTCCTCGACGAAATGGCGCGAGCCGACGACGATGCGTTGGCCGTCGATCATGCTGGCTACGCCATGGGCGGCAATGAACTCGACTTCCTTGTGATCGAAATGCCGGCCGTGATGTTTACGCGCTGCGTCGACGACGGCGAGCGCCAGGGGATGAAAGTAGTGCTCCTCGACCGAGGCGGCGAGATCGATGATGTCGTTCGCCGAGTAGTGCGGGTCGAAGGCGATGGCGTCGGTCACGGCAAGCTGGCCGGAGGTCAGCGTGCCGGTCTTGTCGAAAACGAAGGTGTCGGCGTTGGCCAGGCGTTCGACGGCATCGCCGCCCTTGAACAGGATGCCCTGCCGGCCGGCGCGGTGCATTCCCGCCTTGAACGCGACGGGGGTGGCCAGCTTGAGCGCGCAGGAATAGTCGGCCTGCAGCACNGCCGCGGCCCGCTGCCAGTCGCCGCTCAGCAGCCAGGTGGNGCCGGCCAGCCCGAGCACGGCGGGCACCAGGCGGTCGGCGAGGCGCGCAGCGCCCAACTGGGACTGGCTCTTGGCCACCAGCGACTGTTCCACGTAGTCGGCGATGCGGGCGGCCGCCGTGTTGCGGCCGACATGCTCGGCATAGACCCGCAGACGCCCCTCTTCGACGACGGTGCCGGAGAGGACCTTGTCGCCGCGCTTCCTGGCCACCGGCCGGCTCTCCCCGGTCATCGCCGATTCGTTGAGGATCGCTTCGCCGCCGAGGACCGTGCCGTCCACCGCCACGGTCGAGCCTGCGGCGACGATGACGGTCATGCCGACTTCGACGGCATCGCTTGCGATCTGCTGCTCCTGGCCATCGATCTCGACCCATACCCACCCNGTGTCGGGCCGCAGCAGCGCCTTGAGCAGTTCGTCGGAGCGCCGGGCGATCGATTGTTCAAGGTATTCCCCCAGGGCCAGCATGAAGCTCGTGGCGTTGGCGGCGGTGAAGTCGCGGCGGGCGGCGGAGATGGCAACNGCCAGGGCCTCGAGCACGTGTGACGTGATGCCTTCGTTGCGCAGATTCTCGACGGCCTCGGCAAANACGGGGATGGCGACGGNCAGAGTCGCCGGCATCAGCAGGCTTTGCGGCACGAGCTGCTGGCCGACGAGCAAGGCGCCGCTGCTCATGACAGCCCACAGGCCGTCGTGGCGATCGATCCCTGCCNGCAGCCGCCCGGCGCCCGCAACATCCAGCTTGAGCAAGGAATCGCCCAGGGACTCGATGCTCGTCTCGGTCGGCTCGAAGTCGACGGTCAGGGAACGGGCGACGGGGTTCAGCCGTGCGGCACAGACGCCATGCAGATTCCGCACGGCGCGAACCGTGCCGACGGGGTCGATCGGACCCGAGGCGCGATAGCGGAAGCGCACCCGCTCAGGCAGNNGGTGGACGGCCCGGACGGCGACGAACGGGCAAGCCGCGGCGGGCCTGTTCACGCTCAGCCCCGTGTTTCGGCCTCGACCTCGGCGCGGATGTCGGCCACCTGCTCCTTGATCTCCTCGAAGCCCCCGGCGATGCCGGCGTACAGCTTCATNGCGGNNTTGAGCAGTTTGTTGCGCATTTCTTCGTCGCCCAGGACGTACACCGCGGCGGCGCCGATCAGGGCGCCGAGAACGAACTGCTCGGTGTGGCGTGAACCGACCATCCCCTGCAAGCCATTCAGGAAACCGCGGTCGGCGCCCGGCGTCCCGTTGACCATGTCGTTCCAGGCGTATTGGCCGAAGCCGGCGCCAGNGCCTGGGCCGCTGTTCATCCCGCCCATGGCGCCGAATGCGCCTTGTCCATAGCCGGCTTCACCCCAGCCGGCGCCGGCGTGACCTGCGGACTGCTGCCTATGCTTCTTCTTTCCCATTTGCTTTCTCCTTCGCTGCCTGGTCTCGCAGCAGATGTTCAAAGGTTGCGACCGCCGCCAGGCCGATCGCGACGCCGGCCAGCGCCTGTCCGCTTTCGCTCCGCCGCCAGGCGCGCATCGCGTACGTCCCGGCCGCCAGCGCGCTGCCGCCCTGCATGGCGCAGCGCAACGTCCGGCGGTCGAGGCGGAGGCGGGCCGGCTGGTCCTGCACGGCACTCAGAATGCCGGTCGCGACGAAGCCGCGGATGAAGTCAGCGCCCACTTCACCACGCCCGGCCAGCGGTCGGGACGGCGTCACCAGCGGAAGTCGGCGACTCATTCCGTTTCTCCGGCGACGGGTTCTGCGGGAGCTTCCCCGGCGCCGGGGGGCGCGTCCGCCTTGCGCGGGCGGGTAGCCTTTTTCGTCGCGGGTGCTGGCGCGGGCGCTTCTTCCGGTGTCGCGGCGTCGGGCGCGGCTTCGACGGCCGTCAACTTCTCGCGCATCGCCGCGCTCGAGGCTTCCAGGCGGGAGAGGCCGCTGACGGTTGCCTCGCGAATGCTGGTTCGGGCGCTTTCAAGAGTCTCCGAGGTCTTGGCCTTGGCATTCGCGAGGGTTTGCGAGGTCTTGCCGTTGCGCCACAGCTTGGCGGTGACGGCGCCGGTGACGAGGCCGGCGATGAATGGCAGAAGAGGCAGCATGATCAATCCTCCATGGGTTGGGAAACGGGTTCCCGCTTGCGCAGGAAATGAACGGCGCCACCCCCCGCCACCATGCCGGCCAGCATCGCCGGGTGAGCGGCCCGCAGCAGCGAGCCGGCCAGCCCGAAGGCGCTGTGCTGGCTGGCGAGCAGGGAGAAGCCGTGCTCGAGGATATTGGTCAGCGGGCCATGGCTGACATAGGCCTGGCTGGCCGGGATGCCCTGTGCCGCATGGTAGCCTTCGCGTGCCAGCGCCAGTTGCAGGGCGTGCTGGAAGGCCGGGAGGTGGTTGTTCAGCGAGGCCGATTGCAGGCTGCTGAAAGTCTGCCGCACATCCCGGGCGGCAACGTGGGGCAGAAGGTAGCGATAAAGATGCACATTGGCCATCTCGCCGGCGACGGCGCGCTCCAGATTGGCGCGCCAACCGGGCGACACCGTCGTTTCGGCAGGGAAGGGATCGAGCGGCCGGGGAATGCCGTAGCGCTGGCACAGCCGGTCGAGCGCCGCGACATGCCGTTCCTCGGCGCGCGCGATGCTGGCGAATGGCGGTTGTTGCCCGAAGGCTTCGGCCACCCGGCGATAGAAGGCCCGCGCCGCGTATTCATCATAGAGCGCGATGCGCACGGCCTGATGCAGGACGGGAAACGGCGCCGCCGCCTGGAGGGTGCGGCTGCGCAGGATGGCTTCGTCATAGTTGGCCACGACGTACCTCCTCGTACTTGTATTCGATGATGCCAAGCAGGGCATGCGCGGCGGGTGTCGCCCGGTTGGCCAGAAGATCGCCCCAGGCATGATCGGGGATGATCGCCCGGTCGTATTCGATGGTGCAGGAACGTGCCAGCTTGTTGATGCGGATGTCGCGCACCCCGCGAATGATGCCCACGGTGCCGGACAGTCCCCGTTCGCCGAGATCGCGCAGGGCGGGATCGTTCAGAACGGCGGAATCGACCTTGAAGCGGATGCGCCCGGGAATCTGGTGGGCGATGCGCAAGTAAGCGGCAACAAGGGCGATCACGGACGCCGTGTCGGCTGGCCGGGCCTGGGCCGGGAAAACCATGGCTTCCAGCGTACTGCCGAGCATCATGACTCCAGTTGAAAGTGACTGGCTGGCTGTCGCGATGCGGATGGCTGGCTGTCTCGGGCTTCAGGGGAAAGCCCTC
>Ga0056914_10002020_pt1 | contig 13440 bp, 15 predicted proteins | sample TNRBio252014_DNA_FD_55168 | JGI IMG/M metagenome (GOLD analysis project Ga0056914, IMG submission 55168) | Wastewater treatment Type I Accumulibacter community from EBPR Bioreactor in Madison, WI, USA - TNR Reactor_6/25/2014_ DNA | ecosystem: Engineered > Bioreactor > EBPR > Anaerobic-Aerobic >...
GCCTCATCCGCGACAACGTGGTCATCCACGAAGGCACGCTCAAGACGCTCAAGCGCTTCAAGGACGAGGTCAAGGAAGTGCAGGTCGGCCAGGAATGCGGCATGGCCTTCGAGAACTACGAGGACATGCGCAAGGGCGATGTCATCGAGTGCTTCCGGGTCGAGGAAATCCAGCGCTCGCTGTAAGCCGGCGCGGTCATCATGCGGGGGGCGGACATGTCGGAAGACGCGTCCGCCCCTTTTCTTGTGCTGCACTACTCCCTGACCCGCGCCGACCGCATCGCCGCGGCGCANCGCGTGCCGGATCGNTCGCGGCGGCGGGAGCGGCTGTTCACCGGGCTGGTCCTTGCGCCGGGCTTCCTCTGGGGGATGGTGGCCGACACGCTGTTTCCGGCCCTGCCGAAGCTCGTGTTTTACGGGCTGGCGCCGCTGATGCTGCTGGTCGGGCTGGGGCCCGTGCTGATCATCATGCGGCGCGACCTCAGATCCCGCATCGCCGCCCTGCCGCAGGCGACACAGGAGGTGACGGTGAGCCTGTTCGATGAGCATCTGGTGGTGAGCGCCGGGGGCGAGGAGCAGATGCATTTCCTCGATACGCCCCGGCCGGCGCTGAGCACGCCGGACCACCTGTTCCTGCAATTTCCGCCCGATGCCGTGGTGATTCTTCCCGACCGCGCCTTTGTCGACGCCGCCCAGCGCGCCGGGGTGGAACGGCATCTGGCCGTGGCCCGCCAGGCGTGACGCCGGCCTGTCATTCAGGCTTGCCCCGGCGCGCTGCCGGGGCTAGAAGCGGGCATCCAGCCAACCTTCCTGCCCGGTCCGAACCCGGGAGACTGGTGCCATGACCCGACGATTTGAAACCACCCCCGGCGCGCCGTCGCAGCGCCAGTTGCGCGTTGGCGAGCAGGTGCGCCATGCGCTTGCCGACATCCTGCAACGCGGCGAGATCTACGATCCCGTCCTCGAAGGCCATATCATCACCGTGCCTGAAGTGCGGATGAGCCCGGACCTGAAACTGGCCACCGCCTATGTCATGCCGCTGGCCGGCCGCGACGAGGACATGGTGATCAAGGCGCTGAACAAGCTGGCCAAGCCGTTTCGCGGCGCGCTGTCGAAACGCCTGCGCGAGATGCGCTCGATGCCGGAGGTGCGCTTCCGCATCGACACCCGCTTCGACACGGCCAGCCACATCGATGCGCTGCTGAACGATCCGCGCGTCAGGCGCGACTTACAGAAAAAAGACGATACCGACGCGTAAGCCGCTGGCCGGGCTTCTCTGGGAGATTGCGCATGTCATACAGCGATGAGGACCTGCTGACCTCCACGGTGGCTGAGTTACGCCGCATCCAGGAAAACTGCCGCCGGCACGCAGAAAACCCATCAAGCTCGTTCCACAGGCAGGCTACGGAAGCCTTGGCACAAATCGATCGACTTGGCCTGCACGTTCCAGAGCGCGAAATCACGCTCGATTCCCCGGTGGGGAGGACGATGGAACGCATCATATTTTCTGCCGAAGGCAAGGCCGCCGCGCTTGCAGCCGCGCGCGAAGGGAAGTCCCCGATGGCGGTGATTGACCCCATGCTCCAGAATGGCATCGGCGCGGAGTACAGGCCTGACAATGGCGCGACCGTTCAGGCCGGCTATCTTGTGCGTAAAATGATGGAACAGAACCTTTGGGAGGTTGATCGCAGGCATCGCGCAAACCTGCCCGAGCACTGCATCGCCAAGACTGCTGCGCTTTATGTTTACATTCCTTCGAAGAGATAAGATGACCGACGCTCCCGCCCCCCGCCCGCCCAAAACCCCGCGCCCGCAGCAGGTGAAGAAGATCCGCCGCGAAGTTTCGGGCTGGATCGTGCTCGACAAGCCGGTGGGCATGACCTCGACCCATGCGGTGTCGATTCTCAAGCGGCTCTACAACGCCAAGAAGGCGGGCCATGCCGGCACGCTCGATCCGCTCGCCTCGGGCCTGCTGCCGCTCGCTTTCGGCGAGGCGACCAAAACCGTGCCCTTCGTCATGGACGGCGAAAAGGCCTATCTGTTCACCGTCAAGTGGGGCGAGGAGACCGACAGCGACGATTCCGACGGCAAGGTGGTGCGCACCTCGCCGAACCGGCCGACGCAGGACGCCATCGAGGACATCCTGCCCAGCTTCCTTGGCGAGGTATTGCAGGTGCCGCCGAAGTTCTCGGCCCTCAAGATCGACGGCGAGCGGGCCTATGATCTTGCCCGCGACGGCGAGGACGTGAACCTTGAGGCGCGCACCGTGATCATCAAGGCGCTCAAGCTGGTCGAATCCGACGAGGCCAGCGCCACCTTCGCCGCCGAATGCGGCAAGGGCACCTATGTCCGCGCCATCGCCCGCGACATGGGGCGCAAGCTCGGCTGTCTGGGCCATGTCACCGCGCTGCGGCGCACGCGTGTCGGGCCGTTCTCCGAGGAGATGGCGATCCGCATCGAGGACCTGCGCGAGGCGGGCGAGGACGGGCCGGACAGCGCTGCGCTGGCCGAGTGCCTGCACCCGGTGGAAACGGCGCTGAGCGAACTGCCGGAAGTGCGCGTGGCCGACCGCGATGCGGCCCGGCTGATGAACGGCCAGGCGGTGATCCTGCGCGGGCGCGACGCCCCGGCCAACCTCGGCCCGGTCTATGTCACGGCCGGCGGCAAGCTGATTGCCTTGTGCGAGGCCGAGAAGGGCCAGCTGGTGCCGAAGCGGGCGTTTCACCTGCCCGGCTAACGTGTTGCCGCGCCGGGCGTTTTTCCCGGCTCACGGCTTTTGCTTTGCTTTTCCGCCGGTTTCGTGCATAAGGCGCGCCAGCGGACAACGGTTCGCTTTTCCCGACCGTGCTGGACGACATCCCGGCCCGGCCATTCTCAAACCTCAGGAGACAATCGATGTCGATCACAGCCGAGCGCAAATCCGCGCTGATCGCCGAACACGCCACCAAGTCGGGCGACACCGGGTCGCCGGAAGTCCAGGTCGCGGTTCTGACCGAGCGGATCGTCAACCTCACCGAACACTTCAAGACCCACAAGAAGGACAACCACTCGCGTCGTGGCCTTCTCAAGATGGTCTCCCAGCGCCGCCGCCTGCTCGACTATGTGAAGGGCAAGGACGAGGCGCGCTACAAGGCGATCATCGAAAAGCTCGGCATCCGCCGCTGATTGCCGCGTCCGGTCAACCCGGGCGGAGTTCCGGCGGGTGGCGTATCGCCTCCCGCCGCTTTTGCGTAGAGACCGCGCCATGGCAGGATTGCCGGCGGCTGCACCGGGAGAAGACCCTCCCGGACCGGATGCAACCGCCCGTCGTCTTGCTCATGGCTCATCCGAAGACACCACAGCCAGAAGGCACATCCCATGTTTGATATCGTTCGCCAGCGCGTGAACTGGGCGGGTCGCACGCTCACCCTCGAAACCGGCCGCGTCGCCCGTCAGGCCGACGGCGCCGTGCTCGCCACCTACGGCGAGACCACCGTGCTCGCCACCGTCGTCTCCGCCAAGGAGCCCAAGCCCGGCATCGACTTCCTGCCGCTCACCGTCAACTATCAGGAAAAGGCCTTCGCGGCCGGCCGCATTCCCGGCGGCTATTTCAAGCGCGAGGGCCGTCCGACCGAGAAGGAGACGCTGGTCTCCCGCCTGATCGACCGCCCGATCCGCCCGCTGATGGCGGACGGCTATCGCTGCGACACCCAGATCATCGTCACCGTGCTCAGCCACGATCTTGAGAACGACCCGGACATCCTGGCCATGGTCGCCTGCTCGGCGGCGCTGACGCTGTCGGGCGCGCCGTTCATGGGCCCGATCGGCGGCGCCCGCGTCGGCTACATCAACCACGAGCTGGTGCTCAACCCGACCATTGACCAGATGAAGGAGTCGACCCTCGACCTCGTCGTCGCCGGTACGCAGGACGCGGTGCTGATGGTCGAATCGGAAGCCAAGGAGCTGGACGAAGAGACCATGCTCAAGGCGGTGATGCTCGGCCATTCGGGCTTCCAGCCGGTGATCGACGCGATCATCAAGCTGGCCGAGAAGGCCGCCAAGGAGCCGCGCGACTTCAACCCGGCCGATGTCTCCGAGATCGAGACCGCCGTGCTGGCGATCGCCGAGGCTGACCTGCGCGCCGCCTACCAGATCACCGTCAAGCAGGAGCGCTACAAGGCGGTCGATGCGGCCAAGGCCAAGGTGATGGCCGCGCTGCTGCCGGCCGATGGCGAAGCCAAGTTCCCCAAGGAGCAGGTCGCCGCGGTGTTCAAGGAGCTTCAGGGCAAGATCGTGCGCTGGAACATCCTCGACACCAAGAAGCGCATCGACGGTCGCGGCCTTGAGGACGTGCGCCAGATCGTGGCGGAAGTCGGCGTGCTGCCGCGCACCCACGGTTCGGCCCTGTTCACCCGTGGCGAGACGCAGGCGCTGGTTGTCGCCACGCTGGGCACCGGCGATGACGAGCAGTTCATCGACGAGCTGGAGGGCACCCGCAAGGAAACCTTCCTGCTGCACTACAACTTCCCGCCCTACTCGGTCGGCGAGACCGGCCGCATGGGCTCGCCCGGCCGCCGCGAGATCGGCCACGGCAAGCTGGCCTGGCGCGCGGTGCATCCGGTCCTGCCGGCGCATCACGAGTTCCCCTACACCCTGCGCGTCGTCTCGGAGATCACCGAGTCGAACGGTTCGTCCTCGATGGCCACGGTCTGCGGCTCGTCGCTGGCGCTGATGGATGCGGGCGTGCCGCTGAAGTCGCCGATCGCCGGCATCGCCATGGGCCTGATCCTGGAAGGCGAGCGCTATGCGGTGCTCTCCGACATCCTGGGCGACGAGGATCACCTCGGCGACATGGACTTCAAGGTGGCCGGCACCGCCAACGGCGTCACCTCGCTGCAGATGGACATCAAGATCGCCGGCATCACCGAGGAGATCATGAAGGTCGCCCTCAACCAGGCCAAGGGCGGGCGCATGCACATCCTCGGCGAGATGGCCAAGGCGCTGACCAGCGCCCGTTCGGAGCTGGGCGAACATGCCCCGCGCATCGAGACGATCAAGATCAACGTCGACAAGATCCGCGAAGTGATCGGTTCGGGCGGCAAGGTGATCCGCGAGATCACCGAGAAGACCGGCACCAAGATCGACATCTCGGACGACGGCACCATCAAGGTCGCCTCGGCCGACGGCAAGGCGATCAAGGCGGCGCTGAACTGGATCAAGTCGATCGCTTCCGACCCGGAAGTGGGCGCGATCTACGAGGGCACCGTGGTCAAGACCACCGACTTCGGCGCCTTCGTCAACTTCTTCGGCGCCAAGGACGGCCTCGTTCACATCTCGCAGCTGGCCAACAAGAAGGTCGCCAAGACCACCGATGTCATCAAGGAAGGTGACAAGGTGAAGGTGAAGCTGATGGGCTTTGACGAGCGCGGCAAGGTGCGCCTGTCGATGAAGGTCGTCGATCAGGCGACCGGCGAGGACATCGAGGCCAAGCTGAAGGCCGAGCGCGACGCCCAGAAGGGCGAAGGCGACAAGGGCGAGTGATCGCCCGCCGGGCTGCCGGCACCTCATAACGCTTTTGAGAAGGCCGGGAGCACTCCCGGCCTTTTTCAATAGGAGGCTCCGCCCGGCGTGGCCAGTTGCTCGACCGATTGCGGAACCCGGGTCAGGCGCTGGCGCTCGTCGGCGATGTCCTGGAGCAGCGCGGCATGACGACGCTGCTCCTCGGCGCGGCTGGCGCGAAACGCCGCATCCTCAAGGGCATGGCGCTCGCGGCTGCGGGCCTCGCGCAGCGCATCGATGCGGCGCTGGTCCTCCTCGGGCGACGGCGGCGGCAGCGGGCCGCTGGCATGCACCTCCAGCCATGGCCGGCAGTGAATGCGCCCCTCGTCCTGCTCGTGGGTCAGGGTCAGGATGCGCGTCACCACGCCGCGCAGGCTCAGCCCCGCCGCATGGGCGCGCACCACCGGCTCGGCATCGCCGGTTGCCAGGCGGCCGGCCCAACTGCCATCCGGCAGGTAGAGGGCGACACCGGGACTGGACTCATAGGCCGCCGGCGCGACGATCCGCACCTCCAGAAGCATGCCGGCGTGATAGGGCGGCGACTGTCCCACCCGCACCAGATCGAAGCANCGCTCGGATTCGAACTCCGGCACGATCCGCTTCCAGCCCGGCGCACCGGGCACATCGTCGGGATCGGGCAGCGGCGCATCCTCNGCATGGCCGGTCGCCAGCCAGGCGCGGAACCGGGGGCGGACATCGGCCATGTGCACCAGCCGCCTGCCCTCCCCGTCCAGCCCCGCCTCGGCAACAATGGCCCGGCCGGGAAAGGGCTTCTGGTCTCCCGACAGTCGCGTTTCGAAATCCCGCCGCTCGGGGTCGGTGATCTCGCCGACGACCGTGTGGCCGGCGTCGAGCAGGGCGGCGATGGCGGTGTTCTCGCCGCGCGGCACATAGCCGATCCTCTCGCCGCCTACGAGATGGATCGCCACCGCTTCTGGATCGTGACCGTTGAGCGGATCGCGGCGCAGCACCACGCGCATGCCGCGCGCCAGCGAGAGCAGGGTTTCGCGGCTGGCGTGATAGCCGATGCCGGCGACCTGGGCATCCGGCAAGATCAGCGCCATGGGCCGAAGCGTCGCGGCGACCGCCGAAGCCAGCGACGGGGCAACCGGGGCCAGCGCCGTGCTTTTCAGCATCTCCCGCCGGCTCAGACCGGGGCCAGGCCGATCGTCCGTCATCACCACCCTCCCGAGAATCCGGGGTGGCAGGGTGAGGGCAGGCCTTGCCCGCGGTCAAGCCGACAAAACGCCTCGCCGTGCTTGCCTGATCGCGCTCTGCAAGAGTAAGGGTGCACCGCGCGCCGGGGCCAGCCCGGCGCATGCGCCGATGCTCACGGGATGCCCATGCTCGATCTTCTCCTCCCTGCCGGCGTTTCGCCACTGATCGCCATCGCGCTNATCGTGGTGTCGTTCTTCACCTCGGCGCTGACGGCGGCGTTCGGGCTGGGCGGCGGCGTTGCCATGCTCGGCGCGCTGGCCAGTACGGTGCAGCCGGCCGTGGTGGTGGCGGTGCATGCCATCGTGCAGCTCGGCTCCAACACCGGCCGCGCCATCGTGCAGCGGGCGCATGTGATGTGGCCGATCGTGCAGCGCTTCACGCTTGGCAGCGTCGTCGGTGTCGCGCTGGGGGCCTATGCCTTCGTCGCCATTCCCGAGCGCGTGTTCCTCGCCATCCTCGGGCTGTTCATCCTGGTCATGGCCTGGGTGCCCAAGCCGTCCATTCCGGGCTTCGACAAGGCCGGCATCGTGCTGGGCGGGGCGCTGTCCTCGATCGCCACGATGTTCGTGGGCGCCACCGGGCCACTGATCAACGCCATGCTGAAAGCCGTGGGCGCCGACCGCAAGCAGATGGTGGCGACGCAGGCGATGTGCATGACCATCCAGCACGCACTCAAGGCCGTCGCCTTCGGCGTCATCGGCTTTTCCTATCCCGACTGGCTGCCGCTGGTGGCGGCGATGATCGCCTCGGGCTTTGCCGGCACGCTGCTGGGCACGCGGCTGCTGGAGGCGATGAGCGAGGCGACCTTCGCCGTCATCCTGAAGGGGCTGCTGACGCTGATCGGACTCGACCTGTTGCGCAAGGCCCTCGGTCTGGCGCTCTGATCCCCCGAACTGGCTGCCGACCAGACGCGAGGACCGCGGGCTCGGCCGGCGATCAGAGCCTGTCGCCGCCGAGAACGTGGCGTTTTTCGGCCTTGTCGGCTCAGTCGGCGCGCTCAAGATCCTCGCGGCGCGGCATCGAAATGATGTTGTAGCCGGCATCGATGTGGTGGATTTCCCCGGTCACCCCGGCGGACAGATCCGAGAGGAAATACAGCGCCGAGCCGCCGATCTCCTCGATCGAGACCGATTTCCTCAGCGGCGAGTGCTTCTGCTGGAAGGCGAACATGGCGCGCGCGTCCGCGATGCCGGCGCCGGCCAGCGTGCGCACCGGCCCGGGCGACAAGGCATTGATTCGAATGCCTTTTGGACCGAAATCCGCGGCGAGATAGCGCACCGAAGCCTCCAGCGCCGCCTTGGCGACACCCATGACATTGTAGTTGGGCATCACCCGCATCGAGCCGCCATAGGTGAGCGTGATCATCGAACCGCCGTTCGGCATCAGATCGGCGGCGCGCCGCGCCAGCTCGGTGAAGGAGAAGCAGGAGATCACCATGGTGCGGCTGAAATTGGCCCGCGTGGTGTCGGCATACCGGCCCTTGAGTTCGTTTTTGTCTGAAAAACCAATGGCATGGACGATAAAGTCGAGCGCACCCCACTCGGCCTTCAGCGTCTCGAACAGGGCATCGACCGAGGCGATATCCTCGACATCGCACGGGATCACCAGCTTCGAGCCGAGGCTGTGGGCCAACGGGGTGACGCGCTTGCCGAGCGCCTCGCCCTGATAGGTGAAGGCCAGATCGGCACCGTGCCGGGCCAGCATCTCGGCGATCCCCCAGGCGATGGAGTGATCGTTGGCGACGCCCATGATCAGGCCGCGCTTGCCGTTCATCAAACCGTTCATGCGTCAATCCGTTTCAATTCGATGCTGCCGCCGCTGGCCGACAGCGTTCCGCCAGACAACGGCAGCGACAGGTGCTCACGCCCGACATCGTCGAGCCGGTGGGCATAATGGATGGTGCCTGCTTTGCCATGCCCGGCAAGGCCTGCGCAATCCCCCGCGTGGCTGAAAGTGACCAGCGGCGCAATCGAGCAGGAAAACCGCTCCAGCACATCCGCGCCCGGCTGATCGGTGTAAAGATCAACAATCAGATCAAGGGCTTGCTGTTCCCCGGCGAGACCTGTCAGGCTGATGGGGTACAAGATCCCATCGTGCCAGTTGATCTCGTCGGGGCGCGGCACAGCCGCCGTCATGCCTCGGGATGCTTGAGCACGATCGTCGCGTTGGTGCCGCCAAAGCCGAACGAGTTCGACATCACATGGCCCAGCCGGGCGTTGTCGATCCGCTTGCGGACGATGTTCATGTCCGCCATCGCCGGATCGATCTCGTCGATATGGGCGCTCTCGCAGACAAAGCCGTTCTTCATCATGATCAGCGAATAGATCGCTTCCTGCACGCCGGTGGCGCCGAGCGAATGGCCGGTGAGCGACTTGGTGGCCGAGATCGGAATGGCCTGCGCCTGATTGCCGAACACTTCGCGCACCGCCTCGATTTCCTTGATGTCGCCGACCGGGGTCGAGGTGCCGTGCGGATTGATGTAGTCGATCGGCGCGCTGATGCCCTGCATGGCCTGACGCATGCAGCGCACCGCGCCCTCGCCCGAGGGCGCAACCATGTCATAACCGTCCGAGGTGGCGCCATAGCCGACGATTTCGGCATAGATCTTGGCGCCGCGCGCCTTGGCGATCTCATAGTCTTCCAGCACCACCACGCCGGCGCCGCCGGCGATGACGAAGCCGTCGCGGTTCTTGTCGTAGGCGCGCGAGGCGGTCGGGTTGTTGTAATTCGACGACATTGCGCCCATCGCGTCGAACAGCACCGACAACGTCCAGTCGAGTTCCTCGCAGCCGCCGGCGAAGATGCGGTCCTGCTTGCCCCACTGGATCAGTTCGTAGGCGTTGCCGATGCAATGGTTGGAGGTGGCGCAGGCCGAGGAGATCGAATAGTTGACGCCCTTGAGCTTGAACCAGGTGGCGAGCGTGGCCGAGGCGGTGGAGGACATCGCCTTGGGCACAGCAAACGGGCCGACACGCTTGGAATTGCCGCTTTCGCGCGCCTTGTCGACCGATTCGATCACGGTACGGGTGGACGGTCCGCCCGAGCCCATGACAATGCCGGTCCGCTCGTTGGAGATTTCAGCCGCCTCAAGCCCGGCATCGCGGATCGCCTCGTCCATGGCGACGTGGTTCCAGCCGGTGCCGCCGCCGTGGAAGCGCATGGCGCGGCGATCGACGACCGTGGCGGGATCGAGCGTGGGCCGGCCGTAGACGCGGGAGCGGAAGCCGTGCTCCTCGAATTCGGGGGAAAAGGTGATGCCGGACCTGGCCTCATGCAGGGAGGCGGTCACCTCCTGAATGTTGTTGCCGATGGACGACACGATGCCCATCCCGGTTACAACAACGCGGCGCATGGCACTCTCCCTTGTACATTGCGCGGATTTCTCCGCTGTTCCGGCCCGGGTCGCCGCATCCGGCGCCCGGCAAACTCATCTGGCAGGCGAAGGCGCGCGGTTCAGGAGGTGAACAGGCCGACCCGAAGGTCCTTGGCCTCATAAATCCGCTTGCCGTCCGCCTCGACCCAGCCGTCGGCAATGCCGAGCACCAGCTTGGAGCGGAAGACGCGCTTGAACTCGATGCCGTAGACCACCTTCTTTACCGTCGGCAGCACCTGATCGGCGAACTTGACCTCGCCCACGCCGAGCGCGCGGCCGCGGCCGGGCGAACCGAGCCAGCCGAGATAGAAGCCGACAAGCTGCCAGAGCGCGTCAACGCCGAGGCAGCCGGGCATGACCGGATCGCCCTGGAAATGGCACCCGAAGAACCAGAGATCGGGCTTGATGTCGAATTCGGCCCGGATATAGCCCTTGCCGTTGGCGCCGCCCGTCTCGCTGATCTCGGTGATGCGGTCAAACATCAGCATCGGCGGCAGGGGCAGCTGGGCGTTGCCGGCGCCGAACATCTCGCCGCGGCCGCAGGCCAGCAGCTCTTCGTAGCTGAAACTCGATTTGCGCGCCGCCGCCTCTGTCATGGTCGTCACATTCCCAATTTTCCGGCGCGTACGGGCGCGGGGCCTGAGTTATCACGAATTGTAACACCGCATAACATGGCGTGTGCCGGGCCGAAAGGCCGGAATGGTCACCCGACTCTGCTTTTCCCCGGGGTGAGGTGCGCGCGCATCAGAGCCGGAGCGGGCGCAAACCCGGTGTTGCACGGCTGGCAACACCTGCGGTTGCCGAAGTGCGAAAGCCACTCTATATTCGCTGCTGCACCATGTTTGACGATATGACAGCCCAGACCCCTCTGCCTGACGCGCTGAACGAGCGTACCGGTTGCCCCGTGCATGACCTGAAGGGCATGCTGCGTCAGGCCGGCTTGCGCCCGACGCGCCAGCGCATGGCGCTCGGCTGGATGCTGTTCGGCCGGGGCGACCGGCATGTGACGGCCGAATCGCTCTATGAGGAAGCGGCCAAGGCGCGCGTGCCGATCTCGCTGGCCACGGTCTACAACACGCTGCATCAGTTCAAGGATGCCGGATTCCTGCGCGAGGTGGCGGTCGAAGGTCAGAAGACCTATTTCGACACCAACATTGGCAATCACTGCCACTTCTTCGTCGAGGGAGAGGGGCGGCTGATCGACATCGACGACAGCCAGATCACCATCCAGAACGCCCCCGTGCCGCCCGAAGGCATGGAGATCGCCCGCATCGACGTCGTGTTGCGTCTGCGCCCGAAAAAGGGCTGAGTCCGGCTCAGGCGCCTGTCAGCGCTGCGACCGAGTGTCGCGCCCTTACCATCTGGACGGTTCGTTCGGATAGACGCCCCAGAGCTGATCCTGCTTGATCCAGCCGCGCGTCCCCTCGACATTCACCCGGCACCACTTGCCATTACAGGTCTCGACAAAGGTCAGCACGTTCGGCTGAAGGCGCGCGACAAGTCCGCTGGCATCGCCCGGACCGTCATGAAGCGGCAAAACGGTCTGCTTGGACCAGGGAGCGACCAGCGCCGTGCGCTTCGAGACCAGGCGGGAGTGATAGACCCAGCCTTCCGCGCCCTCCGAATCACGCACGCGGCGCCAGTTCTCGAACTCGGCGGTGATTTCGACCGGCAGGCCGTCACGCTTGAACACCCACTTGATCTGGTGCTCCTTGCTCGGCCCCTCACGCATCGGCGTATCGTTCGGCTTGAGGCTGACGTAGCGCGGGATGGGCAGACCGGTCACCGTTCCGACCGACATCGGATCGACCGCGAGGGCCGGGAGGACGGCAAGCCCCGCCATGCAGCCGGCGAGAGCAGCCCCGATTCGCCGGGCAGACCTGTTGCGAATTCCGTTCATTGCCCCGATTTACCCCTGTACAACCAATCGTGCGCAAACTTGCCCGTGCTGTTTCCAACCCGCCGTCGGGTCTGCTATGCCGTAGCTGACCGTCTCGCGGGGAGCCTCAGCATCGCCGGAACGGGTGGCGGCGCACGGCAGGCAGAGTGCGCCGACGAGGTTAACGCAGGGTTGAGCAGGCGGCAGTTTTTCCCGCGCGCAGGAGTGAGCTTTCGATGACGAAACAGCGCCCGGTGGTGGTTGTCACGCGCAGGCTGCCCGAGGTGATCGAAGAACGCATGGCGGAACTCTTCGATGTGACGTTCAATCTGACCGACCGCCCGATGAGCCGGGACGACCTCGCCGCCGCCATGCAAGGCGCGCAGGTGCTGCTGCCGACCATCACCGATGAGATCGACGCCGATCTGATCGCCAAGGCCGGGCCGCAGCTCAAGCTGATCGCCAATTTCGGCAATGGCGTCGACAACATCGACGTCGGCGCGGCGCGCGCCCGGGGCATCACCGTCACCAACACCCCCGGTGTACTGACCGAGGACATGGCCGATTTCACCATGGCGCTGATCGTCGCCGTGGCCCGCCGCTTCTCGGAAGGTGCGCGCGTGGTGCCCAACGGCCTGTGGCAGGGCTGGTCGCCCAACTGGATGCTGGGGCGGCGGATTTTCGGCAAGCGCCTCGGCATCATCGGCATGGGGCGCATCGGGCTGGCGGTGGCCCGCCGGGCCCGCGCCTTCGGGCTTCAGGTGCACTATCACAACCGGCGGCCGGTGGCGGCGCGGACGGAAGAAGAGTTGCAGGCCACCTACTGGGAGAGCCTCGACCGGATGCTGTCGCGGATGGACATCGTCACCATCCACTGCCCGCATACGCCGGCAACCTTCCACCTGCTGTCGGCCCGGCGGCTGAAGCTGCTGAAATCCGACGCGATCCTGGTCAATACGGCGCGCGGCGAAATCGTCGACACCAATGAACTGGCCGACCTGCTCGAATCAGGTCATCTCGCCGGGGCCGGCCTCGACGTCTACGAGCATGAGCCGGCCGTGCCCGAGCGGCTGGTGAAGCTGGCCGACCACGGCCGCGTGCTGTTGTTGCCGCACATGGGTTCGGCGACCGTGGAAAGCCGGATCGAAATGGGCGAGAAGGTCATCATCAACATCAAGACCTTCACCGACGGGCATCACCCGCCGGACCGCGTGCTGCCGATCGCCTGATCCGGCGTTCGGCCCTCACCGGCAAAAGCGGCGCTCAGGCCGAGCGGGCGCGCTCGAACTGGCCGTGCTTGCGGTAGCGGTAGAGATAGCTCGGCGCCACCGATTCNTACGCCGTCGGCGCGATCCCGAGGCCGGCGAGGGTGCGCCCCTCGCGAATCGCCTCCGCGCTGACGACATTGTCATGCTGGAGCAGGTTGAGCTGGT
>Ga0056914_10002022_pt1 | contig 13436 bp, 9 predicted proteins | sample TNRBio252014_DNA_FD_55168 | JGI IMG/M metagenome (GOLD analysis project Ga0056914, IMG submission 55168) | Wastewater treatment Type I Accumulibacter community from EBPR Bioreactor in Madison, WI, USA - TNR Reactor_6/25/2014_ DNA | ecosystem: Engineered > Bioreactor > EBPR > Anaerobic-Aerobic >...
GCCGCCCTGCAGGCCTACGCCCTGATGGCGACCTCGGCCGACAAGGGCGCCGTGCGCGACGTGACGCAGATCCAGCGCCGCAAGTGAGCCTGGCGCTCTGGTCCGGGTTCCTGCTGGCGGCGATCCTGATCGCCGTCACCCCCGGGCCGGGCGCGGTGATCAGCATGAGCGCCGGCAGCCGCCACGGCTACCGGGGGGCGCTGACGGTCATTTTCGGGTTGCAGGCGGCGCTCGTGGCGCATGTGGCGATCGTCGCATTGGGACTCGGTGCGCTGCTGGCCGCCTCGGAGCCGGCTTTCTCGCTGCTCAGGTTCATCGGGGCGTCCTTGCTGGTCTGGCTCGGCATCCGTAAATGGCGGGCGCCTGTCGTTCCCGCCGCTGCAGCTGCATCGCCCGCGCCGCATGACGGGCTGTTCCTGCAGGGGCTGCTGGTCAATCTGACGAATCCCAAGGCGATCGTCTTCCTCTGCGCACTGGTCCCGCCCTTCATCGATCCCGAGCGGGCGCAATTGCCGCAATACCTGATCATTGCGGCGACCCTGTGCCTGACCGATATCGTCGTGATGTCGGGCTATGCCCTGGCCGCGGCGCGCCTCGGTCGCTGGCTGCACGATCCACAGGCCATTCGCCTGCGGAACAGGGTCTTCGGCGGCCTCCTGGCTTCGGCGGGAGCGCTGCTGGCATTCCCTTCGCGTTCTTCATGAACGGTCGCGGTCAACGTCCGTTATCGTCATGCGTTAAGGGAATGCGACCGGGAATCGCATTGCCCCGGCCGCGGACTTGCCGCGTCAGAAGCGGTCAGAAGCGGTTTGCAAGTGACGAAGAAGGGTCTTATCATCGCAAATTGATTTACCCACCAACCAGACGAACGGAGCAAGAGAATGAAAGCTGTTTATGTTGCCGTGATGGCTGCCGCCGGGATCGTGATGGCCGGCCAGGCCCAGGCTGACGAAGCCCTCGCAAAAGCCAAGAACTGCATGGCCTGCCACGCTGTCGACAAGAAGATGGTCGGCCCGGCATACAAGGATGTCGCCGCCAAGTACAAGGGCGACGCCAATGCGCCCGCCATGCTCGCCACCAAGATCAAGGCAGGCGGCAAGGGGGTCTGGGGTCAGATTCCGATGCCGCCGAACAATGTCACGCCCGAGGAAGCCTCCAAGCTCGCCGCCTGGGTTCTCTCCCAGAAGTGATGCCGGCTCGTGGCGAAGAAGCCGGCCGCGGGCCGGCTTTTTTGCGTGTTCGGGTATTGACACCGCCGGGTTGACAAAGGATAATCTCGCGTTCTTCCGGAGGGGTTCCCGAGCGGTCAAAGGGATCAGACTGTAAATCTGCTGGCTCTGCCTTCGAAGGTTCGAATCCTTCCCCCTCCACCAAAATGAATGCAACAGCGGCCTGTGGCGCGGGTTAGAGACAAGCGGGTGTAGCTTAATGGTAGAGCCGAAGCCTTCCAAGCTTAAGACGAGGGTTCGATTCCCTTCACCCGCTCCACGATGCGGCGCGGTTGAGGTGTCAGGGTAGGCCCATGTAGCTCAGTGGTAGAGCACTCCCTTGGTAAGGGAGAGGTCGGCAGTTCAATCCTGCCCATGGGCACCACCGGTTGGTCTGGATTCTGGGTTTTTTCTTTTTGATGATTGGGGAACTGGAATGGCTAAGTCAAAATTTGAGCGTACGAAGCCGCACGTGAATGTGGGCACGATTGGTCACGTTGACCATGGCAAGACCACGCTGACGGCTGCGATCACGACGGTGCTGTCTGCCAAGTATGGTGGATCGGCCAAGAAATACGATGAGATCGATGCGGCGCCGGAAGAGAAGGCGCGCGGCATCACCATCAACACCGCGCACGTCGAATACGAGACCGCCAACCGTCACTACGCCCACGTCGACTGCCCGGGCCATGCCGACTACGTCAAGAACATGATCACCGGCGCCGCCCAGATGGACGGCGCCATCCTCGTTTGCTCCGCCGCCGACGGACCGATGCCGCAGACCCGCGAGCACATCCTGCTCGCCCGTCAGGTCGGCGTTCCCTACGTTCTCGTGTACATGAACAAGTGCGACATGGTCGACGACGCCGAACTGCTCGAACTCGTCGAAATGGAACTGCGCGAACTTCTCTCCAAGTACGACTTCCCCGGCGACGACACCCCGATCATCCAGGGTTCCGCCCTCAAGGCCCTCGAAGGCGACCAGTCCGAAATCGGCGTCCCCTCCATCTTCCGTCTCGCCGATGCCCTCGACTCCTACATCCCCACCCCGGAACGCGCCGTCGACCTGCCCTTCCTGATGCCGGTCGAAGACGTCTTCTCCATCTCCGGTCGCGGCACCGTCGTCACCGGCCGGATCGAGCGCGGTGTCGTCAAGGTCGGCGAAGACATCGAAATCGTCGGCATCCGTCCCACCATCAAGACCGTGTGCACCGGCGTCGAAATGTTCAGGAAACTGCTCGACCAGGGCCAGGCCGGCGACAACATCGGCGCCCTTCTGCGCGGCACCAAGCGTGAGGACGTCGAGCGCGGTCAGGTCCTGTGCAAGCCGGGTTCGGTCAAGCCGCACACCCACTTCACCTCCGAGGTGTATATCCTGTCCAAGGACGAAGGCGGCCGCCACACCCCGTTCTTCAACGGCTACCGTCCGCAGTTCTACTTCCGCACGACCGACGTCACCGGCTCCATCGACCTGCCGGAAGGCGTCGAGATGGTGATGCCGGGCGACAACATCGCCATGACCATCAAGCTGATCAACCCGATCGCCATGGAAGAAGGCCTGCGTTTCGCCATCCGCGAAGGCGGCCGCACCGTCGGCGCCGGCGTCGTGGCCAAAATCATCGCATAACCGGAACATTACGATGCAACAAGGGCGCTCCGGGAAACCGGGGCGCCTTGATGTCTCTGCAGCAGGGGTATAGCTCAATTGGCAGAGCGTCGGTCTCCAAAACCGAAGGTTGGGGGTTCGATTCCCTCTGCCCCTGCCACTCTCTCTAAAGATCGCGAAGTTCATGGCTGACAAGATCAAGTTTGCGCTGGCGCTGGTCATTCTGGCAGCCGGCGTGGCTGGGTTCTACCTTCTCTCCGAGCAGGCAATGATTCTGCGTGTCCTCGCGGTGCTTGCCGGGGTGGCGCTGGCTGCTGTCGTGGCCTGGAAGACGGAGCCGGGGCAGCGCTTCTTCACTTTCGCCAACGAAGCGGTGATCGAGGCGAAGAAGGTCGTCTGGCCGACACGCAAGGAAACCATGCAGACCACCGGCGCCGTCTTCGCATTTGTCGTGGTCATGGCCCTGTTTCTCTATCTGACCGACAAGAGCCTCGAGTGGATTCTTTACGATCTCGTGCTGGGCTGGAAGAAATCATGAGCAAACGCTGGTATGTGGTCCATGCCTATTCCGGATTCGAGAAGAGCGTGATGCGTGCCATTCAGGAGCGTATCGACCGCCTGGGCATGCAGGAGAAGTTCGGTCGCATCCTGGTGCCGGTCGAGGAGGTCGTCGAGATGAGGGCCGGCCAGAAGGCGACCTCGGAGCGCAAGTTCTTCCCCGGCTACGTGCTGGTCGAGATGGACATGGACGACGATTCCTGGCATCTGGTCAAGAACACGCCGAGGGTTACCGGCTTTGTCGGCGGCACGGCAACCAAGCCGACTCCGATTTCCCAGAAGGAAGTCGACAAGATCATGCAGCAGATGCAGGAAGGAGTGGAAAAGCCTCGTCCCAAGGTGCTGTTCGAGGTTGGCGAGGTGGTTCGGGTCAAGGACGGTCCGTTCACCGATTTTCATGGCTCGGTCGAAGACCTGAATTATGAGAAGAACCGCCTGCGCGTGTCGGTAACGATTTTCGGGCGGGCAACGCCGGTCGAACTGGAGTTCTCACAGGTCGAAAAGGCCTGAGCGGCAACACGGCTTCAAGGGTTTGCCGGCTGCCCTTCAATAGTCCGGCAAGAGGAGCGTTGGTAGGCGCAGGCCGAAGGCGCGTCAGCACTCATCATTCAAGGAGCGATCATGGCCAAGAAAATCATTGGCTACATCAAGTTGCAGGTCCCTGCCGGGAAGGCGAATCCGTCGCCGCCGATCGGTCCGGCGCTGGGCCAGCGCGGTTTGAACATCATGGAGTTCTGCAAGACGTTCAACGCGCAGACTCAGGGCCTCGAGCCGGGCTTGCCGATTCCGGTGGTGATCACCGCCTTCGCCGACAAGTCGTTCACCTTCGTGATGAAGACGCCGCCGGCGACCATCCTGATCAAGAAGGCCGTCGGCATCAAGTCCGGTTCCGCCAAGCCGCATACCAACAAGGTCGGCAACATCACCCGCGCCCAGGCTGAAGAGATCGCCACCGCCAAGATGCCGGACCTGACCGCGGCAGACATGGACGCGGCCGTTCGCACCATTGCCGGAACCGCCCGTTCGATGGGCATCACGGTCGAGGGAGTCTGACCATGGCCAAACTCAGCAAGAAACAGAAGGCGCTGCAGGGCAGGATCGTTCCGCAGAAGTTCTACGCGGTGAAGGAAGCGCTGGCGCTGGCCAAGGAAACGGCAACCGCCAAGTTCGACGAGTCAATCGACGTTGCGGTCAACCTTGGCGTCGATCCGCGCAAGTCGGACCAGGTCGTCCGGGGCTCGGTCGTGCTCCCCGCAGGTACCGGCAAGTCGGTGCGAGTCGCGGTCTTTGCGCAAGGCGACAAGGCCGAAGCCGCCAGGGCGGCCGGCGCGGACGTTGTCGGTTTCGACGACCTGGCCGCCGAGGTCAAGGCGGGCAACCTCAATTTCGACATCGTCATCGCAACTCCGGATGCGATGAAGGTTGTCGGCCAGCTCGGTCAGATCCTCGGCCCGCGCGGCCTGATGCCGAACCCGAAGGTGGGTACCGTGACCATGGATGTGACCACGGCGGTTGCCAACGCCAAGGCCGGCCAGGTCCAGTACCGCACGGACAAGGGCGGGATCATCCATGCCACGATCGGCCGCGCCTCGTTTCCGGTCGACAGTCTCGAATCCAACCTGAAGGCGCTGATCGATGCGCTGACCAAGGCCAAGCCGGCTACTTCCAAGGGGCAGTACCTGCGCAGGATCGCGGTCGCCGCCACCATGGGTCCCGGTGTTCGCGTCGATCAGGCCACTCTGGCTGGCTGATCAGGAACTTTGGGCCGCTGATTGCCGTTTCGACGGGAATCCGCGGATCGTCAAAGACCGCAGGTGACCCGCGAGGGTCTTAATCGCGAAAGCAACCTGCGCAGACGGTGTCCCAGAACAAGATTTTCTGCTGACCGGAAGCGGTCGGCATGGCTTCTGGTTCAGGTCGCCGTGGGTGCGGCGGGAATCTCTCCCGTCGTGTTATGACTTGAAAGGAGGAAGGGCCTGTGGGTCTCAATCTGAACGACAAGAAAGCCGTCGTGACGGAGGTTGCAGAGCAGGTAGCCAACGCCCAGACCATCGCGATTGCCGAATATCGCGGCATTCAGGTGGGGCATCTCACCGTGCTGCGCAAGAAGGCGCGTGAGTCTGGCGTGTATCTGCGAGTGCTGAAGAACACTCTGGTGCGTCGCGCCGTGGCGGGTACGCCGTTTGCCAGCCTGGCCGATCACATGGTCGGACCGCTGATCTACAGCGTGTCGGCCGACCCGGTGGCGGCGGCGAAAGTCCTCAACGACTTCGCCAAGACTAACGACAAGCTTGTGCTGAAGGCCGGCTCCTATGCCGGCAAGGTACTCGACAAGGCCGGTGTGCAGGCGCTCGCCTCCATCCCGGGCCGCGAAGAGTTGCTCGCCAGGCTGTTGGGTGTGATGCAGGCTCCGGTATCCGGCTTTGCCGTGTGCCTGGCTGCACTGGCCCAGCAGCGCGAAGAAGCCGCTGCTTGATCCCTGCGTTTACGAACTGAATTAGGAGTTTTCCGAAATGGCAATTAGCAAAGACGATATCCTGGAAGCCGTTGGCTCCATGACGGTTATGGAACTGAACGACCTCGTCAAGGCGTTCGAAGAGAAGTTCGGTGTTTCCGCGGCATCCTTCGCCGGGGCAGGCGCCGGCGCTGGCGCCGCAGCCGCTCCCGTGGCTGAAGAGCAGACCGAGTTCACCGTCATGCTCAATGCGGCCGGTGACAAGAAGGTCGAAGTCATCAAGGTCGTCCGTGCGGTTACCGGCCTGGGCCTCAAGGAGGCCAAGGATCTGGTCGACAGCGCACCGAAGGCGGTCAAGGAGAGCATTTCCAAGGCCGAGGCGGAAGCCCTCCATAAGCAACTGGAAGACGCCGGCGCCAAGGTCGAGATCAAGTAGTCGACTTCTTGCGGGCGGGCTGGCGGCTGGCGCCGTCAGCCCTTTTGTGTTTGTGTCGCAGGTCGAACAAAACGAAAAAGACAAACTTGAATTACGCCGGCCGGCAAACGCAAACGCTGCTTTTCGCCTTCCGTCCCGGAAGGAAAGGCCGTTTGCGTTTGCCTGTTTCCACAGGTTCGATGTTTGACCCTATCCTCACGGAGTTACCATGACTTACTCCTTCACCGAGAAGAAGCGCATCCGCAAGAGCTTCGCCAAGCGCGTCAGCGTGCTTGACGTGCCTTACCTGCTCGCTACCCAGCTTCAGTCCTTCAAGGACTTCCTGCAGGATGAAGTGGCGCTGGATAGGCGCAAGAACGAGGGTTTGCAGGCTGCGTTCACCTCGATTTTTCCGATCGTTTCACACTCGGGCAATGCNCGCCTCGAGTTCGTCAGCTACATGCTCGGCGAGCCGGCCTTCGATGTGAGCGAGTGCCAGCAGCGTGGCCTGACGTTTGCATCGTCGCTGCGCGCACGGGTCCGGCTGGTGATCATGGACCGCGAAGCGCCGGATACGGTGAAGGAAGTCAAGGAGCAGGAAGTCTACATGGGCGAGATTCCGCTGATGACGACCAATGGTTCCTTCGTCATCAACGGTACCGAGCGTGTCATCGTTTCGCAGTTGCACCGCTCGCCTGGCGTCTTCTTCGAGCATGACCGCGGCAAGACGCACAGCTCGGGCAAACTGCTGTTTTCAGCCAGAATCATTCCGTACCGNGGTTCCTGGCTCGANTTCGAGTTCGATCCGAAGGACACCCTTTTCTTCCGTGTCGACCGTCGGCGCAAGATGCCGGTCACGACCCTGCTCAAGGCGATCGGCATGTCCGCCGAGGAAATCCTTGCGCAATTCTTCGACTTCGACACGTTCCGGTTGNCCGGGGACAACATNGAGTTCGNGCTGGTGCCCGACCGCCTGCGCGGTGAGGTGGCGCGCTTCGACTTCGTCGCGCCCGATGGCAAGGTCATCGTCGCCAAGGACAAGCGGATCACGGCCAAGCATATCCGCGACATCGCCGCTGCATCATTGANCCAGATTNTCGTTCCCGAGGATTTCATCCTCGGCCGTGTCGTCGCCAGGAACATCATCGACAAGGAAACCGGCGAAATCGTCGCCAATGCCAACGACGAGATCACCGAGGCCCTGCTTGCCGATCTGCGGAAAGCGGGAATCGAGACCGTCGAGACGCTCTACACCAACGAACTTGATCGCGGCGCATTCATTTCCAGCACCTTGCGCGCCGACGAAACGGGATCGCGTCAGGCAGCCCGCATCGCCATCTACCGCATGATGCGGCCTGGTGAGCCGCCGACGGAGGAAGCGGTCGAGATCCTCTTCAATGGCCTGTTCTACTCGGACGACCGTTACGACCTCTCCGGGGTTGGCCGGATGAAGTTCAACCGCCGCCTCGGTCGCACCGACGTGATCGAACACAAGGTGATGATCAGGAGCCTGGCCTCCAAGGCCGAAGCGGCCTTGAAAAACCTCGCCGAGGGCAGCGGTTTCCCGCTTGCCGCGATTCAGGACCTGGTGAGCGGTCTGCCGTTCGGGCCGCGCGCGCTTTCGGAAAACCTGCAACTGGCTGACGCGGAGACGCTCGCCGCCACGATCAAGCCGCTGGGCGCCAACGTCGAGGTCCGCGAGCAACTGACGCTGTCACCACGCGACATCGTGGCGGTGATCAAGATTCTCGTCGAGCTGCGCAATGGCCGTGGCGACATCGACGACATCGATCACCTCGGAAACCGCCGTGTCCGTTCGGTGGGCGAGCTGGCCGAGAACCAGTTCCGCGCCGGTCTCGTTCGGGTCGAGCGCGCGGTCAAGGAGCGCCTGAGCCAGGCGGAGTCCGACAACCTGATGCCGCACGATCTGATCAATGCCAAGCCGATCAGCGCCGCGATCAAGGAGTTCTTCGGTTCCAGCCAGTTGTCGCAGTTCATGGACCAGACCAACCCGTTGTCGGAGATCACCCACAAGCGCCGTGTTTCCGCCCTCGGCCCCGGCGGTCTGACCCGCGAGCGCGCCGGCTTCGAAGTGCGCGACGTGCATCCGACCCATTACGGTCGGGTCTGCCCCATCGAAACGCCGGAAGGGCCGAATATCGGTCTGATCAATTCGCTGGCGCTGTTTGCACGCGTCAATGACTACGGCTTCATCGAGACCGCCTATCGCAAGGTCACCGACTCCAGGGTTACCAACGAGATCGAGTATCTTTCGGCGATCGAAGAAGGCAATTATGTCGTCGCCCAGGCAAACGCCTCGCTCGACGAAAATGGCNGCCTGTCGGACGACCTGGTGACCTGCCGCGAAAAGGGTGAAACCATCCTCGCCGAACCGGCGCGCGTCCAGTACATGGACGTTGCGCCGAGCCAGATTGTCTCGGTCGCCGCATCGCTGATCCCNTTCCTTGAGCATGACGATGCGAACCGTGCCTTGATGGGCGCCAACATGCAGCGTCAGGCAGTGCCCTGCCTGCGTCCGGAAAAGGCGCTCGTGGGCACCGGCATCGAGCGGACCGTAGCCGTTGACTCGGGTACGGCGGTCATCGCACGCCGTGGCGGCCTGGTCGATTACGTCGATGCCGCGCGCGTCGTGGTGCGTGTCAATGACGATGAGACGGTGGCCGGCGAGGTCGGCGTCGACATCTACAACCTGGTCAAGTACACGCGTTCGAACCAGAACACCAATATCAACCAGCGGCCGCTCGTCCGTGTCGGCGACCTGATCGCACGCGGTGATGTCGTGGCCGATGGCGCCTCGACCGACAAGGGCGAACTGGCCCTTGGCCAGAACATGTTGATTGCCTTCATGCCCTGGAACGGTTACAACTTCGAGGATTCGATCCTCATTTCCGAGCGGGTCGTCGCCGAGGATCGCTATACCTCGATCCACATCGAGGAGCTGACCGTCGTGGCGCGCGATACCAAACTGGGCCCGGAGGAGATCACGCGCGATATCGCGTCGCTTGGCGAGGCGCAACTCTCGCGCCTCGATGATTCCGGCATCGTCCATATCGGCGCCGAGGTCCAGGCCGGTGATGTCCTGGTGGGCAAGGTGACGCCCAAGGGCGAGACCCAGCTGACCCCGGAAGAGAAGCTGCTGCGCGCCATCTTCGGCGAGAAGGCGTCCGACGTCAAGGATACCTCGCTGCGCGTGCCGTCGGGAATTGCCGGTACGGTGATCGATGTTCAGGTATTCACCCGCGAAGGCATCGAGCGTGACAGCCGCGCCAAGTCCATCATCGACGAGCACCTGCGTCACTACAAGCTCGATCTGGCGGACCAGATGCGCATCGTCGAGGGTGATGCGTTCGCCCGCGTCGGCCGCCTGCTGGCCGGCAAGACGGCCAACGGTGGGCCGAAGAAGCTGACCAAGGGTTCGGTCATCGACCAGGCATATCTCGACAGCATGGATCCGCATCACTGGTTCGACATTCGTCTTTCCGAGGATGACGCCGCGCTCCAGCTGGAGCAGGTGAAGGATGGTCTCGAGCAGGCCCGCAAGAATTTCGATCTCGCCTTCGAGGCCAAGCGCAAGAAGCTTACCCAGGGCGACGAACTGCCGCCGGGCGTCCAGAAGATGGTCAAGGTCTACGTGGCGGTGAAGCGCCGTCTGCAGCCCGGCGACAAAATGGCTGGCCGGCACGGCAACAAGGGTGTGGTGTCACGTATCCTGCCCGTGGAGGACATGCCGTACCTGGAAGATGGCAATCCGGTCGACATCGTTCTGAACCCGCTCGGCGTCCCGTCGCGGATGAACGTCGGCCAGATCCTCGAGGTTCACCTCGGTCTGGCGGCCAAGGGTCTGGGCCAGAAGATCGGCGCCATGCTGCGTGCGGATGCCAATGCCAGGGAGGTTCGCGGGTTCCTCGATCAGGTCTACAACTCGAAGGGCAAGAAGGAGAATCTGGACGAACTCAGCGATGGCGAGGTGNTCGCGCTGGCNAGGAACCTTGANGACGGCGTNCCGTTCGCCACGCCGGTCTTCGACGGCGCCAAGGAAGAGGAAATCAAGGCCATGCTGGCGCTCGCCGGCATGCCNTCCTCCGGCCAGATGACCCTGTTCGACGGCCGCACCGGCGAAGCCTTCGAACGCCAGGTGACGGTGGGCTACATGCACTTCCTGAAACTGCACCACCTGGTCGACGACAAGATGCACGCCCGCTCGACCGGCCCGTACTCGCTGGTCACCCAGCAGCCGCTGGGCGGCAAGGCGCAGTTCGGCGGTCAGCGTTTCGGCGAGATGGAAGTGTGGGCGCTGGAAGCCTATGGCGCGTCCTATGTGCTGCAGGAAATGCTGACCGTCAAGTCCGATGACGTGAATGGCCGGACCAAGGTCTACGAAAACATCGTCAAGGGCGAGCACAGGATCGATGCCGGCATGCCGGAGTCCTTCAACGTGCTGGTCAAGGAAATCCGTTCGCTGGCGATCGACATCGATCTCGAACGTTACTGATTCAGGGCTCAGGAGTTAAACGATGAAAGCATTGCTCGATCTGTTCAAGCAGGTAACCGCCGAGGAAGAATTCGACGCGATCACCATTGGCCTTGCCTCGCCCGACAAGATCCGGTCCTGGTCCTACGGCGAAGTCAAGAAGCCCGAAACCATCAACTACCGGACCTTCAAGCCGGAACGCGATGGTCTGTTCTGCGCCAAGATCTTCGGCCCGATCAAGGATTACGAGTGCCTGTGCGGCAAGTACAAGCGCCTCAAGCACCGTGGCGTGATCTGCGAGAAGTGCGGTGTCGAAGTGACGCTGGCCAAGGTTCGCCGTGACCGCATGGGACACATCGAACTGGCCTCGCCGACCGCCCACATCTGGTTCCTCAAGTCGCTGCCGTCGCGCCTCGGCATGGTGCTCGACATGACGCTGCGCGACATCGAGCGCGTGCTGTATTTCGAGGCCTATGTCGTCACCGACAGCGGCATGGTCGGCAACCTCCAGCGCGGCCAGTTGCTGACCGAGGACCAGTATCTGGAAATGATGGAAGAGCACGGTGACGAATTCCGGGCCTTCATGGGCGCCGAGGGAATCCGCGAACTGCTGCGCGAACTCGATCTGACCAGCGAGGTGGAGTCCCTGCGCGCCGAACTTGATGTCACCAGTTCCGAGGCCAAGAACAAGAAACTGGCCAAGCGCCTGAAGATTCTCGAAGGGTTCGTGAAATCGGGAATCAAGCCGGACTGGATGATCCTCGAGGTGTTGCCGGTGCTGCCGCCGGACCTGCGCCCGCTGGTACCGCTCGATGGCGGCCGCTTCGCGACCTCCGACCTGAACGACCTCTATCGTCGCGTCATCAACCGCAACAACCGCCTCAAGCGCCTGCTCGAACTGAAGGCGCCGGAAATCATCGTCCGCAACGAAAAGCGCATGCTGCAGGAATCGGTCGACTCGCTNCTCGACAACGGCCGCCGCGGCAAGGCGATGACCGGCGCCAACAAGCGTCCGCTGAAGTCGCTCGCCGACATGATCAAGGGTAAGGGCGGCCGCTTCCGCCAGAACCTGCTCGGCAAGCGCGTCGACTACTCCGGGCGTTCGGTCATCGTCGTCGGTCCCCAGCTCAAGCTGCACCAGTGTGGTCTGCCCAAGCTGATGGCGCTCGAGTTGTTCAAGCCCTTCATCTTCAACAAGCTCGAGGTGCTGGGCTACGCCACGACCATCAAGCAGGCCAAGAAGATGGTCGACGGTCAGGAACCGGTGGTCTGGGACATCCTCGAGGATGTCATCCGCGAGCATCCGGTCATGCTCAACCGCGCTCCGACCCTCCATCGTCTGGGTATCCAGGCATTCGAGCCGACGCTGATCGAAGGCAAGGCGATCCAGCTGCACCCGCTCGTCTGCGCCGCATTCAACGCCGACTTCGACGGCGACCAGATGGCCGTCCATGTGCCGCTGTCGCTGGAAGCGCAGATGGAGGCGCGCACCCTGATGCTGGCCTCGAACAACGTCTTGTCGCCCGCCAACGGCCAGCCGATCATCGTGCCGTCGCAGGACATCGTGCTGGGCCTCTACTACGCGACGCGCGAGAAGATCAACGGCAGGGGCGAGGGGATGTATTTCGCCGATATCGGTGAGATCGAACGGGCCATGGCGGCCAAGGAGCTCGACATTCACTCGCGGATCTCGGTGCGTCTGGTGCAATACGAGCCTGCTGCGGTCGACGGTGAATGGAACGAGAAAATCGTCCGTGTCGAAACCACCGCCGGTCGCGCCCTGCTCTCGAAGATCCTGCCCAGGGGGCTGCCGTTCAAGCTCATCGACCGCGCCCTGAAGAAGAAGGAGATCTCGAAACTGATCGACGAGTCGTTCCGTCGCTGCGGCCTCAAGGAGACCGTCGTTTTCGCCGACAAGCTGATGCAGAACGGCTACGCGCTGGCGACCCGCGCCGGCATCTCCTTCTGCTCCGACGACATGCGCGTTCCGGCCAGAAAGCACGAGATCATTGCCGCCGCCGAGTCCGAGGTCAAGGAGATCGAGACCCAGTACACCAACGGTCTGGTGACCCAGGGCGAGCGTTACAACAAGGTGGTCGACATCTGGGGCCGTACCGGCGACCAGGTGGCCAAGGTCATGATGGACGAACTCGGCCACGAGGAAACCATCGACCGCCACAACAAGAAGGTCAAACAGGACTCGTTCAACTCGATCTTCATGATGGCCGACTCCGGGGCACGCGGCTCCGCCGCCCAGATCCGTCAGCTGGCGGGGATGCGCGGCTTGATGGCGAAGCCGGACGGCTCGATCATCGAGACGCCGATCACGACCAACTTCCGCGAGGGCCTGAACGTTCTCCAGTACTTCATTTCGACNCACGGTGCACGCAAGGGCCTCGCCGACACCGCGCTCAAGACCGCGAACTCGGGTTACCTGACGCGCCGTCTCGTCGATGTGACCCAGGATCTGGTCATTACCGAGGACGATTGCGGAACCGCCAACGGTTACGCGGTCAAGGCTCTGGTCGAAGGCGGTGAGGTCATCGAGCCGTTGCGCGAGCGCATTCTCGGACGNGTGACCGGGGAAGATCTGGTCGATCCGGAGAACCAGGAAACCGTCATCTTCACCGGCACCATGCTCGACGAGGAACTCGTGGATCTGATCGACAAGCTGGGCATCGATGAAGTCAAGGTGCGCACCC
>Ga0056914_10002023_pt1 | contig 13433 bp, 11 predicted proteins | sample TNRBio252014_DNA_FD_55168 | JGI IMG/M metagenome (GOLD analysis project Ga0056914, IMG submission 55168) | Wastewater treatment Type I Accumulibacter community from EBPR Bioreactor in Madison, WI, USA - TNR Reactor_6/25/2014_ DNA | ecosystem: Engineered > Bioreactor > EBPR > Anaerobic-Aerobic >...
CCCGGCTCTGCCGTCCAAGAATGAGACCAAGGCCCAGCAAGGTCAGCGCTCCGGCCAGGTATTGGCATGCCCGATGAAGATGCCACCAACCCGGATGATCGAGCCGGGCTGGCCATTTCTGCCCCGGCCACAGCTTGAGAAAGCGCGCGGCGAGAATGCCGCAAGGCGCCAGAATGCCCCATGCCAGGGTCATCACACGCGCGTGCCATGCCAGCAGACCGGAGACGTCATGCGCTCGGCTTGCATCAAGAGGCGCCAGCAACCACTCCAGCATGCTCTAGCCCTTGACGGCGCCGGCGGTCATGCCGGTGATGATCTGGCGGGAGGCGAGCAACGTGAAGATGATCGGCGGGATGGCGAGCAGCATCCCTGTCGCCATGATCACGCCCCAATCGATGTTGTACTCGGTCAGCGAGTTGACGATGGTGACGGGGACCGTGCGCGTCTTGCGATCCGCCAGGGCATTGGCCAACAGGAACTCGTTCCAGGCAATGCGGAAGGTGAAAATCGCCGCCGCCGCAAGCCCCGGCCTGATCAAGGGCAGCACGATCAGGAAGAAGGTGCGGAACGGGCCAGCACCATCCATGCGCGCCGCCTCCTCAAGCTGGATCGGCACCTGCACGATGAAGCTTTGCAATATCCAGATCACGAAGGGCAGGTTCATTGCTACATAGATCAGGATAATGCCCCAATGCGTGCCGGCCGCGCATTGATCGCCGATGCAGAACTGGAAGGTCCAGATGCCGAACACCGGTACGAGCAGGACCGCCGGCGGCACCATGCGCAAAAGCAGGGTCGTCAGCGACAATCCATCCCGCCCGACAAAGCGGAACCTCACGATCGCGTAGGCCGCCATGCAACCGATAACGAGGGTGATGATCGTCGCAATGGTGGCGATGAACAGCGAGTTCGAGAGCGCCCGCCCGAAGGTAGGATCGCAACTGTCGATGCCCTTTGGCTCGTACCAGAGCATGTCGCAGAGCACCTGCTCGTAGTTGCGCAGCGTCGGCATGAAGATCAGGCTCGACGTGTCGCTCATGATCTCGACATTCAGCCGGAACGAGGTGATCAGCATGAGCACAATCGGGCCGACGGACATCACCACCAGCAGCACCAATAGCACGTAGAAGGCGGGGTTCTGGCGTTCGGTGGCGTCAACCATCAGCTTTCGTCCTGCATCGCGGCCCGGAGGCGGGCGGCCCGAACCTCGGTGAACTTCGAATAGGCAAACATCGCCAGCGTCAGGATCATCAGCACGGCNAGCAGCAGGTTGGACATGGCGGCGGCCTTGCCGAGTTCGCGGAATTCGGAGGCGGTCCGCGCGATCCTTAGCGATAGGATTTCGGTAGAAAGCCCGGGCCCGCCATTGGTGAGAACCAGCACCACCTCAAGCACCTTGAAGGCGTCGATCAGGCGCAGGAGGCAGGTGACGATCAGAACGGGCAGCATCAGCGGCAGCTTGATGTGCCAGATCTGCTGCCAGCCCGTCGCGCCATCGATACGCGCCGCCTCCATCGCCGATCTCGGCAGCGATTGCAGCGCCGCCAGAGCCAGAATGAAGATGAACGGTGTCCACTGCCAGATGTCGGCGATGATGATCGAAACAAGCGCCCAGTTGGCGTCCGAAAGCCACGGCACAGGCTCCATGCCGAGGCGGGTCAGCATACGATTCAGCGGGCCAACTGTCGGGTGATAGAGATAGCGCCACATCAGGCCGACAACGATGGGCGCGATCATCATCGGCAGGATGAAGAGCGTACGCAGCAGCGTCATGCCTTTGAGTTTGCGATCGAGCAGCAGCGCGAGTCCGACGCCAAGGATCATCTCGAGGACAACGACAATCGCAGCGAATTTGAGCGTGACGCCGAGCGATTCACGAAAGCTCGGATCGCTCAGCAGGAACGTATAGTTCCGCAACCCCACCCATTCAGCCTGCGATACATGCTGGCTCGGATTCCAGTTCAGAAAACTGGCGTAGACCATGTAGCCGACGGGATAAAGCAGCGCAAAGCCGAGCACTGTCAGGCTGGGCGCCAGGAACAGATAGGGCGTCAGGCGGCGGGTGTTGGCGGCTTGCATGGCGTTGTCCGGCAGGTTGCATCGGGCGAGCCTCGACGAGGCTCGCCCATCGCATTGCTACTTAAACGTCTCGTAGCCGGCTTCCTTCATGGTCGCCTTGGTGCGAGCCGCCAAACCATCCATCGACTGCTTGATGTCAGCGTTTTCGGTGATGATTTTCGACATGGTCGTGCCAAGATCGTTGTTGATCTTGCCCCACGGCGGGATGATCGGACGCCAATCAGGATCGGCGTGCTTCAGCGCTTCGCCAAAGGTCTTCATGTAGGGGAACTTGGCGTTCACCTCCGCATCGGCATGGGTCGAGAAGCGGATCGGGTTGCCGCCCTGCAAAGCCACCAGCTTGTCCGCCTTCTTCGAGGTCAGCCACTGCATGAGCAGAAACGCGGCGTCCTTGTTCTTGGCGTTTTTGGGGATGGCGATGCCGAAGCCGCCGGTCTGCGAACCGTGACGCACGCCCTTGGGGTGCATCGCCCAGCCGACCTTGCCTGCGATCTTCGATTTGGAGGGATCATCGACCTGTCCTGCGAACACGGTTGAGTCGAGGAACATCGCCGTCTTGCCCTGCAAGAAGGCCGCGCCGGCTTCCGCAAAACCGAAGGTCTTTGCACCTTCTGGGCCGCAATCGACGATGGTTTTCAACGCCTGCGCCGCCTTGATGCCGGCCTCATTGTTGATGATTGGGTTCCACTGGCTATCGAACACTCGTCCGCCGAGCGGCGCGAGATGCAAAAGGTAAGCGTGTGCGGCGTGCTGCCCGGATGCTGCGCGCGAGGCCAGTCCGCCCATGCCCGGCTCCAGCTTGGGGATCTTGCAGGCGAGATCGAGCATCTCGTCATAGGTCTCCGGCACCTTGAGCTTGTGCTTGCTGAAGATATCAGTGCGATAGCCGAGGATCGAGGTTTCCGCGCCGAAGGGAATGCCGAAGAGCGAACCTGTTGGCCCCGCCAGGTAGCCCTTGTCGCCACCGGCAACGCCGATATTTTGCATATAGCCAGGGATAATATCGGCGGCATCATAGGCCGGATCGGCCAACAGCGGGTTCATGAAGAAGCGCGCCAGATTTTCGAGCTGGTCGGCGAAAACATAATCGGCTTTCGAAAACACGACGTAGGCGATCAAGTCATAATCGCCCTTGGCCTTGGTCAGTTCCAGCGTCTGCTTCTCGCGCATCTTGAGGTATTCGAGCTGGTCGACCTCGACCTTGATGCCGGTTTCCTTGGTGAACTCCGGCAGCACCTTCATCACCGCGTTGTAATGGGGATGCGCCGGGAAATTGACGACCAAGGTCTTGCCCTTGTGGGCGTCATAGGGGCCGGCGAAGGCGCCTGTCGCCACCCCGGCGAGCAAGCCTGCGGCGAGCGCCACAGTTCGAACAATCGTCTTCATGCTTTCCTCCCTGAAAAGCGCATCACAGGCGCTGACCATTCTGCTTGTTGAAGATCATGATGGCCGATGGCGGCACATGGCAGCGGAACGATGCGCCCGCCGCCAGGGCGGCCTTCGCCGCAGTCTCGACCAGCACTTCAGTTTTGCCGCAGTGGCAGACCAGAACGGCGTTCGAACCAAGGTATTCGCTGACGATGACGCGGAGTTGCATGCCGCCGCCGGCTTGCATCTCGAAGCTCGCGGGCCGGATGCCGATGGTGACGTTACAGTCGGTNTGCCCGGCGAGGCGAGCNGACGTCTCTCCATCCAGCGCCAGGTCATAGCCCTCGCCNCGCACCNGCAGCGCCGCGCCTTCGCCGNATAGTTCGCCATCGAGGAAATTCATCGTCGGNCTGCCGATGAAGCCGGCGACAAAGCGGTTGACCGGGCGCTCGAACAACTCCTGTGGGCTGCCCTGCTGCTGGATCACCCCATCGTTCATCACCACGATGCGGTCGCCGAGCGTCATCGCCTCCACTTGATCATGGGTGACATAGACCATGTTCTTGGCGATGCGCTGGCGCAGTTCCGCCAGCTCGGTGCGCATCTTGGCGCGCAACTTGGCGTCAAGGTTCGACAGCGGTTCGTCAAACAGGAACGTGCCGGCATCACGCACCAAGGCCCGCCCCATCGCGACGCGCTGGCGCTGTCCGCCCGACAATTCCGCCGGCTTGCGATCCAGCAGATGGCCGATGTTCAGCATCGCGGCGACCGACTTCACCTTGGCGTCGATCTCGGTCACGGGGCGACGTTGCAGTCGCAGCGCAAAGGACATGTTCCGCGCGATATTCATGTGCGGATAGAGCGCGTAATCCTGAAAGACCATCGCGATGTCGCGGTCTTTCGGATCGAGCCGGCTGACAGGTTTGCCGTTGAAATAAATCTCGCCGCTGGAGAGCGTTTCGAGTCCGGCAAGGATGCGCAATGTTGTCGACTTGCCGCAACCTGAAGGGCCGACGAGCACCGTGAATTCGCCATCCGCAAGCGACAGGTCGAGAGGCTTTAGAACCTGCACGGCTCCATAGTGCTTTTCCACCTTGTCAAAGACGATCTCCGGCAATGCGCCTGCTCCCCGATATTTTTGTTTGCACGAGCTTGTGGGATTTCCGGCCGGTTGTGAACGGCTCTGGTCAGGAATCAACGTTAGCGCTAACGTGAGCTGTGTTTGGCCATTTCGAGGATGCGGCGATGTCGCGCAAGGCGCCTGTCGGGATCAAAGAGATCGGCGCCGAACTGGGCCTCAGCATGATGAGCGTGTCGCGCGCGTTGCGCGGGGTCGAAGGCGTTTCGGTCGATACGCGCGAGGCAATCCTCAACGTCGCCAAGCGGATGGGCTATCGCCCCAACCGCAACGCCCGGTCGCTGGCGAGCGCGCATTCGACGCTGATCGGCATTTCGCTACCCACCTTGTTCAGCGATGTCTTTCCGGAAATTCTGGCGGGCATGCGCGCGACCTTCGATCACGCTGGGTTCGATACGGTGATCGACACCACCGATTATAGCCCGGCCCGCGAGGCCGATTGGGTGGAGCGGATGCTCGACTGGAATGCGGCAGGTCTCGTGCTCAGCGGTGTCGATCATGCACCCGAGCTTCGCCAACGCCTCCGGGACTTGCAGATTCCGACGCTCGAAATCTGGGATACGACGGACGATCCGATCGATATCAGCGTCGGTGTCGATCACTACGAAGCCGGTTTCCAACTCGGGCAGCATCTGATCGCCTGCGGGTACAATCGCCCAGCGTTTGTTGGCGTGCCAGAAGGGCGTGATCGGCGGGCGGACAAGCGCCTCGAAGGGCTGGGAACGGCGTTCCGGACTGGCGGCGCGTCAAACATCATCGTGCAAAGGATCGAGGGTAGGGCTGCCTTCGAAGCTGGCTCGGCAGCAACGGGAGGCGTCCTGTGCGCCGCGCCGGTCCGGCCTGATGTCATCTGTTACCTCAACGACCATATGGCGTTCGGCGGTCTTTCGTATTGCACAAAGATTGGTCTGGCCGTGCCAGACGACATCGGCATCGCCGGGTTCAATGACCTTGAGATCAACAAAATACTCCCGCTGTCGATCACGACCGTTGTGACGCAACGCCACCTGATGGGCGCGACCGGCGCCAAGAACCTCGTCGCACGCATCAATGGAGCGGTGATTGATCGCTGCGTCCGCATACCAACGCGATTGAAAGAGGGGCAAACAACACTCAGAGCCGCAAGGAAGACCTGAGCGGTTACGGCCCTGAGTATCCAAAGGATATGTCCCGCAGAAACGCGCGCGATCCGCGCGATCGGATTGCCCGGGAAGACCACCTGCCACTGCCCCAAGTGGCGGCAGAACGCCAAACTGCAAAGGCAGCTCCTGCTTGCAATCCAATAAAGCTTTTCGCAATATTTTCATATGGTTATGCAAACTGTTGGTAGCCGCCCCTAGCACCATTTTCACTTTCAGAACCGTCTGTATCCACCAGAAAAGCCTCTGACCAGCAGTGAAGCATGATGTCCTTGTGCCCGCATCCCTCTGGCGGCACCCAATTGCATTCGCGGCAATTGTTGGCAAAATCAGCGGCGTTTACCAACACGCCGTTCAGCCTTACCACCACATCGCGGACGTCATGGCTGTTACCGACGTGAAAATTCGATCGCTGACGCTCCCTGCGAAACTCGTCAGGGTGTCGGACGGTGGCGCTTCAGCTTCACGTCTCCCCCAATGGCCAGAAGCGTTGGCATATGTACGAGCCGAACGACAGAGACGCCGGGCTGCACATCGCGACCATGGCACGACCACGACGGGACCTAGAACAGAAGGCGGGCTTTGATCGCGACTGCGCAATTGCCGCTGTCGGCTTTGAGAGGGAATGCTCAGCGGCGCGCGAGTAAAACTCTCGAAGAGGTCGCTGTTATTTGCATTCGATGCAATCGTCCGTTTTTTCGCCCTGATACGCCCATAAAGACTCAAAACCAGATTATTTTTGGAGCCTTAAATGAACTCAAAGCCTGAATCATTAAGCATCAATGAAATCGAAACTCGTTTTCGAAGCAATTACCCTGCCTATCAATATCATTTTGTAGAGTTCATCACGGAACATCTCTGCGATTGTTCCCGTGCATTTGACGGAGACCTTCAGGAATTGCTTGTTCTTGCCATCGTCGGGCAGATGCATCTGAAGGCGCTTATCGACACCCAAAGCATAACCTCTGGATTGCCGCGCGCCAAGCAAGACCAGCCCCAGATCTCGGCTTCGCGGATCGCGGACGCCTCGGGCATTCCCCGCGAGACTGTCCGACGCAAGCTCGTGAAGCTGGCAGACCGCGGCTGGGTTCGGAAGGGGCCGGCAGGGGCATGGCATATCGTTTTGGGCGAGCATGGCACCAAAGCCCGGGATGGCTTGTCCGACCTTGACAGCCGCGCCATTGCCCGGATGGCTGGATTGTATGCCCGGCTCCAGGGGCTGTTGCGGTGATGCCTGGCCCATCCTCGGGCTGCCCAAAATGGGCATCGTCCCCCTTGTTGAGGGTGCACACACCTGATTGACTGAGCTTCCAGCAATCAGAGCAGGACACGTCAAGGCATGTTTGATCAGAAACTCTTTCGCCTTGATGGCGATGTGGCTCTTGTCACGGGAGCGGGCGCAGGGATCGGTCGGGCTATCGCCAAGCTCTTTGCCAGTGCAGGGGCTGCGGTCGTGGTCAGCGATCTCAAGGCGGAAACAGCCGAAATTGTTGCACGGGACATAGTCTCTGCTGGCGGCAAGGCCGTTGGCGTTGCATGCAACGTGACAAAGGAAGAGGACCTTGTTGCCGCGGTGAAGACGGCGAATGACCGGTTCGGCGGCCTGACAATTCTGGTCAACAATGCCGGTGGTGGCGGGCCGAAACCGTTCGACATGCCCATGGGGGACTTCGAATGGGCGTACCAACTCAATGTCTATTCCCTCTTCCGACTGACCCAGTTGGCTGCGCCTCATATGGAAAAGGCCGGACACGGGGCCGTGCTGAACATTTCTTCCATGGCCGGCGAGAACAAGAACCAGCGCATGGCCTCCTACGGTTCGTCCAAGGCGGCGGTGAACCATCTGACGCGCAACATCGCCTTTGACCTTGGTCCGAAGGGTATTCGTGTCAACTGCATCGCGCCCGGCGCGATCAAGACCGATGCGCTGGCAACCGTGCTCACGCCACAAATCGAAAAGGCAATGCTCAAGCATACCCCGCTCGGGCGCCTTGGACAGGCTGAGGATATCTCAAATGCCGCGCTCTTTCTCTGTTGCCCGGCCTCAAGCTGGGTCAGCGGCCAGGTGCTCACTGTGTCAGGCGGCGGCGTTCAGGAGCTGGATTGAAAGAACTGCCGCACGTGCAATCCTTGGCTGTGGGTGCACNGTGGCACCAGAATTTCCGCTCACAGGCTGGGAGTTCAACAGCCACATTTCTGTTTTCCACATATGAGGGTTAGCGATGTCTGCTTCTTTCGACGCCTTTGCTGATTTTCGCCTGAACGGTCACAAGGTGATCATCACCGGCGGCGCACAGAATATCGGCGCGGGGATCGCCAGAACGCTCGCNGGNGCCGGCGCCAAGGTCATGATCGCCGATCTCAATGGCGACCTTGCCCAGAAGACCGCAGCNGGGATCGCCGCCGAAACCGGTTCCGATTGCCGTGGCATGGCTTGCGACGTGACGAAATCCGACCAGATCGACGCAGTGGTCGCCGCAACCGTCAATGCCTTTGGTGGCATTTCGACACTGGTGAACAATGTTGGCTGGGGTGGCAGGCACGAGGATCCCACCGCTATCACGGACGACGCCTTCATCGCCTCCTACAAACTCAATACGATCAGTGCCTATCGGATGAGCATGGCTTGCCTTCCGCATATGCTGAAAGAAAAGAACCCGAGCATCACCAATTCGGGCTCGTTTTCCTCGGCNGCGCCGGCCTATGACATTCTCGCCTATGGCACGGCAAAGGCAGCGTTGAACCAGATGATGGTGTCGATCGCGCATCTGCTGGCCAAGAAGGTGCGGGTCAATTCCATTCTCATCGGCACGGTGATGACCCCCGGTTATGCCGATGCGGGCATCGACCCGGCCATGCAGGAAAAGCTGCGCAACCCGGACAACCTGACNGGTCGCCCCGGTTCGCCGCAGGACGTGGCGAATGCCTTCCTCTGGCTGTGCTCTCCGGCCGCAGGCTGGGTGAGCGGGCAGACNATCAACGTCCATGGCGGCGGCGGCGTGGTGCGCCTTTTCGGAACTTAAGGCGGTCCCGGTGCTGTCTAGGCGATTCCCATCTGCCATNCNGTATGCCCGCAGGGTGGCGCTGGCTTGCGCCTNTCTGGGACTGGCCGGTGCGGCACTCACCTCAGTGGCCATCGCGCAAGATGCNGGCGGGGCCATCCCTCTCAATGCGCAGGCAGAAGGCGCGCCGATCGAGCGGGNCGATGTCGTGCTGGTCCGTGGCTCTGACAATCCCGCGCGCGATCANGCGGCGGTTGCCCGATTGCGCGAGACCATGCAGGCGCTGGTTGGACGAGACTATTCAAGGGCCTTCATCGAGCGACAGCTCGCAACCCCACGCGCTCATCTCGGGGTCGGCCAGATCAACCATCGCCTCGCACCGGGGCGCTCGCCTGGCAGCCTCGCGCTGGTTGTCGAACTGGATACCGCGCTGGCATCNGCCGCGTCCGGCGTCGGCGCTCAAGGTCTGCTNGCGGGCGATGGGCGATCGTTTCCCGTGCTGTATCGCAGCGATCGCGCGTTTCTGACCGGCATCATCAGTGGCGGCTTTGGTGGCTACACCGACATTAACCCCTGGTTTGGCAACCCCGCCCTGTTCACGGCAGGCAGCCCCATAGCGCGCAAGCGTCCGGGCCGCGCTCCGGGATGGACCGAGGGCTACACCGATCTTGGCTTTGCCGGGGCGGTTCAGCTCGGCGATACACCCTTCTATGCCTATGGCGCGCTGACGGCGCTCACCTCGTGGTCGGTCGGGCAGGATATCTACCGCAACGATCGCCGCACCTGGACTGATCTCGAGAAGGCCTATGCCGGCCTGCTTTATGTCGATCCTGATAGCGGCAACAGCGTCAACATCAGTGCCGGACGGCAGAATGTGACGCTGAATGAAGGCTGGCTGGTGCATTTCGTGCGGGGCAATGCCAATATCGACAAGCGGGGCGGCACATATCTCGGCCCGCGCAATGCCAATGATTTTTCCATAGTGGCCAATGCGACGTTGGGCCCGTGGGCCCTGAAGGCCTTCTGGATCGACCCTGACGAATTGCCGAGCATCGATTCACGCGCGAACTATCTCGGCGCCAATCTGCGCTACACGGTCCGGCCCGGGCTCTCCGTTGATGCAACCTATCTCGCGGTCAAGCGCTCCACGGGGTCGCTGATCGCGCCGGGCACCGTTCGCCTGCCGCGAGAGGGGTTGCGAACCTACGCCGGGCACATCCGCTGGGAGCGGCCGTTCGGCGTGGACGGCGTCTGGCTCGCAAGCGAATTTGCCTATCAGGACCATGAGCGGTTCCGGATGTCGGCTCATGCCGCCTATGGCCTCATCGGCTATCAGGCCGCGCACCTGGCGTGGTCGCCAAGCCTGTCCTACCGCTACTCCTATGCCAGCGGCGACAATCCCAATTCATCGAGCTACAACCGCTTCGATCCGCTGCTCGCCACCGGGCTCGGCAATTGGCTGCAGGGCATCAGTTTCGGCAAGCTCACCTCGAATTCCAACCTTTCGGTGCATCGCCTGCAGCTCAATGTCGTGCCCATGCCGACACTGAATGTCAGCTTCGACTGGCATATGCTGCGCGCGCCAGAGCGGAACAATCTCGGCTCGAACCCGGCACTCTCGACGCTGACGTCCAGTGACATCGGTCAGGAATTCACGCTCACAGGGCGCTGGGCGATCAACCGGAACCTCTATCTTCAGACGATTGGGTCGATAGCCGTACCCGGCAAGGCATTGCGCGACATTGGCGCACGGCGCAACTGGAACACGTTGCAAGCAAGCCTTTACTGGTCGCTCTAAGGAGGCGTGACGATGGGTGATATGAATGTACCGCTGTCGCTTCTCTCCTCGCTGCTGTTCAGCATGATCGGGCCGATTGCGCTTCTGCCGCATTTTGCGACCGTGACTGCGACCGCGCCACCGCCGTTGCAAGCGCGGATTGCCCTGTTCGCAGCGCTCGTCGCGTTAGGAACGCTGGCGATCGCGGTATTCGTCGGCGCAGGCGTCATGCAATCGGCAGGGACCTCACGTTCTGCGCTGATCATCGCGGCGGGAATTATCCTCACCCTGACGGCATTGAGGAGCATCTTCGGCACGGCTGCGTCCACGAAGGCGACGACGGATGAGCCGGGTATCGGGCTTGCCCTGATGCCGATCGCCATCCCCGGCATTGTCACGCCGATGGGCGTGGCCATCATCATCCTCTTTGCCAGCTATTTTCCCGATTTCGTGGACAGGCTCGCCATCTTCGGCGTCATCGCTGCGATCATGGTCGCAAACTATGCCGCCATGCGCATGTCACACTGGTTCATGCGGGTGATCGGGGCGATTCCATTGCTGATCCTCGGCGCGATCTTCGGTGTCCTGCAAGCCGCGATGGGAATCGAGATGATCATGTCGGGCATCAAGCTCTCTGGGCTTATTTTGGCCCGGTGAAGCCAAGCTTTCGCAGTACATCTCCGCACTGGAAGAGCATCCTGGCGTCTAAATTCCAAACCGCACGACCCGCGCCTTTAGCTGACATTGCCTCTCTGACCTCATCCCGCCTGGTGCCCGTTCTGGTCCTTCTCGGTTTGGGCAGACTCTGCATCAGAGCGAGAGATGTTGATGGGAGGAGGTCAGCGCCGCATGCCCCCTCGCAAACGTGATGAACGACACCGTGCAGGCCGGCCGTACCCATCGCGCTGTGCTTGTCTTGCCTGTGCAATGATGGTCTGCTGGCCGGATCGGCGACCGCAGAGGCGACAGGTCAGCGCCGCGGCTCTTGGGAGGGAGGGGCAAATGCGTGCGTTTGCAACCGGGGTGTGGCTTGTTGTCTGCGCAGCGCTGGCGGGGCCCTTGCAGGCGGCCGAGCGGATTTCCGAGCGCGTCTTCTTCGTGCGCGACAAGCCGGGCACGCCGCTGAAGTTCCGCATGGTGGTCAACGCCGGNTGCCTCGATGAGGCGGGGGCGCAGTGCCGTGGGCTCGCGCACTATCTGGAACATCTGGTGCTGGTGGGGCGCAACCCGGAGCACAAGGAGGCGGCCATCCGCATGTTCGGCAGTGGCGAGGCCAATGGCTACACCAACATGCGTTCGACGGTCTACACCCACACCGTTCCGGCCCGGCCAGAGGGATCGCGCGCCGATCTTGACCATCTCCTCGGGTTCTATGCCGCGCGCCTGAAGGATTTTTCCATCCCCGAGGACGAGGCGGCGCGCGAGCGCAATATCGTGCTTCAGGAGCATGACTGGCGGGTGCAGACGAACCCCTACCTGCTGGCCTGGCGCGACCTGTGGCGCAAGGCGCTCCCCGACCACCCCTTCGGGCAATGGACGATCGGCACGCGNGAGGACATTCAGGCCTTCACGCTGGAGCAGGCGCGCGCCTTTCACAGGGCCTGGTATGCGCCCAACAATGTCTGGTTCGTCATCTCGGGCGACATGGAGCCGGCACAGGTGAAGGAGGCGGCGGCGAAGGCTCTGGCCGGACTTGAGGCGCGCAAACTGCCGCCACGCAACTTTGCCGCCAAACCCGATGTGAAGGAGGAGCGGCTCGACAGCGCGCTCGGCGGCGGGCGCTTTCGCCAGCCCGGTGTCCAGATGCTGAAGCTGCTGCGCACGGCCGAAGCGGATCCGGCGCGCAACCGCGCCGTAAGAGCGATTCTCGGCCGCTTCTTCGACAGCGAACTGCCCGGGAGTCCGCGCGATGTGCTCGCTGCCGACCGCAAGGTGGCGGGACCGAATGCACGGCTCTCCATCAGTCGCGCTGCACCGGATACCTTCCTTCTGTCCATCGGCCTCAATGCCGCATCCGGGGTGACCACCGCCACGCTCAGGGACGAGGCAGTATCCTATCTCGCCCGGTTCGGGACGGGAGAAGCGCTCACCGACGCGATCGTCGAACGGCTCAAAATGCGCATCCTGCGCGACCTCGACGACATCGCCAAAAATCCGGCGCGGGAGTTCGCCCAGCTCGTAAGCTGGCTCGACAACCGCAACAGCTACGAGGACCTGCTCACCTGGAAGGCCACCGTGGCCGGCGTCACCGGACAGGATGTCCGCGACTTCGCCAAAGCGCTGGCTGGCCCCGGGCGGTTGCTCACCCAGACCATCGACAGCAGCGGAGCGGCACCATGACGCGCCTGATCAAAACCCTCGGGCTGCTCCTCGCCGTCCTGGCCGGCACGCCGCAGGGACTGGCACAATCCGCCCCGCCCCTGCCGGTGGCGAGCCGGGAGACCTCCCCGGGCGGCATCCCGTTTGCCCGCGCTCTCCTGCCCGATGCGGACCGGCAATCGATNCAGATCTACTGGCGCGAGGCGNCACTGAAGACCGATCCGACGCGCTTCTGGCTGATGCTGCTGGCCGGCCCGATGATCGCCGCCGGNCCGGAGGGCATGAAACGGGCGGAATTTTCCGAAACGCTGAAGGATCTGCAAGCCGGGTTTCGCCTCGATTTCACACCCGACGCGGTGCACTTTGCCTTCAACGCCAAGCCCGACCAGGCGGCAGAGGCGGCGCGGCTGACAGGGGCGATGCTGGCTCGCCCGATGTTGCCGCGCGAGCGGCTGGAGCGGTTCCGCAAGCAGTCGACGACGGCGCTGGAACAGGAAAGAGAACACGCCGAAGCGCTGGCCGGCAAGATCTGGCTGCGCCGCATCATCGCCTCGGTCGAGGCCGGGCCCGCGCTCTCGCGCGATCCGCAGCTTCTGGAACAGGCCAGCAGG
>Ga0056914_10002026_pt1 | contig 13421 bp, 13 predicted proteins | sample TNRBio252014_DNA_FD_55168 | JGI IMG/M metagenome (GOLD analysis project Ga0056914, IMG submission 55168) | Wastewater treatment Type I Accumulibacter community from EBPR Bioreactor in Madison, WI, USA - TNR Reactor_6/25/2014_ DNA | ecosystem: Engineered > Bioreactor > EBPR > Anaerobic-Aerobic >...
GTGCCGTCGCCTACGCCAGGTCCCTTCCGGCCGGTACAGCTGGCCGAGGGGCCCGAGCTGTGGCAGACCACCAACCCCTGGCTGACCATCTGGCTCAAGACNTTNGTGGGCNAGCCGCCGCTCAGCGCGCCGATCGCCAATCTGCGCCTCAAGGTGCTGCGCAACGGCGTCGACGTCAGCCAGCCCGGCCTGACCAGTGGCTTCTTCCAGTTCTCTGCCCCCACCGTTCTGGGCGAGCCGATCGGCAACCGGCGCGAGTACAACCTCAAGTATGAGTACTTGCCCGACGCCGGCGACGCGCAGTGGGCGATCATCGTCACCGACGCCAACGGCACGGAGCTTTCCATGCCCGTGACCTTCGAGACGCGCGGCGGGCAGGAGGTCTACGTCAGCTTCTTCGACACGCGCTGACGCCGCTGGCCGGCAGATTACGCCCTTAGCGCTTCCTGTGCTATACTTCACCCTCTGCCAGATGGGCAGTCCATTTTTCTCCACTCTTGGGTGCGAGGAGGTCGTGCGGTTTTGCGGAAATCCANGCTCGTCAACTCAACGCACAACGAAACCACAATCTTGGGCAGCAGGCTTGCCGCCAATACCAGTGCGCGAAACTCCCGGTTTCTGATGGCCCTGGCGGCGCTGGCCGTGCTGTTGGTGCTGCCCGGCTGTGCGTTGGTCAACTCATTGGTTGAGGTTCCCACCCCGACACCGCGGCCCCAGCTTGCGCTACGGCCCACATTTACACCGACCACCGCGCCAACGGCCGCGCTGCTGGCTGTGTCTGAAGCGGCCGCTCCGCCCCAGGCTGACACGCCCACGGCCGAGCAGGCGCTGGCGCAGGTCGCGCTGCCCACGGCCACGCCGGAGCCGCCCACGGCGACGCCCGAACCGCCGACGCCCACCCCAGAGCCGCCGACGGCCACGCCCGAGCCGCCCACGCCGACGCCTGAGCCGCCGACGCCCACGCCCGAGCCCAAGCCAGAAGTGGTGATCAGCAACCCGCGCGTCAACGTGCGCAGCGGCCCTGGCGCTGACTTCGACGTGCTGGGCCAGGTGCTACAAGGGCAGCGGCTGGCGATCGTCGGCCGCGACCCCGACGGCCAGTGGTGGCAAATCTGCTGCTTCGAGGGCCAGAACGGCTGGCTGGCGGCCGAAGTGGTGCGCGCCGAAGGGCCGCTGGAAAGCGTCGCCCTGGCCGCCGACCTGCCGACGCCCACCCCAGCGGCGACAGCGACAGCCGAGGCTGCGGCCATCGCTGCGCCGCCCGCCTCCGGCGACGCCCCCTTCGGGCTGACCGAAGAGACCACCTACCTCTTCAACCAGGACTACCTGCGCGTCGGCGTCAAGGTCAACGACAACGACGATGCGCCGCTGGCCGGCTTTTACCTGCGGGTACTCAACGAGACCACCGGCCAGCAATGGCTCTCTCCGGCCACCAGCGGCGGCCCGTGGCAAGGCACTGCGCCCAGCGTGGACTTTGCCGACTACCGCCAGGCCAATCTGATCTACGACACGCGCGGCAAGAGCGCGCTGGCTGGCAACAGCTTCGCCCTCTGGCTGGTGGACGGCGCAGGTCGCCAGGTCTCACCGATCGTGCGGTATACCCAGGATGACGATCAGCTCCGTTGGTTATACATCGTCTGGACGCAGCAGTAGGCGCGGCGACGCCTTACTGATCGCGTTGCTGACGCTGCTGGCTTTGCTCCTGCGAGCAGCCCGCCTGGATTTCCAGCCGCTGTGGTGGGACGAAGGCTACAGCGTCTGGTTTGCGCACCAGCCGTTGGCCGACATGCTGCGGCTGACCGCGCTGGACATCCATCCCCCGCTCTATTACGCGCTGTTGGGCGGCTGGTCCCAGGTTTTCGGCCTGGGGCCGCAGGCTTTACGCTGGCTGTCGGTGGCGGCCGGCGTGGCGGCCGTGCCGCTGATCTATCTGGTGGGCTACGGGCTCAGCGGCCGGCGGGTGGGGCTGGTCGCGGCCTTCCTGCTGGCCATCAATCCCCTGCACATCTACTATTCCCAGGAAGTGCGCATGTATGCGCTGGTGGCGCTGTGGTCGCTGCTGGCCGTGGGCGCGGCCGGCCGCTGGCTGGGCCTGGGGCGGCGCATCCGCGGCGACACGCGGCCGGCTGGCTGGGGCTGGCTGGCCGGCTACGGGGCCGCCATGACCCTCGCGCTGTACACGCAGTACTACGCCGCCTTCCTGCTGGCGGGCCTGGCTGCGGCCGGCGCGCTGGTGCTGTGGCGTCGCCAGGCCGGTCGGGAGCGCTTGCTCATCTGGCTGGCTGCACAGGGTGGGGTCGTGCTGCTTTTCCTGCCCTGGCTGCTCTATGCTGCGCCCAAGCTCGTGCCCTATGTCTCGCAAAAGATCGTGGCCGACTCGGACCAGCCGCTGGGACTGCCGCTTTACCTGGCCCGCCACCTGGCAGCCTACAGCGCCGGCCATCTGGAAGGTCCGCTGGTGGGTTGGTGGCCGCTGGGACTGCTAGGGGTGATCCTGCTGGCGGCCGGCCTGCTGCGCCTGGCGCGCCGCCGTCCACTGGAGCCGGGGCATGGCCTGCTGCTGAGCTTCTTGGGCATCATCCTGGGCGTGGTCCTGGGTCTGGGCTGGCTGGTCAACCTGGGCTATCCCTTCTTCCCGGAGCGCGGCGAACGGCTGCTGCTGCTGGGGCTGCCCACCTTCATCTTGCTGCTGGCCGCGACCTGGGCTACGCCCGATCCGGTGCTCAGCCCCGGCCAGCGCATTGTCGTGCGGCCGGCGCGCAGCCCGCTGCCGCGCATTTTCGTGGGCGCGCTGGCTGTGCTGGCCGCCCTTTCCCTGGCCGCCTTCTACACAGTTCCACGCTACACCGACGAGGACTACCGGCCGCTGATTGGCCAGGTCACGCAATGGGGCCGCGCCGGGGACACGGTCTTCGCGGTCTATCCCTGGCAGGTCGGCTATTTCTGGAGCTACGGCCTGGCAGACGGCCCACAGCCTGAGCTCTCGCCCGGCGGCGATTGGGGGCCAGAGATTGCCNCGGCGCTGGACAATGCGCTCGGCCGCGGCCGGGTCTGGTTCCCCATGCACCAATCGCTGGGCGCGCTGCTGGAGGACGCGGCCGAGCAGCACCTGGCCCAGGACAACTACCAGCTCGCCAACCGCTGGTACAGCCCCAGCACCCGCCTGACTGGCTGGGCCGCGCCGCAGCCTGAGACGGCCAACAGCGCGGCCGTCACAACCTCCGGTGCCTTCGACGGCGGCGTTCAAGTGGACGTCAGCTACGTTCCACAACTGTTGGTTGCTGCCAACGACGTGCTGCCGGCCACGCTGGAATTCAGCGGAGTTGATGGGGAGCACCTGGCCAGCCTGCGCCTGGTCAGCGCCGACGGCCGCATCTGGGCGCAGCAGGATGTGCTGGTCGAGCAGGACGGGCTGCTGCGCATCGGGCTGCTGGCGCCAGCCGGCATGCCGGCCGGCCGCTATGGCCTGCAGCTCAGCCTGGCCCACCCCGAAGATGGCCGACCCATCAGCCTGCTGACGCCGGCCGGGCAGGATAGCAAGCTGGCGTTGGGCGACATCGACGTGCAAGCGCCCAGCCCGGCGCCCCCCATCAGCGCGCTGCCTATGGAGCACAGCCAGGAGGCAACGCTGGGGGACGCGGCGCGGCTGCTGGGCTATAGCGCCACGCCCGGCCCGCTGCTGCCCGGCAACGACCTGACGGTCAACCTCTTCTGGCAGGCGCTGGCCGGCGCGGCCGACGCCGATCTGTCAGCCTTCGTGCAATTGCTGGATCGGCAGGGCCAGGTCGCGGCCGCTTGGGAGGGACCGCCGGTGCCCTGGCGCCCAACCACGGAATGGCAGCCGGGCGAACTGCTGCGCAGCCAGCACACGCTGCGCCTGCCTGCCACATTGGTCGCCGGCCGTTACAGCCTGGTGGCTGGGCTGTTCGATCGACTGACGGGCGAGCGGCTGCCGGCCACCTGGCAGACCGGCCCCTTCGGCATCTTACAAGGTAGCGGCCAGCAGGCCGAGTTGGGCCAGGTCCGCCTTGAAACGCACGAACTGACAACCACTGCGCCTCAGCCGCGCGTTGCCACCGACGCCAGCCTGGAGCGGCTGGGCAAATTGGTGGGCTATGACCTGGCCAGCAATCAGGCGGCGCCCGGCGAGGCGCTGGATCTGACGCTCTACTGGCAGCCGGGCGAGACCACGGGCGAACGGCTGACCGTGTTCGTACACCTGGTGGACGAGCAAGGGGTGATCGTCGGCCAGTCGGACCAGGAGCCGGCCGGCGGCAGCCGTCCCACATCCAGTTGGCTGCCTGACGAATATATCACCGACCGGCACAGCGTGCGCGTGCAGAGCGATGCGCTCCTTGGCCCCGCGACCCTGCTGGTCGGGCTGTACGACCCGACGACCGGCCAGCGCGTGGCGTGGATCGACGCCGAGGGGCAAGTCACCGGCGACGCGCTGCGTCTGCCAAGCACGGTGCGGATCACGACGGTGCGCTGAAACCTGNNGGGCGGCAGGCTCGTACAGTGGGGTAGAAAGATGGCGGGCTCGNTCAGAGACCGGCCCGAGCATGATTTTGGACGGGCGGGCTCGGTCGGAGACCGGCCCGAGCATGGCCGGCTCGGTCGGAGACCGGCCCGAGCATGAGGAAACCGGCCCGAGCAGGATGGATCATTGACGATTGCCAATTGGCTTGGCAGAAAAGACAAAGAGGTACCACCCATGAACGAAGAAAACAACACCCACCCGATGGACGAAGCCGCCCAGGCGGCTGAAGGCGCGGCCAAGGCTGCGACTGAGAACGGCGAAAGCGCCACCAACCAGATCATGAATGAGCTGGGTCAGCTTGGCCACAAGATCACGGCCGCCATCCAGACCATCTGGGAGAGCGACGAGCGCCACAAGGCCGAGGAAGAGGTGCGCAAGGCGCTGAAGATGGCCGGCGACAGCATCGACCGCGTGGCCGAGGACGTGCGCAAGAGCGACGTGACCAAGGATGTGCAAACCCAGGCCACGCGTGCGGCGGACGCGGTGCAGAAGAGCGAGGTGACCAAGCAGGTGCGCGAGGGCTTCTTGACGGGCCTGCGCCGCTTCAACGAGGAGTTGGGCAGTTTCCTGGACAAGAGCAAGGCCGAGCAAGCCGCCAAGTCATCCGGCCAGGCTGCGGCCGACGCGGGCAAAGCTGCCGCCGAAGCCGGCCAGGCCGCCGCAGCCGCGGCCTCAGCAGTCGTCGAGGAAGCTGCGGACAAGGTCAAGAACGCTTAACGACTTGAAGCCGGAGACTCAAACACGGGAGCAGGATGTGGACCTGCTCCCGTGTTTTGTTTTCTGCCGGAAAGCGGCGTTGCTGATGCGAAGTCCTCGCCCGTTATCTATAAATGGCCGATGGTAGGATCGTCCCCCTCGGAGGCTGCGCACTACCACCTCGCGCCGTAATCGTACAAACCCGTGCCGGTCTCGACGCGTTGACCGGTGTAGCGATACAGCGTCATCTGTCCGCCAGCGTCGTAACGCGTGCCGCCGTACGCGAAGTAGCGCAGCTCCGTCTGGCGCACACCGCTGCTGTTGGTGGTAATGGCGGTGGATGTCAGGTGATCGTTGAGCAAGTAGAACGTGTTGCCGCCGGTGCGCAGCGCCACGCGCACCGCGCCGGCGTAGTAGTATTTGCGCACGGTCATGCCGTTGTCACGCTCGTAGGTGTTGCCGATGTAGACGGTAGTCATGCCCTCAACTACGGCTTTGACTCGCTTACCATCGCCGTCGTAGACGTAGGTCGCGCTGACGCCGCTGCTGGTGATGCTGATCATGCGGTTCTTTGCATCGTAGGCCGGAAAATTACGCTGCGTGTCTGTCTTGAGGCGCAATCTGACCTTGACTCTGTTGCTCGAGTCGTTACCTCATAGCTTGGGGACTACGCTGTATTCTCTTTGACGATGGGGTAACCCGGATATTGAACAATCGCCATTGGCTTGCATTCCGCTCTAGAATCGCTGCGAGTGATCCTTCTGTTTCGTCTTCGTACCGGATGATACCTGTGATCTGAGCNACAACACCCTGCGGTGAATTGGAATTCGTATCAATGACGGTACGAATCAGGAGGCTCTCGACAATTACACTCTGATACCCCCTGAAATGCCATGTAGGCATCGCCTCGCATTAGTTGCTCAATGCCAGTCACTGTCATCTGTCGCTTCGCGCGAGGAGAAAAGAGGGCATAAGCCTGTTGAACGTCACCAGCGGCCATTGCGACCATATACTCGTCGATAACGGCTTCAACGTTGCTCTGTTGTTGAGCGAGACTGGCAATCCCGGCATTGGTTGCAAACCGAATCAAGCCAATCCCAACAAGCGCAAGCACGCTTACTAGCAGGACTGTTAAGTGTTGGCGGATTCTGGTGGGCCGTGCCCCAGAGATGAGATGAGAAGTGCTCATCGGCACCGGAGTCTCCTCTGTACGATCGCTTGTGGCGAGAAGAGCGTAGTCCATGTCGGGCTGCATGCAATTCACCCCATCAATGCGTTCCCAACCAGCGCCACCAACAAGAAAGCGAGAAATCCTATGGCAATGTAACCGATGCCTTTGATGACTCCATAAAACTCCGGATATTTCGTCTTCCACTCAGGAGAGCCTTGACGTATCAAGCGAGCGAGATCTTGTGATCTTGTACCCGGCTCTTGCCCCACACGAGGACGCACATTGCTTGCAATAATTCTTGCCACAGCATCGGGGTAGCGCAAACACAGCAAGGCAGTGACGCCAAGAGCTACCAAGGCTAACACTTGTAGCGCGGTCATCATTTTCCTCCGAAGATCGCAGCCATCCACCAAGAATAAGCACGATCGATCCATTGGTCAGTAGAAACGTACACTACGGGAACCGACGTCTCGGCAGTTCCCCACACGGCAACTGGTACACCATCCGGCAAATTGGCCGCAGCGCCGATCGCCACACTTGAGTAAACTTGCCCATTCTGGTTTCCGCGAAATGCGCCCATCTCTCCGGTAATGGAGAGAACTTGCGGAAACTCCACCATTGCACCGGCTTGAACCGAACTGCCAGGTAGCTCGACAACAGGCGAGTTCGCAAGACCTAGACTGAAGCCACTGCTCGCGATCCAAGGCGCGACACCACCTCCTCCCGCGCGAACGAGAAGCATTGCATCACCATCGCCAAATGCCAGTGTCATCCCAGTTCGGCCTGCAACACCCGCGCCAGCTAATCCACCAATATCCGCAATCAGTGTGACGTTCGGAACCGGTACCCCGATCATCGATAATAGGTTGAAGGGCGGTGGTTTCATCATGCTACGTACCTGGCTCTTTGCCCGTTCTACCAACAGATCTAACAGTGCCTCAACTTGGCTACGAATCGGCGCGCCTCCTCCAGCACTTGAAGCTGAACCACTCCCGCCAACGATTCCAGGATGTGGCGTCCCCGTCGGCGCAGGCCGCGGCGGTGTGGGCGCCGGTTGCGGCCGCGGCGTCGGTCGTGGTGAACTGCCGCCAGGCCGCGGCGGCGTCCAGTTGTAGGCCGCCTCACACGCCGCACCGCAGATGGTGGTATGGCCAGTGGGATCGATGTATCTTAAGGGGTTACCCAACACATACATGTACCTGTTCAGCGCCTGAGAATCGCCCGGGTTGGGCACGATGCTGTCGGCGGACAGGAAACGGCCGATGAGAGGATCATACCACCTGGCCCCGTAGTCGTACAAACCAGTGCCGGTCTCGATGCGTTGACCGGTGTAGCGGTAGATCGTCTGTTGGTTGGCAGTGTCGTAGCGTGCCGCGCCGTAGGGGAAGTAGCGCAACTCCGTGTTGGTGTTAAGCCGGGCGCCGCTGCTGTTGGTGGTGATGGCGGTCGAGGTCAGGTGGTCGTTGAGCAAGTAGAACGTGTTGCCTCCGGTTCTCATCGCCACGCGCACAGCGCCGGCGTAGTAGTATTTGCGCACGGTGGTGCCGTTGTCGCGTTCGTAATAGTTGCCGATTCCGGCGCTAAGCGAAGTAGATGGTGATGACGCCGTCCACAATCACAGCAATTTTCGTGTACCCTTGCCCAAAGGCAAGGCACACGGTTCTCCAGTGTGTGTTGAACGCGCTGGAGAACCGTGTCCCTATTGGGTACGAGCATCTCGGATGAACGAAGCCTGGTTTTACGGGGCTGTTGCCGTTTGGATAGTATGCATCCAATCGGTGTCATCACCAATCCAGCCAGGCGGTGGTGATTGACCATATCCGAACAAGTACCAGCGACCATTCTTTTTCACAAGCGTGTGTTCATCACCGTTTCGCTCAGCACTCGTCGCGATTCCATCGACCAGAATCACTTGCTGGAATCTGGCCCTCAGGCGAACCATGTCGACTTGTTCTTCAACGACATCGATCTGGACATCAGTCACGTCTACCCTAATTCCCTCGGCCTTCATCTTCTTGAATGCTCGCACCAGCTTGTTTATGTCTGGATCATCTGGATCGAGCAGCGATCTAAACATATCGCTGTCCTGAAGATATGTAGCCAAATATAGGCTATTGATCGTAGCCTGGGGCGTTGATTGATCTATAAGCGGGTTTGGAGTTGGTGTTTCAGCGCTGCAGGCCGATATTGCGAGAATACCTACCAGGAGTATCGGCAACTGCATTAGCACCCGGATGCGAAGCAGGCTGCATTTTTGGCCAACCTGTTGCGGACGAAACGAAATTTTCATTGAATTCACCATCCGTTAACGCAAACAGGCATTACGCCAACGGGATACAAACGATCTGCCGTGACGTAATACGGTTGTTGATCACTGAACTGCCGTGTTAGGATGATTAGTCTTAGGTGATCTTGGGCATCCTGTTGCAGCACGAACATGTTGAGCCGACCTTCTTGCGCCGCTCCATTGAACCCATAGAGGAAAGTTGCTCCCAGGTCTCCCTTCATTTCGGCCCTGTTTGACTCTATCCCAGGGGGCAATGACGCCGGGGATTGGCCTAAGCCTATCGCGAAGCCCGTGACTAACTCTAGCAAGTTAGGCCTTTGCACGCTAAGACGAATATCCGCATTGCCCCAGGTGCCTGGGAGCGTACATGTCCCTGATCGGCATGGATCTCCAAACCAATCATCAATAATCTGGGAGCCACCCGATACGCTTGCGCCGAACCACAGGCCAACAATAGGCCTGATAGTGTCTTGCCCGGTGAAGATGCGCACGGTCGGAGGCCGGTAGATGGACAACATAATCCCACCGTAGAGGATTTGACCCATGCCATAAGCGCCTCCTGGCAGTATGTCCCGGATGGTTGGAACGCCTACTTCGGCCAGAACATCCAGCAGAATACCGATGTCGGAGTAAACGGGTAGACCCTGAGCGCTCCATCCGTTGCCGTTATCAAAGTACCCATGCGCATTGTACCAGCGGTTCTTCCAGTACCACTCGTTCTCCCAGCACGCCCGGTCATCCGCTCCACAGGCGGCATGGCCGCTGGGATCGCTGAACTTTAGCGGATTACCCAGCACATACATGTACCTGTTGAGCGCCTGCGAATCGCCCGGGTTGGGCACGATGCTGTCGGCGGACAGGAAACGGCCGATGAGAGGATCATACCATCTGGCCCCGTAATCGTACAAACCGGTGCCGGTCTCGATGCGTTGACCGGTGTAGCGATAGATAGTCTGTTGGTTGGCAGTGTCGTAGCGTGCCGCGCCGTAGGGGAAGTAGCGCAACTCCGTGTTGGTGTTAAGCCGGGCGCCGCTGCTGTTGGTGGTGATGGCGGTCGAGGTCAGGTGGTCGTTGAGCAAGTAGAACGTGTTGCCTCCGGTTCTCATCGCCACGCGCACAGCGCCGGCGTAGTAGTATTTGCGCACGGTGGTGCCGTTGTCGCGTTCGTAATAGTTGCCGATTCCGGCGCTAAGCGAAGTAGATGGTGATGACGCCGTCCACAATCACAGCAATTTTCGTGTACCCTTGCCCAAAGGCAAGGCACACGGTTCTCCAGTGTGTGTTGAACGCGCTGGAGAACCGTGTCCCTATTGGGTACGAGCATCTCGGATGAACGAAGCCTGGTTTTACGGGGCTGTTGCCGTTTGGATAGTATGCATCCAATCGGTGTCATCACCAATCCAGCCAGGCGGTGGTGATTGACCATATCCGAACAAGTACCAGCGACCATTCTTTTTCACAAGCGTGTGTTCATCACCGTTTCGCTCAGCACTCGTCGCGATTCCATCGACCAGAATCACTTGCTGGAATCTGGCCCTCAGGCGAACCATGTCGACTTGTTCTTCAACGACATCGATCTGGACATCAGTCACGTCTACCCTAATTCCCTCGGCCTTCATCTTCTTGAATGCTCGCACCAGCTTGTTTATGTCTGGATCATCTGGATCGAGCAGCGATCTAAACATATCGCTGTCCTGAAGATATGTAGCCAAATATAGGCTATTGATCGTAGCCTGGGGCGTTGATTGATCTATAAGCGGGTTTGGAGTTGGTGTTTCAGCGCTGCAGGCCGATATTGCGAGAATACCTACCAGGAGTATCGGCAACTGCATTAGCACCCGGATGCGAAGCAGGCTGCATTTTTGGCCAACCTGTTGCGGACGAAACGAAATTTTCATTGAATTCACCATCCGTTAACGCAAACAGGCATTACGCCAACGGGATACAAACGATCTGCCGTGACGTAATACGGTTGTTGATCACTGAACTGCCGTGTTAGGATGATTAGTCTTAGGTGATCTTGGGCATCCTGTTGCAGCACGAACATGTTGAGCCGACCTTCTTGCGCCGCTCCATTGAACCCATAGAGGAAAGTTGCTCCCAGGTCTCCCTTCATTTCGGCCCTGCTTGACTCTATCCCAGGGGGCAATGACGCCGGGGATTGGCCTAAGCCTATCGCGAAGCCCGTGACTAACTCTAGCAAGTTAGGCCTTTGCACGCTAAGACGAATATCCGCATTGCCCCAGGTGCCTGGGAGCGTACATGTCCCTGATCGGCATGGATCTCCAAACCAATCATCAATAATCTGGGAGCCACCCGATACGCTTGCGCCGAACCACAGGCCAACAATAGGCCTGATAGTGTCTTGCCCGGTGAAGATGCGCACGGTCGGAGGCCGGTAGATGGACAACATAATCCCACCGTAGAGGATTTGACCCATGCCATAAGCGCCTCCTGGCAGTATGTCCCGGATGGTTGGAACGCCTACTTCGGCCAGAACATCCAGCAGAATACCGATGTCGGAGTAAACGGGTAGACCCTGAGCGCTCCATCCGTTGCCGTTATCAAAGTACCCATGCGCATTGTACCAGCGGTTCTTCCAGTACCACTCGTTCTCCCAGCACGCCCGGTCATCCGCTCCACAGGCGGCATGGCCGCTGGGATCGCTGAACTTTAGCGGATTACCCAGCACATACATGTACCTGTTGAGCGCCTGCGAATCGCCCGGGTTGGGCACGATGCTGTCGGCGGACAGGAAACGGCCGATGAGAGGATCATACCATCTGGCCCCGTAATCGTACAAACCGGTGCCGGTCTCGATGCGTTGACCGGTGTAGCGATAGATAGTCTGTTGGTTGGCAGTGTCGTAGCGTGCCGCGCCGTAGGGGAAGTAGCGCAACTCCGTGTTGGTGTTAAGCCGGGCGCCGCTGCTGTTGGTGGTGATTAAAGATGTCAGGCCGGCCTTGTTGGAGGGCCTGACGCAGAGCATCCAAGCAGAACTGACCATCCAAGGTGTTGGAAAGCTGCCAAGCCAACACATATCGGCTGTACCAATCGATCACAGCTGTCAGGTACATGAAGCCACGGGCCATCGGAATGTAGGTAATGTCACTGCTCCAGACCTGATTCGGACGAGTTATCGTCAACCCGCGCAAGAGATACGGGAATATCTTGTGCCCTGGAGCCGGTTTGCTCGTGTTGGGCTTGGGATAGATCGCCTCCAAGCCCATCAATTGCATCAAACGCTGGACGCGCTTGTGGTTGACCTTGTGTCCTTTACGGCGCAGATAGGCCGTCATACGGGGCCAACCATAGAAAGGAGTCTCGGTGTACTGCTGGTCGATCAGGCGCATGAGCTGCAGATTGTACTCGGACTCGCCGGCCGGTTGGTGATAGGCAGTTGAGCGGTTCAGACCAATCAGCTCGCACTGGCGACGCACGCTGATCTCGGCATGATCGTGCTCGATCATAGTGCGTTTGACCTCAACCGTATCGGGCAGCTTTTTTTTTCAGCCACTCCAGTTCAACCTTGAGTCGCCCGATCTGCTCGTATAGATCCGCCTGAAGCGCCTCCTGTTCGCGCTCTTGGCGGCCACGCCCGCCATTGCTGACGAATAGCCTCGCACCCCCTTCCAGCAATTCGCGCTTCCACGTGCTGATCTGGTTGGGATGCACTTCATATTTACTGGCCAGTTCATTGGTCGTCTGCTGACCCTTGGCGGCTTCCAGCGCTACCTGGAACTTGAACTCGGCGCTGTAGCGTCGGCGTGTCGTGTTCATCAGATTCGTACCTCCACGTACTCAGTATACTCGTTTTCATCACCTTAGCACGTGGTCTGATTTTCAGGGCCAATTATACCTGGTCTTGCTTTGGGTTGGACATAAGTCCGAGGCGGTACGCTGCGCCTTGAGCCCGTTCTTGCCAAGCCGGAAAGCGCTCGCTGGCCAGTTGAAGCAGGTGACAAGCTTCTTCTTCGTCGTCAAGTTCGTATTTCAGAACTGCTAAGGAAAGAAAAGCATAGGGCACACCGGTCGATTGTTCGAGATGACTGCACAGGAAATCATGGATGGCGGCCAGGGAGTCAAACTGCTCCAGAAAAGGCAGACCGTGTTCGACCACAGTGTTTGCGACCTGGCGTCCCAAATGCTCAATGTCGGTTGTCGCATCGAACTTCCACCAAAGGTCACGCTCCTTACCTCTTTGAGCATTGACAGCAAGGGTCCCATTCTCCATTACCTGGCCAATACGCACATTAATGGCACAGTCCACATCTCTAGCCCATTTGGGCGGTGGTTTGCCCCATATCGCCTGATAGGTCGATGGAAGGAACACGCCGAGATTGACAGTGAAATGGCCAGAAGCGCCGGAACTCCATCGTCCTGACTGCACATGTAACACATGTGAGGTGGCATCCAACTCGCGGTTCCATAACCGGCCTTTACGCCTGAAATCATGCCGCTTAAGAACTGGTGCCAGATAGAGATCTAAGATCCGCTCGATCATGGAGATGTCTCCAATTGATGGTATGGCCGGTCCTTGCTACACATCCAGCATGCCGCACAAGGGGCTCACGCAACACATTGGTTCATTGTGCCCAACAAGCACCATTGCGAGAATTGCAGAAACGCTCAGCATGCTTGCTGCAAAACCACTGCACCATGCACAGCGCATATTGCGCAAGCCCCTTGGATACGATCTACTCGGGCGTGTAATAGATGACTCGTCC
>Ga0056914_10002027_pt1 | contig 13421 bp, 20 predicted proteins | sample TNRBio252014_DNA_FD_55168 | JGI IMG/M metagenome (GOLD analysis project Ga0056914, IMG submission 55168) | Wastewater treatment Type I Accumulibacter community from EBPR Bioreactor in Madison, WI, USA - TNR Reactor_6/25/2014_ DNA | ecosystem: Engineered > Bioreactor > EBPR > Anaerobic-Aerobic >...
CAAAATTCTTTTTTTAGTTTTTTATAAAAAAAGTAATATTAAAAATCAGACACCAACGAAAAAACAACAGAAATTACCATTACAATCACGGAATTTAGGTCCTACAATATTGTATTTGATAAATTTTTTATCAGACAAACCCAATAAAAAATATTTGCCTAGAATAAACACTGTATGTTTTTTGTGTTTAGTCGCAAACTTTTTTTTAATGTTTGCTTGTGGTCACGAGGAAGCTATTTACTGTGTAGGCTCAATGGTATTTTTAGCAACTTTGCTTTTTATGGGGCATACAAAACAATTAGTTATCACGCTTGAAGATAAACAAAAGGAATTATAACAAATCGTTGCATCGAAATTTTACTACGCTGCGCTTCGTAAAATCCGATGAACTTGGCGTTAGGTTGACGCTACGCGCAGAGGAGAAAATATGGAGAATAATGTGTCCTTTTTGCTATGCTCGCATGAAAAAAAAGATTTAAATTGTTTCGAGCTTGATAAGTATGTTGATTTAGCTAGATACTTACAGGAAAAAGAGCTCAATGTGAATACAATAACATGGAAAATGGATAATATTGATGAGTTATATAAATTAAGTGAAAAAAGTGATGCATTGCTTGTGTGGGTTGATCCACTCGATAGGGATATTGAAAAAGGTTTTTTTGAAAAATATCTAAGAGACATGAAATCCAAGGGAAAATACATCAGTAGCAATCCCGATGTAGTTTTAAAAATTGGAACTAAGAAAGTATTATTTGATTTATCCAGAACAAGATGGGTTTCTGATGTTTTCTTACATAATAGTATTCCAGCCTTTATTGAAGCTGGAAATCGAATAGGAGTAAATAAATTTCGAATTTTAAAACAATTAAGAGGAAATGGTGGGAATGGTGTATACAAGATAGGAATGAACGAAGATAACAAAATAGTATTAATTGAAGCTAATACAAATAACGAGCTGAATTTTGAAAATATTCATGAGCTTGCTAAATATATTATTAAAGCAAATACACAAATAATCGAAACAGCATGGAATGATCATCTAATCAATGGAGTACTAAGATGTTATTTTTGCAATTCAACTATTGTAGGGTTTGGATATCAAGAAATAAATGCATTATACCCACTCCAATATGATTCTGTAATTAAAAGACAGCGTTTCTACCTAACAGAAAATTGTGGAATATTTAAAAATATTAAAAAACTGCTTGAGAATGATTTTATAGAAGTAATAATTGAAAAATTGGGTGTAGATAAGAAAGATCTCCCGTTAATTTGGGATGCTGATTTTTTTATCAATGATTTAGTTGGTGAAAATATTGAATTATGTGAAATAAATGCCAGTTGTGTTTCTCCATTTCCTTCAAGTGCTATAAAATATATACATTTGGAAATCGAAAAAAAACTAACCAGTAAGCATTGCATTCGTGCGTAGCCACGATTGCAATGCATGTTCAATAAACCCAGCTAAGAGGGAATGGATAGTTATTTATGTGTTTTAAGTTGTGGTTTTTATAGTTCGGTCTATTTCAGTTTTGCCCTTTAAACAGCTTTGTTTGTAACTGATGTAGTTTTGATGAATAAATAAAGGCAAACAAATATTCATTCTCGCTTGTTTTAAGTTTAATTTTTAATTGTTACAAACTTATCTTCTCTGTGTAACTCTGCGTGCCTCTCTTCCCCCCTCTGTGTAAATGCTTTTTCTTTTTTTGAGATTGCCTTAAAAATGCCTTTCTAGACTTCTTTTAAGGTTAAGCCAACGCAAAAATGTAAGTTTTTCGCCATTCTTTAGGCCAAGCCTTCAAAAAAAATTTCAAATTTTAAATCTGCTTACTATAATCTAATTCCAATAACTAAAGCGTTTCACTAGACTCGCAAAAAGCGCGGGCTAGTGAACTCAAAGTTAGGTATAAAATTTAATTATTACTCAATGCTTTAAAAAAAGACTTATAAATGAAGTTTGTTTTTCGAGAGCCTGTTTTTCCTTTATTAATTGAAACAGACGCCAATCTTTTTGTAGCTATGAATTTAATGGATCTAATAAGTAGAATTAAAACTTTCAGCTTCCAAACTAAAAATGAATTTCACGCTATCGACTCAACAGGTGAGGGCTGGTATTATTTCCATGATGTGAATGCAATGGCACCAATAATTAAGAGAAATCGATGGACTAAAAAGGAGATAATTAATTTTTACAACTCATTTATAAAAAATGATATTGATAAATTTATTGGTAGATCTCTTTCAGCCAAGACATTACCGAAACTAATTGAAGAAATTGCAGTATTCGACCAACACCCTAACAAAAACACTGCACGGGATGCTTCGCACCCATGAGCTTTGTGTTAGCTTTTACTAAGGAAATTAAAAATGAGCAAAATTACTTTTGATGAACAAGAAGACGATTTGTAGACATGCACAAAATATATAATTGGTGGCTCTAAAAAAGCAATTCGTCTCACATTAACTTCTGATAAGGAGCCTGAAAAGGGCTATATAAGTAATGTGATCAAAAAACTAAAAAATATTGAAGCTATGATTTTACAAGCTTCAGGCGAGATATTAGATAATTATTCATATGATCACTATAAAAGTTTAGGGGTAAATGAAGATAATTTAGAAAAAGAAGAAACTCCAGAGGCAATTAGCAAAAGGGCTAAATTAAAAGAGGTCTGGTTTTTCGACGAAAAATGTGAAGATTTTGAATTATCTTTTAGTCTTCCTTGGGATGAGCACCATTCTTATGATGTTGAATTTGAAGGCGATGAGCCAATGTCTTGTTCAGTAAATGGCTAATAAGCTAACGAAAACGCTGCACAGGATGCTTCGCACCCGTAAGCTTGAAGTTAGATTTCTGGCTCTTTTAAATTTTAATAATTATGGTATTATAATATGTAAAAATTTGGTGAGTATTCAAAATGAGTTTGCAATCAGCAAAGAAAGAGGCCTTGGCATTATCTCCAATTGAAAAAATTCAATTATTGGATTTGGTGATTCAAACATTAAATAAACCAGACGCAGAAATTGAAAAAAAATTAATAGAAGAATCTGATAAAAGATATGAAGCTTACAAGTCTGGTAAAGTAACTGCAAAAGTCGGTGAAGAAGTCTTGAAAAAATATGGACTATAAATTTTCACCTGAGGCAAGTCAAGAGCTTCATGACGCCTATTTGTGGTACGAAGAGCAATATCCTGGGTTAGGTCAAAACTTTGTGCAAGAAATTAAAAGTTCAATTCAAACGATTCTGAAATTTCCTACTGGATGGCCAATGGTTGGCAAGTATACCAGAAGGTGTTTATTGTTAAAATATCCATATCTTTTGCTATATACTTATGAAGATGAAGAAATTTACATTACTTGTATTGGGCATCAACATCGAGATCCAAATTTTTATAATACAAAAATAAAATAAGCTATCAATTCGTTTCACTAGACCCGCAAAAAGCGCGGGCTAGTGAACTTAATGTTAGGTTTCCATATGTCCAAAGATCATTCTGTTGAAGCGGACTACTATTTATACGGTATTGAGTTGGGGATACTTGGATTCGAAGATGCAATCGAATGGGCTGATAAAATTATTGCAGAAGAAGCGGAGCCTGACATAGAGATAATAGACATTGCTTTATCCCGTCCGCAAGGGCGAAATGGAGTAATGGAAGCGCTTGCAGCCATCAAAGGTTCGCGTCAGCCACAAGTGGCAGGCAGAATGTTGCTAAAAGATTTGAATTCTCTGCTTCAAAATGGAGGTAGCTTAAAGGCTATTGCAAGCAAAGCTTTAATTGTCACTTGGGCAACTGATATGCCTGAAGATATAAGGTGGGAGTTCGATCATGTCGATGATGATATTGCCCTTGCAGAGCAGGGCATTTATACAGACATCGATCAATGTAAGGTTGAACTACAAAGTCTATTGGATCGGTACCAATACCATAGCCAAACCTAACCAGTAAGCATTGCATTCGTGCGTAGCCACGATTGCAATGCATGTTCAATAAACCCAGCCAAGAGGTAATGGATAGTTCTTTGTGTGTTTTAAGTTGTGGTTTTTATAGTTCGGCTTATTTCAGTTTTGCCATTGAAACAGCTTTGGTCGTAATGGATGCTGTTTTGATGAATAAACAAATATTTTGCACATTGTCCTCAGGTATTCTACATAGAATAGACTCGTCAAAAAAGGCGTAGACCACATTAGTATAAGCCTTTTGCGTGGCAACCGAAAAATATTTTAGCAACATGTCTTCTGAAAATTTCTGATAATGCTGATTCATACAAACTCCTTAAAAATGGATTAATAAAATTAAAAAGACTTCCATTATAAAGAAAAAATCATAAAATAGGCGAATCACCGCGGTCAAGCGGTTTACTTGAACAAGTCGTTTCACTAGACGCGCAAAAATCGCGCGCTAGTGAACTCAGTGTTAGATTAAGCATTCAACTAGGCTAGGTAAAAGGAGACAAAATTGGGATTAGATATGCGCCCAATGGGCAAACCAAAAGCAGGTTTTGAAGAAAAATTTAAGGAATTATTTAATCTCATCTCAGGCAAAACTAAAGAGCAAATCAGTTTCATGGAATTTTTAAAAGGGAAAAGAGCAAAAAGCAAAGAGAAATTACTTCAAGAATGGTATGACATACAAATACCTACCTATGAAACTATAAAAGCCCCAATGGTTGGGCGTGATGCAGAAGCTAATGAATGGATAAAAAATAAATATAAAGAAAGCAATCAATCGATTTCAGAAGAAGATTTTGTAAATAATGAATATGGGTATTATGTAATTGAGTTGGCCAAAGAAAGAGATGGCGTTCCCGTTTATGTATCAGGAGGGAATGATGAAAATGTTTTTAGAGGTCAATACCTTAATGATTGTATTCAAATCATCGGAGAAGAATTAGTAGCAGAGGCTTGGTGGACAAAACTTTCTGATGAAACATTAGATTACGGAAACAGATTAATGTTAAAAGCAGAAAAAATAGCAAAAGATAATAATATGGAAGATTTAAAGAATCAGAGAGAACCTCCAGATTCAGATGAAACAAAACTTGATTGGCAATTACATATTGTCTTTTCACTTGCTAAGTGGTTAATATTTTATGGTAAAAATGGTCATGGATATGAAGCAGATTTTTAATCTAACGAAAACGCTCATCCGGACTACTTCGTAGCCGGTTGGATCGGTGTTAGGCATGGAAATGAACGAGAAAGAAATAATTCACTTAAATAGCTTCCTTAGAGCATTTGAATGGATAAACTCCAAATCGAATCATGGGTATACATTTGAAATTCAAAAGTTTCCAGCTGCTTTGAAGCCTGAAGAGATAGTTAATTTTTATGTATCGAACTTTCAATATGGCAAGGAAGCGCCAAAATTTGTAATACATAATTACGGCTTAAACTGGAAGGACCTTTTGATGAAAAATTTAAACAAATGGCTATTCGAATTTCAAATAGATACATTTAATGACGGAAGAGTACTCTATGATAAATTTAATGATTTCTCACTAAGTCATGAATCAGCTAGAAATGACATGCTTGCAGAGCTTTTACAACAATTCGAATGCATTGACAGATTCATAAGTTCATTTGAAATTGAGTTGGTCTTTGAGAAAGAATTCTATGAATGCGATTACAACGACCTGTTACTACTTGGCACGCATTGCTCGCTTTATATTCACTTTGGTGTTTCTGATTAAGAGCCTAAGAAGGCAATGTTGGCGGACGCATAAATTCGCCGCAAATCTTCACGTTAAATTTCCCAAAATCATAAGTGTAATAAAATATGGCGCTTGACGAAATAATTGAAGCAATTGGAAAAGGAATCATCAAATATGTATTACCTCGAGTGTTTTATTGGCCAGGCTGGGTTATCTTGAAGTTGTTTACTTTTGGTCATTATCCGCCACCACAACCTTCGCCACATACTCGCGAGTGTGTTGCAGTTTTTTTTCTAGTTCTTCTAGGTATTGGCGCTTGTATATTTTGGTATTTATGATACAGTTTAATTCTTTTTACAAAATTGCTGCAGTAGACGGCTTTGCCGCTACTGAGCTCAGTGTTAAGTATTAAAATATGTTAATCAAATATAAACTCCAACCTCTTCGCATACCCTCACCCTGGACTGTTGGCTATAACACATTTACTGAGATCGATCCACTCTCAATTAAGAACGCCGATTCTGACGAATGGTGGGAATTTAACGAAGATATGTTTCAAGCTAGCAGTACACATTTCAACCTAACTATTGATTTAGGCTGGAGACCAAGCAACGACTCGAAAGGCACTTTCTATTTAGTACAGGTTTATCATCAACAACCTGATGATTTAAAATTGGGTAGTTGGCAACAACCTTTGAAAAAAATATCAACTAATGACAAATCTCTAGTTGTAGCTACCATAGAAGAATGGATGAATATTTGTTAAAATTCATGGAATTCAACCTAACAAAATCGTTGCAAAAGACCCGCAAACAGCGCGGGCTTTTGAACTCGGTGTTATTTCACACCCAATCCAAAGCAAAAAAAATTAAAAAGCATTTACACAGAGGAAGAAGAGAGCATAGGCCGACTCGCGGAGAGTTGCACAGAGAAGAAAGAAGTGTTGTTTTTAGTTGTTACAAATCTCTCTTCTCTGTGTAACTCTCTGCGTGCCTCTCTTCCCCCTCTGTGTAAATGCTTTTTCTTTTTTTGCACTTGTCTTTAAAATGCCTTTCAAGACTTCTTTTAAGGCTAAGCCAACGCAAAAATGTAAGTTTTTCGCCATTTTTGAGGCCAAACATTCAACAATCATTTTAAATTTTGTGGTTTCATAGTAAAATCAAAGGCCAATAACAAGTCGTTTCACTAGACTCGCAAAAATTGCGCGCTAGTAAACTCGCGTTAAAGGTAATCAATGAGAAATAAACTCGAATCTACTCTTGTTGGCGTTGCGGGTGAATATCTTGTCGCCGGTGAACTGAGTCTGCGAGGCTATATAGCATCTATTACTTTACGGAATAGTAGAGGCATAGATATTATTGCAAGCAATCCAGATGGTACAAAGTCGGTAAGTATTCAAGTAAAAACGAATAGCAAAGGGGAAGGTAAATGGATTCTCAATCAAAAATCAGAAACATTTTATTCTGAAAATCATTATTATATATTAGTTGCCTTGGAAGCAATTGGTAAGCGACCAAAATATTATATTGTCCCAAGCAAAATTGTCGCAGAATATATATCCACAACTCATAGTAAATGGCTAGGGGGCAAGAAAATCGATGGTTTACCAAGAAAAGACTCTGCTATTCGCAACTTCAGAGACCCCGAAAATAAGTATTTGGAAGCATGGAATTTAATCAATATCTAGTCGCTAACGAGGCGTTGCATCGGAATTTTCCTACGCTGCGCACCGTAAAATTCGATAAGTTTGTCGTTGTGCGACAGCACATATCCTACCAACAAGGATGGGAACATGAATAAACCTACATTTACGGCGCTGTATGAAAAAATTCATAAGTGCAGAGCGTGTGTTTCAGTTATGCATGACGGCGTGCCGCGAAAGGTCACATGTGGTCAATCAGATTTATTGTTAGTAATGGAAGCTCCGTCATCCACACATGTTTGGCGCAGTGGTGTTCAGTGTTTTGATGTAAATGGAAAAACAGGCAGCACAGGAAAGAATCTTGAAACATTTTTAAACAGAATTGGGTATACGATTTATCCGGCATTGGAGACGACTTTAAATTCTGGGGTGGTTATCAAGCCAAAAGCAGGCTTTAAAACCGCATATATTTCAGATTGTGTTATGTGTTGGCCTGGGTATAAGAATCCGAAATTAGAAAAGGGAAATCGGACTCCCACAAATTCCGAATGCAATAACTGTTTGTCACAAGGGTACTTAAAATCAGAAATTGAAATTATAGTGCCTAAAGTGGCAATCCTAATTGGCGAAAAGGCGCAAATAATTGCCAATGAAATGCGTATTAAGTCGCGAATATTAAATGACTTGGTGTATTTTGAGATCCCTCATCCGTCGGGGTCAAATGGTGCTAAGTGGTCACCGTTCATTAAAAATTGCACTCTTATTGCTGAGATTAAAGCTGCATTATTCTCCCAACAAGGCGATGCACCGGAGCCGCCTTCGGCGGCCCGGTGAGCTCTGTCGTAAAATGCACAAGGAGCTCCTGTGACATATTGGGTAAATCATCTAATGGGCAATTCGGATGTAGAGTTCCTTCTCGAAGCGCTTCCAGACCTCTACGCTGAGTTATCTCAAGCTGATGGTGAGAACACCGATGTTTCGCTTATTCATGAATCCGAGTGGTGTTTATCAGCATTCTCGTCGGGGTTGCTTGTGTGGGAAAACGTTGCGGGCGACGGCGAGCCGAAACATATACGCGGTGCGACCAAGGATAAAGGAATTGAGCTTTGGTCTCTTCTGGCATCCGGCTCAATTGATGAAATAGAAAAGCAAAGCTGGCTGCCTGGGTATGGCAACTAAAGCATTTAACAATCGCAGGCACAGCGACGGCGCGTGCTGCGAGCGTTATTCCTCATCAAATCAGAAATCAAGTCAAAGCCAAAAAACAATGGTTTTTTTTCTTTCCCGTTAGTCCCAAAAGTGCCGTTAGAGCTTTCGACAAAGTAAAAGCCACTAAAAATATTCAAGTTTTTCGCCATTCCAAAGACCATTCGTTCAAAAATCATTTTAAATTTTGTGGTTTCATAGTAAAATCAAAGGCCAATAACCAGTAAGCATTGCATTCGTGCGTAGCCACGATTGCAATGCATGTTCAATAAACCCAGCTAAGAGGGAATGGATAGTTCTTTGTGTGTTTTAAGTTGTGGTTTTTGTAGTTCGGTTTATTTCAGTTTTGCCCTTTAAACAGCTTTGGTTGTAACTGATGCTGTTTTGATGAATAAATAAAGGCAAACAAATATTCATTTTCGCTTGTTTTAAGTCAAATTTTTAATTGTTGACGCACCTCTTCCTCTCTAACTGATTTAAATTCATTTTTTTTTGTTTTTTTTATCTTTATTCTTTTAGAATTAAATTTTGTTGCGATGGTTTTGTATAGACCATCGTGACTTTGGTTGAGCTGCAAATCTCACATCGTGCAATAGAAAATTCGTTTTTTATTTTTGGTTTGGCTTCTGCTTGCGAAATCATGCCGAAAGATATGATTTCAATTATTTCCGAAATAGTCTTCAGAGGCTTGGCGCTTAAAAAACCATAATGTCGAACCTTTCTAAAGCCTTTAGGCAAAACCAAATAAAAGAAGCGCCGCAAAAATTCTTTTGCTGACAAAGTCATTTTCATTAATTTGTTAGATTTCTTTTTTCTATATTGAAAACATACCTTATCATCAACCCACGAAAGAATATTGCTTTCAGCAATAACACTCTTGAATAAATAGCGTGACAAATATTCTAGAAGGCTTTCACCTGAGCCCATTGCATCAGCGCGAACATGCCAACCTTTATCCTGAACGGTATTTAAATCTGGATAAGTCGAATTAAAAGCGAATAGCATTGCCGTTATTTTTTCTCGAAATATCTCACAGGCTTTGGTTACATCAAAGATTTTATCTGCTCTGCCATTTTGCCACACTGATAAATCATCCGATAAGCCACCATTGGGAACCACAAAATGAATATGGGGATGATAATTCATTGTACGGCCACCAGGATGAAGAACGCCAAAGAACCCAAGATTCTTAACGCCCAGATTATTTTTATCGGAAAGCATTTCGATAATCGTTTGAGAAGCACAATAAAACAAGGCATCGTAACATTCTTGTTGATTATTATGAAAACAATTGCGTGCTTCCTCTGGAATGGTAAAAGTTACCATAAAATAATTTACGCTAGGCAATAATTTTAGTTTTTGTTTTGCAGCCCAAAGTGCACCTTTGTTTTTTTGGCAACCACTACAATAACGATTACCGCAACCATTTAGTACTGTTTTGCGACTTTCGCAATTGTCACAGGTAATTTCGGTTGTGCCATAAGCACCTGTTTGGCATCTGAGAATATCATTAGCTATCTTTTGATGAAAAACGGGTAAGCTATGATGAAATTCTTCGGTGTAGTACTCAGCAAATAATGCTTGGAGTTTATGCATCTTTTCCTCCAAAAATATCGGTGATGACGATCACAGCTTGAGATAGGCCATTTTTTGAAACATGTAAATAAATACAAGTTGTCTTTATGTTAGCATGACCTAAAAATAATTGAACCATGCGAATATTAACACCTGCATCCAAAAGATGGGTGGCATAACAATGGCGAAATGTATGAGGTGTAATTTTCTGGGTAAGTTTTAGTTCTTGAGCGGCTTTACGCAAAACATCTTGAATACTACTAAGAACCATGTGACTGGTCGCAGTCGATGCACCTTTCATGTTCTGACCAACAGCAGGAAAAATAAAATTGGGGTTTCTATGAGTTGCCCAATACTGACGAAGTTTTAATAAAGTGAAAAGAGTAAGCGGGACTTCTCTGGTGCGTTTCCCTTTGGACATTACGATGCGTATCATCATTCGCTTGGAATCAATATCTTTAGGCCTTAATCGCAACGCTTCGCTAGAGCGCAAACCGCAGGTATAAAGAAGAAGGAAAAAAGTATAGTTGTGAATGGTGCGAACAGAATTGATTAATTGCCAGACAACCTCGCGGTCAATTATAACGGGTATCTTTTTCTCATTTTTGCTAGACCTAACTAAATCAAAAACTGCCCAATCACGCGACATCGTGGTCTTAAAAAAAAACGCAATCCCCACAGAGCAGCCTTTATTCCAGCAACGCTATGCTTGCGCTCATCCTTCAAATACAAAAAATATTTTCTCAAATCTTCTTCCGTTATATCTTCAGGTGACTTTTCAGGATGAGATCGGTCAAAAAAAGCTTTAACTACATAAGAATAGGCCTTCTGCGTGGCGACTGAAAAATCCTTTAGCAACATGTCTTCTAAAAATTTCTGATAATGCTGATTCATAACAAACTCCTTTAAAATGGATTAATAAAATTAAAAAGACTTCCATTATAAAGAAAAAATCATAAAATAGGCGAATTACCGCGGTCAAGCGGTTTACTTGAACAAGTCGTTTCACTAGACGCGCAAAAAACGCGCGCTAGTGAACTCAGCGTTAAGTATTCAAAATGAAAAACCTCTTTAGTTACATTACTTCAGATTTTGGCGATAGCAATTTAGATCCTGAAACGCTTGAAATAAAGAGTAAGTATTACTTAATATTTGAACTTGGCCAAGGTTTTGAAAATGGTACCTTAGAAAGAGTTGATCAAAGCACTAAAAGGGCTACTGCGCTATTTGAGGAAATATTCCCCTTAAATCAAAAAGCTACAATCCTAATTTCATGGTACAAATCTCGTGCAGGATTAAAAATTTTTTGGTCGCCTACAATAGGGTATTTGCAAGAACAAATAATAGATTTTGAAAAGTTAAAAATATTTCGTAAAGAAAAGTTTGTTGAAGAATTTGATAACGCCTTAGATGCAGAAAAAAATGTAATGGAATGGACAGATTTTTCAGGTACTTATATTATTGAGGCTTTAGAACAACATGTAGATAAAATAAATTATAAAAACGTGTTTAGAGGTATTGCTAATTTAGAAATGGGATTTGACCCTTCAATAGGTGAAAGAGTCTATTTTTTTAACCACATTTCCAAATTTGGGTTTCAAATGTACGATGATCGAGGGTGTATAATTTACTCAAACTCAAAAGAAAACTTAAAACTGTTTTATATAAAATACAATCAATGGCTTGTTGATTACCATAGGTCAACGTTTGATGAATACTATCAGTAAAATAGTAAAATATAACCAAGGCGCTGCATCGGAATTTTACTACGCTTCGCTTCGTAAAATCCGATGTGCTTGTCGTTATTCTTTCTCCACACTCATTGATTTTCTTTTTCAGTGCTTTTCAGTGTGTTGTTGCTCGCATCCTACTCACAACCCTTCGGGCTCTCCGCTTCGCTACGAGCTAAACTTTCGCCATCCATGGCTTCGTTTGCAGTGGTTAAAAAGTTTTTTCTTCTCTTGCGTTAGCCTTAAAAGTGCCACTCAAGCATTGCTCTAAGGCTAAGTCAACAGAAAGATTCAAGTCTTTCACCTTTCCATAGACCAAGCGCTCAAAAATCATTTTTAATTTTGAGTCTCCTAAGTACAATCAAATGCCAATAACTAAAGCGTTTCACTAGACCCGCAAACAGCGCGGGCTTTTGAAATCGGTGTTATTGATTAAGAATTTTTCTCACTAAGCCACCAAGAACACAAAGAATACAATAAGGGCGAATGAGCAATTATCTACAAATTTATTTTACTTTGTGTGCTTCGTGCCTTTGTGAGAGAATTAAAGATTTTAAGTATTTCTCTTCTTCCGTTAGTCTTAAAAGTGCCGTTTGAACTTTCGACAAAGTCAAAGTCACTAAAAAGATTCAAGTTTTTCGCCATTCCAAAGACCATTCGTTCAAAAATCATTTTAAATTTTGTGGTTTCATAGTAAAATCAAAGGCCAATAACAAGTCGTTTCACTAGACGCGCAAAAAACGCGCGCTAGTGCGAAAACTTATAGACCTTTCATTCAAAAGCACTATACTTAAAATAGTAAAAAAAAAGGCTAAAAATACCAAAAATAAACAGGTGCGTAAAAAAATAATGTTTGACTTTATCAAAGACACTCAGCGTTATATGAACAATGTTTTATTTAAAAAACTAAGAAAGGATTCGCATGACTCGACATAGCTCTTCTATAAAAATATTCCTACTTTTAATACTTTTATTAAATTTCATATCTGTTGGGGCAGATGATGATGTGTCGGAAGGCATAGGAGGTAATTTTAATTTTGGTTATGCTCATAACCTTAAAAATAATGACGATGCTTATAGTATTGATTTTAACTACACTTGGTTATTAGTTACAGTTTCAGCTGGTGTGAGGTCATGGTCTAAAAACGATGGCTTAGAACTTTATGGTGCATATGGCTTAAGCTTTGTAAATATTGTTGCTCTTCAATTAGGGTTTTCAAGTGAATCAAATTTAATTTATAGAATTGCTTTAAATCCAATTATACCTGACTTATCTTATCCTAGTGAGGATAAAAGAAAATGGGGGTTTAGAAAAGGTCTCTCTGTAAATATATTTTTTGAGAGTTCATTTGAACGAGATCCTGATATGGTAATGGGTATAGGCCTTGGCTTAATTTTTTAACTCTTAATCCATTTCACATAACTAAGGAGTCCAACCGGAGCTACGCAGCCGGTACCTACTCTACCAGACAAGGGTGGTGCGACACTTCGGCAGTCTGGTTACGCACTAAAAGGGGGATGTCCAAATTGATGTTGAAAGAGGTGATGACTTAAAAAGAGTTTAATAGATTTAATTTTGTAGTCAATACCTTTTTAAAATTAATTTAGTTTTTT
>Ga0056914_10002031_pt1 | contig 13398 bp, 14 predicted proteins | sample TNRBio252014_DNA_FD_55168 | JGI IMG/M metagenome (GOLD analysis project Ga0056914, IMG submission 55168) | Wastewater treatment Type I Accumulibacter community from EBPR Bioreactor in Madison, WI, USA - TNR Reactor_6/25/2014_ DNA | ecosystem: Engineered > Bioreactor > EBPR > Anaerobic-Aerobic >...
ACCTTTCTTCCGCAGGGCTCCATCGAGCGCGCCCGCTTCGAGGCTGAACAGCGCGAGATCACCTATATCCGCGCCTGGCCGCTGATCGCCGGCGAAGGGCGNGCCTTCCAGTTNGAGATCACGCCCCATGCCGGGGTCGGTGTAAACGCCCAGGGCGGCACTGCCGANGCCGGGGCGACNGTTCGCGTCGGGCAGCTCGAGGTCGCCGACGGCGACACCGCCTATGACGAGGATGAGGGNCGCTGGTACCTGTTCGCGGCCGGGACCGGNACNGCCGTCGGCATGAACTGGGCCCGGGGNATGGACGGCTGGGACCGTCGGCTCAGCCACGATACCGGCTCCTTCATCGGCGATGCCCAGGTCGGCGTGGCCTGGCGTCGCGGCGATACCCAGACCTCCTTCGGCTATGTCCATCGCGAGGTCACCGCCGACGGCGTCCACGGCGGCACCGGCATTGACCGCGATGCGACGGAGGGATTTGTGGCCCTCCAGTTTTCGCTGCGCCCGACCTGGTAGCTAGTCCGCCCGGCTGTTGAGCCAGTCGGCCACACCCGCTCCCGCCACGACGCCGCTGGCGAGGCTGGCCGTCAGAAGATAGCCGCCGGTCGGGGCCTCCCAGTCCAGCATTTCGCCGGCCACGAAGACACCCGGGCAGGCCGTCAGCATCAGACGCTCATCGACCTGTGAGAACGAGACGCCGCCGGCCGAAGAAATGGCCCGCTCCAGCCCCTGCACCCCTGTCACCTTCAGCCGGATGGCCTTGATCCGGCGCGCCAGCTTTTCCGGCCCGGGTGGCGGATCGCCGATCTCCCTGAGGATCGCAATCGCCGCCGGCGACAGGCCCCCGGCCTTGCGTAGATGATTGCTGACACTGTCCTTGCCGCGCGGTCGGGCCAGGCGCTGGGCCAGCGCCTCGACCGTCACATCGGGCCGCAGATCCAGGGTCAGGGTCGCGACCCCCTCGGCGGCGATGGCCTGGCGCAGGCCCGCCGACAGGGCATAGACTGCGGTGCCTTCCAGGCCATAGCGGCTGAGGATCACCTCGCCGCGGACGGTCTGGTCGCCATGGCTGAGCACCACCGGCTTCAGGGCCTGGCCGGCAAAACGGCCCTTGAGAATATCCGACCAGGCGACGTCGACGCCCATGTTCGACGGCTGGAACGGCGCGAGGGCGACGCCCCGCTCGGCCAGCTGTACCGTCCAGGCCGCATCCGAACCCAGCCGAGGCCAGCTGGCCCCGCCCATGGCCAGGATGACCGCGGCGGCCGGCTCGACCTGGTCGCCTGACGGCGTTTCGAAAGCCAGCTCGGACCCGCGCCAGCCGAGCCAGCGTGACCGGGTTCGCACCTCGACGCCCTGATCTGCCAGTCGTGCCAGCCAGGCCCGTAGCAGCGGCGACGCCTTCATGGCACGGGGGAATATCCGACCTGATGAGCCGACGAAGACCGGCTGACCCAGGGCCTCGACCCAGGCCATCAGCTCGGCCGGACCAAACCGTTCCAGCCACGGCGCGACGCGCTCGGCCTGCTCTGCGTAGCGGGACAGGAACCGGGCCGGGTCGTCCAGGCCCTCGGCGTGGGTCAGGTTCAGGCCGCCGCGCCCGGCCATCAGAAACTTGCGCGCCACCGACGGCATCCGGTCATGGACGATGACCCGGTGACCGCGCCCGGCCAGGGTCTCGGCCGCCATCAGGCCGGCGGGACCTGCCCCGATGACATGCACGGCGCCAGTCATATTGCGGCCCGCCGCGCCACGACGACGGCCCGGTCCAGCGCCTGCAGGAAGGCCGAGCGATCCCGCGCCGAGAACGGCGGCGGCCCGGAGGTCGCCACCCCCATGGACCTCAGATGCTCTCCGACCATTCGCCCCGCCAGGGCCGAGCCGATGGAATCGGCGGTGAAGGGCTGGCCGTTGGATTTCAGCGCCTGGGCCCCGGCCTTCAGCACCCGGTCCGCCAGGGGAATGTCGGAGGTGACGACGACGTCGCCCGGCCCCGCCCGCTCGGCGATCCAGTCGTCGGCGACGTCCGGCCCCTCATCGACCACGATCTGTTCGATGAAGGGCGCGCGGCGGGTGTTGATCCAGCCGTTGGAGACCACAAACACCTTCAGGCCGCAGCGTTCGGCCACGCGATAGCATTCGTCCTTCACCGGGCAGGCATCGGCATCGATATAGAGGGTGAGCATGGGGCGGGGGCGGGCCTTGGTCGGCGGGATCGGCGGGTCAGGGCCGTAGGTAGTCGGTCTTGGGGCCGAGGTCACGGGTGCAGAGATCCACGGCGACGGCCCTTCCCTGACCCAGCGGTGCTGGCGTAGCTTCTGACCAAACTGGAGACCGAGCATGAAACTCTATTACGCGCCGGGGACCTGCGCCCTCGCCTGCTGGATTGCCCTGGAATGGGCCGGGGCCGATTTCGAGCCGGTCAAGGCCAATCCGCATGCACCGGAATTCCAGAGGATCAACCCACTGGCCCAGGTGCCGGCGCTGGATCTGGGCGAACCCAGGGCCCGGACCCAGGCCGGGGCGATCCTGGAATGGGTGGCCGGGCGCTGGCCCGAGGCCGATCTGGGGCCGGGGGCCGACGCCGACGACCAGGCCCGGTTCAGGTTTCATGAGACGATGAGCTTCCTGACCGGCGACTTCCATCCGGCTTTCTGGCCGTGGTTCGTGCCCCAGCGCTACACGACCGATCCGTCAGACGCCGCCAAGGAGGCGGCGCGCGCCGCGGCTGTGCCCCGCATCGACCGGGTGATGACCTATCTCGACGGCCTGATCGGTGACACGGACCATGTGTTCGAAAACCGGCGCACCGTGGCGGACGCCTATGCCTATGTCATGGCCCGCTGGACGGTGCGGCTGGACAAGAGCTGGCGCGACTATCCCAACGTCGCCCGCTTCATGACCGCGATGGACGCGGATCCGTCGGTTCAGCGGGTGCTGAAGGCGTCGGCTGAGGGTTAGGCGGTCCGCCTATCGTTTCGCCGATGAGGCGTTCAGGGCGACGGCGGCCTGGACCAGGGCCCGGAAGGCAGCCGGGTCGAGCCTCTCGCCTTCCCGGATGTCGATGGCGCGGCGGGTGCCGCCGTCCAGGCCGGCGTTGAACAGGCCGGTGGGATCAGGAAGCGCGGCCCCCTTCGCAAAGGTCAGCTTGACCTTGTCGCGATAGGTTTCGCCGGTGAACAGGATGCCGTCCTTTTCGAAACAGGGCACGCCGTCGGGATTGGTCGGCTTTCTCCACTTGCGCGTCTCGACGATGCCGGGGTCGGCCTGAAGGGCCAGGCCGCGCAGGGTGTCGAGCGTCTCGGCGCGCCAGTCGCTCACATCTTTTCTCCGGGCAAGGCGGCGGCCTGGGTGATCCAGGCGGCGAGCTGAGGCGTGTCGACGGCCTCGCCCTCGGTCAGGTGCAGATAACGCACGCGCGGCTGTTTTGACCCGACCGGCGGCGGCGGGTCCAGTGCCACCCCGTTGTGGAAGGCGACCTTGATATAGGCCGTCATGGCATGAAAGCTGAGGAACCAGGTCTGGCCGTCCCGCCCATAGAGGGGCGAGTTCCACTTCACCGCCTTGTGCACGTCGGGGACCAGACGGGTGATCAGACCATCCAGCGCGCCCGCCGTGGTCGATTTCCAGCCGGGCGCGGCGGTAATCCAGGCGTCAACCGGGGCCTGGCCGTGGCCCTTGGCGATCTGGGGATTGCCGCCGGACAGGAGCTTGGGCGCGTCGGTCATGGTCGCAGTCTAGCGGGGATCCTGGCGGAACGGACGATGAAAAACACCGTCCGAAGCGACCGGATCGTCCGGGCGCGCGCACGTTCGCGGGGTCGGCGGGGCTGACGGTGTCAAAGACCGGCCAGGAGTCTAGGCCGGTTGGACCACGCGGGGACGGCGGCGGGCATCGGGTGGGACGGGAGCTGTGCAAACAGCGGGTTGGCGCGACGGGATGCGGGCATCGCCGTTCGCGCCCCCTTCTTCTCGTGCGCCTGGGCTGTGATAGTGGGTGTCTGCGTCGACCCGGAGGCCCCCATGCCCGACTATCTGGCCGTCTTCACCAGCGACAAGACCGGGCCGAAATGGGCGAAATGGTACGCCATGACGCCCCAGGAACAGGCCCAGGTCCAGCGCGTCGGCATCCCCGCCGTCGCCGCCTGGGAAGAGGCCCACCGCGACAGCATCGTCTTTGTCGGTGGCCCGCTGGGTCCGACCAAACGGATCGACGACGCCGGGACGGTGACCGATGTGGTCAATCTCCTGACCGTCTTCATGGTGGTGCGCGCCGACAGCCACGAAGCGGCGGTGCGCCTGTTCGAGGACCACCCGCACATGACGGTGTTTCCGTGCGACGGCGTTGAGGTGATGCCGGTGCTGGGCGGGGATTGAGGGGGCGCCCGGAGCGAAGCGACGGGCAGCTGGGATGGGGATGGGGCAAGACAATCATTCTGGTTGCCGGCTGATCACCGGCGCCCCTCATCCGAGCGGCTGTCGCCGCCCACCTTCTCCCACAAGGGGAGAAGGGAATTGAGCGCATGGCCTCGCGGTTTCCTTCGCGAAGGTGGGGAGGGCGGCGGAGCGCCGGACTTCGGGTCCGGGGACCGTGGTTTTTGTATTTGCGTTTCGACCTGAAGGGGCGCTCCGCCGCAGATGTTTTCCCGGAGCCCCTGCTCGGCGCCTCTTTTAGAGACTACGCAGTTGTTATGGCCCCGGACAGGCAGGTGACGGCCAGCAACCGTCATCCCTGGACCCGACGGGTACTCCTCCCCGCCGCTCAGTCCCGCTCATCCGCATCCTCACACCGACAAGGTCGCTGGCCTCGCGCCCTCCCCCGGCATGGGGACGAGAGGGAGTATGGGATATGCCCGAGGGCTGGGGGACATCTTGCGATCAGAAAGCGGGATGTGACTGAGTTTGGGAGGTTTTCTTCGAAGAAATGCGAGCGTTGAGCACGCGCCCGTCTCGCCATCAGGGATAGGGCGGAGACAAGGGTCGTGGTGAGTGTGGACCACGGATTGGCTGTGCTCCAGGGCCGCCATCGCCACCCCCAAGCTCTTCATCGTGGCCGGCATGATCCACGACCAGGCCACGCGGCGCGCGGCAAACCCGGCCTGGTGGATTGGCCTGCTGGTCTCCTCAGCCGTGGAGGGCGCCAGCCTCATGGTGGCCGGCCCGGCGCTGGGGACGCCCGTCGCGCAGACGATCGCCGCGTTCGCGGGGGTGTTTGGGGAGATGTATTGAGGTGATCCTTCTCCCCTTGCGGGACCCGAAGGGCAGCGCGGAGCCTGAGAAGGTGGCCGAGCGCAGCGAGGTCGGATGAGGGGTCGCGCTGATCTTTCAACCTGAGTGGAGCGGTCAGGTCAGGAAGCGGACCCGCCCGAGCGACCCCTCATCCGTCAGCCTCCGGCTGCCACCTTCTCCTACAAGGGGAGAAGGGATGCGTCGGCGTGAAAAATCAAGCGGCGCAGCGAGCGGCGCGCTTGTCCCGGCTCGCGCCCTTCGGGCTTGGCCGGGATGACAAATCGGGGAGAGGGAGCGGGCAAGCCGAAATGATCCTTCTCCCCTTGCGGGAGAAGGAAACGGGTTGCGTTCGTTTTCCTCGCAGCGGCAGAAGTTGGCGCGCCTGCCCGGCCCTGTCGCATGCCTCGCGCATTTTAAATCTTAGGAAAGTCTCAATCCGTCGCTAGGCAAACATGGTTAACGAGGATTAGTGATGCTTGCTACCATTGGATATGAAGGGGCCCGGCTGGAGGATTTCCTGGCCACCCTCAAGGCTGTCGATGTCGATATGGTGGTCGACATTCGGGACCGCGCACAGTCACGGCGGGCCGGCTTTTCTAAGACGGCCTTGAGCGAGGCCTTGGCGACCCAGGGCATCGACTATCTCCATCTCAAGGATCTCGGTGACCCCAAGCCCGGTAGGGAAGCGGCACGTGCGGGCGACTTTGACCAGTTTCGGGCCATCTATCGGAAGGTCATGGCGGGTTCCTCCGCGAAGGCGGCGATGACGCAGGTGGTCGAGCTTCTGAATGGGCGTTCGGTCTGCTTGCTCTGCTACGAGCGCGATCACCATACGTGTCACCGCAAGCTCGTTGCGGATCACATCGAATCGGTTGTTGGATTGAAGGCGCGCCACCTAGGGGTGAATGCCAATGTCGCGACTTCAGGCTTCGCAGGACGAGTGCGTGATCCTCGTCAAAGCGCTTCCGCATAGAAGCAGCAACTACTTCGAGACTGTCTGCTGCGCCGGTGTCGGGTCTGACCTTAGGTGGCGACGCCTATATCCGGTAGCGTTCCGCGTCCTCGACCCGACAAAGCAATTCGGCAGATGGGACCGCCTCGCATATCGATACACCACGCCATCGGACGACAACCGCACAGAGAGTCAGAAAGTTGATCCCGAAAGCATCGAGGTGCTCGGCAACCTGAAGAGCAACGAACGCTCTCGGATCGCGAGAATGCTGACACGGGACTGCCAACAACACGCCAGTTCGCTTGGCGAAACCTTGACCTTGGTACGCCCGTCCAACGTCGCATTTTCTTGGAAGCGAAAATCAGAGGCCGCTCTTGAGCGCGAGCGTCAGAAGCACGCCAAGCTAACCGCCCAGCTTTCCGTGTTCGACAAGCAGGTACAGCCGCTCGATCCCTGCCCCTATACCTTTCGGTTTTCTTGGACGGACTCCAACGGCGTGGCCAGGAGGCACACTTGCGATGATTGGGAGACGTCTACGGCTTTCACCCGGAGGCGGGAACGTAGTGCCAGTGAAGCGGAAGCTCTCAAATCTCTGCAAGCTACTTACGAGCAGGACTATCCGTCGCGCGGCATGCGGTTCGCACTGGGTACACACAAGCGCCGGAAGGACCAGTGGCTTCTTGTTGGAGTTCTAAGGGTAGACGACAGCCCTCAAAGCGAGCTGTTCATATAGCGTCGTCTGGTTGGCTCGCCTGCCCGACCTCCTTCAGTCAGGCGGGCTCAGGGCTTGATCACGACGGGTCGAAAAATCCGGTCGGGAGAAATCAATCGAGGCGCTGACGCTCCATCCGCAGGGTTGGACATCCGCAGCTTGAGACCTGCCTCAAGCAATGCCAGCAAGTCGGCTTCGTCTGTAACCCGAACATAGTCGCGCTCGAACTTCGTCGACGAGACAACAAAGGCCCCATCCTCGTGCCTGTGGGGGAATAGCTGCGTGCCCTTTCCGGGGCCGCGAGCAACAAATGCGTGAAGCTTCGTCATTTGCCTCTAATGCACCGCCGCCTTCCCGATCTCCAGCCCGTCCTCGCCCGCTGACACGCTGATCACCGACCCGTCGGCGATCTCGCCGGCCAGCAGTTTGCGGGCGATCGGGTCGACCAGCTCTTTCTGGATCACGCGCTTGAGCGGGCGGGCGCCATAGACGGGGTCATAGCCTTTGTCGGCGAGCCAGGCGCGGGCGGTGGCGTCGAGGGCGAGGGTCAGGCGGCGGTCGGCGAGGAGCTTTTCGAAGCGTTTGAGCTGGATCGAGACGATGCCGCCCATCTGTTCGCGGCCGAGGCGGCGGAACAGGATGATCTCGTCGATGCGGTTGAGGAACTCAGGGCGGAAGTGGGCGCGGACGTGCTCCATGACGATGGGGCGGACCCTTTCAACATCCTCGCCCTCGGCCTGATCGGCCAGGGCGGCCGAGCCCAGGTTGGAGGTCAGGATGATCAGGGTGTTCTTGAAGTCCACGACCCGGCCCTGACCGTCGGTCAGGCGGCCGTCGTCCAGCACCTGGAGCAGGACGTTGAACACGTCCGGGTGGGCCTTTTCGACCTCGTCGAACAGCACGACCTGATAGGGCCGGCGCCGGACCGCTTCGGTCAGGACCCCGCCCTCGTCATAGCCGACATAGCCCGGAGGCGCGCCGATAAGGCGGCTGACCGAGTGTTTCTCCATGAACTCGCTCATGTCGATGCGGGTGATGGCGGCCTCGTCGTCGAACAGGAACTCGGCCAGCGCCTTGGTCAGTTCAGTCTTGCCCACGCCCGTCGGGCCCAGGAACAGGAAGGAGCCGAGCGGGCGGTTGGGGTCGTTCAGACCGGCGCGGGCGCGGCGCACGGCATCGGAGACGGCGACCAGGGCGTCGTCCTGGCCGACCACGCGGCGGACCAGCTGGGTCTCCATTTCGAGCAGTTTTTCGCGCTCGCCCTCCATCATCTTTTCGACCGGCACGCCGGTCCAGCGGGCGACGACGGCGGCGATCTGTTCGGCGTCGACCACCTCGGGCGTCAGGGGCGAGGCGGCGTCGGCGGCGCTGTCTTCTTCGTTCAGGCGGCGCTCGATGTCGGGGATCTGGCCATAGGCGATCTCGCTGGCGCGGCCGAGGTCGCCGTCGCGCTGGGCCGCCGCCAGTTCGGCGCGCAGGCGATCCAGCGTCTCGCGCAGCTGGGCGCCGCCGGCGACCTTGTCCTTTTCGGATTTCCAGCGGGCGGTCAGGTCGTCGGACTGGCCTTCGAGGTCGGCGATCTCGTCTTCGAGCTTTTCCAGACGTTGCTGGCTGGCGCTGTCGGATTCCTTCTTCAGGGCTTCGCGCTCGATCTTCAGCTGGACCAGGCGGCGGTCGATTTCGTCCAGGGCTTCGGGCTTGGAATCCACGGCCATGCGCACGCGGCTGGCGGCCTCATCGACCAGGTCGATGGCCTTGTCGGGCAGGAAGCGGTCGGTGATGTAGCGGTTCGACAGGGTGGCTGCGGCGACGATTGCCGAGTCGGAAATGCGGACCCCGTGGTGGACCTCGTACTTTTCCTTCAGGCCGCGCAGGATCGAGATGGTGTCCTCGACCGTCGGCTCGGCCACCATGACCGGCTGGAAACGCCGGGCCAGGGCCGCGTCCTTTTCAATGTATTTTCGGTACTCATCCAGCGTCGTGGCCCCGACGCAATGCAGCTCGCCGCGCGCCAGGGCGGGCTTCAAGAGGTTGGAGGCATCCATAGCCCCGTCGGTCTTGCCGGCCCCGACCAGAGTGTGCATCTCGTCGATGAACAGGATGATCTGACCTTCGGCGGCGGCGACCTCGTTCAGCACGGATTTCAGCCGCTCCTCGAACTCGCCGCGATATTTGGCCCCGGCAATCAGGGCCCCCATGTCCAGGCCCATCACCTTCTTGTCGCGCAGGGATTCGGGCACATCGCCGTTGACGATGCGCAGGGCCAGGCCCTCGACGATGGCGGTCTTGCCGACGCCGGGCTCACCGATGAGGACGGGATTGTTCTTGGTGCGCCGGGCCAGGACCTGGATGGTGCGACGGATCTCCTCGTCGCGGCCGATGACCGGGTCGATCTTGCCGTCGGCAGCCGCCAGGGTCAGGTCGCGGGCATAGCGATTGAGCGCATCATAGCCGTCTTCGGCCCCGGCGCTGTCGGCGGTCTTGCCCTTGCGCAGCTCATTGACGGCGGCGTCCAGCTTGTCGGGCGTGACGCCCGAGGCGGCCAGGACGGTCTTGGCGACGCCGCCCTCCTTAGCCAGGGCCTGGAGCAGGCGCTCGGTCGTGACGAACTGGTCGCCGGCCTTTTTCGCGGCCTGTTCGGCGGCGGCGAAGACGCGGGCGGTGTCGCCGTCGAGATAGAGCTGGCCGGAGCCGCCCTCGACCTGGGCGCGTTTGGACAGCGCGGTTTCGATGTCGGCCAGGGCGCGTTTGGCGTCGCCGCCGGCGGTGGTGATCAGGTTACGGGCCAGGCCGTCGCGTTCCTCCAGGAGCACCTTCAGAAGGTGCTCGGGCGCGAACTGTTGATGGCGGCGCGCGAGCGCCAGCGACTGGGCCGCCTGGACGGCGGATTTGGCCCGGTCGGAATATTGGTCAAGTTGCAAGGCGTATCCCTTCGAGAAGCGGATGGGCCGGTCTGAGCGCCCTCATGCAAGCGGCGCGCCGTCCCCAGCGGCTGAGATGGTGTGGCCAATGCGCCACGCAAGGCCCGTGTCCGGGATTTCACAGAACGCGCGTATTCTCTAGGGTGATGGGCATCATTTGGGAGGATGGGATCATGCGAGCATTGTCAGGATTGTTGATGGGCGTGGCGCTGCTCGGGCTGGTCGCCTGTGGCCGCGCCGATGACACGGGCGCACCGGAGGCCGAGGCCCCGGCGGAAGCCGCGGCGACCCCGGCGGCAGGTGAAACAATGGCTTCGACGACGACCCCGGGCGAGCTGGAGGTCGGGTTCGACCGGCCCGGCTACGACATTGGCACATCGTACGACGCCGCCGACGCCGAGGCCTGCCGCGCCCAGTGCGAGGCCGATGAGGCCTGTCGGGCCTTCACCTGGGTCCAGGCCGGGGTCCAGGCCGAGACGCCGGTGTGCTGGCTAAAAGATCAGGTGCCGGGGCCCGTCGAGGCGGAATGGGCGACCTCTGGCGTCATGGCGGGCCGCGAAGCGCCGGCCACCGAATAGATCGATTTTAGGGAGACAATCGATGATGATGCGAACCGCCCTGGTTCTGGCCGGCGTGCTGGCCGCGACCGCCTGTTCCCAGCCCGCCGCTAACGACGCCGGCACCGAGGCCACGAACGAAGCCGCTGCCGAGAGCGCCGCCGACGGGGCCACCGCCGCGTCTGCCGAGGCGACGGCGGCGTCCCTGACCCCGGAACAGGCCGATCAGGCCTTCCGCTGCAACGCCCTGTTCACCGCCGTCGTGGCCGGACGGGCCGGCGGACAGATGGAGCCGCTGCCGGCGGATCTCGACGCCTCGGTTCGGACCTCGGGCGCGGCTTTCTGGCAGGAGCGCGAAGTCGCCGCCATCGCCGCACTCGGCCTCTCGGCTGACGAGGCCACGGCCCGCGCCGCCCAGGAAGGCGAGCGCGTCTACGGCCGCCGGGCGCTCTCGGAGGAAGACCTGACGGACCTGAGGGCCTGCGTCACGGCGATGGGGTAGGGATCGCTCAGGCCCGAACCACCCGCACCCCGGCGATCTGGTCCCAGAAGGGCCTGGCCCCCGAGGCGATCAATCCAACCAGCAAGGCCAGCGGCCACAGGCCAAACGCGATGGCCAGGCCGGTGGTTCCGATGGCGACACCGGTCATGTCCCCGAGAACCAGCAGATCGTGGTTGGAGGCAATACCGATGAGGCCCAGCGCCGCCCCCGGACCCCAGATGACGAGATTGCGGACCAGCGCCCGGCCCAGTCCGGCCCGACCGTCGTTTCGCCCCCGCACCCTGAGGCCCGCCACCCGCTTGCCGAAGGTGGTACCGGTCGTGCCTTCCAGCAGCGTCAGGACCAGCAGCATGGCCAGGCCGAACACATGATCCAGGTAAAGCCAGGGTCGGGTCACGCGAAAATCGCGGTCCACAGGCAGAATGAAATAGCGCTGAGCCTGGCTCGTTTCCGCGATGGTGGCGCTGCGATCAATCTCGGATCCCATGATGCGCGTCCGGCAATCGCTGATGACGTCGGCCTGGAAGGTGGAGACGTCGCCCAGGATCCGCGCCTGGGCCTCTTGTGAGACACCAGGGATCCGATAGTTCGGGTCGAAGCCCTCGGGCACGGCGGTCGCCGCCACGCAATCGGTGACGCTCAGCGGGGCCTGGGCCATGCGGATCTGTCCGCCACTGAGGCCGTAGGCGACGGCGGCGCAGACGCACACACCCGCCGCGATGACGGCCCAGTCGATGACGAGGGCACCGATCCGGCGCCAGACATTGCCTTCGCCGGTCGGTACGGAAAGACGTTCAAGCGTATTGGTCATGACACCCCCCGCCGCCAATGATCACAAACCAGGCGGCTTGGGCAACCTTGACGGCTATTCCACCTCGGTCTCGTCCTCTGCGGGAGGTGCCACCAGGAGCCAGCCGCCGGCGATATGCAGCTCCGGCACGGTGTCGCGGGTGAAGGCCAGAAACCAGGTCTGGCCGCCGGTCGCCGGCGTGATTTCCAGCAGGTCACCGGCTCCGAAATTGGGCACGGATTTCACACGACCGAGGGTGGCTCCCGAAGCGTCGCGGACCTCCAGACCGATCAGGTCGGTCAGATAGAATTCGTCCTCGTCCGGCTCGGGCAGGCGCTCGCGCGGCACGAACAGCTTGAGGCCGCGCATCGCATCGGCCTGTTCCTTGGTGGCGATCTCTTTCGCCCGGGCGACCAGGCCCTTCTTGTCCGGCCGGGCGCCAGTCAGGGTCAGGCCGATGGAGCCGTCCGACCTCAGCAGGGGCGAATAGGCGACCAGCGCCATGGCCTCGCCGGTAAAGGTCGTGATCTTGACCTCGCCGCGCACGCCGAAGGCACCGCCGACCTGTCCGACCAGAATGAGATTGTCTGTCATATTCTTCTCCCTTCGGGGGAGAAGATGGCTCGCAGAGCGAGACGGTTGAGGGGGGCGGTTGTTCCGGGCCGAGTGTTCGACATGGTGCGACTTCGAAAGCCCCCTCATCCGAGCGGCTTCGCCGCCCACCTTCTCCCCCGAGGGGAGAAGGGAGCGGGAGACCTGCGGACGAAGGCTTAGCCTTCGGCCTTTTCTTCTTCAGCAGCCGGAGCTTCTTCAGCAGCGGCTTCGGCAGGCGCTTCTTCGGCAGTGGTTTCAGCCGGAGCGGCGTCTTCAGCAGCCGGAGCTTCTTCAGCCACGGCCTCGACCGGAGCTTCTTCTTCCACGACCGGAGCCGGGGCGGCGGCGGCCTCAGCCTTGGCGGCGGCCTCGGCCTCGGCACGGTCGGTTTCACGCTGGGCGCGCTCGGCGGCGCGCTCTTCAGCCTTCTTGCCGGGCTTGGCCTTGTTCGGGTTGTTGCCGGCCTGCCACTTGACGGTGGCCCCCAGGGTCTCGTCCTGGCTCAGGAAGCGGGCGACGCGGTCGGTCGGCTGGGCCCCCTTGGACAGCCAGTGCTGGATGCGCTCGACGTTCAGGTTGACGCGCTTCTGCTCACCGTCGCGCGGCAGCATGGGGTTGTACGAACCGACCTTCTCNAGGAAGCGGCCGTCGCGGGGCGAGCGGCTGTCGGCGACGACGATGTGGTAGTAGGGGCGCTTCTTGGCACCGCCACGGGCGAGACGAATCTTGAGCATNTCAGGGGTCCTTGNGGTNTAGTCTTTCTTGGGAGGGAAGCCGGGCAGGCCAGGCAGGCCGCCGGGAGTTTGTCCGCCGCCCAGGGCCGCCATGCGGTCCTGAAGGGCCTTGAGGTCAGCCTCGGTGGGTTCGGCCATCTTGCCGCCCCCCATGGCNTTCANNCGNGCCATGTCGGGGCCGCCCATGCCGCCCATGCCGGTCAGCATCTTGGCCATCTGACCGAAGCCCTTGCCNCCGTTCTTGCTCATGGCCTTGACGGCNTCGGCCATCTGGCGGTGCTGTTTCAGGAGGCGATTGATGTCGGCGACATCGACGCCGGAACCGGCGGCAATACGGCGCTTGCGCGAGGCATTCAGAAGGTCGGGTTTCTTGCGCTCGGTCTTGGTCATGGACGAGATGATCGCCTG
>Ga0056914_10002032_pt1 | contig 13396 bp, 9 predicted proteins | sample TNRBio252014_DNA_FD_55168 | JGI IMG/M metagenome (GOLD analysis project Ga0056914, IMG submission 55168) | Wastewater treatment Type I Accumulibacter community from EBPR Bioreactor in Madison, WI, USA - TNR Reactor_6/25/2014_ DNA | ecosystem: Engineered > Bioreactor > EBPR > Anaerobic-Aerobic >...
GACGGCGACCGCAACCTGATCATCGGCCGGCGGATGTTCGTCACCCCGTCCGATTCGCTGGCGGTGATCGCGGCGAACGCCCACCTCGCGCCGGGCTACAGGGGCGGCATCGCCGGCGTCGCCCGCTCCATGCCCACCAGCGCCGCGGCGGACCGCGTGGCCGCGTGCATGGGGCTGAAAAGCTATGAAACGCCGACCGGCTGGAAATTCTTCGGCAACCTGATGGACGCCGGCCTCGTCACCATCTGCGGCGAGGAGAGCGCCGGCACCGGCTCCAGCCACGTGCGCGAGAAGGACGGGGTCTGGGCCATCCTGATGTGGCTCAACATCCTCGCCGCCCGCAAGCAGAGCGTCGAGGCCATCGTGCGCGAGCACTGGACCACCTATGGCCAGAACTATTACGCCCGCCACGATTTCGAGGAGGTCGCGGCCGACGGCGCCAACGCGCTGATGGAGGCGCTGCGCGGCCAGCTCGGCAGCCTCANGGGCCAGCGCTTCGGCGCGCTGGAGGTGGCCAACGCCGACGATTTTGCCTATCACGACCCGGTCGATGGCTCGGACACCGCCAAACAGGGCATCCGCGTGCTGTTCGCCGATGGTTCGCGCATCGTCTATCGCCTCTCGGGCACCGGCACGGTGGGGGCCACCCTGCGCGTCTACATCGAACGCTTCGAGCCCAACCCCGCCAACCACGGCAGGGACACCGGCACGGCGCTGGGCGATCTGATTGCCCTGTCGCGCTCCCTCGCCCGCATTCCCCATTTCGTCCAGCGGACCGAGCCCTCCGTCATCACCTGAGGCCGCATGACCCACCGCCTCACCCCCGGCCTGCCCGAGCCGCTCGGCGTCACGCCGACCGAAACCGGCATCAACGTGGCGGTGGTCTCGGCCCATGCGGCGGCGGTGGAGTTCTGCCTGTTCGATGCGNCGGGCGAGCGCGAGCTTGCCCGCATCCGCCTGCCCGAGCGGACGGGCGATGTCTTTCACGGCGCCATCGCCGGCATCGGGCCGGGCGCCCGCTACGGCCTGCGCGCCCATGGCCCCTATGAGCCGACCGGCGGGCACCGCTTCAACCCGTTCAAGCTGCTGGTCGATCCCTATGCCGTGGCGCTTGACCGGCCCTTCGTGCCCCACCCGGCGATGCTCGGCTACCGGCCGGGCGAGAGCCACCTGTCCTTCGATGAAAGCGACAGCGCCGCCGTGGTGCCCAAAGCGATCGTCACCGCGCCGGATGCGCCCTTCGCCGGCACCCGCCCCGGCATCGGCTGGCCGGACACGATCCTCTACGAACTCAACCTGCGCGGCTACACCATGCGTGCCGCCGAGGTTCCACCCGAACTGCGCGGCACTTTCGCCGGCCTTGCCCACCCCGCCGCGCTGAAGCGCCTCACCGATCTCGGCATCACCTCGGTCGAACTGCTGCCCGTCGCCGCCTGGATCGACGAGCGCCACCTGCCGCCCCTCGGCCTCACCAACGCCTGGGGCTACAACCCGGTGACGCTGATGGCGCCCGAGCCGAAACTTGCCCCCGGCGGCTGGGCCGAGGTGCGCGCCACGGTGGAGGCCCTGCATGGCGCCGGCATCGAGGTGATCCTCGACGTGGTGCTCAACCATTCGGGCGAGAGCGACGAATATGGCCCGACGCTCAGCTTCCGCGGGCTCGACAACGCCAGCTATTACCGCCTCGATCCGGCCGATCCGGCCCGCTATCTCAACGACATGGGCTGCGGCAACTGTCTGGCGCTCGACCGGCCGCCGCTGGTGCGCCTCGCCATGGATACCCTGCGCAGCTGGGCCCGCCGCAGCGGGGTCGATGGCTTCCGCTTCGATCTTGCCACCGCGCTCGGACGGCGCGAGGACGGTTTTGATCCTGCCGCGCCGCTGCTCTCGGCCATCGGACAGGATGCCGAACTGCGCGGGCTCAAGCTGATCGCCGAACCCTGGGACATCGGCTCCGGCGGCTATCGGGCCGGCGCCTTCCCCGCCGCCTGGGGCGAATGGAACGACCGCTACCGCGACACCGCCCGCCGCTTCTGGCGCGGCGACAGCCATCAGATCGGCGACCTCGCCACCCGCATCTCCGCCTCGTCCGACCTGTTCGCGCACAAGCGGCGCCCCTCGCGCTCGATCAACTTCATCACCGCCCACGACGGCTTCACCCTCGCCGATCTCGTCGCGCACGAGGTCAAGCACAACGAGGCCAACGGCGAGATGAACCGCGACGGCACCGACGCCAACCTGTCGTGGAACCACGGAACGGAAGGGCCGAGCGACGACGCCGCCATCCGCGCCGCCCGCCGCCGCGACCAGATCGCCCTGATCGCCACGCTGATGGTCTCGCGCGGCACGCCGATGCTGTCGATGGGCGCCGAGAGCGGCCACAGCCAGCAGGGCAACAACAACGCCTATGCGCAGGACAACGCCATCGGCTGGCTCGACTGGTCCGCAGAGGACCCCGAGATCGCCGAGGCCACCCGCGCCCTGATCGCCCTGCGCAAGCGCCATCCGCTGCTCGGCCGCGACCGGTTCCTGACCGGCGAGGTCGAGGACATGGCCGAATGCCCCGATGTCGTCTGGCTCACCCCCGACGGCGTGCCGATGGGCGCGGGCGACTGGTCCGCGCCGGACGCTGCAACCCTCGCCTTCGTCCTTGCCGGCGAGGCCGAAGAGCACCGCACGGACCGCCTGCTGGTCATCCTCCACCGCGCCGGCGAGGCGCTGGCCTTCACGCCCCCCGCCCCGCGCGACGGGCATGCCTGGCGCATGCAGGCCGACACCGCCCTGCCGCCCGCGCTCTGGGGCGGCCGCAGCGAAGCGGAGGGCGAGCGGCTGGCCATCGCCCCGCGCTCGGTCGCCGTCTATGCCGAGGTGGAGGACCCGGCAAGACACCGCGCGCCGGTGCCGCTGGCCCGCGACATCACCATCGACCGTCTGGCCGCCGCCGCCGGCATCCAGACCCAGTGGTGGGACCATGGCGGCACCAGCCATGTCGTCTCGCAGGGCACGCGCCGCGCGCTTCTGGCCGGCATGGGCCTCGATGTCTCCGGCGAAGGCGCGGCCCGCGATGCGCTCGCCCACCTGGCACAGCGCCGCTGTCGCCGCGGCCTGCCCGAAACGCTGGTGCAGCCCGCCGGTCGGCCCGGCGCGCTGATCTGGAGCAGCGGCGATGCCTTCGCCCGCCCGCCCGGCGATCTGGTGCTGATGCGCGAGGATGGCTACCAGCAGGGCCTGCCCCTGCCGGCCGGCCTGCCGCGCGAGGAGGTCGCCAGCCTCGACAGCCGCCGCGCCTGGCGTGTCCGCCTGCCGCTGCCGGCGCTGGCGCACGGGCATTACCAGCTTGTCGACCCCGCCCGGCCCGAGGCGATCTGCCACCTCACCGTGGCGCCCGAGCGCTGCTACCGGCCCGACCGGCTGGCGCGCGGCTTCGGCGTCTCGGCGCAGCTTTACACCTTGCGCAGCGCCGACGATCAGGGCATCGGCGATCTGACCACGCTCGCCCTCGCCGCCGAGGCCGCCGCCCGCCATGGCGCCGCTGCGCTCGGCATCAACCCGCTGCACGCCCTGTTCCCCGCCGATCCCGAGCGGGCCAGCCCCTATCATCCCTCCGACCGGCGCTTCCTCGACCCCATCCATATCGACCTGACCGCGCTGGCCGACCTGCCCCCTTCGGTCGAGGCGGACCGAATGCTGGCCGAGGCCTCCGGCGCGATCGCCGCCCTGCGCGACCGGCGGCAGGTGGAATACATCGCCGTATCCGCGCTCAAGACGGCGATCCTGCGCGCCCGCTTCGAGGCCTTCCGCGCCGCTGCCGACAGCGGAAACGGCGCTCTCTGGCAGCAGTTCGTGTCCTTCGTCGACCGCGCCGGCCCGCCGCTGGAACGCTTCTGCACCTTCCGCGCCATCGACGCCTTCCACGGCGGCACCGACTGGCATGGCTGGCCGGACGGGCTGGCCAATCCCGCCTCCCCGGCGGTGCAGGCCTTCGCCGCCCAGCATCAGGACCGCATCGCCTTCGAGGCCTTCCGCCAGTGGCTGGCCGAACGCCAGCTGGCCGCCGCCGCCGCCCGTGCACTGGCCGCCGGCATGCCGCTGGGACTCTATCGCGACCTCGCCGTCGGCTGTGCGCCCGACGGGGCGGAGGCCTGGGCCGGCGGCCCGGCCTATGCCAGCGGCGCCTCGGTCGGCGCGCCGCCCGATCCGTTCTCGGCCGACGGCCAGATCTGGAACCTGCCGCCCCCCAACCCGCTGACCATGGCGGCAGGCGGCCATGCCACCTTCCGCGAACTGATCACCGCCAACATGCGTCACGCCGGCATGCTGCGCATCGACCATGTGATGGGGCTGCAACGGCTGTTCTGGGTGCCGGAGGGGGCGAAAACCGCCGAGGGCGCCTATGTCTGCTATCCGCGCGACGCTCTTCAGGCCGAACTGGCGCTGGCCAGCCACGAGGCGCGCTGCATGGTGGTGGGCGAGGATCTGGGCACCGTGCCGGAGGGGTTCCGCGAGGCACTCGCCCATGCCGGCGTCCTGTCCTATCGCGTGCTCTGGTTCGAGCGCGAGGGCGCCGGTTTCAAGGCTTCCGAAACCTACCCCGCCGAGGCGGTGGCCTGTGTCGCCACCCACGATCTGGCGACGCTAGCCGGCTGGTGGTCCGGCAACGATCTGGCCGAGCAGGCCCAGCTTGGCCGCCTGCCCGATTTTGCCTCGGCGCTGGCCGCGCGCGATGCCGAGCGCGCCGCGCTGGTCGCCCGGCTGCATGCCAGCGGCCATCTGAGCGCGGCCCCCGATTTCGCCGCGCCCATGACGCCGGAGTTCGCCGCCGCCATTCATGCCTTCGTCGCCGCCACGCCGGCCCTGCTGGCCTTCGTGCAGGTCGACGACCTCGCCGCCGAAACCATGGCGGTCAACCTGCCCGGCACCGACCGCGAGCGGCCCAACTGGCGCCGGCGCATCCGCACCCCGGTCGAAGCGCTGTTTTCAACCGGGATGGCCGCGGCCATCCTCACCGCCATCGCCAATGGCCGCCCCGGCGAGATCACCGCCGAGCGGGCNCAACGCAGCGGCTGACCCGGCCCGGGATCGCCGGCTTTGAAATTTACGCCGCATCGTGCGACAGAAGGCGCCATGCAGCCGCCGCGCCCCGCCCTTCTCGCAGGTCTGTTGACCGCGCTCGTCCTCGCGCTGGCGCTGGTCTCGCTCGGCGTCGGCCCGGTGCAGCTGTCGCCCGGCGCGGTGCTCGCCGCGCTTGCCGGTTCGGGCGAGGATACGGCACGGCTGATCGTGCTCGACATCCGCCTGCCGCGCACCCTGCTCGCCATCGCCATCGGCGCCATGCTCGGCCTCTCCGGTGCCGCCTTGCAGGGCCTGACGCGCAACCCGCTGGCCGATCCTTCGCTGTTCGGCGCACCGCAGTCGTCGGCCTTTGCCGCCGTGGCCATGGTCAGCTTCTTCGGGGTCGATGTGCTGTCCTACACCATGCCGGTCGCCGGCATCGCTGGCGCCCTGGTCTCGGTGGCCGTGCTGTTCGCCATCGCCGGACGCGAGGCGCCGATGCTGCTGGTCATCCTCGCCGGCCTCGCCCTGTCCTCGCTGGCCGGGGCGCTGACGGCGCTGGCCATGAATCTGGCGCCCAATTTCTATGCCGCGCTCGAAATCGCCTTCTGGCTGATGGGCTCGCTCGAAGATCGCAGCATCCGCCATCTCGCCCTCGCCCTGCCCTTCATCGCGGCGGGTGCGGCGCTGCTGCTCTGGACGGCGCCGCAGCTGCGCCCGCTGACGCTGGGCGAGGATGTCGCCGCCAGTCTCGGCGTCGATGTGCGCCGGCTGCGTCGCATCGTCATTCTCGCCACCGCGCTGGGCGTCGGCGCCAGCGTTTCGGTGGCTGGAGCCATCGGCTTCGTCGGGCTGGTGGCGCCCCATCTGGTGCGCCCTCTGGTCGGGCACGACCCCGCCCGCACGGTTCATGCCAGCGCGCTGGCCGGCGCCGCCATCCTGCTCGCCGCCGACAGCGCCGTGCGCCTCGCCCCGGCCGCGGCGGACCTGAAGACCGGCGTGGTCACCGCGTTGATCGGCGCACCGTTCTTTCTGGCGCTGATCCTGAGCCAGCGGCGCACGCTGGCGGGCGATGTCGCATGAGCCCGCCGGCCCTCGCCTTTGAAAGCCTCACCGCAGCCATCGCCGGCCGCCCGGTGCTCAGCGGGCTGACGGCGGCTTTCCCGCGCGGCGCGCTGGTCGCCCTCTGCGGGCCGAACGGCGCCGGCAAGACCACGCTGCTGCGCGTGCTTGCCGGGCTGCATCCCGCCGTCGGCAGGCTGGAGATCGACGGCAGGCCGCTGGCCACGCTCTCCCGCAGCGAACGGGCCCGCGCCATCGGCTATCTGCCGCAGGGCCACCAGACCCACTGGCCGCTGCCGGTGCGCGATGTCGTGGCCCTCGGCCGTTTTGCCCACGGCAGCACCGATCCGCGCCGCCTGACCCCGGCGGACGAGACGGCCGTGGCTGCCGCCATGCAGGCCGCCGGCGTGGCCGATCTGGCCGATCGCCCGGCCAATGCCCTGTCGGGCGGGGAAAAGGCCCGCGTCGCGCTGGCCCGCGTGCTGGCGCTGGGGGCGCCGCTGATCCTTGCCGACGAACCCGCCGCCTCGCTCGATCCGCGCCATCAGATCGACGTGCTCGCCCTGCTGCGCCGCACGGCGGAGGCCGGCGCGCTGGTCATCGCCGTCACCCACGATGTGCAGCAGGCCCGCCATTTCGCCCACCGCTGCCTGGTGCTCGATGCCGGCCGGCTGGTCGCCGACGGCCCGCCGCGCGAAGCACTCGACGCCGCGACGCTGGCCCGCGTCTTCCGCATCCGCGCCGCAGCCGCGCCCGACCCGCTGCCGTGGGAGCCGGCCCCGTGATCGGCCGCCTGCTGGCGCTGCTGGCCTGCCTCACCGGCGCCGCGCTGGCAAAACCACGCGTCGCCTCGATCAACATGTGCACCGACCAGCTTGTGCTGGCGCTGGCCGACGACGACCAGATCCTCGGCCTCAGCCACCTCGCCCGCGATCCGGACCTGTCGTTCTATCGTCAGCGCGCCCTGCGCTTTCCGCGCCTCTCCGGCCAGGCGGAAGACGTGCTGCCGCTGCGCCCCGACATCGTGTTCACCGCCAGCTTTGCCAAGGCCGAGACGCGCGGCCTTCTCTCCCGCGCCGGCCTGCGCGTCGAGACCTTCGACAACGCCGCCACCATCGCCGCGGCACAGCAGCAGATCGCCCGCATGGGAACCCTGCTCGGGCAGGAGGCGCGCGCCGCCGCTGCCAATGCCCAGATCGACGCCGCCCTCGCCCGCCTCGCCGCTCGCCCTGAGGGGCCGCGCCTGTCCGTGCTGCCGCTGGAGCGGCGCGGCTGGGTGACCGGCCGCGACAGCCTGATCTCCGATCTGCTGGCCCGCGCCGGCATGCTCAACGCTGGCGCCGCCGCCGCGCCGCTCGGCCGCCGCCTGCCGCTCGAAACCATCGTCACCCTGACACCGGACCGGCTGCTGCTGACCGCGCCCCCGGGCAGCGCCGAGGATCAGGGCACGGCCCTTCTCCACCACCCGGCCTTGCGCCGCCGCATGCCGGCCTCCCCCCTGGTGATCCCGGAGCGACTCACGGTCTGCGCCGGGCCGATGCTGATCGAGGCGCTCGACCGGCTGGCCGGGAGAGAAGAACGCTAGTTGAGCATGCGCGCGGTGATTCCCTGCGCGATCTCGTCGAGCCGCCGGACAATGCCGCCAACCCGCTGCTCCGTAAGCCGGATCGTGTCCATGCCGAAGGCAAGGCTGCCGATCACGCTTTTCTCCGGGTCGAGCACCGGCACGGAAACCACGGCGATGCCGCTCCCATCGAGATCGTGGGCGAGATCGAAGCCGCGATCCCGGATTTGCCGGAACTCGGCCCGCATCTGCGCGTGCTGGTCCGGGTGCAGCGGCCGGGACGGATCGCCCGTCATCAGGGTATAGATACGGCGGGCCTGCGCCGGCTGCATCCGCGCCAGAACCACCCGGCCGTGCGGATGCCCGGCAAGGTTGCAGTAACGCCCGGCGCTCATCGCCACGGGCACCGCCATCGGCCCGGCTTCGGCATGCACGCACAGCACCTTGTTCCGATAGCGCCGGCAGAGCAGCGCAAAACCGCGCTGCTTGTCGGCCAGTCGGGCCATGCTGTCGCGCCCGGCCAGCAGGAATGGATCGGCCGTGTGCAGCCGGGCGTGCAGTTCAACGATCCTCGGTCCAAGCGAAAACCCGTTCCCGTTCCCGGATGACAGGAGACCGTTGTCGGTCAATACCTTCAGATAACGATAGAGCNTCGAGCGGGTGTAGCCCAGCTCACTGCTCATCTGGTCGACCGAGACCATGGCTTTGCCATCCTCGAAAACATCGAGGATTTTCAACAGTCGATACAGGCTGTTCACAGTAAAAGGTCCAAAATGGTATTTTGAATGTTGCGGGCCCCACTTCGAACTGGAGGTCCAATGTTATTGCCCCCTCGGCCTCAAGTTCGACAGCGCCGGGAGTTTAGATTGCCGCCGTGCCGTTGAATACTCACCCCTGCGACAAAATTCGCTCAGGGCGCCAAAATTGTTTCGANCGCTTCGAAAACAGCAATTCCTGAGCGCTGGAATCGGCGACAACCACCCNTAATTGCACCGCCCGACCGCCGAACCACAGCAGCATAAGCCCGGGTGTGCGGCAAAAAGTGCCCGATCAGGGCGCGAATCACCCTTCGGGCAGGGTTGCAAGCACTTTGGCCAGATCGGCCCGGTCGACGCCCGACAGGGGCTTTTGCGGCGGCAACGGCGCGCCGACGGCATAGCCCTGCAGTTCCAGACCGCCCTTGATGCACGCCGCCAGATTGTATTTGGCAAAGGCCTGGTTGAGCCGCCACATCGCCCGTTGCAGCACCATGGCCTCATCCCAGCGGCCGGCGCGGCAGAGGTCATACAGCCTGACGCTGGCACGCGGCGCCACGCAGGCCGGGCCGGCCATCCAGCCGACGCCGCCGATCAGCATCACCGCCGCCGGAATATGCGCCGAGGCCGCGAACACCTGCATCCGCCCCTCGACGCTGTTGAGGATCGACAGCAGGCGCCCGGTGTTGTTCGAGGCATCCTTGATGTAGCCGATGTTCGCAATCTGCGAGAGCCGCGCGATCACCGGCAGGCTGAGATCGGAGCGCTGGAAATTGGGGTTGGTGTAGAGCACCACCGGCAGGCCGGTCGCCCCGGCAATCGCCGCGAAATAATCGTGGATCGCTCCGTCATCGAGCGGGAAATAGGCTTCCAGCACGGCAAGGATGCCATCGGCGCCGATCTTCTCGAACGCCCGCACCTGACTCAGGGCGTCCGTCGTGGTTGTTGCCGCCACCCCGGCCACCACCGGCACCCGCCCTGCCGCCGCCTCGACCACAACCTCGACGATCCGGCGTTTCTGCTCGAAGCTGAGATAGGCGAACTCCCCGGTCGAGCCGAGCGGCGTCAGCCCGTGCACGCCGGCGGCAATCAGGTCGTCGCACAGCCGCGCCAGCACCGCGTCCTTCACCCGGCCATCGGAGTCGATGGGCGAGACCAGATAGGGAAATACGCCATGAAAGGCCCCGTGCATCCTGCGCTCCCGCCGATCGTGCCAGACCGTCAGCAAATCACGCCGTGCCACCCTCTGGCAACCCGTGACCTGCCACTTGAGGCCCCGCAATGCAGGACAATCGCGCATTGCTAGATTTGAATATGGTGATGCAACCTTAGGGGAGAGGTCGCCATGGTCCGCCATTTCGCGCTTGCCCTCCTTGCAGTCCTGCTGTGGGCCCAGCCGGCTGCCGCAACGGAAGCGGAGGTAAAAGCCTGCTTCGAAGGCCCCGCCCGCACCGCTGCGGACAAGGGCGCCGGCAAGGATGAGTTCAGCCGCAGCATCATCGAGATGGGTGCGGGCAAGCTCTGTGAACCGGTGGCCAAGACGACCATTCTCGCCTGTCTCGACGCTCTGGATGCCGATACGGCGGGCGCCAAGGACCAGTATCGCTGCATCGGCACGGTGGCCAACACCTGCACGGCCTCGACCTTCGCCAGCAGCGAGTTCCGCAAGGTCGTCTGCATCGGGGCGGAGGAGGCCATCTGGCTGGGCGAACTGGAACGGCTGACCGCCAGCCTGCGCCAGAACCTCAAGGACGCGGCGGATCGCGACCGTCTCGACGCGATGACCAGGGACTTCTTCGCCTACCGCGACCGGAAGTGCGGCCTGACGCGCACGGTGTTCGAAGGGGCCGAACCCGACGCCGCCTACAGCGCCTGCGTCACCGAAACCGCCGCCCGCCACGTTCTCGATCTGAGGGAGATGAACGCCCGCTTCGACGACGAGGACGACGAGGATGACGAGGATGACGAGGATGGCAAAGACGCCGGAACACTGGCACCCGCGCCGAAATGAAGGACAGAAACAATGACTGTGTCATGGCTCCCGATGCTGATTGTGGCGCTGGCGCTGTTGGCCGCGCTGATCTATGGCGCCCTGCGGCTGCTGTTGCCGGTGCTGCGCCAGCATAGGGCCGGCGGCGGGGGCTGGGGTGCGCTCGCCGCGGTCTATGCCACCGCCGCGCCCGTGCCGGAGGACAGCCTGCCGCATCAGACGGTTCAGGTCGGCCAGACGCTGTACAAGCGCTGCGTTCAGGTCGGCCTGACCGCGCAGGGTCTGCATCTCGCACTGACCGGCATCGGCCGGCTGTTCCATCGCGAAGTCCTGCTGATCCCGTGGGCCGACATCCATGGTCTGCGCGAGGTGCGGCTGTTCTGGTGCACGGCCTGGCTGCTGTCGGTGGGCACGCCGGAGATCGGCACCATCACCCTGCCCGAGGTCCTGATCGATCCCGCCCGTCCCTGGTTGACCCGGCATCTGGCGGCGCCCTCGGGTGCATGAGCGGAGCGGGCCGGGCCTCTCGGCCCCGCTCTGAGCGGAACGAGCCGCCATCTGGCCCGGAATCAGGGACGGCGGACGAGAGCCGGGCTGAGCATCTCCGACAGCGCGAGCGAGCCGAAGCGCGTCAGGTGGTGCTTGTCGAAGAAATAGGCACGCTCGCCCTCGGCAAGCTCGCAGCGCAATGCCTCCTTGCGGCCGCAGAAGTAGGTATGCAGCGGCACGATGGTCGCCTGCTGGCGGATCTCCGGTCTGGCGAACAGCGCGATCGACGAGCGATGCATCTGGGAGAACTCATCCAGCGTCTGGCGCAGGTCGACCGAAGGATCGAGCTTTTTCCAGCGCGCCAGCGTCGTCGGCACCACGAAGGGCATGATCGGCGTCGCCGCCAGAATCACCACATCCAGTCCCGCCGCGCGAAAAGCGGCGACCGTCTCGACAAGCGGGCGTTCGAAGGCCGCCACGCCATCGCGCGCGCCATGAGTCTTGAGAATGAAGGAATCATCCAGATTGTCCCAGCGCGCATGCAGCAGAACCGTCTTGACCCCGCGCGCCACGGCCAGCGCCACCATGCCGTTCTGAAGTTTGCGACAGGCCGCTTCGGACTGGGGCCATGTGCTGCCGGCCCCGATCAGCGGCAGGCAGGAACTGGCGGACAGCACCAGCCCGGCGCGGTTGACCGCCCGTGCCGCCTCCGACACGCCGTCGGCGATCGAAATGGCGTGGGAATCGCCGATCAGCAGGAAATCGATGGGGCCTGAGGCTGCGCCAAGACGACAGGGCCCGTCCGCTGTCAGCCGCTCCGGGTCGGCGTCCTGACAGGACAGATAGCGTCCCTGATCGGTGAGGGCGGCAGTCAGCCGGATCAGTTCCGGCGAGAATCGCGACGGGAAGCCCCGCGCCGCGACACCCGCCAGCCCCACGGCGACCATCAACGCCGAGGCCGCCGCTGCAATGCCCACCGCCCGCCGGGCGGAGGCGGATTTGTCCGGTCCGCGCCGGCGGAACGGCAGTTCGACGAACCGCCAGCTCAGGGTGGCAAGCACCAGCGCCAGGCCGCACAGCCCGACCATCACCCTCTCCGTCGCCCCCGCTTCCAGATAGATGCGGGCAAAGGCGAACAGCGGCTGATGCCACAGATAGGCACTGTAGCTGATCAGTCCGACAAACACGATCCAGCGTTGCGACAGCACCGTACAGGTCAGGGTGCCGACACTGCCGAACAGCAGCACCAGCACCGTGCCGCCGACAGGCAGCAGCGCATGGGCCGAGGGGAACGGGGTGTCGCGGTCGAACAGGACGATCGCCGTGAGAATCGCCCCCAGGCCGAGCAGCGACAACGGCGTGCTGCGCACCGCGCGCTGCTGGCGCTGCCAGAGCGAACAACACGCCCCGGCCAGCAGTTCCCACACCCGGCTGGGGGCGAGATAGAAGTTGGCTGTCGGGCGGAAACGCCAGCCCAGTTCGCACAGGACGAAGCTGGCGGCGGCAATCAGCAGCAGGATTGTGAGAATGCGCGGGCGCCCCAGTTTCCAGATCGCCGCCAGCAGGAGCGGGAACAGCATGTAATACTGCTCTTCCACCGCCAGGCTCCAGGTGTGCAGCAGCGGCGTACGCTCGGAAATATCGGAGAAATAGCCGCTTTCGCGCCAGAACAGGATGTTTGAGGCAAACAGGCTGACCGCTGCCACGCTTCGCGCAAAGCTGGCCATCTCGCTCGGCAACAGCAGCATCCAGGCCAGCGGCAGGCAGCACAGGATGACCAGGAACAGCGCCGGCAGGATGCGCCGCGCGCGCCGTTCGTAAAACCCCAGGATGGTGAAATGGCCGGCGTCGATTTCAGCCGCGATGATCGAGGTGATCAGATAGCCGCTGATGACGAAAAAGACATCGACCCCGACAAAACCGCCGCCAAACGCCGGCACGCCGGCATGGAACAGCATGACCGGCAGCACCGCGACCGCCCGAAGCCCGTCAACCTCTGCCCGATAATGCACGTGTGATCAGCCTTTCGCCTTCAGCCACGGGCCCCGACCGTGACTCCTCGCGCCTTGTATCAGCACGACCCGGCCATTGCCTACGCCGCGCCGCGCTCTCCACGATCACATTCGCTGGGAAATCGCCGTGCCGGTGACATGGGCGTGCCTTCCGCCAAACTGCAATGTCGTTCTGAGGGAGAAGGATGGTAGCGGAGGAGGGATTTGAACCCCCGACACAAGGATTATGATTCCTCTGCTCTGACCAACTGAGCTACTCCGCCATCCGGCCATCCGTCGCCGAAGCGGCGGAAGGGTCAATCGAGGCGCGCAATAAGCAAAACCACGGTGCATTCGTCAAGTGCGGCGCCGCAAAAAATAACGGGCCGCGCCCTACTGCCGCACCTTGCGCCGCAACCGGATCACCATGAAATAGCCGACAGGCCAGACCTTTTGCGCCGAAACCATCTCGAACCCGCGGCTTTCAGCCCAG